>Ga0307516_10002137_pt1 | contig 26777 bp, 27 predicted proteins | sample 19_EM_MG_FD_203310 | JGI IMG/M metagenome (GOLD analysis project Ga0307516, IMG submission 203310) | Populus trichocarpa ectomycorrhiza microbial communities from riparian zone in the Pacific Northwest, United States - 19_EM | ecosystem: Host-associated > Plants > Roots > Unclassified | place...
TCGAACACCCGGCGGTACAGCTTGTTGTCGCCGCCGTTGGCCAGGTGCACGGCGATCTTGATGCGCTGATCGGTGTCACGCTGCGGATCGGCCTCGCGCACCGCGCGGATGCCTTGGCTGATGAGCGCGACAAAGCCTTCGTCGCCGCCGATCTTCTCGTCGGGCGTGGCGCGCCAGGTCTTGCCGTCCGGCCAGATCATGCCGCCATTGAGTTCGTTGCCCACCTGCACCATGTCCGGCATGGCATCGGCACTGCGCAGGGCCTCCATCACCTGCGCGGTGTAGCGGTGCACCTCCTGCGCCAGTTCGGCGCCCTGGAGCTTCTTCCAGGCCGCCGGCTTGTCCTGCTTGCCGGGGTCGGCCCAGAAGTCGCTGTAGTGGATGTCCAGCAGCAGCTTCAGGCCCAGCGCCTTGGCCCGCTTGGCCAGCCGCAGCGTGGTGGCCAGGTCGTTGTTGCCGCCGCCCTTGGGCTCGCCGCGGCGCGAGATCGTGCGGCCTTTCTCGATCACGTCGCCATCGTTCACCGGCGTGTGCCACAGGCGCAGCCGGGCCCAGCCGATGCCGTTGTCCTTGAGGATCTGCAGGGCATCCTTGGGGTTGCCTGCCGCGTCGGAAAACCGGCCGCCGTTCTTTTCGAGCTGATCCAGCATGGAGACGTCGGCCCCCATGATGAAGTCGGCGCGCAGGTCCGGCACCGGCTGCACGGTGACCGCGGCACTTTGCGCGATCCCCGGTGCGGCATGGCCGGGTCCGCACCCGGCCCACAAGGCGATGGCCGCCACCCCGATGACGATGCTGCGCATGGTTGCTCCCGGGTTGATCGGCTTACCACCAGATCTCGGCTTGCACGCCGTAGCGGGTGCCGCTGGTGTCATTGGCCGGCAGGCCGTTGCCGCCGGCCGAGGCGGGCGCGTTCCACTTGGCGCGGGTGTAGAAGAGGCGCAGCTCCGGCCGGTCCATGAGGCCCCGGCCGATGCTCAAGGTCGGCGCGATGGTGGCCTTGGCGAGCTTTTGCGTGGCGGTGTCGCCGGGCTTCTTGGTGGAGTAGCCCACTTCGCCCACCAGCTTGAAGTTGTTGGTGAACGAATACGCCGCCCGGCCGCCCAGTGAGGTGGAGCGGGTCTTGAACTGCAGGTGGTCGTCGTCCTGCACGTGCGCCACGGCCTGGCCCGCCAGGTCGCCCACCTGCCAGGTGAAGGCATCGGCAATGCGCTTGCTGCTGGGCGTGCCGTGGTCCTCCACGAAGGTGGTGCCGTCCGGCGTGGTGAGGATCCAGTCGTTGCCGTTGCCGCTGAAGGCATTGGCAAAACCGCCGTTGAGCGCCGCCGAGCCACGCGCAAACTGCACCCACACGGTGTTGCCGCCGCCCAGGCCGAAGAGCTTGTCCTGGTAGTGCTGGATCGTGAACGAGGTGCCGTTGCGGCCTTCCAGCAGGTTGCCGTCCTTGTCCTTGTCTTCCTCGCTGGTCACAAAGCCCGCCAGCAGGTGCAGCCAGCCGCCGGGGTTGACGTTGTTGGTGCTGTACTCCACGTTCACGCGCGAGGCCGTGCCCCAGCCGGCAAACCCTGTGTCGCGGCGGAAGTACGACACGCCCAGCTTGCCGCCGGCCAGGTCGATGTTGTCGGCCCCGCCGCCGGTGCCGTCGAGCTGGGTGTACTTGGTGTCGGTGATGTGCACGTCGGTGCGGCCGTAGTAGCGCTTGCCGATCCAGAAGTTCACCTTGGGCGCGATGTCGAAGCCGCTGCCTTCGACGAAGGCCTGACCCAGGTCCTGCGCGCTGGCCTGCGTGCCGGCGCCGGAGTAGACCGGCATGATGTTGCCGCTGAACTGCAGGTCACCCACCTTGGTGGTGTTCTTGAGGTTGATCTCCACGTACGTGTCGCACTCGTTGCCCAGCCGGTACTTCAGGCCCGCGCCGTCCAGCCCGAAGCACTGCACCGAGTTGTTCTTGGTGCCGGTGCCGGTGCCGGCGCGCAGGTAGCCGTCGGTGCTGAACTGGGCATGCGCCAAGCCGGTGAGGCACAGCGTGGCGGCAGCGGCCGCGCAGGCGCGCAGCGGATGGGGGAGGTGGTTCATCGTCGGTCTCCTTGAATGTGGAATGTCGTCAAGTGAAGCGCTTAACCGTGAAGCCAGGCGCGGTGGGGAAATGGATCTGCTCATAGGGGGCCTCAGCCCTTGACGGCGCCCGAGGTCAGGCCCGAGACCAGCCACCGCTGCGTGACCAGGAACAGCAAGGTCAGCGGCAGGCCGGCCAGGATGGCGGTGGCAGCGAAGTCGCCCCACAGGTAGCGCTGGTTGAAGAGGAACAGGCGCGAGCCGATGGCCAGCGTGAGCTTGTCTTCGTCATGCATCAGCACCGAGGCCACCGGGTACTCGATCATGCCGCCCAGGAAGGCGAGCACGAACACCACCACCAGGATGGGCAGCGCCATGGGCAGCAGCACGTGGATGAAGGCCTGGAAGGGCGTGGCGCCATCCACCGCGGCGGCCTCTTCCAGGTCGCGCGGCACGCTGTCGTAGTAGCCCTTGATGAGCCAGATGTGCTGGGCCACGCCGCCGGTGTAGGCCAGCGCCAGGCTCCAGTGGCTGTTCAGGCCCAGCCAGGGCACCACCTCGCCGATGCGGTCGAACAGGGCATAGATGGCCACCAGCGCCAGCACCGAGGGGAACATCTGCAGCAGCAGCAGGCTTTGCAGCATGGTGTCGCGGCCGCGGAAGCGCATGCGGGCAAAGGCATAGGCGCTGGTGATGGACAGCAGCAGCGCGACCGTGGCCGAGATGAATGCCACCTTCAGGGAGTTCCAGATCCACTGCAGCACCGGGAAGGGCGGCTTCACCAGGTGGCCGTCGGCATCGAGGTAGGACATGCCGAGCGCCAGCTTCCAGTGCTCGAAGCTGATGTGCTCGGGGATCAAATGCCCGCCGGCAAAGTTGCCCGGCCGCAGCGAGATGGACAAGATCATCAGGAACGGGAACACCGTGAGCGCGATGAAGGCCAGCAGCACCGCATGCACGCACAGCACGCGCCAGCGGTGGGATTTTTTCAGGACGATGGCCATGGGTTTGCTACCTCGCCGCTTCCTGGCCCACCTTGAAGGCCCGCAGGTTGACCACCGCCAGCGTGGCCACGATCAGGAACACGATGGATGAAATGGCGCAGGCCAGCGCATAGTTCTGCCCCGAGTCCTGGAAGGCGATGCGGTAGGTGTAGGAGGCCAGCAGGTCGGTGGCGCCCACCGGCACCTGGGTGTCCAGGTAGTCGGGCGCGCCCGCGGTGAGCAGCGCGATCAGCGTGAGGTTGTTGAAGTTGGCCGCAAAGGACGCAATCAGCAGCGGCGCGATCGGCCGCGCGATCAGCGGCAGCGTGATGCGGAAGAAGTTGGTGAAGGGCCCCGCGCCGGCCAGTGCCGAGGCTTCGTACAGCTCGCCGGGGATGGCCTTGATGAGGCCCATCGAGAGGATCATCATGTACGGGTAGCCCAGCCAGGTGTTGACCACCAGCACCATGCCGCGCGCCAGCGTGGCGTCGGAGAACCAGCCCGGCCGGATGCCGAAGAGCTGGTCCAGGATCAGGTTGATCTCGCCCAGGTTCTCATTGAAGAGGCCGCGGAACACCGGGATCGAGATGAAGGCCGGCACTGCGTAGGGCAGGAACAGCATCACGCGGTAGAAGTTGCGGTAGCGCAGTGCGTCCCAGTTCAAGGCCACCGCGAGCACCACGCCGATGGTGAAGGTGAACAGCGTGTTCAGCGCGGCAAAGCTCACGGTCCAGCCGAACACGCGGGCAAAGGGTTCCAGAAAGCGGTGGTCGGTGAAGATGCGCACGTAGTTCTGCCAGCCCACGGTCGTGCGGAAGCCGGGCTCCACCGGCGTGCCTTCGGGGCGTTGCCAGTAGCCGGTGTCGAAGTCCGCGCTGAGCCGGGTGCCGTCGCTGGCGTCGGTCAGCGTGCCGTCGGTGTTCTGCACATAGGCCGGCCGGCTGGCCACGAAGCGGCGCAGGCTGCTCATGCGCAGCTCGGTGCCGTCGGGCAGCGCGGCGGTGAGCTTCTGCAGGGCGGGCTGCAGGGCAATGACCTCGCGCAGGGGCAGCGCGTCTGGCGTGGTCTCGGCGGCGGCCGGTGCCACGGCCACGCGTTGCGCCTCGCCCAGTGCAAAGGGCGCGGAGAGGAACTGCTTGCCTTCTTCATCTGCAAATGCCAGCCGGTGCGTGCCGCCATCGCCGCCCAGCAGGCGGAAGTCCAGGCCCGCGCCGCTGCTGATGGTGCGCCCCATCAACACGGCGGTGGCCCGCTCGAACGGCAGCAAGTGGGCCGAGCTGTAATTGGTAAAGGCAATGGCCAGCGTGTAGGCCATGGGCAGCACGATGAAGACGAGCGCGGCCAGCGCGCCCGGCACCACGTAGCGCCACGCATAGAAGCGCGGGCTGGCGTAGATGAGCACGGCCCCGCACAGCAGCGCCAGCGCCAGTGCCGCGGCCATGCGCTGGTGGGCGGCGTACAGCACCCCCACCAGCGCCAGGCCCGCCAGCAAGGCCAGCGCGCCCAGCACCAGCAAGGCCATGTGCCAACCGCTTCGTTTCATCGCCCCGCTGCCTTGTCGCCGTTGCCCACGCGGCTCAGTCCGCGCCCAGAATGCGCTTGGCCGCGCGGTCCAGCCCATCCTTGACGGTCTCGCGGCCCTGGGTGATGTTGAGCAAGGCCGCCTGCATGGCCGTCCAGAAGCGAGTCATCTCCGGGTTGTTGGGCATGGGCGTGCCGGATTGGGCCGCCGCCATGGTGCCGGCGATCAGCGGGTCGGCTTTCAGTTCGTTGTAGAACGCCTTGTTGGCCGGCACGCCCAGCGGCACGTGCGCGTTCATCGCCTTCAAGCCATCGAGAGACAGCAGGTAGTTCTCCATGAACTCGTTGGCCAGTTCCTTGTTCGGGCTGGCGGTGCTGAGCATGGCACCCAGCACGCCGACGAAGGGGCCGCCCTGCTTGCCGTCGATCTTGGGGTAGGGTGCCACGCCGAAGTTGATCTTGCTCTTCTTCAGGTTGTTCCAGCTCCAGGGGCCGTTGATCATCATGGCGATGCGGCCTTCGTTGACGCCCGCCTCCGTCTCGGCATAGGCAGCAGTCTTGGGCATCACGCCGGCCTTGATGAGCTGCATCAGCGTCTCCACGCCGCGTACCGCGCCGGCGTTGTTGACGCCGGTGTCCTTGGCATCGAAGGTGCCGTCGGCATTGCGCTTGAAGGCGTAGCCGCCGCCGGCCGAGACCAGCCCGTAGGAGTAGTAGATCTCGGTCATGGGCCACATGATGGCGCGCTTGCTCTTGGCGCTGAGCTTCTTGTCGAGCGCAATCACCTCGTCCCAGGATCCGGGCGCCGTGGGCACCAGGTCCTTGTTGTAGATCAGCGCCACGGCCTCGATGGAGAGCGGGTAGCCCCACGTCTTGCCGGCAATGTTCCAGGCGCGCCAGGCCAGCGGGTCGATGGCCTCCACGGTCTTCTTCGACGGCGACACCGGCGTGATGAGGCCGGCGGTGATCCAGCTGCCGGCGCGGTCGTGCGGCCACATCCAGATGTCCGGGCCCTTGCCGGCCGCCGCGGCCTGCTCGAACTTGGCGATGGCGTCTTCGGGGTGCTCCACCTTGACCACCACGCCGGTGTCCTTGGTGAACTTCTCTGCGATCTTGGCGATGCCTTCGTAGCCTTTGTCGCCGTTGATCCAGACCAGCAGGCTGCCTTTTTCTGCGGCCTGGGCGGTGGGGGCGAGGGCGGTGGCGGCCAGTGCGGCTGTTGCGATGGCCGCGAGCCGGCGCAAGGTGTGGCGCCGCTGGCGCTGTGAACCGGTGGGTGTCATGTGTTGTCTCCTGAAAACGTGGGCTCGGTCACACCGTCGGTCCCGCGGACGGTACGCGGCGGCAGTTCTGCGACTGCCGGTTGATGAGGAAGGTCCAGCCGGGCCAGCGCCAGGCCCTGCGTGTCGAATACATGGGCTTGCGCTGCCGGCACGAGCACACGCAAGGCCTGGCCGATGGCCACCGGGCTGGTGCCGTGCAGCCGCAGCACCAGGGCCTGGGCGGCCGCGGTGTCGAGGTAGGCATAGGTGGTGTCGCCCAGGTGCTCGACCCATTGCACGCGGCAGGCCACGGTGCTGAATGCGGTGTCGTCCGCGGCGGGCTTGAGGTGCTCAGCGCGCACCCCCAGCGTGACCGCCGACCCAATCTCCACGCCCGCATGCGGCCGCACCGCGGCCTGCACCAGGCTGCCATCAGGCAGGCTCACGGTCACGCCGTGTTCCTGCATGGTGTACACACGTGCCGGCAGCAGGTTCATGCGCGGCGAGCCCATGAAACCCGCCACGAAGAGGCTGCGCGGGTGTTCATACAAGTCCAGCGGCGCGCCCACCTGGGCCACGCTGCCGTGGGCCTGCACGTCGGCGCCGGTGTGCAGCAGCACGATCTTGTCGGCCAAGGTCATGGCCTCGACCTGGTCGTGCGTGACGTAGATGGTGCTGGCGCGGCCGTACTCGCGGTGCATGCGCGCGATCTCCACGCGCATCTGCGTGCGCAGCGCGGCGTCCAGGTTCGACAGCGGCTCGTCGAACAGGAACACGCCCGGGTCGCGTACCAGCGCCCGGCCGATGGCCACACGCTGGCGCTGCCCGCCGGACAAGGCCTTGGGCTTGCGGCCCAGCAGCGGCTCGATCTCCAGCATGCGGGCGATGCGCAGCACGCGCTCGCGGATGGCGGTGCGGCTCAGCCCCGCCAGGCGCAGGCCGAAGGAGATGTTCCGGGCCACGTCCAGGTGCGGATAGAGGGCGTAGTTCTGGAACACCATCGCGACGTTGCGTTCCGACGGGGCCAGTTCGTTGACGCGCTGGCCGCCGATGTGCAGGTCGCCGCGCGTGATGTCCTCCAGCCCCGCCACCATGCGCAGCAAGGTGGACTTGCCGCAGCCGCTGGGGCCCACGAAGACGCAGAACTCGCCGTCGGCGATGTCCAGCGACACGTTGCGCACGACCTCGGGCTGGCCCTCGTAGGACTTGCCGAGCTGGTGAAGGGTGACGCCGGCCATGAGCGGCTACTCGCCTGTGCCGGGTGCCGGCAGGGTGATGCGGCGTTCGCGCCACCATTGCAGGTTCACGCGCAGCACGGCCGCGGGGGAGGGTGCCAGGAGCGACGCGTCACGCAGGCGCTCGCGGGCCGCGTCTTCCAGGAAGATGCCGGCGTCCGGGTCGGCCGCCAGGATGGCCAGTTCCAGCCGGGGCCAGCGGCCCTGCGTGACGAAGCGGTCGACCCCGATCCACCACGTCTCGCCATCGTAGAAATGGTCGTCCACGAACTGCTCGTCGGCATACAGCCTGGCCGCGTCGCCCACGTAGTCCACCGCCAGCAGCACGCGGCCCTGGTCGTGGGGGATCGAACCGGGCAGGTGCAGGCAAACGCGTGTGGCGGCGTCGTAGCAGGCGTCGGCCGGGGCCTGCGGCACGGCGCCCTGGCGCCACGCGATGTGCGGGCCCATCTGCACGGCGGGCGGCTGGGGGTTGTGGTGCAGCGGCTCGATGAGCACCGGCTCCAGTGCCATGGGACGCAGGTCCACCGGCACGGTGGCCAGGCCGTCTGGGGTCTGAACCAGCGGCAGGTCGTCGGCCGGGAACACCCGCACTTCGCAGGACGCATCGTTCGGCACCGAGACGACCAGGGCATCGTCCTGCACGTACGACAGATGCGGGCTGATGCACAAGCGGTCCCGCCCATGCACCCGTGCCTTCAGCGACTGCTCGGCCAGGGTGCGCGTCAGCAGCACCAGGGTGTGGGTGAAGCCTTGGGCGTCGGTCAAGCGCACGATGAGCGGCGCTTCATCCAGGCGCGGATGCAGTTCCAGCTCATCGCCACGGCATGTCCACTGGTCGTCGGGCAGGCCCACCCGGCTGATGCTCGCGGCGTCAAAGCACAACACCGGCGCGATCGAAGGCAGTGCGAAGGCCACCCAGGTGTGGCTGTCACCTTCGGTCCAACGCGTGAGCAACTGCATGGTGGCATGGTGCAGCCTTGCAGCGCCCAGTGGCAAGCCGAACGGCAGGATGAAGTAAGCCCCCGTGCGCACGGTCACCGGCTGCCGCGGCCACACCACGGCACCGCTGCTCGTGCGCAGGCGCCACTGCACCGCCTCGAAATCCGGCATCGGGTGGTGGCGCACGTGGTTGTTTACGAATACGAAGCCCTGCCCCCCGGCCCCGCGCACCGCCACGCGCAGCCGCTGGGCGTCGGCCGGGCCCTGCGGCGGCTCGTCGCGCAGCACGGCCTCCATGGCGCCCAGCTCAGGCCCGAAGGCGGCCATGAACTGATGCAGGCAGCGCAGCCGGCCATACGACTCGCGCACCTGGCCATACTGGCCCAGCGGGGTGCGGAAGTCGTAGTTGATCACCGGCACGTCGTTCGGGTAGCCGCTGGCCTGCGTCTCGTGCAGTGGGCCCAGCCGGCCCGGCGGGTTGGCGCCGCCGTGGTACATGTAGTAGCCGTACAGGTTGGCGCCCGAGCCCACCTGCACCAGCGCCGTGGCGGCCACGTCGTCGGCGCTCACCACCGGGCGGCGGTGGTAGGACACATGCATGCCGCCGCCCGCTTCGGCCAGGAAGAACGGGTAGTGCGATTTGTCGATGTGCCCGGCCGCCGGGGTGCCGCCCACGTTGCCCATCTCGCCGATGGCCCGGCTGGTGTCGAACAGGAACACGCCCGAGGCCGGCAGCGGGCCTTGCGCGCCGCTCCAGAAGCCGTCGGCATAGGCACCCGACACCGGCACCACTTCGCGTGCCGGGATGTCCAACGTGGGCCAGCCGGTGACGGTGTACAGCGGCACCGTGAGGCCCGCTTCGATGGCCAGGCGCTTGAGTTCGGCAATGTGCTCGGCGCCGCAGCCCGGGCCCGTGCGGTCGTACTCGTTCTCCAACTGCACGCCGACCACCGGGCCGCCATCGCCCCACATCAGCCCACGCAACTGCTCACCGATCTGGCCGAACAGGCGCTGCACGCATTGCAGGTAGCCCGGGTCATTGCAGCGCACCGGGCCGCGTGCCGGCAACCAGTCGGGAAACCCGCCCAGCCGGGCCTCGGCGTGTACCCAGGGCCCCGGCCGCAGGTAGAACAGCAGGCCGGCCTCATGCACCTGCTGCACGAAGCGGCGCAGGTCGCGGCGGCCCTGCCAGTCGAACTGGCCTTGCTCCTCTTCGTGGTGGTTCCAGAACACGTAGCTGGCCACGATGTCCACACCACCCGCCGCCATCTTGCGCAGCTCGGTGTCCCACTCGTCCTGCGGGCAGCGTGCGTAGTGGAACTCGCCCATCACGGGCATCCAGGGCTGGCCGTCGCGCTCCAGCCAGCGGCTGTTGACCGTGAGGCGGCGCTGCGCAGGCTGGTACCGGCCCAGCTGCAGGTAGCTCGTCTCGGCCTGGGTCGCGGTGGCGGGCAGGCCCAGCGAGATCAGCGAGACCGGTGCGGAGTGGGGTGGGGCCATGGCACGGCGAACATCAGGGGAGGGGTGCAAGAGAGTCAGTTAAGCGATTAATCTGTTTTCATTTTTGCCAGCCGATCACTGTGCCAGCAAGCGGGCAAACCCCGACTCGCTATCGCTGCACTGCCGCATATTCATTGGCTTTCTGGCTGGTTTCGAGATGAATGATCACATTGACGTCAAAAGATTAAGCGATTAATCTGCGATCCCATCTTCAAGACACAAGAGGCCACGGCAAATGAAGCTGGGTGTGTGCTACTACCCCGAACAATGGGATGAATCGCTGTGGGCGTCCGACGCACAGCGCATGGCGGCGCTGGGCTTGTCGGTCGTGCGCATTGCGGAGTTCGCGTGGGGCCGCATCGAGCCGCAGCCCGGCCGCTTCGAATGGGCCTGGCTGGACCGCGCCATCGACACGCTCGCCGGTGCTGGCCTGCAGGTGGTGCTGGGCACGCCCACCGCGGCGCCGCCGCACTGGCTGGTGGCACAGCACCCTGAGGTGCTGGCGGTGGATGCGCAAGGCCGCCCCAAGGCCTTTGGCTCGCGCCGGCACTACTGCTTCTCCAGCCCGGCGTTCCATGACGCGAGCCGCCGCGTGGTGGCGGCCATGGCGCAGCGCTATGGCACACACCCCGCGGTGATCGCCTGGCAGACCGACAACGAATACGGTTGCCACGACACGGCGGTGTCGTACTCGCCTGCGGCGCTGCTGCGCTTTCGGCAGTGGCTGCAGGCCCGCCACGGTGACATCGACACGCTCAACCGCGCCTGGGGCAACGTGTTCTGGAGCATGGACTATGCGCGCTTCGACGACGTGGGCCTGCCGGTGGCCACGCCCGCGCCGGCCAACCCCGCGCACCTGCTGGCGTTCCGCCGCTTCACCTCCGACGAAGTGCTGCGCTACAACCGCATGCAGGTGGACCTGCTGCGCGAGCACGCGCCCGGCCGCGACGTGTTGCACAACTTCATGGGCTTCTTCGCCGAGTTCGACCACCACGCGATGGGGCATGACCTGGACCTCGCCACCTGGGACAACTACCCCCTGGGATTCCTGGACAGCCTGCGCTTCATACCGGAGAGCGAGCGCCTCACGTTCCGCCGCACCGGCCACCCGGACGTGTCTGCGTTCCACCACGACTTGTACCGCGGCCTGTGCAAGGGGCGCTGGTGGGTGATGGAGCAACAGGCCGGGCCGGTGAACTGGGCACCCTGGAACGCGCTGCCGCTGCCGGGCATGGTACGGGCCTGGACCTGGGAGGCCTTTGCCCACGGGGCCGAGCTGGTGTCGTACTTTCGCTGGCGCCAGGTGCCTTATGCGCAGGAGCAGATGCATTCGGGCCTCAACACCCCCGACAACCAGCTGGACCTGGGCGGCGAAGAAGCCCGTTGCGTTGCCCAGGAACTGCGTGACCTGCCCGTGCAGGCCTCGTGGCCGGCCCCGCAGCCGTGCCGTGTGGCGCTGGTGTTCGACTACGCCGGCAAGTGGGCCGTCGATGCCTTGCCGCACAGCGCCGACTTCGACGTGCAGGCGGTGCAGTTTGCCTGGTACGGGGCGCTGCGGCGCCTGGGCCTGGACATCGACATCGTGCCCACCTCGGCCGATTTCAGCGGCCATGCCCTGGTGGTGCTGCCGTGCGTGCCGGTGGTCGACGATGACCTGGCCGAACGCCTGCGGCGCAGCGGCGCGCAGGTGCTGATCGGGCCGCGCAGCGGCTCCAAGACCGCCGAGATGCGCATCCCGGACGGCCTGCCGCCGGGGGCTTTGCGCACGCTGCTGCCGGGGCTGCGCGTGGTGCGCGTGGAAGGCTTGCGCCCAGGCGTGGCGTTGACGCTACAACCCGGTCCAGCCGCCCTCTCGCTGGATGCCCTGGCAGGCGCACAGGTGACGCGCTGGCGCGACCTGCTGGATGCCCCTGCACCCTTGCAGGTGGAGGCACGCTACGACGATGGCACCCCGGCCCTGCTGCGGCACGAGCGCACCCGCTACCTCTCGGGCTGGCTCGACGATGCCGGCCTGGACACCTTGATGGCCCACGTGGCGCACGAAGCTGGCTTGGCGCCGGTGGCCCTGCCCGCCGGCCTGCGGCTGCGCCGGCGCGGCGGCTTGCAGTTCGCCATCCACTACGGCGCCGAGCCGGCCCAGGTGCCGGCGCCGCTGGGCACGCACTTCCTGCTGGGCTGCCCGGTCCTGCGCACGGGCGAGGTGGCCGCTTGGCAGGTGGGGTGATACCGTGTGCCCCCCCAAGGCGACGTAAGCTCCCATGACCATGACCATGACCATGACCGACACGCCTTTCGTCCGCGAGGACCACCCGCACCGCCGTCTCAATGTGCTGAACGGCCGCTCCATCCTGGTCTCGCCGCAGCGCGCCAAGCGCCCCTGGCAAGGCCAGCAGGACAGCCCCGAGCGCACACGGCGCCCATCGCACGACCCGCAGTGCTACCTGTGCGCCGGCAATGCCCGCGTGGGCGGCCAGCGCAATCCACCCTACCGTGGCCCCTTCGTCTTCACCAACGACTTCGCCGCGGTGGCGCCCGAGACGCCCGTGCCCCCCGGGGCCGGTGACGACCTCTTCAGCCTGCACCCGGCCCGTGGCACCAGCCGCGTGATCTGCTTCTCCGAAGACCACGCCCGCACCCTGCCGGAGCTGCCTTTGCCGGCCCTGGCCGCGGTGATCGACACCTGGTGCAGCCAGACCCGCGAGCTGGGCGAGAGTTGGCGCTGGGTCCAGGTGTTCGAGAACAAGGGCGCCATGATGGGCTGCTCCAACCCGCACCCGCACGGCCAGATCTGGGCCACCGACTTCATGCCCGAGGAGGCCGCCACCGAAGACCGCAACCAGGCGACCTACCACGCGCAGCACGGGCATGCGCTGCTGGCCCGCTATGCGCAGCGCGAGGCGGCCGAGGGCGAGCGCACGGTGGTGGAGACAGCGCACTGGCTGGCCGTGGTGCCCTTCTGGGCGGCCTGGCCCTTTGAGACGCTGCTGCTGCCCAAGTTTCCTGTGCAGCGCCTGCCCGACCTGCAGAGCGACACCCGGGCCGACCTCGCCGTGGCCTTGAAGAAGCTGACCAGCCGCTACGACAACCTGTTCCAGTGCGAGTTTCCGTACTCGATGGGCTGGCACGGTGCCCCCTTCGACGGCGGCGACCACCCGCACTGGCAACTGCATGCGCACTTCTATCCGCCGCTGCTGCGCTCGGCCAGCGTGCGCAAGTTCATGGTGGGCTACGAGATGCTGGCCGAGACCCAGCGCGACCTCACCCCCGAGCAGGCCGCTGCGCAACTGCGTGCGGTGTCCGACACGCACTACCTGGAAGCCGCGGCTTCCAATCCCTGACCGGACCCCGAACATGCCAGACCAAGCCTCTCCCCTTGCCCGGGCCCGCCATGCGTTCACGGCCTCATTCGGCACCGCCCCGGCCTCCGCCGCGCGCGCGCCCGGCCGGGTCAACCTGATCGGCGAGCACACCGACTACAACGACGGCTTCGTGCTCCCCTGCGCCATCGACTTCCACACCGTCGTGGCCGGGTCGCCGCGCACAGACCAGCGCGTGCGCGTGGTCGCCGCCGATTTCGACCATGAGCTGGACGAGTTCAGCCTGGACGAGGAGATCGTGCCGCGTGCCGATGCGCGCTGGCCGAACTACGTGCGTGGCATGCTGCGGCACCTGCAGGCGCGCGGCCATGTGTTCGGCGGCGCGGACATCGCCATCGCCGGCAACGTGCCCGGCGGCAGCGGGCTCTCGTCATCGGCCGCGCTGGAAGTGGCCGTGGGCCAGTTCTTCCGCCAGGCGCATGCCATGGCCATCACGCCCACCGAGATTGCGCTCACCGGGCAGCAGGCCGAGAACCGTTTCGTGGGCTGCAACTGCGGCATCATGGACCAGCTCATCTCGGCCCGCGGCGAGGCCGGCCATGCATTGCTGATCGACTGCCGCTCGCTGGACGCCCGCGCGGTGCCGCTGCCGGCCGGCATGGCGGTGATGATCGTGCACTCGCGCGTGCGGCGCGGGCTGGTGGACAGCGAGTACAACACCCGCCGCGCGCAATGCGAGGCCGCGGCCCGGCACTTTGGCGTGCCGGCGCTGCGCGACCTGGCACTGAGCACGTTGGAATCGCGCGGCCAGGAACTCGACCCCATGGTGCTGCGCCGCGCCCGCCATGTGGTGACCGAGAACCAGCGCACGCTCGATGCCTGCGAGGCGCTGGCCGGTGGCGACCTGGTGCGCCTGGGCCACCTGATGGCGCAGTCGCATGCGTCGATGCGGCACGACTTCGAGATCACCGTGCCGGCCATCGACCGGCTGGTGGAGATCCTGCGCGGTGCCATCGGCGCTGAGGGCGGGGCACGCATGACAGGCGGCGGCTTCGGCGGCTGCGTGGTGGCCTTGCTGCCTGCCTCCCGCGTGGCGCAGGTGGCTGCCGCGGTGGGCGCAGAATACCGCTCGCCCGAAGGTGAAATGGCCCAGGTGCACATCTGCAATGCCGCGGCAGGCGCCGGCCCCGCCGCTTGACTGTGGGCACCCGGCCCCGGAGTACCGGCGCCACCCGCCGGGCGGGTGCTCAGCCGCCTTGGGGCGGCCCGGCGCCGGCTGAGACGCTGAAAGGAAGCCCATGACCCCCTACCTGGCCCAGGACGCGCGCTACCAAGCCCAACCCTACCGCCGCTGCGGCCGCAGCGGCCTCAAGCTGCCGACCGTCTCGCTGGGCCTGTGGCACAACTTCGGCGCCGTCGATCGCCTGGACACGGCGCGTGCGCTGGTGCGTTGCGCCTTTGACCACGGCATCACGCACTTCGACCTGGCCAACAACTACGGCCCCCCACCCGGCTCGGCCGAATCCGCCTTCGGCGCCTTGCTGCGCAGCGACCTGGCCCCCTACCGGGACGAACTCATCATCTCCACCAAGGCCGGCTACACGATGGGCCCGGGCCCATACGGCGACGGCGGCTCACGCAAGTACCTGCTGTCCAGCCTGGACCAGAGCCTGCGGCGCATGGGCCTGGACTACGTGGACATCTTCTACCACCACCGCCCCGACCCGGACACGCCGCTGGCCGAGACCATGGGCGCGCTGGACCATGCGGTGCGCAGCGGCCGGGCGCTCTACGTGGGCGTGTCCAACTACCCGCCCGACCTCACCCGCCAGGCCGCCGCGCTGCTGCGCGAACTGGGCACACCTTGCGTGATCCACCAGCCGCGCTACAGCATGTTCAGCCGCGCGCCGGAGGAGGGCTTGCTGCAGACCCTGGCCGAAGAGGGCGTCGGCTGCATCGCGTTCTCGCCGCTGGCGCAAGGCCTGCTCAGCGACCGCTATCTTGGGGGCGACGTGCCGGCCGATTCACGCGCGTCGCGCGGCGTGTTCCTCAAGCCGCAGGACATCACGGCTGAGCGCCTGGCCATGCTGCGGGCGCTGAACGGCATGGCGCGCGAGCGCGGGCAGACGCTGGCGCAGATGGCGTTGACCTGGGTGTTGAGGCACCAGGGCATGACGTCGGTGCTCATCGGGGCCAGCCGGGAGGGGCAGATCGTGGATGCGGTGGCGGCGGCGAATGCGGCGGCACTGTCGGACGGGGAACTGCAGGGCATCGAGCGGGTGCTGGCTGGCGGCCGCTGAGGGTGGGGCGTGCCGGATCTTTTTGCCACTCCCCTGCTGAGGGGCTGGCCATCAATGCAAGCAAGCGCCTCCCGCCAGAGCGGGTGCGGAAGGATGCTTGCATAACCTGACCCTTGCTGCTTCAACGAGGGGCAGGGTCGCGTCAATCAGCCGGCGGAAAGTGGTGGCGAACTCTTTTTGGCAAACTGGGTATGCCACTCATTGAGCTTTGCCAGTAGCGTATCCAGGGGCACTGCATAGATGTTCGGGATTGCGCCCTCCATCCCTGCCAATGAAGAGTTGACCCGGCGGAGCATCTTCTGATCCTTGTAGTCGGGCCTGTAGATGATGGCGATCATCTTCACGCTCCTCACCCGCCCGATGCGGAAGCCATCGACATCGCCCCATCGGATCACCGTTTTATTAAACAGCGATGCCATCTCGAATCCATCAGCAGTGAGCCTCAGGTACATTCCTCTGGAAAACAGCATCAAGATGGCGATAGGGATCCCTAGCCCGAAGAAGACAATCGAAAGCCATCCGACCAGCAGGTTCTGCTTCGAGATGAGAAAGCCGACTGCGACAAAGGCGGCGCATCCGGCGAGCAGTAGCAATGCCCTTGCGCGGCTTGCGGGGTAAACAAGTTCCTTCTGCATGGTGAAACCTGGTTGGACTGCTTGTTGATCTTTGCCTCTGTCAGCGCGTCCTTCATCGCTGCGGTCATCTTAGGGATTCTTGTTGACGAACGCTTGTCCGGCTGGCTTCAGGGGCAGAAACGTCACTCTGGGGCGGGGCGTAGGGATTGGGGTTTTCTGTCATGACCAGTCGGGAGCATTCTTGGCGGAGGCGCCCTCACTTGCTCCCTTTGGAGGCCGAAACGGCTTGGCTGAAGAATTCGTACACCCCTGACTCACTCATTCGCCGGGCGTTGGACAGCTCGCCGGCGCGTGTGGCATAGAGTGTCTGGTTGTTGGGCGCCAGCACGATCGCTGCCGGGATGCCCTTCTTGGTGGGATTCCCGTACCGGGTGGTGAGGGTGCCGTTTCGATCGAAGTTGCCCACATCAACCTTGACCACCACAAACTCCTTGGCGAGAAGCTCCGCGTTCTTTTGGCTCTTCAGCGAGGCATCCAGGGCACGGCAGTCTTCGCACCAGTTGGCCCCAAAGATCACCAGCACGTTGCGCTTTGTGGTGCCCGCTGTGGCCAGGGCTTGCTCGATCTCTGCTTTTGCGTCCGCCGCCTCGTTGTAAGGCAGGGGCGCTGCAAGTGCCCAGGCCGGGGCCGTGAGGAGGACCATCGAAATGATGCGGCGGATGTGCATGTGCTCTCCAGGTTGATTGGCGGCTGGCGTCTGAGCTGGCCGGACCGCGTGGGCAAGGTACGCAGGCCGCGTACAGTCAATGTTACGTCCCGCTGTGCTTGCGTGCCTTGCCGCACCGGGTGCGGAATGCGAAGGGTCAGGCCCCGTCGCTTGCCACGACCGACAGCAGCGTCTCGCCTGTCGCGACGAGTTTTTCGGAATCACCTTCCCGCGCAAACAACTCGCAGGCCGTGAAGACCTGTGACTTGCCCGGCTTGACGACACGAGCCCTGGCGACGAACCGCTCGCCTACGGCGGGGCGAAGACAGTTGACTGAGTAGTGCGAAGCCAGGACCCGGCCGACGACAGAGGCCGCGGCGAACCCGCACGCTGTATCGATGAGCGCACCCACAAGGCCTGCATGAAGGAATCCGGAGTATTGGCCGGCCTCACGCCGCCAGGGCATGGCAATCTCCACCTTGCCGGGCTCTGCATTGACGATCTCGATGCCGCACCACTGATTGAACGCCGCCGTCTGGTTGAAGGCGCGGAGCTGGGCCAGCAGGCCGGTATGGGTGGTCACCGTCGTACCTCCGAAGGGATGGACAGCGGCAATGTAGGGGGTTGCGGCCGGCTCGAATGTCAATGCAGCGACAGCGAGGCTGTCTCGTGCGTGACCTTCGCGAGTAGAGTCCGCCTGGGGCGGCCGAGTTGGGCAGGACGGAAGGCCATCCGTGCCAGCGGCTGGTGCCTGACTTCAGCCTGCTGACCGACAAGTACAAGATCGGCAACTTCACAAGCAGGGCTCCTCGCGATGATTCCCGAACCCGCTCTGCGGATCGAACCCGCCAACCTCGATGAGGCCCAGGCCATGGCCGAGGTGCACGTGCTGTCCTGGCAGCACGCCTACCGCGGCATCTTTCCCGACGGGTTTCTGGCGCAACTGTCGGTGGAGCGACGCACAGCCATGTGGCGCGACTCCATCGCCATCGGCCGGCCGCAGGTGCTGGTGGCCCGCATCGAGGACCGCGTGGCCGGCTTCATTGCCTTCGGGCCCTGCCGCGACGAGGCCGCGCCCGAAACCACGGCCGAGGTCTGGGCCTTTTATCTGGCGCCGGACCGTTGGTCAACCGGCATGGGCCGCGCGCTGTGGGAAGCTGCAAGAGCGCGCATGCTTCTTCAAGGTGCCCGCCGTGCCAGCCTGTGGGTCATTGCCACCAACCCGCGCGCAATCCGCTTCTACCTGGCCGCGGGCTTCAGCCTCGACGCCGGCTCGATCAAGCCGCTCACGATCGGGGGCGTGCAGGTGGAGGAAGAGCGGTATGTGCAGGAACTCCGTGGCTGAACGGATGGGGACTGCGGGCAGAGACTGCGGTACAAAACGGGATTCTCCCCATCCGCCTGCCCCATGCCGATTGCCCTGGAATCCCCGAACCAAGCCGATGTGCTGGCGCTGATTGACGCGCTGGATGCCTACCAGAAGCCGCTGTACCCGCCGGAGAGCCACCACGGCATCGACCTCGCGGCGCTGAGCCGGCCCGAGGTGCTGTTTGCCGTCGTGCGCAGCGACAGCGGCGAAGCGCTGGGCTGCGGCGCCATCGTGCTGGGCCCCGCCTTTGGTGAGATCAAGCGCATGTATGTGCAGCCCAACCAACGCGGCAAGGGCCTGTCCAAGGCATTGATGCAGTTCCTCGAGGCGCAGGCACAGGCCCGCGGCTGCCGGGTGTTTGCGCTGGAAACCGGCCCGCTGCAACTCGATGCGCTGGGCCTGTACGAACGCATGGGCTACCTGCACTGCGGACCGTTTGGCGACTATGGCGAGGACCCGCACAGCGTGTTCATGGTCAAGCCGGCCGGTGCCGATGTACCGCCTGGCTTCACGCTGCGGCTTCGGCGCCAGTAGCCGGCGACCACCAACGGCGGCAACCCGTGACGATGCGACGCCCGATGACGCGAGGTTGCCCACGGGGTTTGTGTTGAACCAACGGGACCACGATCTGGCTTGCCGGAACGCAGGTGCTGGCTTGGCTCGCAGGCCCTGCGACAGGGTGAGGGCGTTGAGAGCGCCCCCAGGCCGACGACATACGTCGTCCGCCCCCCGAGGGGGTTGAGTCAATTCGGGAGCGGCCCTTCATTGACTCATGCGTGGATGACACCCGCACTTTCGCTGAAGAGGCCGGTGTGCTCGTCGTTCGGAAGGAACAAGGTCACATTGCACGACACCCGGCGAGCCAACATACTGCCGCGGCGCCATGAGGTGGTGCGACTCGCCAAATTTGTGTGCGAGCGCCGGTCTGTCGATCTTGCAATGGAGCACCGCTGTGAAGACCTTGGAAGAGATCATCATCGAGCGTGGCAATATCGAAAAGCTCTATCGCCGCGACTGGAACGTGACGCTGTGGCGAGCAGTGGCCATCGACTCGATCCACGGAACCAACCCCCTGTACCCCGACCTGACGAACCGGGTGCTGCTGAACGGAAGGCCGTTCTGCCCGCTTGGGCTTGTGCTTGCGAAAGAAGGCGGTGGCGTTGGCGCAGAGTTTCAACCACAAGCCTGGCCCTCCTATCTCGCCCCGCCTCATCGGTCAAGTGGTAGTGCCCGCGCATTGTGGCCAGCCGCAAGACGGCGCATGCTCGCCCGGCATCCCCAGGAACTGCCCATGGCTGAACACCCGTGACCCCCGATGACACAGCCCTGGCCGCCCTGGCCGATTGGCGCACCCAGGCGCTGGCCCTGGAGGCCCAGGTCGGCCAGGCCGTGGTGGGCCAGGCCCCTCTGATCCGCCTCATCAACATCGCGGTCTACGCCCGCGGCCACGTGCTGCTGGAAGGCGACGTGGGCGTGGGCAAGACCACGCTGCTGCGGGCTTTCGCCCGCGCCATCGGCGGTGCGTTCGAGCGGGTCGAAGGCACCGTGGACATGATGCCCAACGACCTGCTGTACCACACCTACCTGGGCGAGGACAGCCGGCCGCACGTGGACCCGGGCCCGTTGCTCAAACATGGCACACAGCTCGCCACGTTCTTCTTCAACGAGATCAACCGGGCCCGCCCGCAGGTGCAGGCGCTGATGCTGCGTGCCATGGCGGAGCGTTCGGCCACCGCCTTCAACCGGGAGTACGCGTTTCCGCACTTGCTGGTGTTTGCCGACCGCAACCGGGTGGAGAAGGAAGAAACCTTCGAGCTGGCCTCGGCGGCGCGCGACCGCTTCATGTTCGAGCTGGCAGTGGAAACGCCCACCGACCCCGCGGTGCAGCGCGCGCTGATCTTCGACCCGGCCTTCCACGACGCCGACACGCTGATCGAACGCGTGCCCGCGGCGCAGGTTCGCCACGATGAGCTCAACCGCATCGCCGCGGCCATCCAGGTCGCGATGCAGGTGTCGCAGCCGTTGCAGGACTACGTGCACCGCCTGTGGCAAGCCACGCGCGACCCGGCTGCCGCCGGCGTGAACCTCGCCGGCGTGGACATGGCCCGGCTGGTGGCCGCCGGGGCCAGCCCGCGCGCCATCAGCATGCTCATGCGCGCGGCACGTGTGGCCGCCTGGCTGGCCGGGCGCAGCTACGTGGTGCCGGAGGACGTGCAAGCGGTGTTTGCCGAATCCCTGCGCCACCGCATCTTCTTCACCCCGGTGTACGAGATGCGCCGCGCCGAGATTGCCGACGCGCTGGTGGCCGGCATCCTGGCCCGCGTCACAGCACCGTGAATGCACCCTGAGCGCATCGTGAGGGCAACTTGATGGCCATGGCTGCTGCACCCGCTCCCGCATTCGCGGAGATCGCCGAGTTCCACTACCGGGTGCGCTTCCCGGCCAGTTCCTTCATGCCCGGCCACCACGTCAGCCAGGTCCGTGGCGGCGGCATCGAGCCGGCGGCGCTGGTGCCGCTGGAGCGGGCCCGCGATCCGCGCCGGCTCGACTGGCGGGCGTCTCTGCGTGACCCGTTCCAGGGCTGGTGGGTGCGCGAACATCACCAGCGCTCCAGCCTGGGCGTGCTGCTGCTGGCCGATGTGTCGGCCTCCATGGGGTTTGCCGGGCGCGGTGACAAACCCGCGCTGCTGGGCGCCTTTGCCCAGGCCTTGCGTCATTCGGTGGCGCGCACCGGCGATGCCTATGGCCAGCTGGCCTTCGATGCCGCGCCGGTGGAGCCGCTGCGGCTGCCGCCCACGCGCTCGCGCCAGGCGGCCACGGTGGCGGCCACGGCCCTGGCGGGCCATGCCTTCACCGGGCCGGGTGCGGCCGGCTTGTGCGCGGCGGCCGGGCAGGTGCCCCGGCCACCGGCGCTGGTGTTCCTGCTGTCCGACTTCCACTTTCCCGTGCCGCTGCTGGACCAGGCGCTGGCGCTGCTGGCCCGGCACGACGTGGTGCCCGTGTGGCCCCGCGACCCGGCCGAGTCCGAGGCCCTGCCCGCGCATGGCCTGGTGGAGGTGCGCGATGCCGAAACCGGCCGCGGCCGCATGCTGTGGATGCGGCCGGCCCTGAAGCAGCGCTGGCTCGACCGCGTGCGGGCCCATCGCCGCGAGGTGGAAGACTGCATGGCGCGCCACCACCGGGTGCCGCTGGTGCTGGCCGAGCGCTTCGATGCCGAGCGCGTCACGGGCTACTTTGCCGCCCGGGGCTAGCGTGCGCAGGCTGGCTCAGGTTCGTGCCCTCGCGGTCGGCTTCCTGGTGCTGGCCCCCGGCGCGCCCCACGCCGCCGAGCCGCCGGTGCGCACCGAGGAGCCGCGTGCCTACGGCCACGTGGTGGGCGACCTGATCGAGCGCCGCGTGCACCTGGCGCTGCCGGCCGGGCAAGAGATCGTGCCCGATTCGCTGCCGCACCGCGGCCGTGTCGATGCCTGGCTGGAACTGCGCGACATCACGCTGGAGTCGCACGGGGACCAGGCCACGCTGCAGGCCACCTACCAGCTGGTCAACGCGCCGCAGAAGGTCACCACCATCGCCTTGCCTGCATTCAGCCTGGCCTTGCGCGAGCGCGCCCGTCCCGAGGCCGCCACCGGGGCGCTGGCGGTGGGCGATTGGCCGGTGACCGTGGCACCGCTCACGCCCGAGTTTGTGCTGGCGCGCGCCGGCCTGCCGGACCTGCAGCCGGACATCGAGCCCGAACCTGCCGCCGCCACCACGTTGGTGGCGCGGCTGGCGCTGTGGGGGGCGCTGCTCGTGGTCACGCTGGGGGCCTGGGCCGTGCAGCGCCATCCGCAGCTGGCCTTCTGGCGCCGCCGCGCACCCTTCCGGCAGGCCTGGCAGGACCTGCGCCGCCTGGCCCGGCGCGGCCCCGCCACGGCGGAGCTGCAGCGCCAGGCCTTGGCGCGGCTGCACCGTGCCTTCGAGGCCACGGCGGGCTGTGCGCTCTTTGCCGAGAAGCTCGACCCGCTGTATGCGGCCCGGCCGGGCCTGCGCGTGGTGGCACCGGACATCGATGCCTTCTTCGCGGCCTCGCGGCGCAGCTTCTTCGCCGAGGCCGGCGCGGGGCCGCCCGCGGCCGGCTCGCTGGAGGCGTGCCTCGCCTTGAGCCGCCGCCTGGCCCAGCTGGAAGCCGGGGCATGATGGCGTTCACCCACGCCTGGGTGCTGTGGGGCCTGCCGCTGGCCTTGCTGCCGCTGTGGCGCGGGCGGCGCGCCGACGCCACCCCCTACCCCTGGCTGGACCTGGTGCCGCGCGACGGCTGGTCCACCGCGCTGGACTGGGCCCGCCGCGGGGTTGCCGCGCTGGCCATTGCTGCCACGCTGGGGAGCCTGGCGCAGCCCTACCGTGCCGAGGAGCGTGTCGAGCGCATCGGCCAGGGGGCCGAGATCGTGCTGGTGCTGGACCGCAGCCGCAGCATGGACGAGGAGCCCGCGCGCGGCGTGAACAACCTCTTCGGCCGGGCCACGGGCTACGACGCCGAGTCCAAGTCGGCGGCGGCGCGGCGGGTGGTTTCGCAGTTTGCGGCGCAGCGCCCGCACGATGCCTTCGGGCTGGTGCTGTTCTCCAACGTGCCCATCCCCTTCCTGCCCTTCACGCAGAAGCAGGAGGTGATCCAGGCTGCCCTGGCGGCCGGCAGCGTGGGCAAGGGGCTGGGCGACACCGACATCGGCCGCGCCCTGCTGGCCGGTGCAGAATATTTCGAGGCGCGGCCTTATGTGGGCTCGCGCATCCTGCTGCTCATCTCCGATGGCGGCGCACGCCTGGACACCGACATGCGCGAACGCATCACCGCGGCCTTGAAGCAGCACAAGATCGGCGTCTACTGGCTGTACCTGGTGGGCCGCTGGGGCCGCAGCCTGGTGCTGGACGGTTCGCTGGACGGCCCCGCCCACGAGGCCGAAACAGCGCCCCCTGACCTGCCGCTGCGCGACAGGCCCCCCAAGGGGGTCGAGTCTGCTCGGGAGCGGCCCGTCGCCGACTCGGGAGACGCCCTGCCGGAGCAGTCGCTGCATCACTACTTCAAGGGCCTGGGGCTGCCTTACCGCGTCTACCAGGCCGACGATCCGCAAGCCATCCAGAAAGCCATCGACGACGTGGCGCGGGTCGAGCAGCGGCCGATCCAGTTCATCGAGACATTGCCGCGCCGCGACTTCATGCCCTGGAGCCTGGCCGCCGCGCTGGCCGCCGTGCTGCTGTGGCTGGCTTCGCAGGCGCTGGTGATCCGGAGCTGGGCATGAGGATGCCGCGTGCAAGAACGCTCGTGGTGCCGCTGCTGGCGCTGCTGTTCGCCGGCTTGCTGGCCCGCGACGCCCTGCAGCTGTGGCGGGCCCTGCGGTTCAACGCGCTCCTGGACGCCCAGGCCGCGCTGGCCGCCCATGCCCCGCCCCCGGTGTCCCGCTTCGAACCCGGCCTGGTGCTCTTCGTGCATGCCCACGCCGCTGCGCGCCAGGGCCGCCTGCAGGACGCGCTGTCGCTGTACAAGGACGCCGCCGCCGACCCCGCCGTGGCGATGGCAGCCAACTACAACAGCGGCAACATCCACCTGCGCGAGGCCCTGGAACTGGCCGCGCAGCAGGCCTTGGCGCAGTCGCCCCAGGCGGTGGAGCTGGCCAAGCAGCAGTACCGCGAGGCCTTGCGCCGCGACCCGGGGCACTGGCCCTCCAGGTACAACCTCGAACGCGCCCTGTGGCTGGCCCCGGAGCTGCCGGATGAAAGCTCCACGAGCGCCGCGCCCGAGCACAGCGAACGGGCCGTCACCACCATGCGCGGCTTCACGATCGGCCTGCCATGAAGGCGTGGTGGCTCCACAGGCTGCAGGGGCTGCGGGCCCTCGCCCGGCCGCCCCGCCTGCAGATGGCCGCGGCCCTGCTGCTGGGCCTGGCGCTGCTCTCGCCGCGCTGGCCGCTGGCGCAGTCGCACTGGAACCACGTGGTCTACATCGACATCACGCAGAGCATGAACACGCGCGACATGCAGGTGGGGGGCCAGCCCGTGAGCCGCCTGGCCTTCGTGCAACAGGCGCTGCACGAGGCCTTGCTCGCCTTGCCCTGCGGTTCCCGGCTGGGCCTGGGCTTGTTCACCGAGTACCGCGTGCTGCTGCTGACCACGCCGGTGGAGGTCTGTGCCAACTACGACGACCTGCTGGCCATGGTCCAGCGCATCGATGGGCGCATGTCCTGGGCCGGTGCCAGCGAAGTTTCCAAGGGCGTGTACTGGTCCATCCGCACCACCCGCCAGCTCGAGGGTGCGCCGTCGCTGATGTTCATCACCGACGGCCACGAAGCGCCGCCGCTGCGGCCGGGCAGCGAACCCCGCTTCAACGAGCCGCTGGGCCAAGTGCAGGGGGCCATCCTCGGCGTGGGCGGCGCGGCCCTGAGCCCCATCCCCAAGTTCGACCCGGACGGCCACCTGCTGGGCGTGTGGGAGCCCGACGAGGTGTTGCAGACCGACACCTTCAGCGCCGGCCGCACCATCGGCGGCAACCGGCAAAGCCTGGTCGAAGCCGACGGCCAGCCGGTGAAGGCCTTCCAGGGCAGCGGCACCGAGCACTTGTCTTCGCTCAAGGAACCGCATTTGCTGGAGCTGGCCGCCCAGCTGGGCCTGCAGTACCGGCGCCTGGCCACGCCGCGCGACCTGGTGGAGGCCCTGCGCGACGAGCGGCTGGCGCGCAGTGCCGTGGTGGCGCGCGACCTGCGGTTCGTGCCGGCCGCGGTGGCGCTGCTGTTGCTGGTGGCGGCGTTTGCGCCGCGCCGACGGGCAGGCAAGGGGAGGGTGGGCGCGCCGGCATAACATGCGGCAGGAGGTGAATTGATGAGTACACGCATGCGCTGGGTGATCGGGGTGCTGGCCTTCCTCTTTCTGGGGGGCGCCGCGTTTTATGGTTGGCAACTGCGGCAGCGGGCGCCGCGGCCGCTGCTGATACCGGATCAGTCCGCCGCGTCGGCTTCGCGGCCCGTGGTGGTGGTGGAGCGCCCGGCCACGCCACCGCCCATCCAGCACCCCATCGAACAGGCCGAAGCCGCCACCGCCTCCGCGCCGGCGGTGGCCGTGGCGCCCTTGCCGCCGCTGGAGGCCTCCGACAGCTACGTGGCCAATGCCCTGGTCGAGTTGCTGGGCCGCAAGGACGTGCAGTCGTTCCTGGCCCTCGACAGCGTCGTGCGCCACGTGGTGGCCGCCGTGGACAACCTGCCGGGCAAGCAGGTGGCGGTGCGCATCTGGCCCGTGCCGCCCACGCCGGGCCGCATCGTCATCGAGAGCCGCGACGACGGCACCTACGTGTCTGCCGGCAATGCCTCGCGCTATGAGCCGTTCGTGCACTTCGTGGAGTCGGTGGACACGCGCCGCCTGGTGGCCTTGTATGTGCGCCTGTACCCGCTGTTCCAGCAGGCCTACCAGGACCTGGGCTACCCCAAGGGCTACTTCAACGACCGCCTCATCGCGGTGATCGACCACCTGCTGGCGACCCCCGAGCCGCCCCGCCTGCCCAAGGTCACGCTGCCTGAGGTGAAAGGCCCCATCCAGCCGTCGCGGCCTTGGGTGATGTACGAGTTCGAGGACATCTCGCTGGACGAGCGCTCGGCCGGGCAGAAGATCCTGCTGCGCATGGGCGCGGCCCACACCAAGCGGCTGAAGGCCAAGCTGGCAGAGGTGCGCCGGCTGGTGGCGCGCAGCGGGGTCAAGCCGTAGCGGCGGCCCGTCCAACTTAAACACACGGAAATTCACATGCTCTACAAAGGAAGTTGCCATTGCGGCCGGGTCGCTTTTCAGGTCGAGGGCGACATCAAAGGGGCCATGGCCTGCAACTGCTCCATCTGCTCCCGCAAGGGATCCCTCTTGTGGTTTGTGCCGCGCGAGAAGCTGCAGCTGCAAACCCCGGACGACGCTGCGAGCACCTACGAGTTCAACAAACACGTGATCAAGCACCGCTTCTGCCCGACGTGCGGGATGCACCCTTATGGCGAAGGCACGGACCCGAAGGGCAACCGCATCGCGGCCGTCAACCTGCGGTGCATCGAAGGGCTGGACCTTGCGGCCATACCGGTGCAGAACTTTGATGGGCGGTCGCTATGAGCGGGGTGTGATGAGGCACGGGGTGCTTGTCAGCGTTCGGCTGCCTGCATGGCTGACTCCCTCGCTTTGAATGTGGATTTCCAGGCCATGGGGCAAGTGCTGGATGCCTTGGCTTGCCGTCTCCTTGGTCTGGAACGGCTGGACCCGTCATCAGTGACCGAAGACGAGTTCGCTGACAGCAAGAACGATGTGCTTGCGTTGGTGCCGCTCTATCGGGATTTCAGGCGCCGGGCAGTGGAGGCATTCGGGGGGCAGATCCTTCGGTTTTCACCTGACATCGGCCGTCTGGATGAGCTTTGCGGAAGCTGAGGCATGCATGTGGTCACGGCAACGGCCCCCGCCGAGGACACGGCGCGGCTTCGCTGCGACGGCCACACACGCCGCTCGCAGATGACGTCCTGCGCCGAGGCCTTGTAAACGGCAGGGGTGTACCAGTCCAGCCGCCCATTGAGGGCTGGCTGAGCCACCGTACCATCACGCCGGTGCACCCACTTCACCGGAGTTCCCATGTGCAGGAACATCAGGACGTTGTTCAACTTCGAGCCTCCCGCCACGGAGCTGGAGATCCGCGACGCCTCGCTGCAGTTTGTTCGCAAGCTCAGTGGCTTCAACGTGCCGTCCAAGGCGAATGAAGCCGCCTTCGAGCGTGCCGTCGAAGAGGTGGCCGCCTCGGCCCGGGCGCTCATCCGGTCGCTCGTCACCAGCGCCGAGCCGCGCAACCGTGACGTCGAAGCCGCCAAGGCACGGGCCAGGTCCGTGGTGCGGTTCGGGGTCGATCCATGAGCGGTTGTTCGATGAGCGTCACATGAGCGAAGGCCCTAGTTTTGTCAAGCTGGCCGCGCTGGTGGCGGAGCCCTCGCGTGCGCAGATGCTGATGGTGCTCATGGGCGGCCAGGCCCTCACAGC
>Ga0307516_10002138_pt1 | contig 26776 bp, 32 predicted proteins | sample 19_EM_MG_FD_203310 | JGI IMG/M metagenome (GOLD analysis project Ga0307516, IMG submission 203310) | Populus trichocarpa ectomycorrhiza microbial communities from riparian zone in the Pacific Northwest, United States - 19_EM | ecosystem: Host-associated > Plants > Roots > Unclassified | place...
CCACAAGTCAGATTCAGGTGTGCCCGAAATCTGCCTAAAACGGAATGATCTCCTAACGTTGTTCTGGATCTCCAAAAAAAGAGACCTTCCGCAGCGTCTTGGAGAACTTAACAAAGATATGCTGCTGAATGGTAAGACTCAGCTGGATGAGGTGGTAGGGAATACGGACCATGAAATCTTCCATCCTAATCTGCGATGCCTCGTCTACGACCAGTCTTTCCACGGGAACAGTTAAGAACATTCCGACCGAATGCAAGGCCGGATTCGACAGCATCCCCAGGGTAGATAGAATAATACGGGAACCTCCCAGCATTCTCTGTATATCAACATCCTTATCGGTCAGTGTGTCTGAAATAATCAGCTTCCTCTCCAGCCCTGTATACAGGTGCTCGTGCCTAGGAATCGGACGTCAATCACCCCTATCTAAGAGGAGCATGATGTCGAAATGCACCATTCAAAATGAAATTCTCTAGAGACCAGCAGCTTAAAGTCGACTTGGCGTTTGTAGAATGTTTGTGCGATATTTAGGACGGCCACATTTGAATGGGCAACGACCCACGCCGGACGACGTTGTTCGTTCCATATAGCAGCGGCAGCACCGATAGTTTGAGTCTTTCCGGTGCCAGGAGGTCCTGGAGTATCGAAGTCATGATGCAGCAATGTTTAGACAAACGGGTACTCGCCATGGACAACGACGAACTTAGGCGATGATGATATCATAGCTCTAGCTGCTTTTGCTTGAGATTCGTTCAGGCCTTGGAAAACTGGAAGTTCATCGGCGGGCTCCTGATGCGGAGATCCTCCACGCGGCGACCCGGGAAACCATAGGTCACGAATGAATAAGGATTCTCGGAGTGTGGCCTTTCCTTGAAGGAGCAAGAGTAACAGCTCATCAGCAGCCTTTTCCGAACTGGTAGGTTCGGGACGGCCGATAACACGAATGGATTGAAGGGAGTCCGGTAATTGATTTTTCACATGGATCTTTGTCGTCCTGCCCTTGGCCTTGCGAGCGTCGCCTACGAACTCTTTTCCTTCTTCGTCTACCAATACGACCTTCATTTCCCGAACAACTTCTGGTGAGACGCTTGTGAATTTGTTGTCATTGACACTTACATGGGCACCTCGTCGTATTCTCGTCCGATATCGCGCATTTTCGAGGTCAATACGGCCTTTCTTTGTCTCGTATCCATTATATTCGCCTGGCGCCACCAAAGGTCTGCTCATCTCCAAGACGCATGTCTGTCTGACCATTTCTCTGAGAACGCAAATTTCCTGGGCGCTAAATGTCAGTCGACGAACTTTGACTTTCATGAAGGTCCTTTACCTGACTCGAAAGATGATGGGAGGATACTCTCGACGCTCCGTTCATCATCGCATCTGCCCCGTCGGCGATACTAAGAATTCCCTCTGGAATTAATACCATCCTCATCTAGCAGAAGAAAGCTTGCACACCATGCTGTGATCCAAGCCCGAAGGCAAAGTTCCTCACTACTCCCCTCAGTATCCCACAATGCGTCGACCTTCGATTTCTCTACTTCAGACGAAACTCGAGAAATTATTTTCGATGGGCAGGCGGGCATGTCGATGCCTGCCACAGCTGCAGGAGAGTTTGCTGAAAGTTGGATTGCGATCCGTGCCATTCCAAATGCAACCAGAGTGAGTTTCTGGTCGGACGTTGGACCAGCAAGTAGATTGATAAGTAGGCGGTCGTTCGAGGCAGGACTGCATTTCAACGTGATGACGACCACCTCACGGGATGTCGCCAATGCCAGACTATCGATGATTCCTTTGCGGGACCGTTTCACAGCTAAGCCGAGATAAGCCTTCTCGTACTCGGCCGCCGCTTGCGAGATTCTAGAGACCGCCTTGGTTGTTTCATTCGGTGAGTATGTGTGAAGCGGTATGTGTTCCGGTAGGATTGGGATGATCTTTTGAGAGACGATTGTTTGACGCATTAGCCGCTCAAGTGGAGAGAGCGGAGATGCACGGAGAGTGGTTTCCAACTCCGTCTGTGCAGATATAAACCCCGACGCAAATCAAAGGCCTGGCATTTTCCGAATTCAAATGAAATCTGCACGGCATCTAACAAACAGGTGCATGTTGAGCCTGAGATTCTTTCAGATCTATAACAAAATCATTGAAGATGGTGCCATACGAAACGCACCATCCGTAGTCAAGAAGTCCGTAGCTCTCCAAACCGCCCCACCCTCTCAACACATGGGAGGAAACATCGGGAGAGGAAATCAACGCCTTCCACAGTTGCCGCCACGAGATCGGGCTTCCCTAAACGATACGCGCCATCAACCACTCATCCCCAACAAGGAAAAAAACACATAACCCACCACGTCTCTCTGCATTACACAGAAGGTTCACTCATTACCACCATCAACGAACTTCTCTATTGTAAGCCACCTCTTAACATCATCTTCATTTTGTGATGTCCTCTGATGCGGAGATGCAGGCGGGCACCTGGCTCCGAAAGAGCCGCCTCGCCTCGTATGTTCATAGCCTCAAGGCTTTCTCGATTCAGCATGTCCATGCGGCGCAGAAAGAGAAAATGCGGCTTCGGAATCAACAACGTGATAAGAGGTTGAAATAGCAGGCTGAAAACACGAAAAAGAAGAGGAAAGCGGAAGAAGTGGTTGAGGATGCAGGGCTGGAAGCGAGGATGGATAGGGCAATGCAAGAAGCTGAGGACGAGGAAGAGGGGGCCAAGGACCGATCTACGGATGATGACAAAGAATTTATGGGCTCTGGCGCAGGTTCGAGTGGGGTATATGAGAGTGATGCTGGAGACGAAATGGATGAGGGGAGGGGAGAGGGCGACGACGACGAGTCCTACTCGAAGGACGAGAGTATGGATACAGCATCATGATCTGGCACTACCCCGCCAAGTGCCCAGCCAGGACGCAACCCAAAACACCTACCTCACCATCTCTTCATTGCCTCCTTCTCACGAGCCGAAAACCCAAGTCTCACACCAAAGACACGTCCAAACGGAAAGCAACTGACGACGGATATTCTTCATGTTCAGGGCGAAAACGAGTACGGAGCAACACATCACCCAAGGATCTATTGATCGGGTACGTTTCTACATTGTCGCAAGACCAACATACATCTGGCGCTGGCACGACTCCTTCCGCCGAAGTCAGAAAGTTCATGAATCGAACATTCGCGCTGAAAGGCGGGAATTCAAGAACAAGGGGATGGGAACGGAGACCTGGTAAGTCTCTTTTGAACCCCACTTGTGCTGAATATATATTGGCGTTTTGAAGCGAGCCGTCGTCAGGAACAGATGATATTCAGACTCATGAAATCTCCTCAAGCTCTGTTCGTTGTGAATACAGGAAATAAATACAGATGCAGCGTGTACGTACATACATGAAAAAGATAATGTTACATGCAGAAAGAAAAAGACCGTTTACAAATACACTTTGATACTCCCCACAAACATCTTATCAATGAGGCTTCAATAATGTGAAGCCAAAATAGATAGCAGCCGTCGCCTCTGCCAACACCAACAAATTCAGACGATCTGTCGAGGGGTCTTCGTCTGAAGCGTCGGGATTCTGACGAGGCATTTGTACTGGCGTATGATTGTACATGTGCCTCGGAGTTTCAGAAGTCGTCGCGTAATTAGACGTGGGCCTCTCTTCGGTGCCCGAAACCTTGCGAGGCGGCTGAATTGGGACGCTCGCCTCAGGAGGAGAGGTCGGCGGAGCTTTATGGTTGACAACAGTCTGTTGCTCCAGCACTGGCCTCGGAGCCTCAGAAGTCGTCTCCTGATTATACGTGGACCCCTGCCTCTCTTCGGTGCCAGAAACCGTGAGAGGCGGCTGAATTGGGACGCTCGCCTGAGGAGGAGACGTCGGCGGGGCTCCGTGATTGACAACTGTCTGCTTAGACGTTTGCTCCAGCATTGGCCGCGGAGGCTCAGAAATCGTCATGTGATTATACGGGGACCTCTGCCTTTCTTCGATGCAGGAAACCTTGAGAGGCGGCTGAATTGGGACGCTCGCCTGAGGAGGGGAGGTTGGCGGGGCGATGTCGTTCACAGCTGTCTGCGTAGATGGTTGCACCTGCACTGGGAGGGACGTCCTCGGAGTCTCAGAAGTCGTCGTGCAATTATACGGGGTCCTCTGCCTCTCGGCGGTGGGCGTTGGTCCTGAATACACCTCTGTCCGTCCTGTGGTAACAGTATCCCGACAGAAGGGAAGGTGGGGAAGTCTACACTTCCCTTCCGCGACCAGTGTCCAGTCAACCCACGCCTGTTCTAGTTTCCCAAGGAGTGTACTTCTCCCACCACCACGTAGGAAGGATTTGCTACTGACGATGATCAACCCCTTGCGACAGCGTGTCAGCATTACTTTCGTCCTATTGTTGGATTTCAAGAAGCCACAATCATTTCCGGATCTCACTACCGAGACAATGACAAAATCCGCTTCGTTTCCTGAATGTCAAGCATGGGAAAATGTGAGCACGTCTCCTTCCGAAACAGCCCCCTCACTGACTAACCTTGGAAACTATCCACATTGAATACCCGCTCCCAGGGTAAGTTTTCATCCTTCAACTCTTGCTGTATTGCCGCTCTTTGAGCGTCGTATGGCGTGATAATACAGAAATCCTGGTCGAGTAATAGTTTCGCACCAGGTGGACAATAGTCTGCACCTCTCCATCATTCTGCAAGTCTATGCTTCAGAAACTTGACCTATCCGGCACATGCTTCGTACTCACCCTCCAACTAGAACCGCGCTTTGCTTCTCCTGTCTTCGAGACATCGACAAAAACGGTACATCCTATGTCCTCTATCGTATGTCTAGATTCGAGCCTGCTGTCATACACACGGCCCGATATGAAGTCTCCGATGGGAACCGGCATACGATCTGTGCGTGTCGTGGGCAACATAAAGGTAATATATGCTTGAAGATCCCATGCGTACTCACATTGGGTATCCAGGAACTCCGGCGAGGTTCCAGTTTTAAAATCATAAATGGTTTTCATCTCGGGGACGGTATCTCGTCCATACGGCGGAACTGGACAAAGAAACCCACAAGTCAGATTCATATGTGCTCGAAATCCGTCTAAAACGGAATGATCTCCTAACGTTGCTCTGGATCTCCAAAAAAACAGACCTTCCGCAGCGTCTTGGAGAACTTGACAAAGATATGCTGCTGAATGGTAAGACTCGGCCGGGTGAAGTAACAGGGAATACGGACCATGAAATCCTCTATCTTGATCTGCGATGCCTCATCTACAACCAGTCTTTCAATGGGAACAGTCAAGAACATTTCGACCGAATGCAAGGCCGGATTCGACAGCATCCCCAGGGTAGATAGAATGATACAGGAACCTCCCAGCAGTCTCTGTATATCAGCATCCTTATCGCTCGTCAGTCTGTCTGAAATAATCAGCTTTCTCTTCAGCGCTGTATACAGGTGTTCATGCCTAGGATTAGGACGTCAATCATCCTTATCTAAGAGGAGCATGATGTGAAAATGCACCATTCAAAATGAAATTCTTTAGAGACCAGTAGCTTAAAGTCAAGTTTGCGTTTGTAGAGTGTTTCTGCGATGTTTAGGACGGCCACATTTGATTGGGCAACAATCCACGCCGGACGACGTTGTCTATCCCATATAGCAGCGGCAGCACCGATAGTTCGAGTCTTTCCAGTGCCAGGAGGTCCTGGAGTATCGAAGTCATGATGTAGCAGTATGTGTTTATACAAACAGGTACTCGCCATGGACAACGACGAGCTCAGGCAATGGTGATATCATTGCTCTAGCTGCTTTTGCTTGAGATCCGTTCAGGTCATGGAAAACTGGAAGTTCATCGGCGGGCTCCTGTTGCAGAGATCTTCCACGCCGCGACTCGGGAAACCATAGGTCACGAATGAATAAGGACTCCCGAAGTGTAGCCTTTCCTTGAAGGAGAAAGAGCAACAGCTCATCAGCAGCCTTTTCCGAACTGGTAGGTTCGGGAGGGCCGATAACACGAATGGATTGAAGGGAGTCTGGTAATTGATTTTTCGAATGGATATTTGTCGTCCTGCCCTTGGCCTTTCGAGCGTCGCCTGTGAACTCTTTTCCGTCATCGTTTACCAATACGACCTTCAAACAGCTTCTGGTGAGACGCGTGTGATTCCGTTGTCTGAGGCACTTACTGGCGCCCCTCTTCGTATTCTCGTCCAATATCGCGAATTTTCGACGTCAATATGGCCATCCTTTGTCTCGTATCTATTAAATTCGCCTTCTGCTTCCAAAGGTCTGCTCATCTCCAAGACGCTTATCTGCCTGACCATTTCTCCAAGAACGGAAATTTCCTGGGCCAACAATCGTCAGTCGACGAACTCGAGTTTCCTGAAGGTCCCTTGCCTGACTCGAAAGATGATGAGAGGATACTCTCAACGCTCTGTTCAGCATCGCATCTGTGCCAGGGCTCTCGGCGATACTGAGAATTCCATCTGGGATTAAGATCATCCTCATATAGAAGAAAGATTGCACACCATGCGGTGATCCAAGCCCGAAGACAAAGTGCCTCGCCACTCGCCTCAGTATCACGGCATATTGCCCACAATGCGTCGACCTTTGAAATCTCTACGGCAGACGAAACTCTAGAGATTAGTTTCGATGGGTAGGAGGGATTTCTAGCGTCGCCCTCAATACCAGTGGACAGGTCGATGCCCACCACAGGAGAGTTTAACGCCCAGCTTGAAAGTTGGATTGCGATCCGTGCCATTCCAAACGCAACCAGAGTTAGTTGACTGGCAGTCTGGCCGAATGTTGGACCGGCGAATAGGTTGGTAAGTAACTGATTATTTGAGGCAGGACTGCCTTTCAACTTGATTATGACTACCTCGCGGGATGTCACCAATGCCAGACTATCGATGTCTCCTTTGCGGGCCAGCTTCACAGCTAAGCCGAGATAAGCCTTCCCGTACCTGGCCGCCGCTTGCGAGATTCTAGAGACTGCCTTGGTTCCCTCATTCAGTGAATATGTGTGGAGCGGTACATGTTCTGGTAGGATTGAGATGATCTTCTGAGAGATGGTTGTTTCGCGCATTAGCCGCTCATGTGGAGGGAGAGCGGAGATGCTGGGAGCGGTTCCAAACTCCGTTTGTGGGGATATAAACCCCGACGCCCGAATTCAAATGGAGTTTGCACGGCATCTAACAAAAACAGGTGCATGCAGAGATTCTTGCAGATCTTATAACAAAATTATTGAAGATGGTGCCATACGAAACGCACCATCCGTAGTCAAAGAGTCGGTAGCTCTCCAAATCGCCTCACTTTCTCAACACATGGGGGGAAACATCGGGAGAGGAGATCAACGCCTTCCATAATTGCCGCCACGAGATCGGGCTTCCCTAAACGATGCGCGCCATTAACCAAATCGCAAGAAGTCATCGCCAATAAAGGAAGAAAATAACCCACCACGTCTCTTTGCATTGCGCAGAAGGTCCACTCGTTACCGCCATAAACGAACTTTTCTACTGTCACCCACCCCTTGAACATCATCTTCCTTTTGTCATATCCTCCGATGCGGAGACGCAGGGGGGTACCTGTCTCCGAAGGGGCCGCCTTGCATCGTACATTCATCGCCTCAAGGCTTTCTTGAATTATTGGAAGGGCCAAGGTGTGCCCTAATGAGGCGTAAAACCTCGTCAGATGGGGTGTGTAGCGGGATCCCGATTGAGTTTGAGACTGAGCGCAAAAGAGTCGGTGACGAGAAGGATCAACACACATCTAAGCTAGATCGTCCACAATAACGCAGAGAATTGACTCACAAACAGCATCAATGACTGCGTAAATTGCGACTTGTGCATTGAGGGCATCATTTCATCGCCGTCTTCATCGACCTCCCGATTATTCCTGTGAATTCAAGGACCATCATCAGTACTGCAACTACTCGCGATAGCAAGTTCGGCCAGAAAGAGGAAAGAAAAAACTGACATAGCAAGGTTTGGTGCTGCGAGTCCTAAATCCCCACTTTCCCGTAAAGATTCCGTCAGTTTGTCTGCTAAAGCAGAGAACCCTTGATTCGCAAGCTGGCTTGGTCTACAATCCGTCAACATATGTGAGTACAATGGACGATGTCCTGGAGGACAAAGTACCGGAGACACCATGGATGCTGGAAAACATCCGGAAGTGTAAAACGATCGCGGGGATCGACCGTCAGCATTCCACAGACCAGTGCTGGGGGAAAAAACGTGAGATCCCTCTTTCGAGGTTGATGGAAAAGGAAGACAGCACATAGAGCCTCTGCGCTGAAATTCCTCCATGGGACTTCTTCGAAGATTTCACCTGACAGATATCGACTGAATTCGGGGCTCCGTTTCGTCGGCGAATCCCAAGGCGTGTCTAGATCATGTTGAGTCAGTTTACAGAAGATATTCGCGCAAGAACGAGGCACGAGCTCTTACTGACTTCCCGCGAGCATAGTGTAGAGAATGACACCGATACCCCAGACATCAATCGGTTCGGCGCTATAGGGTTCATCCGAATCAAGCTGCCAGCGAAAGGCAAGTCAGATTCGTAAGGGATGAAAACCAGTAACTATACCTCTGGAGCAACATATGGTAGACTTCCACATCGCTCGGTTAAAGGCCGGGTCCGTCCGGATTCCTTCAGCTTGAAGACAGCAGATAAGCCGAAGTCTGTTATTTTCAGCGTACCAGCGACATCCAAGAGGAGATTCTCGGGTTTAAGATCACGGTGGCATACACCTTGATCATGGATATAGGCCTTTGTTGTTTCAGCGCCCCAATCGGCTTATCCTATCGAATTTACTTACCATTCCGGCGATAAGCTGATTGAAATAGTAGTGTGCCACTTCATCCCCTACGCCGACATCCGGAGCTATAGATGATGATAGTTGAATAGATCCTCATAGAAAAGGTAAGGGAACGCACCTATTTTATCAAACAAGTCTCCTCCCGCGGCCAACTCCATGAGCATGTAAATTCCGGGAGAGTAAAGGTGCGCATGTTTGAATTCAACGACGACGGCATTCAAGAACTCGAGGACATTCTCATGCTTTAAGGCATCATGAATGCGCATCTCTTTCTCGATTATTTTCCTTTCTTTGTCCGTCGACGTTTCGGTGAAAGCGATGTATTTGCAAGCCGCTACTCGGTGTTCTTCAAAGTTGACTGCGCGGAACACACTATTGTTGCTTCTTCAGTAACAGGACCAATAAATCCCCAAAGCATTATGGGGATTTTACACCACATGCTTTCAAGAATGAAGGATGCCGATGAAACTCACGTGGAGAATCCACCTCCGCCAATTTGTTGAACCATTTGGTAGCCTAACGTAAAGGAATAAGATTTCCCCTTTGATTAAGTGTAACTCACCGACGACTTTGGGGTACTTCGCCTCCATCTTGGAAAGGCTCACTGTTGCAATCGGACAAAGATTCACAAACGCGTCGCGACGCCGTCACGTCAGATGACTGATCATCGTAATGTGACGGTCACACTTCGGAAGATTTCCTTTTTCGAATGTTGCTCCTGCCACTTGCGAGAACGTCTCGTGTGTCAGGTCAAATACTACCATCTGGTTTTCTTTGAGATAAGTCTCATTCAACAATCTATGAGAACCGGCTCTACCGGTACTTATTTTGTCCCATAGGGCAAGTACATCCTTGCTGTCAATATCATGACGTGATGATCTTCAGATATAAATACTGACAAGCCTCGGGCCGTCAACCCTAAGTCCAAACAAGCGTTTTACGGGCCTGATGTCGAACCCAGTTGACGACGAGACTCCGTTACTTCCTTCACTGTCGGTCGGAAAAACCAAATTCCCCTGGGTCCAATTCTCAATCGTTTTGTGCCTTCGAGTGGTAGAGCCTTTACACTCGTATGTCCTCCATCCATTTTTGCCTCAAGTACGTCCTTGTTCTGGCCAACATCAAATGGAAATGGCCTCACCTTTTCGTCAATAGCTCATTCTAGATATCGGAATTACTCATGGAGACGAGAGTCAGGTTGGATATTATGTTGGAGCCCTGGTATGTCAGCGATTTTATCGTCCAGGTGCAGTCCAATTTTGCTGATCGTCACGTAGTCATCTGTCTTCTTCCTGAGCCAGGCTTTCAGTTCACCGTTTCTGAGCGCAATATCTGATAGGGTTGGCCGGAAACCGGTCATTCTCCTAAGCTTCCTTGGTTTGACCATATCGATGTACTGTTTCGGTCTATCGAGGACGTTTTCGGGTCTCGTCTTCAGGTTGGTTCCGCCGTAAACCCTGTACCTGGGCTAACTGCGAGGCACGATTGAAGTTGGATTGTAAACGGCGCTTCGAGTTGGTCCCATAGTCCACCCATACATCCCGAGGGCTAATTTCTCCTTTTCCTGTAGATGGAAGTCTCGTTGTCATCAATAGGTTAGTCTATTATCAACTTGCCCATCCTACGAGGTCTCACTCGTTGTTTAGCCTTCTAATAGATATAACAGATCCCACAAATATCGCAAAGGCAACAGGCTTAATTCTTGCTCATAATTCAAACTAATCTATGACAACCATAAGGCATGCGGATACTCCGTAATCTCGTGGCATATTGGTACCACTGTAGGCTAAATTCGACTCTTATTCCAGACCTCGCCTCTGATGGATCGCCATGAACTAGCTCGCCCCTTTGATTGGCGGTTCACTCTTTCAACCAGCCATTCGGTTTCCTTGGCTGTTTGGTTCAAGCGGATTTCTCAAACAATACCCCTACTTTCTCCCATGCGCGGCTGCTGCTGCGATATCAGGGATGGCGTGGTTTATTGCCTTCCGATACCTTCACGAAACAGTCAAGAACCCTGTTCCTTTATCCCACCTCTTCGTCTTCCGTCCAGTCGACAAAGACTGTTCACGTTTAAACAACAACATCCCTCCACTGGAGGAAACGACTAGCGACGCTGAAAACCCACTTCCTTTCAGGGCCCTTTTGATACCACCAGTTCTCATTGTTGCTGGAAACTATGCGTTCATGTCCCTGATAGCCACCGCGTATGCGGCCATGCACCCTCTATTCTTGTCAACTCCAATACATTCCGGCGGCTTGGGGCTCCCACCATCTACCATCGGCCCGATCCTCTCCGCGAACGAGATCCTAGGTGGCTTTCTACAAGTCTTCTTGTTTCCGAAGGTGTATGATTACTGGGGTGCGAAAGCCATCTTCGTAGGCGGGGTTGCTTCCATGTTTCCGGGATTCTTGTGTTTCCCGATCCTGAGCTATCTCGCAAAGACACAAGGAATGGGCATCACAGTCTGGGTCGTTATCGCTTTTCAGACCATCATTACTGTGGGATTGTCCTTCTCTTTTGGTATTGGTGTCGACTTGTGGAAGTTTCAATTTGCTAAACGTCTTTTCTCCTAGCTACAATTCTAATCTTCGTCGCAGCCGCTTCGCCAAACAAGGCTTCATTAGGCGCAACGAACGGTCTCTGTCAGGCAAGTCCGGATCCGTTTGAACTCATCAGGCGTGTTGTTTTCCTGAATATTACCTTAGGCCTCTGTCAGTATCTTGAAAGCCATCGGCCCTGCACTGGCTGGTTCCTTATTCTCGTTGTCCTTGGAGAAGGGAACCTCGGGTAAATATCTTGTTTATTATATCCTCCTGGCGCTGTCAGGTCTTTCGATTATAAGCGCGTCTTTTCTTCCCAAGAAAGCTCTGGGACATACAGATTAGTTAACTCATGACGAGCGTGTCTCTTTTGCTCAGTACAGTAGGCCTTACATCTTGTCCTGTTAATGTTAAAATTTTATTATTCAAAGGCGGAGCACATTCTTCACAATAGATTCATCAACTGACGTGTATATTCATTCTACCTTACACACTCAATTTACGGTGAGAGTTGGAACACAGAAGAAGCATACGTACAACGCACAAGACAGAACAATATATGTATATAGGACCTTCGTCAATCGAAAGATAAGAGACACCGACAGCAAGGGAAAACATTGAAAGCAAAGAATGAAATGAACAAAGATCAAGATATGTGAAGATCGCCAAGAACATTTAGAATAAATCGTAATACGTCGTCGAGAGCGTAAAGAAGCGTGAATCGGGGACGGTAAGGGATGCAGGAATTTCTTGTGCTGGTGTCTGTTATACGAAGAAGAGCGGTGGCATAAGGGCCTGGTAGGGACGGATGACGTGGCAGTTTCAAACCCGGATGGGTCGTGCCGTAGAAGCAGGTGTCTGGCGGCCACGCGGACGAGGTCTGTTGATTCTGAGCGACTCGCCGGGACTAGAGTAGCATCGCATATCGTCAGACAAACAATGACTAGGACGGAAGAAGACACGTACGTCATGATCGTTCCCTGCCCAACGTTCTCCTTCAAATCCGATGAAGTTTTGCCATTGCTACGTTTCGACCACCCTAGGGCGGTTCGTCTTGCCGTCGATCCGACCCGAGGTCGAGCATTGGGAGCAAGCCCAAAAGCATTTTCACGTTTGGGTTCCTGTTTCACGATGAGTGGAGAAAGAGGCTTCACTGGGTTCAGCACGGATATTGCAGGGATGTTGTGGTTGATCGGAAGCTGCTGGAGAACGGACTTGTCGACAGGATGTGCGTGGACTGCAGGGACATGGACGGGCTCCGTCTTGAGTTTCGCAGGAGAGCGAGGAGCTATCTTCATGGATCGTGCCGGATACGGGGAAGGTCGAGATTGTGTCCGTGAACGAACACGACGAAGGCGAAGTTCTGAAGGTAAGGGCCCGTAGTTTTGAACCGAATGTTCTAGGAGAGCTTGCATTCCGGCGGGGTGTTTGGGAGGTTCAAAGGCTAAGGATCACAACACATCAGTCTCCGCAAGGATCATACATGTAACGAGCACTCACTTTGCACAGCAAAGAGCGAAAAAGGGGTATCAATCCATTGAAGTTTGCTTTCCGTGACGGTGCTCTCGGCCTCGTCCCTCAGAGCGTAGTACTTTCTCAAGGTGACGATACCGTTCTCGCCGTCCCAAATTGATTCCTCAGGAGATCCGTTGTCGAGGGACGCAGTGTCCGGTTCCACGATGAAAATCGGTTGGCGTACGGTTGGGCTAACCTTCATCGACACCGGAGAAGGTTTCGCTGGAGAAAGCGAATCTGCAATTTCCTCTTCGATCGTCTCATAGACCGACGAGCGAGAAGCGTGTGCTTGAGAGGCGCGTCGGCGGTGACCATGACCGCGAGCACGAGCACGGATCCTGTGGCGATTGAGGGTTGACATCGGGAACGTCGCGTTGGCAAGGGAGAAGTTGACTTGAGAGAGGTCGATGCTTGACTGTGATCCTTCATCCATAGACGACAACCCATCCGTCATTGGCGGTGTATCCCCACCAGAGCTTGAGGTGCAAGTGCTGGAACGAGAGCGCGTTGCTCGGGTCGGGCGAGAGAACACGGGAATGGCGTCGACTACAGCGATACGCGTCAGATTGATACAAGCTCCCAAAAGTAGAACATACAAGAAACCGATAAATCCTCTCCATCAGCAATAAGGCAGCTATCCTCCAAGCTCTGGCGTTCCAGGAGCCCTCGTCGAGCCTTGATCATACGCTCGCCTCCGAATGCGAAATCGGACGCTGAAGATGTTGACGCAATTGAAGGCTTCTCGACAATTCTTGCTTTGTTGGGGGACTCTCTGAAAGTTCCGAATTCGTCCAGACCGAAATTCATCCCTCGCACTTCTGAAAACTTCCGCTTCTCGACCCGGACACAGGGGGATGCGTCAACGACCGAGTCCATAGACCGACGACGGACATGGCCGCCTCCCAGCATCTGTATACAAGTCAGCAAAGATGTATTACAGAACTTTCAATGGCTACTTACGCTGATCATAGTATCGTCCTCCTTGACCGGACTGTGGGGTCGATCAAAGCTAAGCACCGAGAGCCTCCTGTACTGCGGCAAGGGCAGCAAATGTGCGCGAGGAGCCTCGACCTCATCGCCCCCAAAGACAGACTCTGAAGTTACAGACGAAGCCGACTTGTATCCGGTCTTGTCGAACAAGGAATCATCCATCGACGACCCGCGTTCCCCACCCATGATAGAGTCAAAGTCGAAAGACGAGCGGTTATTGTTATCATATCGTCTCGACGCAACGCTTTCGACAGGGGAAGCTGAGATAGCCGGAAGGGGCATGCCCTGGTCCCCGCTAGTGTCGAACATCTTGTCTCCAAGTCCAGGACGACCGAGCCGAACCATAGAAAAGTCGCTCATGACCGAGTCCATCGAGGCATCTCGAGCATGTCTAGCCCAAGCCGCCCGCCCACCATCAGCACCATGACGAGCATACGAAAATGCAACCGACTGGGCACTTGAGGTAGAGTCATTACGCCTGTGAGTGCCAAAGCTGCGGTTGTACAGGCTGACGGGCGGGGCCTGGGATGCGACGGACATGTTGGATTCAAAGCGGCGATGTCCACGGTTGTAGGAGCCTGGGAGCGGAGCCTTGAAGTAGAAGCTAGACGCATCACTCTCAACACGACGACGGGGCTGACGACGGATGAACGAAAAGGTGTCGTCGATGTTGCTGCTCATGATAGACATATCCTCTGACGAAGGACGTTCTCGCAAGCTAGGCAAACCATAGTCAAAAGGATCAGGAAGACCATAGTCCACAGCCCTGCCATAGGACGAGACGGAAGCGATGCTGAAGACGGATTCGTGTCGCCCATGATTACGTCGCGCGGCCGGTGGAGGATAGAATGGTTGGCTGTCGCTGACCTCGAATCCGCGGCGGACCTCATCAAATGAATCAAATCCGGAAAAGCTCATGCCCGACGAGTGCCGAGAATGGCGGTACATCGCACGCCGCATAGCACTAGCGCTAGAGTCGACACGCATGCGAGGTGGGGGGATGTCGGAAACTTTGGCGAAGATGGACTTTAGGACAGAATCATCGTCGATCATCATAGAACTGTCCGACATGGACCTGAAATGGGACGGTGGCGGGATGATGTCGGAAAGGGTGATAGGTTTGTCGGCCTTGGCTGGGGAGGGAACAACAGTAGCCTTGGGTACTCCACCGAACTTGAACGCGGTGTTAAGCTGTCCGTCGGATGGGCGGGAGCTAGTCGACGACGAAGGCTTCAAGCCCCGGAAAGGTCCAATCCCGGAGTCATCCATGACGATATCGTGTGTTTCATTCGTCGCAAGGCTGCCAGAGCCAGAGAGGGCCGTCAGTTCCTTGATATCCACCAGGCGGGTCTCTGACCCCGAAAACAGGTCAAACTTCACACTCCTGCTGTCCTCCGTCTCTTCACTCCCCTCGGAAGAGGTCATGTTGAAATGTAACAAAGATGGCTCCTTCATATCCACAATCTTCGACGCCGACGCCGACAAACTCTCAAACCCAGACGAACTCGAGCCCGACATACTCCCCTCCGCACCCATCTGCGCCAAGAGCGACGGCAGCTTGGGCACGGGAGGCACATCAACAGCTAAAAGCGTCCCCGCAATCCCACGGAAATCAATCTTCGCTGGCGTCTTGAACGCATTCTCCAGCTGCTCCACAAAGCTCGCTCTATCCGACGCACCCGACTCGTTCAGCTTCTGGATCTCTCCTGTAAAGTCAAATGACCTTTTCGTATCCTCCTCCTCTTCCACAAGCTCCGTCTGGTTCTCGTCCTCGTCTATCAACTGGGCATGGAAGCTCGGCAGCTCAAGGATGGGTGGGGCCCAAGGAGAGGGCAATGGCAAGGAGGGTGGAGACCCTGGGGAAAGCGATGTATGACCCACGAACGACAGCGTATCGGTTTCATTGTTTGACAAAATCATACGGAGCTCGTCCGGCACGTCGGAATCCGGGTCCGAGGTGTCGAGCTCGAACGAAACTTCGGCACCGAGCGTACCTCCCATACCCAGCATCCGTCTTGTCTCCGGTGTGATAGGGATGGTCGGGTTGCTTTCATCCCCAATGTCTCGTGGCACGACCGACGGACGATGTCTCTTGAATACAGGACTCGGTGCAAGCCCGCGGACGGTACCCTCGCCATTCATCGACTCATCAAACAGCGACGAACCCATGAGCTTGAGAGTCGCAAACTTGTGGGAAGGAGGGCGGAGCGGCTTGAATATGGGTGCAGGTTCCGGCTCCGGCGCAGGGGTCATCGTCCGCTTGTGGCCCAGACGGAACGTCGACGGCGGTGTCTTGGACATTCTAGGAGAGACATTTGTCTTCGCGGGTGGTTTAGCAGGCGAAAGCTCCGCCATCAACACCGACCACGGCGTGATTTGCTGGCCGATTTGAACGTTAGCAGGGGGTGGGCCGGATGGGAGCGCAGGGGGCACAAAGTTCTTGCGGGACTGGGCGTAGGGTCGAAGGGAGCTGACCGAGGACATGCTGCTGATGTGGGGACGCCCACTAGGGCTCCCTGAAACGCCGAGGTGCTTCTTCTTGATTGGACTGTCATCCTCGTAACCTCCTGGGCTGCCGCCCTTCTTGACACTGGATCCATAGGGCCTGAGCGGGGTCATGTCAGGAGTCGCTGGCGTGGCCTCCAAGTCCAGATGACTTATGAGCTGCGCGAGGTCGTTCGTGGCAGCATCCAGGATCGACAAGACACCTGCATGGTGGTGGAACAATAAGCTTCTGAAGCCTGTTAACAAAAATGAGGAATCCTTACCGTCATCTCCTTCATAACATTTAGGACGACCACGTCCCAGCAACTGCTCCGACATTGGACGGGGCCGCGCCTTCTTCACCGGCGTCGCAAGCCTCTCATTGGATTCCCGAGAGAGGACCGACCCATCATCCCCACCCACAGAATGCCCATCACACGTCGCCGATTCAACAGTCACGATCGGCGGCAACGGCCATTCCTCAGTCTCCACCGGCTCAGGCGCACCCGCATAATTCACCGGGAACACCTCACTCAACGGCGTCCTCCTCTGCCCCTCTGCAGACCTCCGTCCGCTCCCTTCCTTCTCTTTCTCCTTCTTACTCTCTTTTTTTGACTTCTTCCCTTTCGACTTGACCTTCTCAGCTTCTTTCTCCTCCTTCTCCCTCGCCTCCCGTTCCTTCCTTTCTTTTCTCCGGAGCTCCCGCCCCGCCTGGAGTCCCTCCTCGTCCCACCTGACACTGGCACCACAACTGCTCCCCCCGCTCGATGCCCCTCCGCTCCGGCTCGAAGTCACAGAGATCGGGCGAAGGGACGATGCCGTCGATGTACTCATGACAGAGGCGGATCGGTCCCGGCCTTGTTGTGCCAGAATATGTGCCGAGTCGATAGAGAGTCGGCTCGCTGCACTCATACCCATCGTTGCCGGGGGAGGTGCCATGACAGAGGAAGTCGTCGACCCGCTGCGCACGGTAGGGAGGCGCATCGTCATGCTGGAGGGGAGTCCAAGGCCAAGGATGCTGTGTTTCTTCTTCCCCAACGTCTTCTCTTTCTCCTTGGGCATCGGGCTCGCGGTACCGATCTCAAAACTGCTTGAGGAGAGCCGGAAGGTTCCCGTCTTGAGTTTATCGTCCTTCTCTTTCTTCTTCTTCGTCTTCTTCCCCTCCTCCTCGCCCTCGACAGCGTTCTCCTTGTCTTTCTTCTCCTTCTTCACTTTCTTCTTCTTGCTCTCCTTGGTTTCTTTCTCTTTCTCCTTGACTTCCTTCTCCTTCGTCTTTTCCTTGGCAGGCTTCACACGGACAGACCCTACTCCAGCGGCAGCCTCGTCGGAATGCTTGAGCTGTGCCCAGCTTCCGATGCGCGCCAATGACCTGACAGACCGCATCGCGCGAATCGCGATGGATCCTCCTTGGTTCTGACTCGGGGGAGCTAGGCCTTCTGGAACGGGAGGCGCAAGGAGGCCCCCGGCGGTTGGTGTGCCCGCGCGGGTGTACGTGAAAGACGTCGGAGTGCCTGCACGGGGTGGCATGACGTCTTGAGCCTTGGCGAAACTGGGTCCCATATTAACGGGCGTGTTGAGGAGGATGCCGGAATCGAGGGAGTTGAAACGGACACGAGAAGACTCAGTAGCTGGGGCGAGTCTGAGCGGTTCGGGAGCTAAAGAGAGGCAAGTCAATACCCTTGTATAAAAGATTCAAAATGAAACTCACTCTTGGAACGAGAAGCTTCTCGCAGTGTCGCTTGTGGCTCTGGGGCTGCAACCCGTGTCAATGTGTTGTTCAAATAATGAAAAGCGAGAGAAAACTTACATTTTGCACGAGCCTTGGACTTGTCGGGATTTTCCTTTCCTTCCTTGGATTTCTCCTTCGAATCTTTCCTTCCCCTTCCGATACTCCACCATTTCTGGCTGTCGTCTCCCTTCACCTTCAACAACGCAGCTGATTGAGACTCCTTGAGGGCCGAAACGGCCGGTACGTTCGTTACCTCTCCCAGAGCGCCCCACCTCATCCCGTCAAGACCGCCGCGCGATTTCTTCTTCTTGACCACGACGATATCGCCGACGCTATTATCCTCAATGGATGGGTCCACATAGATGTCGAAACCCCTCGTCGACGCAGAGCTTGGAACGCCGACACGTCGTACAACGTCTGAGAGGTCCTTTCCGCGCTCCTTCTCGCGTCCGAGTCCCGAGCTGAGCATGCTCAGTTTCGATTTCTTCGGAATGAGGCGTTTGCGCGGGGAAGAATCGGATCTAGGGGCCAGAGGCGAAGGGACGGCGGGGATGGAAGACCATGAGGCCTCGAGGGCGAGCTGGTGGGCGCTGGCTGTAGAAGAGTTGCCGCTGGCGGAAGGGGTGGCGGAGATGAGGCGGATGGTAGGAATATTCTTTGCCTCGGAGTGATGAGGCGTAGCGATGGTCACAGTCGCCGAGCGCGACTGGGTGCCACGCATTCTTGACTGGTTATATATATGTCTTCAAGAACGAAAAATAAAAAAGTCTTCAAATCTTCGTGATGGAAAAAAATAGTCGAATCAAACTGTCGTCAATATCGAACTTGTCGTGAATGCTGGCGAATCGAGCCTAGCACCGTCGTTCTTGTATAAAGTTAGCGTTATCGTAGTCGCCGTAAGTATGCCCGTAAGCTGGTAAAAGCGTTAATTCTTGTTGGTTTTCTGGCTGCTGGATCTCTGTATCGCCTGTCATTAGCATCTCTGACACGCTGATAATGACGCGGATCTCACCTGGGCAGATGCGCACCTCTGCTGTACCGACAGCAGGCTTTCGGGCGGCGAAGGGAGCGCCGGGAAAGGCCTGGAAGTCACTTGCTAGACTGTTGCCCTGCGGGAGAGAACGAAGAGCACGGAGCGTGGTTGCACCAACTTCAACATGGTCACGTGACCGCGTATCAGCCTCGTGTCCAAACACAGCCTCAAGTCTTACATAGATCCGTTGGACTTGAACCATTTTCAGCCGATTTGGAGCAAGAACGGTGGACGTTTTTTGAATTACAAGGTAATTACATAATAAAACAAGTGATTTAACTCAAACTCACGACTCAAAGTCGACGAAGGAGAGGGGTTGCGCAAAGCCCTATGGTGGGCAAAGGGAGACACAAGGCATCCCTGTTCATCCAAGTGAAAAGAGGTGCTTTTCGAATTCCGTTCGTTACTGTATCAGCTGAAGTGTGCGATAAGATTAAAAATGTGAGAACCTCCGAGTCTCGCTCATGAAGACAGTATCCTTATCGCACAACACTGGGACCCGTCCTTCCAATTCAAGTTCAAGGCTCAGCGGCGGAAAACTGACCTTCTCCATTACTTCGTCCCAAATGACCATGATGTGACCCTGTGGGGCCGGCCTCAATAGGCACTTGTTGCGCTTGACGTAATGATAAGAAACTTACTAGCTAATTTTTTCGCTTTGGTACTAACACGCCCCTTTTATTATCGAAACAGGGCCACTCAGGTTGCGGATCGCGTGGCACCGCCTCTGTCAGTCCCCCCACCCTGACTTGATAACATACGATGCGGATTGACGTGACGGCCATCCTTGACTCGGACGACCTCTCCGCGAATCCTAATGTGATCATCATAATCGGGATCTGCGTCATCGTTGTCTTTCTCGTTATGTACATACAGATCATATTGTCGACCACGCACAACGAAGCTCAGAGGTACTCCAAGCAAAGACTTCATTTTCGGTGTCAGCAAGGAGCTCTTCAACTCATCTGACCTCGGTGGCATGTACAGGGACTGGGAGAAGGTCTACGACCAGTTTACGACATACCTTTGACCTGAGGACCCACGATTCTTGTTCTGCAAGATCCACGACCCTGTCTTCCCATACCAGCCTCGACAGCATCGGATAGGTGGCTTCTCGCACGACTTTGGCTCTCTCAAAGGCAACGCCTCGCCTGTCATGACCGCCTTTGAATCCTTCGGCTCCATCAAGCTCCCTCTCCGTCATGCTCAGCTTTGTCTTCGCTGTGATCTCTCCGAACTTGTCATCGACGATGCACAACAACCGCAGAAAGGCGATAAAAGTCGATTGTGAGCAGTACTAGAGGAATCGCCTGGACAAGGCGACAAAAGAGAAGGCCGATTGTAACTCAGCCAATCCTAGGGGCTCTTGGTGAGATATCTCGTTTCTTGGAAACAATGGTCCGCCCAGGCTGAATAACAACGGGTTTTAGTCAGATCTATAAATGCGAGCTCAAAGTCAGTACACGAAGTAATGTCTCAAGTGCGTCCTCATATCGAAAATCTCTCAGAGTTGAGTCAACCTCACTGTTTACTCCTAGACGGTAAACAATTTCTCAGCGCTCACAATAAACGAAATGATTTAATCAGGTGCATTAAAAGACGTTCCCTTTTATCGCTCTCTATGACACTTCAGCATGTGGGTTCCGTTGCGTTATCATTCCAAGGGTTGTCAGGTAACCTTACCTCTTTCCCTAGTTGCTTTAACAGTGAGTCTTCCCTTCTCATCCTCTCTTCTATTCTGAAGTATCGTTAATCATCATCGAACTCGCACGTAACACCGACGTGCAAGAAACCCTTCGTACTGAACTTCGCAGCGCGCTCGGCAAAGGGGAAGACCCTTCATATAGCCAGCTCGTGAACTCCCTTCCCTACCTCGACGCGTTCACGTCTGAGGTATTTAGGACACACCCCAGTGTGCCTGAGTCGACTCGGCATATGCTATATGAACAGTCACGTCTTGCAATCTCTTTTGAACTCCTTTCATCTTCAATTTTCGCACGTCCATATCGACGACATCCTCCTACTCACGCACCCCGTCCGCACCGCCTCCGGGGAGCTCATCGACAGCATCTTTGTCGCCAAGGGCACTAAGTTCCAACATCCGCATCCCCGTCATTGGCATCAACAAGTCCGAGGTGCTGTGGGGAAAAGACGCGGATAAGTTTGACCAGAAACGATGGTTAGATTCGAACCACGATGAGGGAGGGGGAGAGAGATGGACGGAGATACAGGTGTACAAACATTTGACAACTTTTGGAAGTGGACCGAGGATGTGTGTGGGGAGGAATTTTGCGGTGACTGAAATCAACCTGAGTGTTTCTTCCTATCTCCCCGGTCTGCTACAGTGACATTTATCATCTCATCGTGGCTTCAGATCGTTCTGTCTGTTTTAGTACGCCACTTCAGCTTTGAGCTGCCTGATGGCCCCTTGACAAAGCTCAGCACACATCGATCGTTCAGTATGAGGCCCAAAGGTGAGGAGGGTCCGCAGGTGCCGCTTATTGTGAGGCGTGTGGAGCATAAGGATTCCAAGATACGACAACTCGAGATGTATTCCATTTACTTAATTCTTCCACGATTCCATGAATGAGGTTTCGACTCGGTTTTGCTTGGGCTTGCAAGTGATCTGATCGATGATCCATTGGACCTAATAGTCATTGAATTTTTTACGATCTAAAAAGTTATCTGCCACGAGCTCAACGAAGGATCGAACAGCCATGTCGGTTCAAATCACTGATCGATTGTTATATTTACTTTCTCCGTCTCACCGTTTGATCCGGATTTGATGTGTACAATGATGTGCAGGGTCCAATACCGTCCTTGACAAAGCTTGACAGGATTCTTGGAGCAAACTGGTTTCGACTCCGACTTCGACTTTAAAGTTCCACTGTGCACCTTCAATGCCTAGCGCAGACGAGGAGACCCCCTTGCTTTCTCCATCCGAGCCACAACCCATCAAGAAGACCCCACTTCCTTGGTCTCAAGTCCTGATCGTCCTCTCCTTGCAATTCTGTGACATTTTCCATGTGGTATTGATATCGCCATTCGCGCCTCAAGTACGTACCCCATCCCACATCCCGCACAAGCTGACATGTTCTCCGTCCCTTCTATATAGCTCATTCGAGATATTGGTGTTACACACGGAGACGAGAAGAAGGTGGGCTATTATGTAGGCACTATGGTACGTTTACCGCTTGCAATCGCGGTTGGCTGTGAATGACTTTTGGCGACTCAGAACTCGGCCTACTTCGTAGCGCAGACGTTCACGACGCTCTACTGGAGCAAGAATTCTGACGTGATAGGACGCAGACCCGTCATTTTCATTGGCTTGGCTGCACTCGCCTTGACGATGACTTCGTTTGGACTCTCAAAGACATTTAAAGGCCTTGTCCTGAGGTGGGCTTGTGTTCGTACCCGGTCCCTACCTTGTTCTGATCCAAGATTTGAACAGCCGGTGTCTTGCTGGAATGCTGAGTATGTTACGGTCTATCTTCCTCATTTCTCCATTCTCTTAATTCTTTATAGATGGAATGAATGGTGCGATCAAAAGGTACACAGCGCGTGCATGGTCTAGATAATGTCTAAACTCAACCCTCCTGTAGCATCGCGGCTGAAATTACAGACGCCACCAACATTGCACAAGTAAGGCCACCCTTGTCTCGCACGACTTGTACTATCCTCACGAATTGATATGTAGCTATACTCATACATGCCACTTGCATGGTCAACTATGGGAGTGAGTGAAAACACCTATACGAAGGCAGTTTGACTGATTTTACAATAAGCTGGGTCCTATCATCGGTGGCTCCCTCACACATCCGGTCGAGCGGTTTCCCAACCTCTTTGGAAACAATCAATTCCTCAGGGACTATCCCTACTTCCTTCCTTGCGCAGTCGCAACTCTCGTTATGGCGCTAGTCAACCTCTCCACCTTCCTCCTCTTTTCCGAAACCGTCAAACACCCTTCCCCCATCACCGTCCTTATTCCCTTCCGCAAGACCACAACCTACCACAGGCTCTCACCCGCAAAATCGACCTCCAGCCCACAAACTAGCGCCCCCACATCTCCAACCGTAGCCCCGTCTCCAGACCCCTCCGAAATCCCAGTTCCCTTCCGCGACATCCTCACTCCACGCGTCCTCATCGCCGCTGGAAACTACGCCTCCTTCGCCCTCCTCGACGTCGCCTTTCGCGCCATCCACCCCCTCTTCCTCTCCACCCCACTCTCCCTCGGCGGGCTCGGGTTCCCGCCGTCCACCATCGGCACCATCCTCTTCTTCTACGGCGCCCTCAACGGGCCTTTTCAATTCCTCTGCTTCGCGCGGCTGCATGACCGTTGGGGTTCAAAGCGGACTTTCTTGATTGCGGTATGGGCCGCGGTGCCGGCGTTTGGGTTGTTCCCTGTCATCAGTAGAGTCGCAAAGGTGTATCATACTGGCGGACAGCAAGCGTGTTTTGCCGGAGGCGGAGGTAGCGAAAGCGGTTGTTATGGACCGCTAGTATGGGTGCTTGTAGCGGTTCAAGTTGGCTTATCGATTGTGATGAATATGGCATATGGTTTGTCCTTCCATCCGACCATGGGCGAGAATTGTGAGCTGATCCTCCCCCATAGCATCCGTGTTCATCTTCATCGCAAGAGCTTCCCCGAACCAAGCATCTCTCGGCGCGACGAACGGACTGAGTCAGGTGAAGCCAGACATTCGCGCTGGGCGGAGTTTTTCTCTTCTGACTTGTCAATTTTTACCTTGCAGATGTTGGTGAGTGTCACGAAGGCGATCGGACCAGCGCTGTCGACTTCGCTCTTTTCTTTTTCGATGCAGAAGGGGTACTTGGATGGGGATCTTGTGTATTATATCATGTTGGCTTTGACGGCGATGGGGTGCATGTTGGGAAGCCTCCTTCCTGCACACAGGGACGTATCTACACGTCACCGATAAACTGTATATAGAGTAGGTGGTGGCGGGATATTGCAACACAAGGTTACACCTCACGTCGGCCAAGTGGCGAAATGGCATCGCGTCTGACTACGAACTTAGCAATGCCTACCCTCCCGCCCGGGGCACGGGACAAGGTAGGACAGCCCCCATTGCTTCGCCACCGTCATCAGGAGATTGCAGGTTCGATCCCTGTCTTGGTCAATGATGAAGAATCCATCTTTAAATTTTTCCATCTGTCCTGAATGATAATACCCACGAGTGTCGGTCTTTATACTGTTCGTGAAAAGGACAATTATACCATGATCACATCTAACCCATGATCCAGTGTCGCGGTTGAAGTAGGTAGTAGACGGTCTTGAACCGCGCGTCAACAAGACTCTTGAATTCAAAGACCGCGCGGCGAACGCTTAAGAATAGCATATTCATGAAAACATCGAGCATCCAGGAGATTCCCCTACCACCGACGAACGCGCACTTCTTTGCTACCAATTTATCACCGGTCAGAGTGGGGGGAATTACAGTACTATCGGTCCGTTTAGTTTAGCAGTAAGTACTATTACTCACCATGGTTCGGGCCGCTTCGCTGCCCTGCGGTGTCGGAGGTTCGAATCCTCCACGAGCTACTGATCTTAGCAACGTGACACTTTGTTTTACTCTCCAGATCTAGCTTAGTTTGGGACGATGAACTTGAACTTACTTTCCTTGGATATAGTTCTACGATGTTCACTTCAAAAATACATTGTTCAAAACCCATTCAAAAAAAAAAAGTATTCCCTCTATCCAATGTTAAGCACGGACATCTTCTGGCTCACGACGTTTACGAGCAGCGGTGTCCCTGCGTCCATTCAGCAAGTCACACAAGTCGATATCGGAAAGGTTGGCTCACGGCTTATTGAGTATGCTATCATGGCCATTGTAAAGAAATGCATCGTAGACGAAGGCTCCAGCCTGTGCCCCGAGTACGGTGGCAAGAACGGGACACCAGATCCAGTAGTGGCTGAACAATCTAGCTGAGAAAGTTTTCAAACGGATATGGGGCGCATTACAGACTTTCGAAAGGTGTACACAGCCTTGCCATAACCGACCATCGACGTTAGGAGCCGTGGACCTAGATCTCGAGCTGGATTGAGAGCGTAACCTATCGTAGGATTGATGTCCATTCGTAACTCTCGGATTATGATGTGAATCATACCAGTCTCCATCCCCAATGCACAACCGATGCCAAGGATAAGCAGAAAGATTGCAACGGGAAGAAGTCCATGGGGTACCGGGTGATTCTGCTTGTCCCCGAGCGAAAGGACGAGTATCAGAAGAACTGAGGTCGCCAGAAACTCCGAGAAGAAAGAGGATACGTTGGTCATGTAACCCAACTAAGTGAATAACGATGAGAATCCAACGAATAACTATAGGATGATCATCACGCTCACGGCATAGGTCGAGAAAAGACTCGCAGTCTTCAGCGTCCGAATACCACGGCCACCTTCAAAGATATCAATCGCATGGAAATAGTTCGCATATACGAGAGCAGCGCCGACGACACCACCCATTACTTGTGCGAAGATATAGGCTGTCAGGAGTGCTAATTGAAGCCGGAGCATCGGGTGGCGAGAATAGAAGCACTGACCTGGTACTTTTCGCCAGGGAAAGCCACGCCATGTGGCCAACGCCAATGTGACCTAGGAAGTAGTCAGGGATCCACCACGCTCTGGGAAAAGAAGATGGGTTACGGCAGGGTTAATGTGACCGCCTGAGATGCCCGCAGATGCCCAAACACCAAATGCAGTACCTTCGAAGATTTCAGCACGTAAGATACGAGCAAGACGGACGAGCTAGTCATACCGATAGCCCAACCGAAGTTGATGGATAGGTAATCCTAAGTCTGTAATTCAGCCGATGTTAAACAGGTTGGACACGACATACTCCTTTCTGCGATGAGGCGACTCCAGGGTTACCCGAAAGGACGACCTGACAGTCCACACCAGCACCGAAAATAACCAGAATCATAACGCCAAAGAACTCCGCAGCTGGCTCACGAATCATTTGCCTTGAAAACACAACGACGAGTGAATGCCATTCCCTGGTACACCTAACCAAGACGACATACTTGTACTTCCACCACCAGTTAGGGCCACGCGTATCCTGGATTTGTGACAGTAGTGGTTCGATGGATGGGACATCTCCCTCCTTCTGAATGTCGTCCTCTTCTTTGCGCGCGGGGACGGACGCAATCAATGACGAAGTTCTTGGCATTACGACGAGAAAATTGGGAGAATTCTGGATTGGAGAATTCTAGATTCACCAGTATTTATACTTCATCGTGACGAGAAGTGCTGGATGTCCACGGAGACCGGCTTCCCGTAGGTATCGGTAGCCGGTCAAGGCATGATCAGTGGACCCCGTGGCCCCAAAAATGCCGTCGGATCATTTGACTAAGAACCTCATGGGGGCGGCACCGAGTCCCCAGAGTGGGATCCCTATCCGTCAAACTCTAGCGACTTGTGTTGAAACCAAGATGAACAGTGCATCAGAAAATAGCGTACCTGGTACTGGCCAGGCGGCGACCCTGTAGCGGACGCGTAAATGTGATATGAAAGATATAGTGGCATTGCCGGCTTCTGTGGACGCATTGGGTTGGTCACACGGCTTGGCACCCAATCCCTTGTGGAGCGACGGCGACTAGATTTGTATCAAATTTTGAAGGCACAGCTTGATTCTGATCAATCGTCATCCAAACTGGCTTTCATCAAGAGGACC
>Ga0307516_10002139_pt1 | contig 26773 bp, 39 predicted proteins | sample 19_EM_MG_FD_203310 | JGI IMG/M metagenome (GOLD analysis project Ga0307516, IMG submission 203310) | Populus trichocarpa ectomycorrhiza microbial communities from riparian zone in the Pacific Northwest, United States - 19_EM | ecosystem: Host-associated > Plants > Roots > Unclassified | place...
AAGAAGCCGCTATCCTGAGGGCCGTCTCGAAGTGGTTAATGGCCTTCTCTGTTTCGCCCTTTGAGGAATGTATCACACCAAGGAGACGGTGACCTTTGGAGACCAGAGATCGGTCAACTCTGTCTGGGAGGAGGTTGATCGATCGTGATGCGACTTCCTGTGCGGCGTCAAGCTGCTGGTCGGCAGATAACAGCCAAGCAAGTGCATACAAAGAATGTGCTCGTTCGAACACGTTATCGAGCTGTTCACTGATTTCCAGTGCTTCGTTCGCCTGTCGTATCCCTTCCTTGTAGAGGCCAAGCAGTCCGTTTGCGTAAGATAGAGACTGCAATGCTTGAACAACCCCAAAGTCATCCCCTCGCGTCCTCCAGAGTTCTAGGGCGTGAATAAGGAGTCGCTTGTACTCCACGTCATTTCCAACCGAGGTAAACAAATTTGAGAGCTGATACAGACATTGCGGCTTGGAGGGATGGTTGTCCGGAAGTGCTTTGACCTTTGGCCCCAGCAGGACAAGCCGAGGTTTGTGCCAATTGAGGTGCTCCATAAAATAACCGCAGATGTCCCAAACACCGTTCGAATCTATCTCAATGGTTGTGAAGACATCGAGAAGGTGCTCGATGTTCACATCCTCTGAGTTGATCCATCGTGCTTCTTCACAGCCGGGCTTGCCAGGGTAAACGCCGACCGACAACCGACCGAAGTAGCACTCCTTGGCCACGCAGAGTAGTGGAGACAACTTCGGATCTTTGGGGCGGAGGTGGTCCCGGAGTGGCGCTAACATCGTGACGAATCCGTTGCTTTGGTATGTCAGGGAAAGAACACAGAAAATGTTGAAAATATTCGCTCCATCGGAGATCGAGGGAAATAGCCATTCGAGGTTGTTCTCATCGACGCCTTGAGGGAAGAAGGCAACGACCCCGAGAAGCCCCCGAGCGTCTGGACCAAGTTCCTGAAACATGGGGGAGGCGAGCGAAAGTTCGATCGTGGCGGCGAGGCTCTTGTCGTGATGTGTGCGAAGCGCATCTGTCCGCTGTCTCTCCCACTCCTTGGTCAGCCTGCCCGTGTCCCACCTGTTTTGGTGTGCAACGGTAGCGAGCAGGGTGATTGATAGAGGGTGGAAGTCGAGTTGTTTCAGGATGTCGTTGACCAGGTCATCACGCCGTTCTTCGTTCTTGTAAATACGATAGAATGCATCACGCGCGGCCTCTGCCGGCAGCGTTGGGGTGTTGAGGGTCTCGTAATCGGGGGGGATAGTGGAGATACGAGATGTGATGCAAATACAAATGTTGCCGTGCTGACCGAGCTCCTCCACCACAGCATAGATCTCCCGTGCGTCTGTTCCCTGAGGATCGAGAATTGACTCTGCATTGTCGAGGACTATGAACATCTCCTTTGAGGATAGGGATGGCCGTAGGGAGGTCAGATCCTCGGGGTTTTCGACCCCTGCACCGATGACCTTGGAGAGCCGGCGGAGGAAATGAGCGAGTGAGGTGGGGAACTGGTCGCAACGAATAAACCTGCGGTTGTCACAGAAACGTTCCTTGATGCGATTGTCGTGGAGGACGGTCAGAGCGACGGAGGTCTTGCCAATTCCACCAGCGCCGACGAGGGCGAACGGGGTGAGGTTTTCTGCCAGACCGACGATCATCTCGATCATCTCGTCACGTCCAAAAAATGCCCTTGGTGGTTGCGGTGGCAATTCTCCGGGACTGTTGAATAGATGTCTCAGATGGCGGGTCCGTTGGTAGGTGGGGTTTCTTACATAATTTGTACCTAATTGAGCGTAAGCATTTCGCCCCACGATCGACAAGGTGTGGGTTGCGCCTACCGAACGAATCCTGTCTTCATTCCTCCCCTTGATTTCCGCCATATCATCACGGATGTGAGAAACATCGCGGCAAAGTTCGGAAACCTCGTGATGCATGTCGGAAATACCGCGGTGGGTGTCGGAAACGATGGCGTGAGTGTTCATTGTTAGTTGGGTCTAACATGAAAACGGTCAGCTGTGGTCAAACGGAACTAACCGAACCTACGTTCAAGATACTGAGGATTGTGTTCAGATCCGACCTCCACGCCGCAATGGTTTCCTTGTCACCCCTTGCATGGAACACCCGTAAGATGGCTTTCCGTTTACTGGGGCTTCCTATCTTCAACTCAACCTCCGATTTAACCTTCTCTACGATCCTGGAGTCAAAAACGTGCTCAACGAGTCATGCGAGGTGTAGATCCCTCGCTTCACTTACTTCCTCAACTGCTTGATAGCCTTGCGTATGGGCGGATTGAGGTCATTTAACTCTTTCCCATCCATCCCCTGCTTAAGAGCGGTACAGATGTCAACACAGGTCAGCCCAAGAGCCACGTAGTCCTCGTGGTTGATCATCGAATCCTAGACACGCGTAAACCGAGAACTCAACAACACAGAATAGAGAAAGAAACAGACCTTGATCATAACGAGAAGGGTGCTAACAGAACCAAAAACGGCTTTCGCTGGGGTGATGCTCGATACCTCCTTCGCAATATTCAGGATATCGATGGCCACATTCAGCGAGGAGATGACATTATCTCGGTGTTTTGATGGTTCGGTTTCTGGGACCATGGCCCAGAGTCAGCGTAGCCTTGAGAAACTCTGGAACAGGTCGATCGCAACGGAGAAAGGCCCTGGGACTGGCAAGGAATTCTATCCGAGGTACAGCAACGCCGAACACACCGTTCCAGCGCGAGGCTGTGCGTTCACGTGACGGAGAAACGCCCATGGCGGTTTCGATATGTGGCAGGGAGCGCAACCCTGGTAGAGAAAGAGCAGCTCGTCCATCGTCAGACCGCCTTCTATGTGTTTCTGGGGTCTCATAAGTAACTCGAAAGGATTCGACTGTCAAGGGGACCGCGAAACTGACAAGCCTGGGGTGGGGTCTCGTGATCAGTGGCCGAGACACGACCACGTGTGAGACTCGCGGGTCGAGATCACGTGACCCTTCCGGACCGGCGCCGGCACCGCCCGGGCTGGTTTTCGGTTGTGGCCATCCCCCGGCGTAGAAGGTTGACCGAGTTGTTCTCACCGCGGGCAAGGAGCTATATACCCGCTGAATAAATATTGATTTTGCTCTGAAAAGTGAACCGTTTTCTTCGGGACAAAGGAATCGAACAAACGTTGAAAGAATGCAGAAGAAATAATCGGGAACGAATCTCATTGGCTGGCTCCCGAATAACTTTACATTTTCTTTCTATTTCTTCGACTGCGCTTTTCAGAAGATACCGGTTCACACTTCAGGATAAAATCACGATTTATTCAACAGACATATTGTTCACTGCCCGCGGTGTCTCAGGTCGTTGGTAGATACTCATACATTACTTCCAGCCCTAATCTGAGCCGGCCATCGAAACCTTGGGACTTTAGGGAAATTACCCAGCCCGAACCGCGGGGATTTGGGGGCTCGCCACTGGAATACGGGTGCGGTTTCGAGCACCCCACCTCGTGTGATGCTATCTTACAAAATTCAACGACTGGTGAAGCGACGGGGATACATCCATCCCCCTCACCGTTGAGGGCGTTGGTGTATGAAAAAGTTTAGTACATGTCTACGATCTTCTCAAACCGACCTTCGTACACACGGTCGAGATAGTGTTGAACCTCCTACTCTCCAGACGTGTCAGCGACTGGACCAGACTCCGGAGACCGGGGCACGAACTTCAATAACCCCCCGATACGCCTGGATAAAACCCTTCCCGAAGAACTTCCCCATCGTATCCTGTTCTTCGAGGCAACGGAACGCTTCGTCGAACGAGTGGGGCAATTCATCTGGAATGGCGGCCACCGTCTTCGCGTTTTGGCCCAACAGAGTTGTTGAATCGCCAGCGGTCAATGGCATCTGATTAACTACCCCTTCAATCGCGGCTGCCACAATGGATGCGAGGAGCAGATAAGGATTCGCAGCCGCATCGACGCTCCTCAGTTCGAATCTGTGAGCCCCTGGGGGTCCGCATAAGCGGATAGGGACTTGTCGATGGTGGGTTCCCCAACAAACGTGTTTCCCCGAGCCGCATACGTTATGCGTCGACTCGCGGACACGCTCTTCCGTTCTTTGGTAGGATGAAGGTGTTGTCATTGAGAATGCGCAGATTCCTCCGAGGTTATCGAGTAGTGATTGGAGGAAAATCGCTTCAAGGGGGGTCAGCGTAGGTGCGAAAGGAGAAGCCTCCCCTTCTGAGGCCTTGGGAGAGTGGACGGAGACGTGGGTGTGAAGCCCATTGCCACCTACAAACACTGAGTGTAAGCGCTCCGAAGTAACCGGCAAGAGAGCACGTCGTACACTGGTGTTCGTGAATCCAAGGTGCAAACGTCGCTCGACACTGGTATCCACTCGCCGTCCCGCGTATTACATCTCGAGAGTACGAAAGTGCGTCTGCAGCTTGTAACGGCTGTAATGGCCCGGTCACGATCTTGTATTGTCCCGGTCCGGCCTCTGCACGGAACGAACGGACGAGTATTCCTCCTCGTTCCAAAGCAGTGACCATCGCGTCGATAATCTCTCCGGGTGCGCCGGGGTGCAGGGAGGAAGAAGTGCTCCAATCGTGGTCATCTAAAGCCTCTGTTCCTTTCTTGCCCTTGAGTAGGGTGAACTCCAGCTCGAATCCGACGAGGAAGGACAGTTCTCGGGCGAGAGCTTCGCTGTGAGAGGCATCGGTATCCCCATAGCACATGCAGCCGTTATAACGACGTACCTGACGACATTCTTCAAGATCGTTCGTGGGCAAAGCGTATCAGTCATTTGGGGCCCAGGACCGACATTCATCGGTTTCAGCCATCCGAAGACCATCGCATGACCAGGGGTATACGGTAGGAGCCTCAAAGAGGTAAAATCCACTTCAAATAGGTAATCTCCAACGACGGAGAATCCATCGACCAACGTCCGCCCGACGAGCCCCAAACTCGCGGTGGAGAGTGTGGTGGTTGGCACACCATTGGGGGATTTAGAAACCAAAGCTCGGAAATGCTTCAAAGTCAAGACTTTACACCTGATCACGGACGAGATATCCACCCAAGTGAGACGAATGAATCTGGTATCATTCCAGGCGGCCAACCCGGTCCACGCGGGTGCTTCGAACACCATATCTGCGTCTGTCGGGGTGTGTTTGATCCCATAGGCTACCTGGGATTGAGGCTCCGTGGGTGACTGGGAGTCGGACATGGCCGTTTACGAGAGAGGAACGTGACTTCGTCCTGCTGACGCCTTGGCAAGTCGGGCGGTCAGGGCCGCCACCGTCACAGTTCAAGCTGGAGCCTTGAAGGTCGCCAAGCATCGGCAGTGATTGATTCGGGAACGGGAGTCCCGATTCGCCTTACGTAAGTTCCAAATCGTATTCGGCGTTTGTTTCCTTCCCCAGACGATAGGGACGCGCGATGATGACGAACTGGACGACCATGACCCGACCGCGATACACCCTCCTTGTGCTTTTACTCTGCCTGGCTGCGACGCCGGCACTGGCGCACGAACACGACGACGAGGCTTCGGAAGAGGATTTGAATGCGCCCGTGGATGCAATTCTGTGGATTCATATTTTCTTGCAGGTTACCGTGTGGGGTTTCCTCTTCCCGATTGGAATGGTGTTGGGGTTGTCGAGGAGCAGATGGCACGTACCATTACAGGTGCGCACTGAAACCAAATCTCCATCCATACCAAGCCGTACCAAAACACCCGCTCGGTTTTCGTAGAGCACAGGTTTCGTACTAACTATCGGAGGATATTTCCTTGGACACATGCACGGCGGTCGGAAATTTCTCGAGTCGGCTCACGCAACGTTCGCGAAAATCGTGATGATATTCATCGCCCTACAGCTCACGCTGGGTATCTACCTCAAGCTCCATATTCACGAAAGGTCGATACGACCGTACATTGTGGTACTGCATGGGATCGTTGGAAAGGCATACCCAATTCTCGGGTGGACTCAGATGCTGTTGGGAGCAATCGCGTACATGGGGTATTGCAGAGGCGGCAATTTGGCGCAATGTCTGGCGCATTACATCATGGTACGCATCTCATTGGCCCAGGTTTTCCTCCGTCTTGTTCAGTGTTGCCTGTTTTCTAGGGAACCGGCTTCATCACTTATGCTATCATCATGTTGATCATACTCCTCGTCGGAGAGGGATGGGTACGACGCAAAGGCAGAAGCCCAGAGTTTTACGATTCTCTGATCATCACGGTTTGGGTGTGCCCAGGTTTTATTGACTATCCACTCCTGTGTGCTGAACGACTTGGTATAGGGCATAGGTACGCCGAGTTTTGGGACGATGGTTCGTTGACTCAAGGCCTCCGACTCAGTTAACACGTTCACGGAGCACAGAGGAAACTCCTGGTCGGTCAAAGATATGCAACACACGTGGGTCACCTCTCCCCGAGTTTCTCTGCGTTTGCTAACTCCGTTATAGAATCCTCGGTGTGCTTTGTAGGTCGTTTCCTCCTCCACAGTCCAGCTGAATAAATTTACAAACTAATGTCAAGGGTGGACTGGTGGGATGCTGGGACTCTTTCTTTCTCGCAACGGACAAGTGCGCACATACCCATCCACACACCGCGAACCAGGTTGATACTGACCTCGTACACAGCGTAACGTAATCCCCGCACTAATGTATGTGAGGTGCATGTATTTCAATGCAACTTACACGACTTGATAGCATCGCCATTACCGGATGGGCGTTCGGCGGACATGCCCAAGCCTTGATGTTCTCTACGATGGTCCACGCGGTATTTGGTTACACCTTGGCCGCCGCAGGGCTCGCCCGTATCATTGAGGTGTGCTTCATCGCGCACAAGGATACGACGCCGAGTCCTTGGGGAGAAGATGCCACTGACGTGTCTCCTCGGGAAACACCAACAAGCAGCGGGATTTCGCCTTTGAGGGCGTTCAGATATCTCCCCCCTTTCGTGAGTTGGCCAGATTCCCCTCTCCGCCAGGTAGAGGAAATGGAGGTTCTAATACATGCTTTGCAGCTCCTGATGGCAGGTGGTCTACAGTTCATGTCTGCAACTGATGAAGAAACCAGATTCGTGAACGGGACCGGGATGGACCACGTCACGTATATCCTTATCATATTCAGGTGAGAGCCGACCCAGGACAATACACACCTCGCACCTTTTCTGACGCTTTGCTCCCCTTGAAGCATTGCGTTTTTCATGTACACTCTCGTCCTCTGTCTCATCCACCTGTACCCCAACTCCGGGAGAAACGCTGCCAACCGATCTACCTCCAACGGCGATGTAATCGAAATGCATCCCACTGCGAACGGACGACCGAAATGGTACGCGCCCGTCCCAATGAGTTCTGACGGTCCAGAAGAGGCGAGGCACATCATTGGAGACGATGACGATTAGGCTGGGTGGAAGGGTTTATTTTTGTCCGTTTAAAAGTTGTTGTGTGTTGTAATCGAGTTTTTCAATACTCGTGCTTGCTTTGCTATTGTTTCGATGTCTCTACCATCCCAATGATGTAAAGGAGCCTTTTGGAGAGTTCTTTTGCTCAGCGTCAAACGCCGGGGTTTCTGAGCTCTCAAGATCTCACGGTCTCCTTGACTGCGGTCATCGGGATCACAAAGACGGCGTCTAGAGCACCCACGCGAAATTTTTGGGCCGGTGCTTGGGGCTCACTGTAACTTTTACCAGCTCCCGTCTCGACACTTGGGGGATAATCACCCAGCCTCGACCCTGCCGTCCTGAATTGCAATGTCCGGCGGCAACCTGTGCCACTCTCGACTGCTGGCTGAGCTCCCCTTTGATATGCTACTGAATATATTCAGTGAATGCGACGTCGACAGCATCCTGAACCTCTCAGCCGTGAGTGCATTATCCCAACGAATTCCTTCAAGGGTTTCCAACCGCGGCGCAGACCTGCAAGAGGGTAAACAAAGCGTCAGGAGAGCATCAGACTTGGATCAATCAAGTGAGACGACTCAAGATCCCCATCCCCACAGATATTATTCCCCCGACGGCCGAACTCAAAGAGTGGGCTATTTCCTGGTCGAGGGCAGACGAGCGCTGGGTTAAACCACGGACCGACGACGACGACCGCCTCCTGAGCCTTCATCGGTTCGACATGCGACAGGGAGGCGACGGCGAGGCAGAGAACATCCCATTTGTGATGGCGAACCTTATACCTGGCGGGAAGTTCGTCGTGGTCCTCTATCATGACGGTCAAATCGACCTGAAGGAGATCAAAATCAAGTCCGAGGATAAGTGGGAACTCCAGGATGTGGTGCAACACAAACAAGGCGATCCCGAAGTCACCCACACGATGTTCTGGAGTCAACTCCTCACGGAAACGAACCTCGGGTGTCCTCTCGTCGCGTACGTAGATCAGGAACAAGAGAAGTACAGTCACTCTTCTTCTGGATCGTGAACACCACACTGATTAACGCGGCCTCAGCCTCTTAGTTTTCCTCGTCGACCACGCTGCTGGCATCATCGAACGGAAGCAAGTGGTGAAGCTCAACGACATCTATTACTACGAGATATACGGCATTCATGCGAGAGGGAACACGATCCTATGTTTTTACGAACACAGTCGTGGGTGGGGTGTCACCGTTTCCGAGCTGGGCCCTGATCCGGCCCTAAAGCTCTTCACTCTCGGCACCAACCGAGTGAGCTGACCCAGTTACCCACCGTCTGTTGAAATTTACGCGTGGTGCAGAATCCGGAACCTAGGGGTATTCAGTTCTTCATGGTGTCCGAGAACGCTGTGGTGATGTGCGAAGCGGAGGGAATCCACCTTTACCATATCCCCGAACTCAGTTCTGCGGAAGGTTTCTCGACGCTCGGCCCTGTTTGGGAGTGGCTAGTGGAATCTAAGTGGTTCTGTGGAAGTGTCTGCATGTCGTTCTCACAACACCCCGTACTTTACCTTCAAGGGGCATCGGGAACTCACACCATCGCTTTCCGCATGGGCGCATGTGGAAGGGATCCCGTAGTTGTGGAACACCACATCAACAGGGACCTTCAAGCCCACCTGCTCTCTCTCGAAGCTGACGATCTGTTCGTGATGAAGGGACGGAAGGGGCTCCGCTACAATGTCGGTGAAGGGGACCCTTACCTGTTGGACACGTGTTTACTGGGGAGAGAGGGTTTGTCGGGCGGGTTCAGCGCCGAGGTGGAAGACTTCGATGGTGGGAACTGGAAAGAGCACGATGTAAGATTCGCGGATTTCGACGAAAGGACGGGGAGGATTTTGATTGCCACGAACGTGTACGGGGTATGGGGAGAAGGTGACGCGATTCGTATCTATCTCGCAAATTTACCACCCTAGTGTTGTACCTAGTCTCCTCAAGCAGACCGCGTATACCTCTGACGATCTGAAAGTGGGTACACAATACGCAGTGGTCATGTGCGTCAGGAGCCAATCTCAACCACCGTCTCCAGTACTTACCTTCGGATGAAAGACAGGACGAATAATTCTCTCCTATTCACCAGCCTCCCACGTGACGTACTGTTAGAAATCTTCCGCTACTTACCGTGACTTTTTTGACGTTTTGAATCTCTCGGCTGTGCGTGCATTGCAATTCCCCTGGAACCACCGATCTCACTTGTCTCAGACTTGTACACGACTACAAAAAGCAGTGGATGAACATCAAGTATGGCTACACAAAGTCAAGCTTCTCCAGATCCCCATCCCTCCTGGAGCGACCCCCTCGAAGAGGCAACTCAAGGACTGGGCCGCCTCTCGTGTCAAAGTGGATGTGCGTTGGGTCGAGAGCCGCAGCGGAGAGGACGAGGGCGAATTGGTGACGCATCGGTTTGACTTTGACGAGGACCCCTTGCGTCCGCGTACTGCCTTTCCGGGGGGGAATTCCTTGATTTCCTTCACCTGGGCGGATCCACCAGCTTAAAAAGGATCGAGGAATCGGTCGAGACGGGGGAATGGAAGTTATGCGATGTTGCTCGGCATGATCGACAAAATGCAGAGGGCCGTCCGGCTTTCTTACAGCGCTTTTCGCTAACTAACTATAACGCTATACCCCCCGGCGGTGATCGTCAGTGATATTTAGTGGTCTGCTTGAGGAGACTGCCACGGTCCGGGCCACAAACCGTTCACACGGGTCACCTCCATTCTTCGAGTAGGCTGGGTCCCCCACATGGGGTTGTAGCAGAAGCGAGTGAACGCGGAGTTTTATGGGAAAGGATATCGGATTGACAAGTGAGGGTGGTTGTAATCGCCAATGCAAATGGAATGGTTATGACACTGACGAGATCAAATGGCCAAGGGTGTCAACCGTGGGGATGTGATCATCGTCGCCCGAGTTCGACCAACGAGATTCGCAAGATTCCCCCGGTATCTCCGGGCATGAAGGACGTTCCATAAGATCGAAATACAGAAACGAAGATCGAAAAGGAAGTTTCAACCTGGGGGAGATCCTCCAAACATCCTTGCGATTTGTGATAACCTAGGAGGGAAGGCAGTAACGATCAGCGACTGGCGAAACCGGTCAAGAGAGGCGGAGAATCATTCGGTTGAAGACAATGTTCTGGTCTACACTGTGAACCCATTGAGGGGACACTTAGAATTTGATGTATAATCATTTGAGCGAAGTGGCATCACGGCGCTGACCTATACAAAATGGAACTGGATAGGTGGTCAGTTTTTGCGAAACGGTGGCAAGGAAGGGAGGGGTGATATCAGAATTAGCATGGTATTAACTACAAGGCACGTCCATGACGCGTTCAGTGCTTGACTCTATAATTTTTCTATCCTGTGAAAGTATGAAGGAGATGATTCTCACCTATCTTGTGAGATTAACGGGCGTCATGCGTCCCTAACAAGTGCGTCAGAACACGCTGCGACCGGCCGATTTTGTGGCAGAAGGCTCAGAAATTTGGGTATAGAAACGAAGAGCTCATCAACCCGAAGAAAGGGCTTCGGAGTAGCGATTCTTTCTTTGTCTCTTCATCGATGAAGATGCCCCCAGAATGTCCACACACCTTGAGCTCGCAAAGAGGAAAGAGAGAGAGGTGGGGAACAAATTTCGATCACGAGACATGGTCGGTCACGAGAGTTTAGGGCAGGGGTCTGCGCGTCTTTGACTCTTTCGCCAATTCTTGCCAGTCCCATCACGCACATCACGACTCGCGGTACAGGGAGACCAAACGACGGACGGTCAAAACTCCGCCCACCATGGCCAACGTTTTAGCTCAGCCCCCTCAGTTTGGATTTAACCACTCCCACCCTCCAAACCACCCTCCGTTGCCCGTTGCCCCCACCCCTGCGATCATGGCCGGAGGGGGTCCTGTCGTCCACCAACCATCCTCCAACCACCAACTCCCCGCGACCAGGGTCCAGAAACGCCGTTTGGAACAGGAAGACGAAAATGTAGAGGCCAGACTGGACGTCGTAATGGAAAGAAGCCCCACTCCCGAACGGTCCAGACGAGCTCCACCCAAGAGGGCACGCCGGGTGGACCCGTCGAGCAGCAGCGGATCGCAGAATAATCAGGACTCGAAGGATGGAGGATCTTCAGAGAGTGAGGTTGATATCGGCGTTCTCCTTGGTACCTTCAATCTCGTGCCCGTTTTCATGTTCACCTCTAACCAAATATATGCGTAGCCACACTCCCCCCACAATCGCTACTCCCAATCCTCATGGCGCTAATCGACTCCCAGTCCTCGCTCAAGTCAACCGTCCTCAGTCTGATACCCCGACCAACTGTGGAAAGCGCGGTACAGGCGCTAGCTCAGTCAGCGAAGAAGCTGAGGGACGCATACCCTTACTCAAACTCCTCCTCCTTCTCTGCCACCCCTTCGTCATCCTTTGGCTTCGGTACCGCGCTCAACCCACGTTCCAGCACGTTCGGTGCCATGCCGAGTTCTGCAGGCTTCGGCCGGCCATCACAGTTCGGCCCTCCCTCCTCCCCCTCCAGTCACGGCACCAACGGGATGAGGGATGAGTATATTCTATCCCGCCTCCGACCCCACATATCGGAGTACGTTTCCGCCTGCTTCTCCTACCTTCCATACTTTTCCTATGTCCCCTCCTCCAATCCACACCACCAACAGTCACAGGCAAAGGCACACCCATCGGAAACCTTTATCATCCTTTCTGCAGTGACTTCCCAAATCCTCTCCCAGCCTCCGCTCACCCAGGACTCACTGATTCCCTCCATTCTTCCCCGCCTCCAACAAGAATGGAACGCGTGGGTGAACCAACTAGATGAGGTTGTGAATCGACAGGCCGGGATGTTTGGAGTGGAAACCGTGAAAAGCTGGGAGCGGACATTGGACGAACTGGCTGGGGCGAAGGGCAACGGGCTGGAAGTCTTCCGACAGATCCGCGATACGTGGGTCTCCAAGGTCGGATGGCTTGTTGGAAGACAACGAGAGCAGAGGATCTTCGGTTGAGGTGTTTTGCGTAGCCCACCCCGCTTCCTTTTGTATTTGCTGCCTCTTGTTTTCCTCCCATGTGTTTTCCTCTCGTATCTCCCATCCACAAGTCTCTATGACCCTTACATGCCTTACAATATTGCGATTTGCATTTGCTCATTTGCCTCTCTCTCCCCTTTAACCTAACTAATGTTGCCTGTCTCGCATTCCCACCTGTTGTGTAGCTCAAAGTGAAGATCAATTGCCAGCTTGACGGAATCTTTGCCGGAGATCCCGTTCTTGGCCACGTGGCGCAACATCCTCTTCCGCTCGTTTCGAAAAGTAAGAGACGCGCTGCACAACACCCAACCGAGGTTCGTCGGCCAACGTATCTCACTCTCCGTCTCTCTGACCAAGTCGAAGCAGGGACCATATGCATGCTTCATCATGCAGCTCGAGCCTCGAGGAGAACACTGTTAACTCGGGCATCGTCACCCGAACCCGCGAACACTCGGCCAGGCTCAGCATTCACGACCGCTCTACGGGTCGCTGCTGCGCGTGCTTGGACTCGGACCGCTGTAGGGAACCCCCGGAACGTTTCGAACACTGCGTCTGTGATTTTGGAACAGGAGAATACCACTCGGACAAGGAAGCGTCTTCCGGGTGTCCCTTCCGGCAGTGACCCCGGGAGTTGGTTAAACAGGCGACAAGTTCCCCCCCTTGCGTGCGTGGGTTACCACACCACATTGGAGATGTGCTGACGCGCATATAGTGCCCGAAGTTCCTCGTCGGCGTGGGTCGAGGACGACCCTCTCGTGGACCCGGGAGAGACCAGCTCCAAGCCAACACAACCCCCAATACCCCCTGCGGAAACCGTACACCCTACCCTTCATTCCCTACCCCCGGAGTCCTTCATACAGCACGTCGATCATCAAGGCCTTCATTCAGCCGTCCATGACTCTCCCATTTCACCTGAAACCAGGGGAGTCCGTTCCCGGACCCCCGTTCAGGGGCCAAGACGACATCTGCCCTACTCGCGCAGACTGGCTGGTCTGCCTGACTCAACGACATCCCTCGATCTGTTAGATAACCTGGACAAATGGCGTAGACGCCCCCCAAAACCTACAATCACTTCCTTCCATCCAAATTCACCTCCAACTCCGATCAGCAAGCCCCCTGCTCTGAATTATGAAACCCTACATGCCTATCATGCTCATTTCCCCGAGTTGCAGACGCATCAATCCTTCCGCGTCCTCGCAGAAATTGCAATCACCGAAACAAAGTTCGAGGCCGTGCGGCATCTCTGGATCGAGATGGATCGAAAAGGAATGTTGGGTGACTGGGATTCCCTCAACGACGGGGGAGTTTCTCTCTGGGCGGTCTGGGTGAGGTGGATGGTGAGGCAAGGGAGGTGGACCGAGGCGTGGAAAACGGCGCAGACATGGAGGGCCAGGATTGCCAGGCTTTCTGCTTTCGAATTGGCCTCTGAGGGGCTTCCGCATGCGATATGGATAGAGTTTCTTGGCGAGGCACACAAACGCGTTGATCGGCCATCGTCAACGAGGTATGGCTTGCGACAGCGGAGTTTCCCGACCGACGACGAACCGCCGAACGTTCGGAGCCTGGTGGAAGTCGGGGAATTGAGTCTTGGAGAACGGCACAAGTTATTGATGCGTCAACCTCCTCATCGTAACCACTCTCAGATGACAAACGTCCGACCACGTTCGATCTACGCTCTCGTCCGTGCGCGATTGCGGTTGGGGGATCGGGAATGGTCGATGGATCTCGTCCGAGACTGGTTCGAACGGATGGGAGCCGAAAAGGCCAAAACAGACACTAAAGGCAACCGGGCGTGTCTCAGACTCCTACACTTGTACCTGGCTCTCGCGTTCCCGCCTCCGAACGGACAGCGTATGGCTGGGTCGGAGGTCCCGAAAGGTTTCGCATCGGTCCGCGAAATGGAGGCGGTTGTCAACAGGTTGATAAAACTCAATCCAAGGGTTAAACCAAATTCGACGACGGTCCTTCTGCTGTTGCGGCATTTGCGGGCGACGGCGAAGTGCGCCGACAACGGTACTTGGCTGGTCAACAGGTACAAGAGGCTGTATGGAGATGGGGTGGATAACGGGCAGGTCCGGTTGCGGTTGGCGAGCCTCGCTGTCAAGCAAAACAACCCAGCGGTGTTTCGGAAGGCCCTGATGCCCGCGTCAACGCCAACGAGTTCCAAATGGGGTGGAGTGGCCCTGGCTAGGAGGCGCGCACGCTTGGTGAAGGAGAAAGCCCCATGGCTTTGCCCTGATGCGAAAGTGACGGCAGGTCGCTGACGGCGGAAGAGGATTCGAGGGTTTTGGGATGCTTGAAACGCGAGCGGTCGCCCATCGAATGTCAGCGACGACCCCGGGCGGGCGATTTGGTGCCTGTCTGGATCTAACTCCGCCAGCCGTCTTCCGTAACTAGACGAAAACGAAGTGGCGAATTTGATTTCCCCGCTCCCCGTTCGCAAGCTGTGCGGGTCAGCCTCGGCCGTGTGATCACTGGAGCAAGGTTTTTAGACGTGTGAGCTTCTCTGGGGAACAGTAAGCTTGGCAAGAAGCAAACAGAGTCATCCATTCGAGCTATTTATAGGCGTGACCAGAGACACTGCTGGGAAGCGGTTATTAAGCGAAAACCTCCGCGGCGCCTAAAGTGAATCTAACAGAACGGATGAAATGGCAGCGGGGACATGACCCTGGATGATGCAAAACGGAAGACAGCGCCAAGAGTCAAGACATTGGGCAGCAGATACAACGGAGGGGAGGGAGGATTAGCGGAAACAGAGCGTCGGTAGAATACAATAAGCAGTCGTTTACAATAAGGGAGGACAAGAAGTGGACCCGTCACAAACCAGCAGACGGGAGGATTAACCTCGACCTATAATTACCAAGCGGGAGCCAAAATATCGGGAGAGAAGACCCGAAGGTTGCTGGGCGGCGAATAGGCGGCACGGGGCGACGGAATTACAAATAGCAGCGGGCAAAATTCTCAGGGGGAAGCAGGAACGGCCAGTCCTCTGCCGCAATTGCCGCTTCACAATCGGTTTCCACGGATCGGTAGAGGTCAACGACAGCGCGGGCGTTCTCCAGCTATAGAATACAGGAAATGACGGGAGGAGATTCAGTTCCGACCGAACGGATACGAGAATGGTTTGATGGAAGAATGCAACTGACGGGAACGATATGATCTTTTTGAACTTGTCGATTCATGAGGTGCCACATGAGAGTTTGGAGGCCGATGACATGGTTGGGGGAGCGGAGAGTGTTTCTGAATGGTCGGTAGAGGGCGACGTCTCGAGTGGCGACGGCTGGGTGGGGGAGCCCAAGAACTAAACGCGGATTGACAGGTGGGGGATCCGAGGGTGAGAGTCAAAATAAACGGGGAGGGTGGGAACGTAGCAACGCACCAGAAAAGTCGTTCCAAAGGGAATGGCCGACAATCACCTTGTTGACAATGCAGGCTGCCACGGTACCTTGGGCTTGATCGAAGGTGAGGGCTGTATCTGCGGAGGTTGCAGGACATAAGGCGTCAGGGGGTCGGCCGGGTGTGTGCCATCACGGAGAATGAACGTCCCACACTCACCGGACTCCAAGTCTTCCGGAGAAATGCCGGTCACACTCGTTCGATAATCAGAAACGGGCAGGGTGGGTTTGACGAAAAAGTCGAAGACAGTATCCCCCCAGTAGTCCACTATCGCAACGCGCCTATGTGAGATCGTAGCGGTGTGATGAGGAGTCCGGATCGACAAGAATGATAGGACGAGTCGGAGACTCACGCAAGCATGGACGTTGAGCCCGCTGGTTTCGAAACGAGCGACGAGGGAGAGATGGTTAGGCTCGGAGTACAGCAGCTGGTCAAGGGCACGGTACATGCCTGGACCGACGCCAACGGATTGGGTGGAGAGGCCGATGTACTCGCATGTGTTCATCATAAAATAGGAAGCAAGGGCGGACCGCGAAGACCGAGAGCGAAAGAGAAAAGACAGTAGAGGATGCAGAGACGGTTGAGAGACGGCTCGACCGAGCTCTTATACCTTCTGGCCGTGACATGGACATGGAGTATACCGATATTGGGGCAGAGGCAGATATTACAAATCCTGTAAAATCTGGGGGGGTGGCTCCGATCGGGGAGGCCAGGACTGGAAAAATACCATGCGCTCGTTTGAAATGACAAAGTGCCAGTAATTTCCAAATTTCCGTATCCCCAGGACGTTCAGAGAACTAGAGTGACAGATGGCTGATTTGGTTTTTTGGAAGAGCTTCAAGGTTTGGGGGATCCCCCTCCCCTATACCCATCGCGGTCTTCAGCACGGAGGTCACGGAGTGGACCCACGTGGCCGGACGGAGCCAAGCGTTTGGAATTTCCGAAATCGAACCACACGTGGCACCTTCCGCCCGGCGGCAAACATGCAGGTCGAGGTCGACTATGCGAACGACGCCAACACCAGCGACAGGGGGTCCCCACAATGCAGAATCTGCTTCGACGGCCCAGACCAGGAGCTTGGCCGGCTGATCAGGCCGTGCCTTTGCAAAGGTTCAATAAGCGTGAGTCTCGCGAAGACTACCATCAATGTCACATCTCATCTTCCCCCTCTCTCTCTCTCAGCACGTCCATGTCAAGTGCTTGCAGAAGTGGCGAACCACCTCCGCTTCTAGAGAAGCTTTCTGGGTCTGTCCGCAGTGTCACTATCGCTACCATTTCGCCAGGACTCGAGTGTCCGGGCTGGCCACAAATCCAGGCAGGTTCCCTCCGAACTTGTGCGCATCCGATCCTCACTTACGTTGACCGTGGCTCAGTGGTCGTTGCTGCCCTGTCAGCGGTCATATTCACGCTTATTGTCTATGTCTCTTCCTTCGTTACCGCCGCCTGTCTCGGCCTGTTTGAACAGGGGGTCTCTGAGGACTCGTACATCTTCTCGTCGTATTTCTACCCGATTGACACCTTCAAGGATCTCGTCTCTTCCACTCTATCGATACTCAACGACGAGTTTGGTCTAATTGAGCAACTCGATGGCATCCACCGTAAATCCCGACCTCGCCCAACGCCGCTCGTCGCCAAACCCGACAGCTTCGTCGTCCGACTCGTCAAGAAGTTTCTTCTCGGTCTCCCACTTGTGGGAATCGGCTCTCTGATTCAGATGATCCTCTCCATGCCAATCCTCGGCCCGGTCCATTGGATCGCTCGCTATCGGTCATCTCGGGGTCGCAGAGGGTCCAGCAGAGACATGACGGCCATTATTGTTGTTGGACTCATGCTTATTGGCGCCGTCAGGTTCATATACCTATATCGACCTTTGAAATCGTGCTTACACCCCCAACCCTTTCCGTCATCTATAGGGCTCTCGCCAAGGTTTACGACCTCACTCAAAAGATCGCCAGGCGACTGCTCCTTCGAGCGGAAGACATCATCCTCGAAGTCGGTTGAAACGCCCACATTGCGCTCCAGTGTCCACTTTTCGTGGAGCCCACACCTCGCCATTCTGTATATCGTAGCGTCCTTGAAGTATTCCATAATATAAGATCCCGATCGTTGCGCGAATCTTACCCCCGTTCTGTGTCGCTGGGGGCGGCAGGTGCCACAGATTCAGCTGCAGACCAAGCGATCAATTTCCTTATCCCCCCGCCGGGAATTTGCTTAATTTGATACAAAACTGGGATATCTCTACCTCAGGCTAGAGTATGAGGTAGGTGCTTGGGTGCCCTGACCAAGATTCAATCGTCTCGAGCAGATGTGCCACGTCAAAGCCACCATTCGGTCGGTAACGAACTGCCGTCCGGGCAGGTGGGTTCTGCCGGCACCTGCGGCAGTAGCCGCAACCTTGAATAGTTAGCCGCACTGGAATTACACCTCTCCATCGCGCTCACTTCCGCCCACGGCAGCGGAGAACGTTCTACGTAACGACCGAGGGCGTTGACATATCGCGAAACTCCCGCATAATTTTGTGAGTATTTGACCCATGACTTTGAAAACTGGAAACCCTTGGGCCAGCCTGCCGTCACAGGTTCAAAAAGACTAAACTATCTAAGATCTTCTCCTGATCACATCAGCATTCCTAACCGAACACCACAATAACAGCCGACACATGGAGCGCCTACTCGCGCGCGCTCCGACCGCGTGCACGGTCTGCGATCTAAGTTAGACGCAGTTATGCAAAATGAGAATGATGGAATGACTATGGAACAACAGGTTAGTTATCGTACGCCTTGTGGGAGTAGGGCTGTGACGGAGAGATTAGGTGAAGTTTCCGTCGACTATCGCCCCGCTATGCAGAAACCGGCACTTCAGAAGCTCCGCCTCAGCTGCCGCTTAACGCCTTCGTACATGGCTTTTGTCTCCGCCCTGCTCGGCTCCAGCTCTGCCAGGTACTGGTCGATTGCCTGATCGATCCTGAACACCGGAAACTCGTCTTCGCGCACTCCAGCACCCACACCTGATACCGAAGAACCGAGACCATTGCCGTACGAATGCGATTGCCGTGAGCGTTTAGCTTCCTCAAGCCAATCGTCCAGCAACACGGCGATGTCACATGAGATTGCTTGTACGTTTTGTTGCTGGTTAAATGGGGGTATCTGCAGTTTTTGAAATAAAACGTGGAGATGGTGAGATGAGATAATATACGGGGGATAGATCGAACAGGGTGGAGGGACGGTGAACACGTAACAAGGACGGGAGCTTGTGAGCATATCCGCTATTTCACAGATGGATGGAAACCAAACCCGAAGAATGATGGGGGGCGCCAAGTGAAGGAGAGGGGGTAAACGGGAAGAATGAACGTTACCTGCGATTCATACATCCCATGCAGGATGTCCCATATCTCGGGGTAGGCAACTCCACATTGGACCAGCACCCGAGGCGCCCATCCAGCGGATACGCCTTTGTCGCTTGCCAGCGCGAAGCGCACCAGAAGGTTAGCAACGTGACCTGCGCGTCGTGTCGCAAACGACATGAGGCAAAATTTCGTCAGCAACTTCCCGCACGTTTCTCCAACCTTCCCACCGTAGCGGGGGGAATACTTACGTAGTGGGAAGGCGCATTCCGATGGGTAGAATCTTTGACCAAGGGGAACCACCTTGGCCACTAGTCGATCAGCTGCGTCGCTTGGATCGACACCTTCTAGCGCTGCATTTGCAAGGTAGAGAAAATATCGGTCCGGGCGTCAAGGTGGGGCGCATGGTGGAAGGTGAAATGTTCCTCACTCTCGTCAAATAACCTGCTCCAGAGGGGTCGGACTAAGTTATCATCCCGGTGTTCCGAGACATGATAGATAAGGAGTTTCATCGTGACCAAATCGAACGGCTCCGCCCACCCTTGGTAAAGCTGCCGCAGAAACCAAAACAAGCCCACCCGTCAGCACTCTTGTCACCCAATCAACAGCGAAAAATAAAGCAAAAAAAGGAAAACGGCCGCCGGTTCACCTCTGTGATATTGAACAACCTTGTTGCCAGGAATCTGATCTTCTCTCCAACTTCACCGGCTTCATTTACCCTTGGGGCGAGGGTGTGATACAACTCGAGCTGCACCTGCGCGACTTCAAGCTCTTCCTCTAGCTCTGTCAAGAATGAGATAGCGTCCTCGTGCCGACCTCCGACAGCGACGGGGTGCGACTTCGCGTTTCCCACAGCCAACGTCAAATATTCCAACCTCGCGTCGAGAATCAGATCGAACCTACCAAAAAGGTGAAAGGTCAGGTGTTTTCTCTCCACAGCCCGGAAACGCTGATCGCCCTGCTCACGTTGTTGATTTCGCAAGAGCGGCGAGGACTTCCGCGGCTCGCAGTGGCTGCCCGTCTTTGACGTAGAACTGCCAGAGGAGTTGGTATTTCTCCACCGTCCCCGGCTCCCTCTTCAAGTGAGCCTCAAGGTACGCCGGCCGCATCTGCATGGTACCGCGCCAGACTTCAGCCAAACGGAATAGCGTGTAGGCCCCAAACGGTGCACTGACCTCCAGCAACTCATCCGCCAACCCCCTGCTAATCAACCAATCGTACAAGGTGGAATGGAACAGCTCGTCCTCACTCGAGAACGCCAGCTCGTAAGCATGAGACCTCGCAACCTCCGGATCGTCTGTCTGGCCAGTGACAGGAGTCCTGGAAGATCCGGTGCTCTTATCTTCGAAATGCTGGAGTGACTGAAGGACTAGATCATAGCACTTTTTGCGAAGTTCCCAGAACTTAGCCCTTGGGTCGGAAGCATCCGTGGACCCTTCGTGCCAATACTCCCGACCAACAGAGTCCGGGTCGACCGTCTGGGCGCATCTCAGCGGCAGCTCCACGGCACCTAGACCATTGATTCAGGATTGCAATAAAGATCAGATGAGGTGCGCTTACCTTTCGCGAAGTTAAGTTCCTGGAAATGGCCGCAGATCTCGCCAAGCTTGTCAAACTCGAGGACTCGCGCGCCTTTGATCAACAACCTAGGAGACGGATAGCGAGTTTGTACTTCAAATCTTGTTGCTTTACGTTACCTACCTGAGGGCTTCACCTAACCAATTCTGTCTCTCCGTCAGGCTCCGGGTCTCAATGGCTTTTCGGACGTTCTCCTTTGCCTGGAAAGGGATGGTTTTTAGTTTGCGTTCCCGCGGACGATGTGCCTGTACGTGTCATCACCAACTTACCTTATACAACATTACATCGTCGGTGCTACAGAACGAACCGCATCGTTGTTGCAATACATCGCTAATGGTATCAACCTGCAGGGTCGCGGCGATGGCGATGGATAAGGCAAGCATCAGTTCTGGTTCCGGTCGGGTGTCCGCGGTTCGCGGAAAACGGTGCGCGGAATGCGGTAAAGATAACGAGGTCCGCGGCTCGGAGCGACGTCACGAACGCGCTCGTCGTCGGAACTCAAACACGGGGTAAAGACGGGGGAAATACGGGAAAAAGGAACTAGGGGCGAAAGGGACATACACTGATCTGCTGGCCAATTTGTTGGTCTATGACGACGTTGACGAGCGCTCTGGATACTGTCACGCCGTTCTTGCTGGTCACCAGATCCTCAAAGGTCATCTCCGACAACGACTTCTGCACTGAGGGGTCGCATTGAGCAATCAACTCTCCCCACCTGTGATCGATCAACAGCAGGATGAACGAAATAGCTTCGATTGTCCTGGTCAACAGTGAGAGCATTTGGGTTACGGAACTCTGCTCCGCCTTCCAAGCTTCCTGCTCAGTGGTCGTCGCTCCTCTAGCACCGGCCTGGTCTCCAGGAGTCGAATGGAATAGCTGGGGGTTGGTGTCCAAGAGTTCCTTCAGAGCGTACAAGTTCTTTTGGGCGGTGATGTACGCGTTCTCATGAACGGCGGACCCGTTTAGGCCAAACGCCCTTTCCCGAGCAAACCGTGTTAGCTTCGAACATGTGGGCGCTAACGTGTGGGCGTTATTCACTCACACAGGCTTTACTAGCTTGGACTTCCAGAAAGGCCGCACGAGCCTACCGAGGTAAATGGCTAGGCCCTCGCGCCTGCCGCTGAAGATGGCAGTCCCGGAATTTGGGGCGGTCACGTACGACCTTTCGGCCCACATGGGCCGCTCCCCGAAATCATAGAAGACCTGCTTCGCCGTGTTGCTCAAGTCGCCTTGGGCAGACGGCCCCTTGCTTATTCCGAGCCCGCTCCGGAGCGCGAGCGCAGTCGAAGCGGATTTGGGGGTAATGTCGAGGAACGTGTTCCCGGCCGCGATCGCGAGGAGCATGGAGCAAGTCTGGTCTCTGCCGTAACTGCGAAAAATAAAAAGAGAGGGTTGGTTTGTGGTATTATGTCATCATTGCACGACAAATCAATATGGAAGCGGCAGAGGGACTCGCCTATCCCGGAAATGAACGACCGAGCCTGTGTTTCCGTCCATTGCGTCTTCAAGTGCGACTTTCAACGCGTCCGCGGGTCTCCTCTTTGCTAAGAACGACAGCCCGACATTTGTCATCACGATAAACTCCCGAGTCGGCTCCGTGAACTGGTAGGCAAGTTCGTTTGTGACAACCGGATCGTGTGTCCCATACACCTCGTCGTGGGGATCGCGTGGTGCAGGACACATCGCCCACGTCCGTCCTGGGATTGGCAAGAGTGTCGCTTGTTCCGTCAGTGGCGGCCGTTGGGAGCCCTGGTGGCCCGCGTACCCAGAGTAGGCTGGAACTTGGTAGGACGTCACTTGTTGGGTAGCTGGCTGTTGGGGTTGGCCAAATGAACCGATCTTTGGTAGATCTGGCGAGAGCAGGAGGATGTAATCGAGGGTGTCGACATCTCCTTGTTGAGTGGCTATCGTTAACCCAGCGAAATATGAGGCATTCTCTATGGCAGAGAGGATATACGGTCGGGATGCAGTGGGGGGCGGGTTGGCTTGGACAAGGGCGTAGGAATTCATGGCTTGTGAATGCATCGTATTGGTTTGTTCGTCAGGGTGAAGAAGGGTGGTTGGTGGAAGCCTGACGTGTTGGACACCAAGCGTTTTGTATGCTCCAGGGGCATTCGAGTAACCATAACCTCCCAGTGATGCTTGAGGAGAGAAAAAGAGTCGAACTCCGTTGGTCGTGATGGCCATTAGGTGCAGCTGAATGTGACCGCGTGATTCTACGGGGTCGATGACTTGTATGGACACGATGGAGAAGTTCTTCGCCGACAACGCTGGTGATGAAAGGGCTTTGTCCTGGGCAAGTTTGTAAATGTTGGAAAGGGTTTGGAGGTGTTGAACTGCTTTGTCTCCATTCGTCCTGTATACCGAAATCGTGCTGCTGGACGATAGTGTGTAGAAGACGTTGCGCTTCTTGTCAACGGCAACAGAGGTAACGCGATCTATCCGAGGGTCAACTTTGCCGAAGCACGTCATTCGAGCTCGCGCACCGTCAGATTTCCCCATCAATTTTGGGAAAAGAGTCTGCACGCCACCAACGGAGTGGTTGATAAGCTGCACCCTCTTTCCAAACCACCCTTCCTTCTCTTGGTAATGCAGTTCGTATAGACAGCCGTCCTGTGAGCCACACATGAATACCCTCCCGTCTGCAGACCCGACCACGGATGTCATTTCGACGTCGGTTGACACTGCCATGTCGGTGGCATACATCTTGACCTCTCTGTGAGCCCTGCCATCCTGACCAGCGACGGGCGAAACCGAGACTCCGATCAGGAGGACGCTTATTGGTGTGCAGAGGACGAGCAGTTGGGAAATTTCGTCGATGAAGACGCCGGGTTTGGGTTGGACGGTGGCAACATAGGTTATGACATCTGGTTGGTCGGAGAATGAGCTTATCTCTTCCCTGTTCGGAGAAGAGTCAGTTCCGAGGCCGGGGGATCATCATGGCTGGTGACGCACCCTTCGACATAGTCCCATAAGAACAGCTTGTTGTCGATCGTGACCCATGCGCGGTCGATTTCAGGCATGAGTCCCATATGTGAAATGGTGTTCGCAGCTGCGCGCGGAATTAGAACGTTATGGTGGGCAATACTGAACAGTCACGAACCAGTGAAATACTGGAACAGACCCTCCGGGATTCCCGCCAGTTTTCTCTTGAGGAACGGCACTCGATAATCATCCGGGAAAACGCTGTACTGGCCAGAGCTTCCGGCTTCTTCGCGTAAGAAAAGGGGAGGATTAAACGAGATGTGAGTGCAAATACGCACTGTATGCGAACATTTCCCCATGGTCTGGAATAATTTGGGTGTCCTTCAGTAGCTGTTCCTGCAACACCCTGCTCGCGGCCTGGAGAACGTCGAGGTCGACTACGGGTGGTGGCTGCTGTTGTTTAATGGCGAGAACATTTGTCGAGGAATTCGGGAGGTTGTTAAAGGAGACAAAGGACATGGAGGTGTTCAGGTTGGTGGCGATCGTGTTGAGGCGCACACAAAACCGACGCGTCTGTGTATCCTCGGGTGGAAAAAGAAAATGGAATTCGACTCGTGACCGACGCGTTGTCAACATCCTTTCCCTTTCAACCACACAGCAACTTTTCGAGAATCGCCACCACCCAAGATGCCGCCAGCAGCGAAGCAAAGACAGAAGCCCACACCAACACGTCAAGCCATCACCCTCAAGGGTTCGACAAAGCTCGTTACAGAATTCTTCAAGTACTCCGCCAACACGTATGCTTCATCCAACCCACCCGCCAGCGACGCGCCATTCAGTCTTTGGCTTCTAGGATCCTCTTTCAACGGGGTGTATACCCTTCAGATGATTTCCAGATGGTCAAGAAATATGGCCAGACGGTATTGATCACCCAAGACGCCGCCCTCGAAGCGTATCTCGACAAGTTCGTATTCACGCGTCCGGCCTTACTGCTCTCCGTCTTTATTAACGGCGACATAGGATATTAAAACAGATACAGAGTGAGTATTTGACGGCTTTGCGGTGCAGTGGATGGCGAGTAACCTAGACGTGTCTCAGAGTGGCTGCTTACTGGGTCCATCACGCAACTCGTCCTCGCCATCATCTCGAAGGATACGCGTAAACCGCTCGAGCGTTGGGTGTTTGACATCAACCTTGTCCAAACGGAGGGCGATGGAGGAACAGACGCCAAGTGAGCGCGTTGTCTTGTTGTTTCGGATGTCCGCTCATTACCGGTTCCGGGACAAGGGACGCGGTTTCGAATAAGCCCGAGGAAGAGATACAGGCAGAAATCCGGTCTATCCTCAAGCAGATCGTGTCCAGCGTAACATTCCTGCCAATCATCGACGAGCCCACTGTCTTCAACATCCTCGCTTACACCTCGCAGTCGGCCGAGGTCCCTGCCGACGAATGGGTTGATTCGGACCCGCTGGCAATTGAAGCTGGCAAGAGTCAACAGGTGAAGCTACGAAGCTTCAGCACAGATGTTCACCGGATTGAAGCGATGGTCGCGTACCGATACGAAGGATCATGACCGCTCTCTTTACTTATTATATGTCCTGAGCTTACCCACGCGAGAATACGATAGTTCCCGGCGTGATTACGGTTGGTAGCGACCGAGCCAATCACCATAACGATGATGGTTGCACACGATCAGACCTTCTATAAAAGCCTTTGTCCCCTCCTACCACCATCCCCTCGCTTCCGTCCTTCTGTTTTTCCGCTGTCGTTCTTTTACTTTTCTCTCTTTGTTTCTCCTCACTTTGCCTGGTGCCCAGCCTGGTGCTTTCTTCCTCAATCCACTACACATCAGACGCCAGCCACCTCTAGCAAACCCTGATCCCGCAACAAATGGCTGAAGAATCTTGGTTTCGAAGAGAGTTCCTCACACCGAGGAAACTTGCCTTCAACGTTCTCTTCTACGGCTTGCATTTCTTCTTCTTCGGATATGGTTGGTACACGCAGGTACGTGGATGCCCATCGTGGCCCCCATCCTCGAAACTCACAAAAAAAAACAGTACACCAACGCTCGGCTCGTTGGTCTCAACAGCCTCAAGTGGTCCGTCTGGACCTCTCGTGGCGCCGGTCTTGTTCTCGCTTTCGACGGAGGCTTAATCCTCATCCCTATGTTGCGCAACATTATTCGCTTCGTCCGCCCGAAATTGAGTTGGCTCTTCCCTGCCGATGAGAATATCTGGTTCCACAGACAAGTTGCCTATTCGATGGCCTTCTGGGCCATGGTCCACACTACGGCCCACTACGTCAACTTCATCAACGTCGAGAGGACCCGTACGTCATGTTTCTGAACATTCCCGCTTTCACTTCCCTCTAACCACGATACAGAGATCCGTAAGGTTACTGCACAAGATATCCACCACAAACAAGCTGGTGGCATCACTGGTCACTTCATGCTGCTCATCATGCTCCTCATGTACACAACTGCTCACCATAAGATCCGCCGCCAGTGCTTCGAGGCGTTCTGGTACACCCATCACCTCGCGTTCTTCTTCATGATCGCCCTTTACACCCACGCGACTGGTTGTTTCGTCCGAGACACCGCTGATCCCGACTACATCGCGACCTTCCCCTTCTACTCAACCGACCACTGCCTTGGATACTTCAGTTGGAGGTTCATCATCTGGCCTGGAATCCTCTATTTCGGTGAACGGGTGTGGAGGGAAATCAGGGCAAGGAGAGCCACTCGCCTTTCAAAGGTCCTCGTACACCCCAGTGGTACGCTGTTTTCTTTGAGCCTGCTATCAGTATTGACCGGGCCCATTTCACAGGCGCCATGGAGTTGCGGATTATCAAACCAAGCTTCAAGTACGTCCCCGGCCAGTGGCTCTTCATCCAGGTTCCCGACGTCTCCAGTTATCAATGGCATCCCGTGAGTCGTTCATTCTCTTGTTTACGCATCAGAATTGGCCCGGTTTACACGACCCCCTTGCGTCCCAGTTTACGATCACCTCCGCACCAAACGACCCCTACGTTTCCGTCCACATCCGCCAGGTCGGAGACTGGACCCAAGCTCTTGGAGAACGCCTTGGAGCAGGGCCATCAGTCGTAGCTGCCCTCACCACGGCTGCGATGAAGGGAT
>Ga0307516_10002140_pt1 | contig 26772 bp, 41 predicted proteins | sample 19_EM_MG_FD_203310 | JGI IMG/M metagenome (GOLD analysis project Ga0307516, IMG submission 203310) | Populus trichocarpa ectomycorrhiza microbial communities from riparian zone in the Pacific Northwest, United States - 19_EM | ecosystem: Host-associated > Plants > Roots > Unclassified | place...
TTGTCCACCACCCGCTTGGTTTCAATCAAGGATGTTGTGGCTTCGAGCAGAGACTCGAGGTGGAGAATGTTGTCACGGGTAGGCATGACCAATCGACTGTGCGATATGCCAAGTTCTGCTAGCGCCGCTGTGATTTTAGGTGCAACTGGGGGCTTGGGGACCGGAAGCTTATAAGACCGAAGATGAGCCGGAACGTGTGCTGCTTTAGTTGCAGGAACCGTGGCTGGCAAGTCTGTCCGAATGATACAGTTCGCAGCATCTATGGATGTCGTTCATATCATGTCATGTTTTCAGAGGAGTGTAGTTTCCGTACCAAAAGCCGCATTTTTGGCGGTCTGTGGTCGTCTTGTAATTGGTGCACTAAAGGGTGCCAAGGAAGTTGTGGGAGAGTCAAGGTCGCCGGCCATGCCTTTCTTGAATTTCTTTTTCGTGTTCTCAAGAGGAAGGCTAAACAACCCTTCGTCTTCAACAACATCCGGCAGTCCGCAATCAATTCCAGCGAGGGTCCTCAATAATTCGTCTCGTTCTCTCTTGAACCGTCGTTCATTTTGTTCAAGACGTTTTATCTCGATGAAAAGGGCCTCTTCTTCCACTCTTTGTTCAGGTGTACGATCCTCTAGGTTCGCAATGTACTTCTTGCGTGTGACCTCCCGTTCTATCAGGGATTTCAATAACGTTAAGCGATGGTCGTGAGGTGTGTCTTGCCTTTGTCAAACAAAAAACTGGATATTAACTGGGTTTTGCTTGCTTCATCGCTAGCCCAGGGTCTATTTCGCACAAGTTTCCGGCAGACACTGTAATACCTGTCTTTTAAATCCTGGTTGAGATTAGAACACAAGAAACATTGGATGAAGCAATTCGTCACCTCTAGTGAACGCGGTGCGCCATTTGGATACTCGTAGCGATCGTAAACCACGAACCACCGAGTATCGTAGTCCTTGACCGTAGTAAACAGATAGTCGGTTTCCTCCTTTGTCCAATCCTTGTCTGGTGCTCAAACATGAGGCAGTCGATAAAGGGGCGAACTCCTTGAATGGTACCTTCCAAAAAGCGGGTGTACTCGTCCTGAGAGTAGCTATAACTTGGAGTCTGGACATTGTACTTGGCAAACGGATATTCTATCAGTTGTTAGGGCTAGTGACGTCTTGAATTTAAAACAAACTTGTACCTTCATCAGCTTCTGTTGTTGATTTCACCCAATGTCGCAGTTCAAGCGAACCCTGACGCGCGCTGTTCCTGAAAGGTCTACATTCCCTGTGAATGGTCAATATGCTCCACTCAAGAGGCACCGAGAGAGGCAAAATAATACCATTTCACTTTGGAACCGCCTCCTAGGTTGGGTTTCTGCTTGAATTGAGGTTTGGTAAGCTGTGCGACGAGTGAAGGCGCGGATGGACCGATAAGGGAGTAGAGCTCTCTTGAGATGCCTTCAGGTTTACGCGTCGTAGGTGGTTGAGGTTTCTTTGCTTGTGAAGGGCCCGCTGTCGGTGTTTCAGAGACGGCCAGAACGCTGCGAATATCAGCAGCTGAGGCAGTCATTAAGATGGATTCAAGTCACGTGGAGGGTTTTATTTTATTTTATTTCTTTAGCATTTACCAACGTAGGCCTCGTTTAATTGCTACACCGCTACTAATCACATAAGTACCCACCGAAACTCTCATATATTCCAACGACGGATAACCTCGAATCCAGGTTCGAAGGCTCGAGGGAGAGAGTCAGAGTCGGACTGTCAGACAGCCAGTGGATTTGAAAAACCCCTCGATTTATCAGAATTGTGACGTGAAAACAGGAAGACTTTAATCTCAAGCTGGCAGGATATGCAAGGTCTTGAGGAGAACCCAGCGTTGTTGAATCGCGTCATCGCGATCGCTAGATTTGTTGACCGCGTTGTGTACTCAGGTTTGGCTCTAAAATGAGATGACTCTTATCTCCCAGTCGTTCATACTCCCAGCCGTGACTTTCCACCATCAACCTGGTCTCCCCCATCAGTCTCATCCATATGTCGAATGCCGCAAACTCGGATCCACGCGAAGACCCATTGGGCTTCCTTTTCCAATCAATCGGGCTTTCTCAGGTGAAAGCCAAAGAAACGGCCAAGTCGAAGAATGCTGCGACATTGAAGGATATAATTGAAAGGCATCTAATCGTGTCGAAAGCTACGCTTGACGATAAACAGGCTGGTCTTGTCGTAACGCTTGCTGGCGCCTTGAACAAATCTGCTATTGGCTTCGACGAAAGAGAGTACATCGTCGCCAGAATTGTGGAAAGGCAATTGAAATCTGTCGAACAGGTTACAGGTAAGCTTCCCTACTTTGAAAAATTCAATTTAAATCTGGATCTTGCTCCTATAAGCCGCTGTTATCTATATGGAAACTCACAAGCCACCTGTAAATGACAACGATTTCAATAAGCGTTGTGGAATCGGTGCTTAAACCCTCATCCCGTCCAACGACAGTCATTCATCGATTTTTCCAGGTTTCATCATCACCCCCCAGGAGCTTGACGATCTAATAAATAAATACATCACAACGAATGTTGTGACTGGGTGGGCAAATCTGGGAGCAACCATCAGCGGCCTGAAGAACTCGCCTGAACTTCGATGGGCAAACCCCTTAGAAGTGAAAAATAGAGTGGAAAGAGTCTTCACGGATACTTTTGGTACCAAGGGGCAGGCGAAACCCCAAGGAAAGGTCAGTTCCATGGAATTTCTTTGGTACCTATCATCATATCGACACATCCAGGAAATCAAGGGCGAAGCGAAATCGTTACCGTCGAAGTCAGGACCCAATCGATCCCAGGCAGAAGATGCCGCCTCCGTTCGAAAAACTGTCTTTGAAGAAGGATTCCTTGGACAACTTCATAAGCCAGGCGAAAACCTTCAGATTCACCAACGTCTACGGGATGCACACCTTGCAGTCACTGGAGGCAACGTCTGGACTCGTTTTCCGCCTGAGCCAAACGGTTATCTGCATATTGGTCATTCTAAAGCGATCTTCGTCAATTTTGGTTATGCTGCTCACCACGGCGGAAAATGTTATCTACGATACGATGATACAAACCCAGAAAAAGAGGAAGCTCGCTACTTTGAGAGCATTTTGGACGTGATTCGATGGCTCGGATATGAACCTTGGAAAATCACATATTCAAGCGACTACTTTGAGCAGCTCTATGAACTTGCTGTTGAACTTATCAAACGCGACAAGGCTTATGTTTGCCATTGTACCCGTAAGTTAATAGAAAACGATAATTGTCTTGCCGTAACTGATGTTGTCCTCTAGAGGAAGAGATCAAAGTAGATCGGGGAGAGAAAAAGGGTCAACCAAGGGCATGTATCCACCGCTCGCGCCCTATATCCGAGTCTCTGGCCGAGTTCCAAGCCATGAAGAATGGGCAGTATCGCCCCAAGGAAGCTAATCTGCGAATGAAACAGGATCTAGAGGACGGAAATCCCCAAATGTGGGATCTGACGGCATATCGTGTTCTCGATACCCCTCATCACCGGACTCATGATAAGTGGAAAATCTACCCTACCTACGATTTCACCCACTGCCTCGTTGATAGTTTTGAAAATATATCGTGAGTAGTATCAATCTATATCGAGGTCTCGATACTGATCCTATTCAGACATTCTCTTTGCACCGTGGAATTCGTTGCATCGCGCCAATCCTACGACTGGCTCTGTGATGCACTCGAGGTTTACAAACCGAGGCAATCAGAATACGGCAGGCTGAGTTTGGAAGGGACTATTATGTCAAAGCGCAAGATTCACGCTCTCGTTGAGGGAGGCTATGTTACCGGGTGGGATGACCCTCGCCTCTACACCCTCATCGCACTGCGCCGCCGGGGGGTACCGCCAGGCGCCATCGTCTCCTTCGTTAGCACTCTCGGTGTCTCGACTGCCGCCTCGAACATCGAAATATCTCGGTTCGAGCAGTCTGTGCGCCAGTACCTTGAAGGAACTGCTCCACGTTTGCTCATGATCGTGCGACCGCTCAAAGTCATCATCGAAAACCTAACGGAAGATTACCTCTTGATGGTTGAGAAGCCACTGCACTCCAAGGTTCCGGAGCTCGGAACGTCAACCGTTCCATTCACCCGCACAATTTATATCGAAGCCGACGATTTCCGTCTGGAAGACTCCAAAGACTACTTCCGTCTTGCACCCGGCAAGACTGTAGGCCTTTTTGGAACACCAAATCCCATCAGTTATGTCTCCCACAAGGCGGATCCCACGACTGGCAAGGTCGTCGAGATAGTCTGCCGGTTGGAGACCGAAGGCTCCAAGAAGCCTAAAGCGTTTATTCAATGGGTGGCTGATCATGCCCCATCGAACAGTCCCGTGCAAGTGGACGAGCTACGGGTATTCCATCGGCTTTTCAAGAGTGATCGCCCCACGGGCGACGTGGCTGACTTGGAACCGCAGAGTTTGGAAATTGTCAAAGGAGCGATTATCGAAACTGGGTTTTGGTCATTAGCGAAACGGTCCATCGATCTCGCTAGAAAGGAAGCGAAAGCAAGAACGGAGATTGCAGTAAAAGAGATTGAAGTGGCAGAAAGCGGTGATACACCACACCCTACGGCAGAGCAACTCGTTGGTAATGAATGTGTAAGGTTCCAAGGTTTGCGTGTGGCGTACTACGCACTGGATAAGGACGCTCGAGTTACTTGTTTAGGAGAAGAAGCAGAGGCAGCTCGCAAGCCAAGAGACTACTTGATCCTTAATCGTATTGTGAGCCTGAAGGAAGATTCGGGGAAGGCAGCGTAGTTGACCCCATGTAGTATGTAGAGCTCCGAGTCCGGAGCAATGGATGCAATTCAGAAGTACGACAGTGGTATACGTGAAGATCATGAAAAAACTAAAAAACAATTGCTAAAGTTGTGTAAAGACGTAACATTCCGCATCACCCTCTTCAATACTCGGCAGCCTCTTCAGCATCAGCAGAATCAATGCCAACCTCTTCGTAGTCTTTCTCGAGCGCAGCAAGATCTTCGCGTGCCTCAGAGAACTCGCCTTCCTCCATACCCTCACCAACATACCAATGTACAAAGGCACGCTTAGAGTAAAGGAGATCAAACTTGTGGTCAAGACGACTCCATGCGGCCGAGATGGCAGTTGTATTGGATAACATGCACATGCTGCGGGAAACCTTGGCGAGGTCACCACCTGGGACGTGCGCAGGGGGCTCATTGCAAATTCCGAGCTTGAAACCGGTAGGACACCAGTCGACGAACTGGATGGTACGCTTTGTCTTGATAACAGCCACAGCAGCATTGACATCTTTGGGTACAACATCACCGCGGTAGAGGAGTGCACAGGCCACTGGACAAGGTGTAAGATGATACATACACTGCGAATTAAGATAAAAACTTACTGTATTTGCCTTCCCGAGGGTCGCATTTGACCATCTGATTACCGGGCTCGAAGCAAGAGAAGGTCATATCAGCAACGGAGTTCTGCTCGTGATGAGCCTTCTCCGCAGATATGATAGGAGCGAAAGTCGCAAGAGGGAAGTGAATTCGAGGGAAACTGTGGAGCCAGGATAAGTATAACCTATGGCTGCTGGTAATGAGTGACCTACGGAACCAAGTTGGTCTGGAACTCGTTCAGGTCGACGTTAAGAGAGCCATCAAATCGTAGAGAAGCCGTGATGGAAGAGACAACTTGAGCAATGAGTCTGTTCAAGTTGGTAAGACTAGGGGATGTAATGTTGAGGTTTTTTTTGCAGATATCGTAAATTGCTTCATTATCAACCTGATCTCAGTCTGTGAGTGATGGACGGAATCATATGAAATACATCCTCGCACCATGAAAGAGCAGTCGGAGTGCTCGAGAGTCGTGTGGGTGGTCAAAACCGAGTTGTAAGGTTCAACAACCGAGTTGGCAAGAGTTGGTGCAGGGTACACGCTGAATTCAAGCTTGGATTTCTTGCCATAGTCAGTTGACAGGCGCTCGAGAATGAGGGCGCCAAGACCGGAACCGGTTCCCCCTCCAAAAGAATGGAAGACGAAGAAGCCTTGGAGGCCAGAGCAGTTGTCTGCCAAACGACGAACTTTGTCCATCACGATATCGATCTTCTCCTTTCCGATGGTGTAATGGCCGCGGGCATCTAGAAAGCGATGATATGGGATCGATGAACAGCGATTGGAACTTACAATTGCTGGCAGCGTCCTCCTTCCCGGTGACAAGAGTCTCGGGATGGAAGAGACTCCTGTAAGGGCCATTCCTGACCTCATCAATCACGTTGGGCTCAAGATCAATGTACAACGAGCGGGGCACGTGTTTGCCAGACGACGTTTCAGAGAAGAATGTGCTAAAGCCATCATCGCCAGCCGAAGGGGAGCCTTCCATAAGACGTCCATCAGGCTGCGTGGATGATTAGCGATAAAAGGTAGACAAGGAAGGAGACCCACGCTGAGACCGTGCTCGACGGTGTACAACTCCCCTGTTAATCCGATCAATATCACGCCACTTAAGGAGTTGCCAGCAAAAAGCATGAAACGACGCGTCGTTGCGGACCAAGGGCGCGATAGCGCTCATAGGCAATACGACGAGAGTGAAATGAGGACTCACAGCAGGCATTGCCGATCTGGACACCGGCCTGACCAACGTGGATGGAGATGACTTCACGCATTTTTCAAGAGACCAAGACTGTAGAGGAAGGAGACGATGAGGACGGAGACGACGCTGGACGACGACACGTCGGGGGACGACTTACGAGGGAGGAGAGGGAAGGGAAGATGGCAGAACAAAGCCAGTCCACGACCTCATAATTAAGCCAACTCGTGTTTTCCCACGCATCCACCTGGTCTGTGCGTACAACGTGCTCGTCCCTGCGCCCGTCGACGAGCACATATTCATGGCAAGCGTGTTTTACAACGTGAATCGACGCCTTTTGACGTTTTTTATACTAGATCACATTTACTCCTCTGTCCGGGGCTGCTCACTCACCTCATACAAAACCCCTCGCCTACCTTCTTCAAGTCGACGACGTGCGCATTCTATTGGACTGCGGTTCCCCGGACTGGTCGCCAGAACCCTCCGACGACACAGAAAATCCCTCATATCATTGGGAAATCTACTGCAATGCCTTGCGCGCGTCGGTACAACCCCTCCCTCCTTGAGAATCATCCTGACTCCCTGCACGTCGTAGATGTGCCCCCACCGTTGACCTGGTCCTCCTCTCACATGGGGACTTGGCTCACTCCGGTCTCTATCCATACGCGTACGCGCGATGGGGTTTGACGGCCCCCGCCTACACGACATTGCCTGTCCAAGCTATGGGAAGGATTGCAGTCATAGAAGACGTCGAAGGAATTAGAGAGGAGGAAGACGTGGGTGACGTCCAGACGAGCAAACACACTGAGGAACCCATGTCAGAGGATCTCGAGCAAACGAAAAGTCCATCCCTGGACACAGACTCACCCAAAGGGAAATACATTGCAACAGTCGCTGAAGTTCAGGAGGCGTTCGATTCTATCAACACCTTACGATATTCCCAGCCTACCCACCTGCAAGGTCGGTGCCTTTCGCCCCTCCCACCTGGCTCTGAGACTCATCAGAATTGACAAAGGCAAGTGTCAAGGCTTGACTATCATTCCATTCAATGCCGGCCACAGTCTGGGTGGCACGATATGGAAAATTAGGTCTCCTTCATCAGGGACAATCTTATACGCTGTCAATGTTAACCACATGCGTGAACGGCATCTAGATGGAACCGTACTCATGCGGCAGGCAGCTGGCGGTGTCTTTGAACCATTATCCCGGCCAGACCTTCTTATAACAGATGCAGATCGAACGGATGTCATCACAAGTCGTCGCAAAGACCGTGACGCCGCCCTTATCGGTAGCTAGGCCTCGTTAGCCTCATTACTCCACGCTTATCGTCCTCTAGATACTATTACTGCTACTCTCAGCTCACGGTCATCCCTTCTATTACCGTGTGATTCCAGCACGAGGGTCATGGAACTTCTGGTGCTCCTTGATCAGCACTGGAATTACTCTAGGCTTCGGTACCCGATATGTTTTTTATCGCGAAATGGCAGAGAAATGCTTACTTTTGTGCGGAGCATGATGGAGTGGCTTGGTGGTACTATCAGCAAGGAGGACGTCGGAGAGGACCACAACACGCACCATTCCCATGGTAAAAGGAAGCGGAATGACGATGTAGACGAAGACGCATTGGGTGCGCTTGCCTTGCGATTCAAGTGGGTTGTCTTTCTTCTCTCCCCGCCTCTATCGATTACCTCTCTCAGGTTCTTGGAATTTTTCCCGAACCCTCAAGCATTACTTCAAACCTATTCTTCGAAGGATCCCAAGCTAATCCTCGCTGTTCCAGCCTCGCTTTCTCACGGACCATCGAGAAATCTCTTCGCAGATTTCGCAGCCGTGTCCGATAATGTCGTCCTTTTGACGGGCAGAAGCGAAGAAGGAACCTTGGGTCGTGAATTATTTAACAGATGGAATGATTCGCAACGGCCAGATGATAAATGGGACAAAGGCAGGATTGGCAGCAATATCATGATGGATGGAGTGCTCAAGCTCAGAGTGAGATTCCATCCTAACGTCACTCGCACCGAGTCGCTGAGAGGCTTTCTTAGATGAATCACAAAGTTCCTCTTCAAGGCGCAGAACTGGAAGCTTTTCACGCGAAGGAACGTGCTGCAAGGGAAAAAGAGGCTGCACATCAAGCGGCGCTTGCTCGTAACCAACGTATGCTTGAAGCAGATGAAGACGATAGCGATTCCGACTCTGATTCGGATGCCGAGGATGAGGACGAGGTCAGGCAAGCATTGCAGGAAGACATGGAGACTGAAGATGGTGGTCCAGAAGATTTAGCGGATTCTATCAGGCGGAAGAAAGCGGACAAAGCAGCTGAGGCGATGGATTGGAATTTAGATGGCGACGAAGGGGTCACGAAACAGCTGCTCTCGTTCGATATATATATCAAGGGAAACGTATCCAAAGGAGCCACGTCTTTCTTCAAAAGCGCTGGTGGCCAGACACAACGGTTCAGAATGTTCCCTTATGTGGAGAAAAAGAGGCGTGTAGATGAGTATGGTGAAACCATCGATGTTGTCATGTGGTTGAGGAAAGGGAAAGTACTTGAAGAAGCGGAAACCGAGAATGGTAAACGAAAGACGACACTGGAAGAGGCAGATCCTACGGTGCGTTCTCCCTGTCTTAGACCTTTGGTGCTGTCCTGAGGCATGCTTGGCTGGCATAGGCTATCCGAGAACCCCCTTCAAAGTTTGTGTCATCTGAAATAGAGGTTCAACTAGCATGTAGGTTGCTATTCGTTGACATGGAGGGTCTGAACGATGGTCGTGCTGTGAAGACGATTGTTCCCCAAATTAATCCTCGGAAAATGGTGACCCTCATATAGCCTATCGTGAACCGAGTCTAACATCTAAATGCAGATCATCGTACACGCTCCGACCAATGCGACAGAAACACTCATCGAGAGTTGTGCTAACATACGTGCCATGACGAAGGATATTTTTGCCCCTGCAGTCGGGGAAAGTGTGCAGATTGGACAGCAGACAAGCAGCTTTTCAATTTCCATCAGCGATGAACTTCTAGCGTCCTTGAAAATGTCGAGGGTGTGTATTCGATTCATGTCCCTTTGTGGTTTTCTATAGTTACTGATACTCTGTTTCTTGGGCAGTTTGAGGATAATGAAGTGGGTTATGTGACGGGCAGAATCGTGTCTCACGCCAACTCAACGATACCTGTATTGGAGCCCGTTTCGACATCTTTCGAGCCCGCAGACCCACAGGCTGATGTGGACCGACGTTTACCACGTACCCTGGGGTCTAGACTGGCTTCAAAACTCCCAAACTCGACGATGATTGGGGAACTCAAGCTGACGGCTTTGAAGGCTCGATTGGCAAGCATTGGTGTGCAGGCGGATCTAATCGGAGAAGGTGTGTTGATCTGCGGCAAGCGGGATGCCGCGTCGGAGACACTTGAAGACGCAGTAGCGGTCAGGAAGACGGCGAAGGGAAAGGTAGAGTTGGAAGGGAATGTATCGGAGGTGTACTACAGTGTGCGGCGGGAGATCTACAACCTTCATGCATTGGTGGCGACATGAGGGCGTGTGTACTTATTACTTCATTTGGTAGTCGACCAAACAAGACAGTATACAGTTTGCCCTCTGACCAGGACATCGTTGACACGTTCCACTTCATCGTCCTTAACGTTTTATAATGCGCGAAGTTATCTCTCTCCACGTCGGGCAAGCGGGCGTACAAATCGGCAATGCATGCTGTGAGCTCTCTCGTCCGTCGCGTCGATTGTCGCTGACTCATCGCTAGGGGAATTGTACACTCTGGAACACGGGCTGAGCGTAGGTCACCACGTCGACCTATCAAATTCTCACCCCAAACGCTCACATGCTAATTGAAGCCTGATGGACGAATCATGGAAGGGTCGCCTTCTGCTACCGACTCAGGGTTCTCGACATTTTTCTCCGAAACTGGCTCAGGAAAACACGTCCCTCGATCTTTATACATCGACCTTGAGCCTGGTGCTATTGATGATGTAAAAACTGGTCCTTACAGGGCCCTCTTCCATCCCGAGACAATGATTACGGGGAAGGAAGATGCAGCCAATAATTGTGCGTTAGCGATTTCGTTTTAAAATGCTGCTGACCCGCGACCCTTAGATGCCCGTGGTCATTACACGGTCGGAAAAGAACTCATAGATCCCGTGGTGGATAAGCTTCGTCGACTTGCCGACAACTGCTCAGGTCTTCAAGGCTTTTTCGTCTTCCATTCTTTCGGTGGAGGTACCGGCTCAGGCTTCGGTGCCCTTTTGCTTGAGCGCCTCTCGACAGATTATGGCAAGAAATCTAAGCTCGAATTCTGCGTGTATCCTGCCCCGCAGCTTTCTAGTTCTGTTGTTGAGCCTTATAACTCTGTCCTCACGACTCATGCTACTCTGGAGCACTCGGACTGCTCATTCATGGTGCGTTGCTTTTTGGCCGTGCGCTCCAGTTCATGCACATTCTTCATCCTGCTAGGTTGATAACGAAGCCATCTACGACATTTGCAAGAAGAACCTGGGCGTAGTCTCACCCAGCTTCACCAACCTCAACCGGCTCATCGCGCAGGTCGTTTCCTCGGTGACGGCATCCCTTCGGTTCGACGGTTCCTTGAACGTTGATCTCAACGAGTTCCAAACCAATTTGGTACCGTGAGTGATTACAAGTTGCTCTGAAGATTATCTATGGACATCTTGTCTAGTTTCCCCCGCATACATTTCCCTCTGGCAACCTACGCTCCCCTTCTGTCAGCAGAGAAGGCTAAGCATGAACAAAATTCGGTTGCAGAGATGACATTCTCCTGCTTCGAGCATGGAAACCAGCTGGTTCGTCGGTCTTTTTTTGGTTTTACTACGCTCTGGCTAATTTCTGCCCTTAGGTGAAATGTGATATTAAGGAAGGCAAATACAGTAAGGTCCAATCACTCCGTCCATTTTACATGACTCATCTGCCTTAGTGGCCTGCTGTTTGTTGTTCCGTGGGGATGTTGTTCCAAAAGACGTCCAGGCTGCCGTCGCGAGTATCAAGACGAAACGAACTATCCAATTTGTTGACTGGTGCCCCACTGGGTTCAAGGTGGGTACCTTGCTTTCCTTCCACCTGAGAAACAAGACGGAGATGACTGTCGACAGATTGGTGTTTGCAACGAGCCTTCGGCCTGTGTACCTGGCGGAGATCTCGCCAAAGCAAGCCGCAGTCTTTGCATGCTTTCGAACACCACAGCTATCTCAGCGGCTTGGGGGCGTCTAGGTAAGAACTTCGAAACTAACTCTTGTTGCACCTTGATACATGGTTGCTTCAGATTACAAGTTTGATCTCATGTACTCGAAGCGTGCCTTCGTGCATTGGTACGTGGGTGAGGGTATGGAGGAGGTATGCTGGTTATTCAGAATAACAAAAGTCCAACAGTTCATGTGTCTCATTTCAGGGGGAATTTTCGGAGGCTCGTGAAGATCTTGCAGCGCTCGAAAAAGACTACGAGGAAGTAGGTACTGATTCCGCTGACGCCGAAGAGGAAGCGGAGTACTAGACTCGGGTGTCTTTTCAATGTTATTTGGAACGGATAAGCAAGTCATACCAATACCCTCTGCCACCGTTCTTTCATCCAGCACGTCCAGGCATTTGCTTGTTTATCTACTTCATATTCTACCTACTCCTATGAATTATCATGTTTTATGATAATATGTTCTACTACTTGATAACTTGCACAGGTATCTCCTTTCTAAATGTTTTCTACATCTATAACCTAAATCTAAGCAATCCCGACTGGCTTGCTTGTCTTCTACTTAATCCGTATCGATGGTGATTTCGAGACCTTTTTCCATTTGGGTGATGCACACTCTTTAAGGCAACAGCAAGTCACCATGCAATCGACAGTCGGAAAATCAGCTTTGCGCACATACCTTGACAAGTCTTTGACGAGAAAGTCAGGTTGGCAAACTTCCAGTGCTTCAAGGCTATGTGTGGTGAGCAGTCCAATTGTCTTACAGCCCGCTCCTCTGCCACTGCGCAGCCCAGACGGGGCATCTTCAACAACGACGCCTGGGTCGGTGACATTAACGTCCGTCAAAACGACTCCATTCGGTATGACATACAGTTCACCGGATCCAGGCCACACAATTCTGCCCCAAGCAAATAGGGATCAGGACTGTCATTGAGTAGGCAGAGTCAATTGATAACGGATAAATTATAGTAGCGCACACTTACGAGGGTTTACCCTGAGCCACGTCATCGGCAGTAACAAAAACATCGGGAATGGGTATACCAGCTAGCCGAAGAGCCGAGGAGGCGTAATCATGCGCTGCTGAGGTGCATATAGCCCATGAGGGGTCCGGTAAATGCCTCCTGGAAGTAAGCTGGAATAGATCGGGTGATAGGGTTAGTGTGCAGGTAACCGCGCCCACAACCCTCACCCACCTCTCGGAGAATCGCAGGAACCCCTGGAAGTTGAACTATACCCTCTCGTCCATGTTGAGTCGAGGTGGCGAGGATAGCCTTCTCGAAGCGTTCCGCCTCTTTCTAGGAAGGTGGTCGTCCACGATGTGTGTATTATTTCTTTCAGTACACACTTTAAGCAGATCTGGATCCTCGATGTCGCAGAATTTCTTCAGATTATCCACTGTCCGAATCCCAAAGGATGCTATTTAACGGTTAATTATCAGGCAAAGTCGTTCGAGCTAGGCACTGGACATGCAGCTTAGTATGCTTTGAACATCGATGTTCGGGTATTTTTCCTTGAAGAGTTCCCATGCCCCGATGACACCTGGAGTTGAATCGAGCAGGGTACCATCCATGTCGAAAAGGCTAGAAATCGTGAGGCACTTGGTTCGACGCAGATGGACACATCCTACATGGCATCTGCGTGGATTGTCGTCACGGGCATGATCGACGAAGTGGTTAAAATGATCAAGGATGAAGCTTTTGCCAAACACAACACAACAAATTTAGCCTCCTCTCGATGCCTCCGCGTCGTCGTCAGCAATTTACACAAGAAAGCGTCGACCAGCAGCTCCAGCAGATCCACCTTTTGGATCCTTCGTCGTCATCAGAGAACCTAGAGCACCTCAGCCCGATCATCAAACAAATACATGCTAACAGGCAACAAGAAGCCTTTCTGCGTACAGTCCAGGGCCTCATTGAAGCCAAGGACGCGGAAATCGAGAAGATATGCGGAGACAACTATCACGACTTTATATCTTCAGTTTCAACCATGTTTACCGTCAAGTCTTATACAGACCGAATGAAGGAGAACATCGGATCACTGGACAACAGTGTCTCTCAGCTAGGAAGGGGTCTTGTCGAGAAGAAACGCTCTCTCCTACAACACAAGAAGACTGCCGCCAATCTGGATGAGGCCATTGATACGTTACAGGCCTGTTTGCGGGTGCTCGATGTCGTAAATCGTGTCGGGGAAATGGTGAAAGAAGGGAAATATTGGAGCGCGTTGAGGGTCCGTCGTCTATGTCGCGCATCAGTACACCCTCTCCGTGTAACGGTATACCACTCTTTTGCAGTCTCTCGAAGATATCCAGAACATGCCTTCAACGTCGTTATCACAAACCCCGTTCTTCCAACATCTTCTTTCTTCCCTCCCGTCCTTGCGAACACAGATTAAAGATGCGGTCACTGCTTCGACGAAGCAATGGCTCCTTGAGATTAGAAATGTCAGTGCGGAGGTTGGAAGACTTGCGACAGAAACCATGCAGGCGCGAACGCGGCGTTGGAAAGCCCGTCGAGAGAAAGATCCCCTTCTCCGCCTGAACCGCGTCGGGAGTGCTGTCGAAATGATCACTTACGAAAAAACTGAATGTAAGTCGCGGAACGCCTATCCTCTGAGGAATTTAATGACAAGTCACTTCCCAGTCAACGTACTAGAGAATGAAACCATACATGTCGATTTCAAACCGTTGTTCCAATGCATACACATTTATACCACCCTCAACTCGCTGGAAGAATTGCAAAAATCTTACCAAGCCGACCGAAAGGTGAGCTTCTGACTGAAACTCGAAAACCACCACTAAGTGACGCCGAAGGCTCAATCCGCCCTCATTCTCCCCGACCCCATAGTTCTGGCGTCGTTACCTGCATTGTTACAGGAAATTTCCGGATTTTTCATCGTCGAAACCCACGTATTGGAAACAACAGGCAACTTTCGGTCTCAGCGCGACGTTGAAGAGCTGTGGGACTCGCTTGCCTCCGGTCTCGTCGTGGCCTTGACCAATGCGCTCCGTGTGGAGACGGATCCGGATGAATTTCTTAGAGTCAAAGAATTGTTGCTTGCGTTTATGATGACACTGGAGGTATCGTACTGCTTGGTGTTCAACGGCACTTCAACTGATCCTATCCCCTGCAGACATCTTCCTATTCGACGGAGGCTCTTCATTCTTTCTTAATAAACCTATTTGAGAAATATACCCAGCTGCTGGAAGCACGATTTGGTCGGCGTTTTGAGTCGGTAAAGTCTTCCGCATAGTTATAAATGTGACAACTCATGGTTTTGTACAGATTGTTGATCAAGATCACCATCTGGGGATGCATGTAACTGTCTCCGACGAGTTGGATGCAGTCCTCGACGTCGTCTTCCTGAGTGATGCTGACAAGGCTACCCTCAAACAGTATGTCGGTGCCCTCTCTGTTGGGTTCACAAGTTTATACAAATGGCAGGACTACACCTCCTTGCACTCTTCCGTGGTCACAATCCTTCCACCTTTGTTGTCAAGACGTAATATCTTGAAACCTATCACTTGCTGCGAGTAATAACAAATTCACAGATACGAGAATTTATACAACGCTTCTATGCTTTCACTGAAGGTGTTTCTCGCCACGGCCGTGATCTGGATGAACTGAGCAAGGTAGAATTGAAAAGTTCTCTATATGAGGCATGCTTACCCTAGGTGTATCGAAGTCGTTGGATCGCCTCTTCATCGGTTACATCAGTGAACCGGTTAGCAAGAGGCTAGCGGGCACAAGGACTCTATCACAGATTGCCCAGATCGTGTCAAACCTCGAACACTTCCAGGGTGCATGCACAGAACTTGAAAGGTCCAATTTTCGGTATGTGATCCATTGAGTCCCGTTTTCTTCCCTGTGCACATCGATTTATCCAGCGGTGGACAACGTAATGGCGCCAGTCACCTCAACGCTCGAAGTTCATTTGAGGCGACGCTGACCCACTCCCTTGCACGCATCACCGGCCTAATCACGTCCAAGCTTGATCAATTCTTTGAGCTGTCAGAATATGAATGGACGCCGTCGACACGAGAAAACGCCCCTAGCATGTATCTTTACGAGCTAGTAAACTGGTTGACGACAATCGTCGACTCTCTCGTGATAAAAGAGGTGTACAAAGACGAAGCATACAAAGGAGCTCTGCAATACATTGCCGATTGTTTGATGGTAAGTCTGCCACAGCGACTCCACATTCAATGTCCCAATCGTCAATAAACAGGGATTCTTGACGGGAAGAGATATCCCCCTGATGAACGAGAACGCAATATCCAATATCCTGGTTGACGTTGACTTCTTGGAAGATGAACTCAAGCGAATAGGAAGATCTCACCTGTCCTCCGTATTTGCCGAACTCCGTCTGGTGACTGCTTTTCCCTTCGGCTCATTTGTCCTTCTTTGCTGATCCAGTATAGACTACATCCATTCCGCTGACGCGTACGGTGAATGAGTATCTTGTCCCTGCAATGCGACACACATCATACGGCGTTGTCAAACACAAGCGCCTGCAGGCTCTTCTTGAGAAGCTTGCTAGGTATGGATCTACCCAGCGTGATTCAGCCACTCGAGAGTTGGCAGAAAAACGGCGGAAGGAAGCGGATGCTGTGGGTAGGCTATTCCCTGGTGAGGGACGCTAACCTCCTCCATGTTTATGTCACAAAATGGGATATGATGCATATGATGGCTGGTCTAAGCATTTTTCAGAGAAAGATCCTGAACTCTTATCGACAAAACAATTTATAGAAGAAAGAAGACGGAATATGTAGATTGATGAAAGGGAGTGAGGCGAACAAGGTTGTAAACGGACCCAGCATCACGCAGAATGAAGGATCGCGTGTCAACGACAAGGGCGGTGATTACACTCGGCGTTTGATGTTCGCACTCAGCCATTCCAACCCCTCGTACAAGCCATCACCCGATGTTGCACATGCAGCCTAGGGTCCTGGTGAATATACGAGAGTGCAGATAAGGTAGAGACTGACCTGGATATACCAAGTCCTCTGCCTCAAACCATGAAGGCCGAGTTTATCTGTGATCTCCGCAGCATTCATGGCATTTGGAAGATCCTGTTTGTTAGCGAAGACGAGGAGAAGGGCATCGCGAAGTTCGTCTTCATTTAGCATCCGTTGAAGTTCTTCCCGGGCCTCAGAAACACGTTCCCTGTCATTGGAATCGACAACGAAGATGATGCCCTGAGTGTTCTGGAAGTCTAATGTGGAGTGAGTGGGATGTTACCAAGGAGGGAATGTGATGTACAATGCCTCCAGAGGGGGCGGATCTTGTCCTGGCCTCCAACGTCCCACACTGTGAATGAGATGTTCTTATATTCGACAGTTTCGACGTTAAATCCTGCAGCGATGTGAGGATCAGAGTGATCCAAGCAAGCGCTCGAAATGACAAACCAATTGTTGGAATGGTGGTGACAATCTCGCCCAGCTTCAACTTGTAGAGAATGGTGGTTTTACCAGCGGCATCAAGGCCGACCTGTTAATTGAGGATCAGTGGGCACCGAGGCGGTATAGGAAATTGTCCAGACCATTAATATCCCTGTAAGCAAGTAAAATAATGGTTAGTGACACAGCTATGTTTTGGCAAAATGACACAACGTACGCATCTCCTTCTTGCCAAAAAGGCCAGAGAGCAGACGAGAGACGGAGAGACCCATTGTTGAGGACGAAAGATGAGGTGGAGGATGAGTGAAGTGGACAAGTCAGAGGAGTGGCCGCGAGTTTGGTCGTGCGTGACACGAATTGGAATTCCGCTTATATGCAAACACAACAACAAACCAACGCGACAGACACGTCAAAGCCACGAAGCCCTGATGTGGCGTAAATCACAGTGAGAAAGGGATTGATGATTCTGTTGTACAAATGGCAAACTATATACTATCGAGTTCAAAGGTCTATGGAAGGGAATACAGTATGTCGTCCGTCAAGGTGCTTGGATTTAAATCCTCATCGTCGGCCGGAAGCTTGCAGCTTGCGTTCAAGCTGCATCCGCCATGTGGCGTAAATTCCATTCGACGGAGATGGTACATACCCACAGAGCTCGAAGAGGACAAGTTGCTCCTGGAAGCCTGGGTTGGGCCAAATTTGATCGCGAACTGACGACGGTCCTGTAAGTTGTTTTCAGTGTGGGCGAAGAAAGGGCACATACCTGCCCTTATCATGTCCAGTGCTCGCGTCGCGTTGATGCGTTTCTTCCACATCACTGATCGATGGTTTTTGTTTAGAAAAATAACGCCGAGCCGAAGGGAGAGAGAAACATACAGTAAGCAGCTACAACGGTTGCGCTGCGAGAGAGCCCCTTTACACAATGTACGAGCACGTTTCCTCCCCCGTTCAGCGCATCGTTGATAAACCGGCAAGCAGAAGGAAGGTGTTTCAAAAGGTCTTCATAATCAACATCCTCGACGGAAACACGCATGTGGGAGACCCCTGATTCCGGCACCTCGCCCGGGATGGGATCTGCGCATACGGATAGTATGTGAGTGATGCGCCGCTCCGTCAGAGTCCTGGAAGAGCGCGCCGCTGTGATACTATCCCCTCATTAGTTGGAATTATACGGGGTTAGTATAGGCACTTACTTTCCCAAAAAAAGTCTGTTTTCGATGACGGCATCCACATTTCTCCAGCTCATATCGAATGCGTTCTGAACTCGAGCAACTCCCTAGGACTGGTTTAAGTATGGCCACCCATCCGTGTACTTGTACTACATGCTCAACCGGGACGGGAACAGCAGAGGCCCGTCCCATTTCGGTCGCCCCCCGCCCCCGTCTCGCTATGGTGCCAGTCGTTCAAACGAGGAGGATTAGACAGAATTTGCTGAACCGGTGTTGCAGGTGGCAATGCACGTGTAGATTTGGAAGGGGAAAAAAACAATGCAAAACACCGCTGTTCTCACCACGTTCTCCTCATTTCGTCTGGGTGACCCCCCGGGATTCGTCTAATTGCTATGGCGGTGCTATGATGCTCGCTCTCGACAAGCAGGATCTGCTTGGATCAGGACGACCCTGGATGACGTAATCGCCGAAACGGGTGAACAGGGCGCAATTTTGACATCGGTCCTTCTAATCACTTGTCCAGTCGACCTCGGAAGTGGGTACTGCAATAACCGGATTCCTGTCAAAGTTAAGTTTTTGTGCACTTCCTGACATGTATGTGGTGCCAAGCCGTCATATTGCATACAGGCGTTTACGGATATGCGACTTGCATCTCCCTTCAGCCGGCTCGCTTTACCGACACACCCGATGAGAACAGCTGTGGCTTACAAGTTTCAACACCTAAATCAATGATCACCCGACTGACACACAAAACATTGTCACCTTGGTGAACAGCATGATGCCATCAGAGGAGAACTCACCTCTCTCCCGCATGTTTCTTCACGAAATTTCGAACACCCGTTTCGCCTCCTGCCCGCTACCCTCCCAACTCGAAAACAATTACTTACTCGTTTGATGTGCGTGGACTCCATCGCGTCAGCGGCGTCACCCATGAGGCGGGTTACGTAAGCATGTTATTTTCTTGGTTATCAGCGTCCATATAAAAGGGCACTGACAAAAAAAGTAATATGCTCGCTTCCCAATTTCTACTATCCACCACATTGATATGAAGATCGAATGGGCATCCTCAGTGAGCTGAACTGTCTTGTCATTCGCCACTCACTAATATATGCTCATCATACAGTTCCGCCCTGACGGGTCTCGGCGGACACCACCACCATCTACTATGCACGGCTGGCTCGCGAAGATGCGAGGGACGTTGCTTGGAGATGAAGATCTAAGAACAAGGGTACCTAGAATGTTCCGAAGTTGATCATCGATTTTCTGAATAAGGCGTTTACTCCAGGGTATGCAAGAGATGCGCGACGCTCGGGCAAGGAAAAGAAGGAACAGCGCTCAAGGTGGTCGCTGTATCTTCAGGTTCTTCCGCGTCGGTTCCCCCTCCAAATCAGCTCCATCCCGAAATAAGAGGCGTGGAAGCAAGGGTGTTCGTCCGGCAGCCACTCTTTCACGTTCACGTCCCCCTCAAGCTCGAAGGTCTTCAACACAGACATCCCCGGCCTCTTCCCGAAGACCTGCGGCTTCTAAAAGGAAGAGCACCAACAACCGCTCCGGCTCTGGTCAATATACACGATCTCCACCAGCTAATTCAAGACGACCGAGTCGTCGGTGATGATGCTCACAGAACATTTACTTTATCTCGTAATAATCCGGGCAACGAAATACCTTACATCCGAATGGCTTGCTGCTTCCATATTTATCGTATATATAAGTACAGCCTACATGTATCCTTGCTGTTGTAGATATCTTTAGAGCACCTTTTTCTTTCAGACATATTTCTAACATATTCATTTTCATTGATGGGTTATTCGGAACACAGTGTACTATAGATGTTGTATATGTTGAGTGGTTTGGCAGATTCTCCGAGGCGCCTCTAGGGAAGGAAAATATTTTTCAACAATGTCAGTATACTGTGAGTTGCAATTGCAAAAGTCTAGACCGGTGACTAATACCTCTAATGCCCAATAAAGGGACCGGTAAATCGGGTTTGCCTCATGGACAAGGCATGGACACGAGGTTATAATCGCATCTGGTTTGCCAACAATGTGAGGGGTCGAACTTACTTTAGGTGACTTACCAAATTTGCCGTAAGAGCCCGAAAAACGCGAGTACTTCCTTGTGTTTTTCATTCCGAGGTATATCCAGTTTGATGCTTCGTTCCTGCCTTGCGCCGTGGAGAGTAGATTATCATGAGATGGTATAATTTATATAACAAAAATTCAAGTAGTGGTTGTTGAAACGGCTGTGGACTCCAGGAAGCCGGTTTTCTTCTTACGTCGCTTCCGCTTCTTCTTCTTCGTCGGACTGGTAGGGGGAGATTCCGCCTTGCCATCTCCGGCTGAATCGTCATCACTCGGTAGTGGTGCAAGGTTCAGCAACGGCTGCCTTAGAAGTGCTGCGGTTTGAGCAAGTCTCCGGGCGCTGGCTGAATTCGTTGTGGGCGACAGATGTGAGATGCCTAAAGAATACGAATTAGCGGCTAACACAGATAGCGAGGCTCAGGAATGAGCTGAACCGCAAAATGAGAAACGAAAATAGCTCACCATCGGGTTGTTCAAAAGCCATGGGTGGTGCATCGACGGTATTCGTATAGCCGTGATCTCCTCTGGTGGTAGTGGTGTGAGATTCTGAGGTTGACTTGGGCCGTGCCGTGGTCGTTGGAACGGGGGTTGAGTCCTTTGTCATTCGCAACACTTCAGTGAGTGGGGACTCCTCGCTTGGGGTATGCCCGTTTTGGATTGTCGAAATCTTGTTCTCCGAGGGCTTTCGTTCGATTCTGGGGGGTTTGACTTTGCCATTTCCCCCAAAGGGATCGGTTTTGACCTTCTTTTTTATGGCTGTTGCTCTGCTTTCCTCATCATCACTCCCTGATTCCTGTTCAATCGTCCTCGCCCCTTCCTCATCCCGAGTCCGTTTGTTATTTTTCTCAGACAGGTGGCCTTTCAAACGCGCGACTTCGCGTGATAGGCTAGCAGCCTTTGGAACGGGAGCACCCACGCCCAATCTGCGAGAAACATTTTCCGAAGGGGTAGAGCAATTGAAATCCTCATGACGCACCTGGGTGGGCGACGCATATATTCTGTCAGCTCAGCCTCTGAGCCAACTTTCCTACTGGAAAGTTGGCGAGACGGTTTGATCCACGAAGATACCATGTCTTGTGCGAATGACATAGATAAATCAATCTGGGCCTGGAGGGCTTCCAGATCTATTGACTCTCCCTCACCCATATTACTGCCCAGTCGAGGCCCGGTCACCAGTGGTAGTTGTAGTACAAGTGTGAGGCTGTAAAGCTCCAGTTATTCCATGAACGTCGTTGACGATCGCGAGGTCATGGGGGAAAACAAGTCATAAACAAATCATCTACCATCATGCCTGGTTACAAGCGCAAAAGAGATGAACTCGAGTATTCAGACGACGACGACGAACCATTGCTCGGAAAGCAAATCCTACCTGTTGCAAACCTCCCCAATGATTTCGATGCTCCTCCTGCGGATGGCATGCAGTATCTTTTCACCGTGCGGTGCGCCAGACCAATGTTCCTGCCTCGAATCATACTTACAAGTTCCTAGACGTAACGCCCGGTCTCTTCCACATGTAACAAGAGCTCCAAATCCCTATGAGATAAGTAGCCTACAAAGGTCTAAAATCGACAATCGAGTGATTCCAAGCCATATCGTGGTCCCTTCCGGAGAGTGGCGTACCCTTTTGGCGACTCGATTCAAGAACTTTCGCAAGGTAAGAATCCCACTGTATCAATTCTAATGCATATTTATGATCTACCCAGAACATGAACCAGTCCACCATTGGGGTCCCATCCGGTCCCAGCGAACGGCAACATCTTATGCCGGACATGAAGGAGAGAGCCTTGTGGTGGGCGTATCTTACCGGAAAGTCTGAAACAGAGTGGAAACCGTCTAAAAGATCAAAGAAGGCATGGTTCCAACGGCGGCCAATAGACCACGATGCAGTCATTGACGGACAAGACTCGCTTTACGAACACAGACCGCAAGAATCATGGCAAACCAACGACGAGGGGGAGGTGGAGCTTGTATTACGGGTGGACCCCTCAGAATCTCTGCCAACTCCCGCTGGATCTCCTGCAGATCTAGAAGACGGAGCAGCTGATACATCGTGCGCGCTTGAAAAGGCGATCTCGAGACCGAGGGAACCCCGGCCATGCATACTACAACACATTGATCAGGTGAGTGGATTTACCCCTACAGCTGATGTTTACTCAACATATCTCCAGCAAATGGCTCTACATCTTCTCATGTATTTTACGCACTGGATTAATCTCCATCTTCAGAAGCAAGACCTCGAGTTCCGACCGGTTGAGTCCCATGCACGCTGGATCTTTGCTTTGTTAGGGAAAATCGGAGACCAACTGTCGGGCGACGACATGAGCTTGTTGCGTAACCTGGCGCGCGCATGTATTGCATTACTCAAGGACTTGTATCAAGGGTCGATGACGGACCAAGAACCTCAAAACGTGGGTGACGGCGATGGGATGCCCATGACCATGGGTTCTTGTTGGATCATCATTGCCACAATTGTGGGTGTCTGGGCGCAGCGCGACCTCTGGATCGACGCCGAGGATATGCTAAAATCACTTGAACGGTAGAGTTTGCTTCTGTACGTGTAAAAATTATTGTACATAGTTGGTATAGTACGACAGTCGGACAGGGCCATCAGCGAGCGGACAAGGCGCATTTTCACGCCCCTTTTTTTTGAGCTTCCTTCGTCAGGACCATCAACTTAAGAATCCCAACTACACCCTCTCCTTCATCCTCCCTCTTTTATCCCCACCATGCGTCTCGTCCCTGCCGCTGCTGCCCTCTCCTTCGCCCTGTCCGCCCTCTCTCTCGAGGTCCTCATTCCTAATACTTCTCATGGATGGACCAATGTAGGGCAACAAAAGTAATAACATCCGCTCTACTTGATTCTTCACTCTCTCACCCTTCGCGGCAGACTGTCGTGGACATGGAATGCCAACGATGCCGTCAACTTTACCGTCCTCTTGACTAATCCTGTATGTCTTCGTACCCTTCATGAAAATATATCTGACCTGTCTGTGCCGTAGGATCCCACGTTTTTTGAAAACGTTGACAGCAGCGACCAAGTCCTTGCTGCGCTGGTGGTAGCCAATCAATCCCAGATCCCCGTTAACCCTCCGAGTGGTGGTTGGCCAGTTGGGTCGAACTTTAGCGTTCACCTCGTCAAGGATACCCAGAACTTGGACACGGTCTATGCCAAGTCGTCTTCGTTTGATATCAAGCCTCCCTCAAGCAATACAACATCTACTGTTACCACGGCCAATACGTAAGTTGCTGCTTCATCGTAGACCTTGGATAAGCTGTTAATGCTGCCACCAGTGTCCCAGCCCTCAGTACGGCTACCAGCACTTCCACTCTGGGCCCTATAGATGACGGTAACACCACCACCACCACGGGTAATACAGCCACCAGCCTCAATATTCAGTCCGGTCTTTTCGCTCTGTCTGCCGCGATGGGTCTTGTTCTCGCGTGTTGACCTAATACTAGATCCTTCCATTACAATTCAGTTGCCGTTGGGCGTCATCCGGCATTGGTTTTAGGATTCTTTATACCACTTCACGGATTGTATGTACAGTATGACTGTAATACACGATACTATTCTATTCCCACCATGTCTAATTCATTCGAGCATATCCTTCCCCCTAGTTGGAAAGCTCAGGTCACTGCCTGGTTGGCTGAAGATACACCATCGTTTGATTACGGAGGATATGTGGTTGGTGAGGTTTATCGGGAAGCATTTCTCTTCGGTAAAGGAAGGGACATCGTTGTATTGGCTGGATCACCGTTTGCCACCGAGATCTTCACACAACTTGGTTGCGAGTACGTTTTACAATTCGGACTCGTGTATAAATCTCATCATCACAGGGTAGAATGGCACGTTCAAGAGGGCGATGTCTTCCAACCCGTCAAGCACATTGCGACTGTTAGGGGCAAAGCGCGTTATTTGCTGCTCGGCGAACGAATCGCGCTTAATTTGCTGGCCAGATGCAGTGGAATCGCGACGAGGTATAGATCGCTCACCTATATGCGCTTGGTCTCATCTTATCTGTAGGTCGAAGAAGATCAAAGACCTCGCGGTAGGGTATGGTTTCAAAGGCATCATTGCTGGTACCAGAAAGACAACGCCAGGTATTTGAACAACAGTAATGAGTTTGGAATCGTCTCACCAAGGCTCAGGTTTCAGGCTAGTTGAGAAGTACGGGATGATTGTAGGAGGAGTCGATCCTCATCGCCACGATCTGTCCAGCATGGTCATGCTTAAAGATAATCATATCTGGTCATCAGGTTCGTACTTTCACGGATGGATATGTGTATCATGATTTTGAAAATGTTCTCCAGGATCTATTACTGCCGCCATCCAAAAGGCTCGAGCGGTCGGAAGCTTTAGCTTGCTTCTCGACGTCGAGGTTCGCAATGAAGCAGAAGCCGACGAGGCTATCGACGCGGGGGCGGACATAATCATGCTTGATAATATGGATGGTCCCGAACTCGTCGATGTGGCGCGCAGATTGAAAGAGAAGTGGAGAGGACAGCGAAAATTCTTGTTCGAGACCAGTGGTAACATCACCGAGACTAATCTACAAGAACGAGCAATTAATGGTCAGTGCGAAGCTGGATACAACGACTATCAATGCTGATTTCTTCGCAGAAATTGATATTCTGAGCACTAGCTTTGTGCACCAGTCGGTCCCTCACGTTGATTTCAGCCTTAAACTTCAGATGCCAGGACAAGGCTGAATTTGAGCATCCATTGGGTGTGGTGGATGGATATATATTCCTTCCTGATTGCCATTTTCTACTTCAAGTTGAATAGAGCAATCGCATTGCCACCGCGTACTCCATCCCTATCAGTCTGACTCCATCCCTGTACGGCCTCGATTGCCTCTAGGTTCTCAACCACACTCCTCCACTTTTCGGTTGAGCTGAGGGGAGGGAAGAAAGGGTGGTCCGTCCCAAATAACATCCTTTGGCTACCCAAGGAGCGCTGTGGGGGTCCAGAAACGGAAGCCCCATTGCGATACCGTCCGGATCGAGCGACAGCATCACTAACGAAACCAAGCTCCTCGGGACCATAGGCCACCGCGTCAAGGTATAATTTACCAATGTAGTACCGAGCGTCGTGATTTAGCCTGGAGGCGACTATGGGGTCGTGATCGATACATGATGCCAGTCGAGACGAGAGTTGAGGCAAAGCACCACCCGAATGAGCAAGAAGGAGACGGAGACCAGGAAAGCGGTCGAGAACCCCGGATAGGATCAACCTCGTTACTGCCTGACAGTGAAAACACGCTCAACTCGTATCGGTTGGAGGAGGCATTTCATCTGCTTACAATCGTAGTTTCGAACGGGAAACCTAGAGCGAGTGGGAGGACATGGCCGTTGTCCTTGTCTCCCCATGCCTTGGCGTCCACCCCATAATGGGGATGTATGAAGACCACAAGTCCGGCGGCTTCGATGGCGGCCCAGACGGGATCTAGTGCTTCATCATCTAGGCCATTTCCAACCCCGCGGGTGCCCATGATCAAACCACGTAAATGGGGCAATTCTGAGATCTGACGAACAGCATCCAGGAGGGCCGGTGTTGTGATATCTGGGACGAGAGGCAACAAACCAAAACCATACAGACGTTTGATGGACAGATCTGGTACGACTGGAGAGGTGGAGCAATAGTCTTCGAGGTCCTCGTTAAGGTTTTCTGCGAGTTTCTGGGCTTGTGATGGGGGAAGAAAGTCGAGCCATGGATTTGCGGTGCTGTGGGCAACGTTAGTGGGTGGTTTGATGTATATTAGAGTCGAGGACACCTAACCACCGAGACGTCTATTCCATGCTTGTCCATAAACTCGAGTTTTTCTCCACGGTCCCAATACTGGGGGCCGACAGGCCGTCCGCTGCCTGGTTCGTGGTCCAGGATCAAAAGGCGTTCATCCAGTTTACCATCCGCTGTGGATGATGGACGGATCATAGGAACTGATGACCGCGAACGCAGAAGGGAGGTATATCGCGGGAGATAGACGTGGGTGTGGACATCGACGAGGAGCTTTGAAGCCATACACGCTCGGGTAGAAAGGAATCAATCACGCCGAACATTGATCTCGCTCATGATGGATGACTTCCACCAAGCCAATGGACCCTTCGATTCACCAAGAGCTGAGAATCATTCACGCCGAGGTAGATGCTCTTGCTCTGCTGTTTCAAGGGCTTTCACATCTACGCCTCGATTTCAGATTGACGAAATATCTGCCACAATTGTTCGTGTGCAGGACCGCATACGTGCAATAACGCGGAGCACAGAACAACAGGCTGGGACATGGAACGCGACAGTGTCGGACCTCGAGCAAAAGCAAAGGGAGGTCACCGACAAGATGGAAGGGCTCGAACATCAAAATG
>Ga0307516_10002141_pt1 | contig 26772 bp, 27 predicted proteins | sample 19_EM_MG_FD_203310 | JGI IMG/M metagenome (GOLD analysis project Ga0307516, IMG submission 203310) | Populus trichocarpa ectomycorrhiza microbial communities from riparian zone in the Pacific Northwest, United States - 19_EM | ecosystem: Host-associated > Plants > Roots > Unclassified | place...
AGACGCTGGCACTGTCCCGGATCGCCTCGCTCGAGAACGGTCCGAGCACCACGACCCGCAATCTGACCACCGGCATCGATCCCGCAACCTTCAACGCCGACGCCGACCAGACCACCGAGGACCAGATCGGCCTCGACAAGGGCCAGCGCCGCGACGTGCAGCGCCGCCTGACCGGGCTCGGCTTCGACACCAAAGTGACCGGCAAGTTCGACGAACAGACCCGAGCGGTGATCACCCGTTGGCAGGCCGCCCGCGGCTATCCGAAGACCGGCTACCTCAACAAGCTGCAGCACAAGGCAATGCTGACGGAAATCGTGTCGGCGACGACGTCGGCCAGTTCCAGCGATGGTGAGGACCGTCCCCGCCGCCGTAGCGGTGGCGGTGGCGGAGGTGGTGGTGGCGGCGGTCATCGCGGTGGTGGCGGCGGCCCGAACCCCGGCGCCTTCATCGGCGGTGTGATGGGCGGCATGCTGCGCTAAGCAACAACCTATCGATACGACAAAGCCCGGGATCATCCCGGGCTTTTTCATTCTGAAGCCGGAAGCCGGGCCAACGGCGACGTCGCTGGCGACGTTCTATTTGCCCGCGGCCTTCCTGAGCGCTTCGTTGATGCGGTCCTGCCAGCCCGGCCCGCCCTCTTGGAAGTGCTCGAGCACGTCCTGATCGATGCGCAGCGAGACCAGTTCCTTCACGCCGGGAAGCGCTGTCGACTTCGGCGGCGCTTCCACCACCTTGGTGGTGGTGCGCTTGAACGCCGCTTCGGCCTCCGAGCGGGCGTCGTTCAGGGTCCTCGGCCGTCTCGGCTGATCGGCCATCGCTAAATTCCTTCAAACAATGCGGTCGACAGATAGCGCTCGGAGAATGACGGCACGATGGCGAGGATGGTTTTGCCCGCAGCCTCGGGACGCTTGCCGATCTCAAGAGCTGCGGCGATCGCAGCGCCCGAGGAAATGCCGCCGGGAATACCCTCGTTGCGCGCCAAAGCGCGCGAGGTTTCGATCGCGGTCGACGAGTTGATCTTGACGATCTCGTCGATCACGGAGCGATCGAGGATATCCGGAACGAAGCCGGCGCCGATGCCCTGGATCTTGTGCGGGGTATGCTGCCCGCCCGACAGCACCGGGCTTTCCTCGGGCTCGACGGCAACGATCCGCAACGAAGGTTTGCGCGGCTTCAGCACCTGGCCGACGCCGGTGATGGTGCCGCCGGTGCCGACGCCGGCAACAAAGAAATCGATATTGCCGCCAGTATCGTTCCAGATTTCTTCAGCCGTGGTGCGGCGGTGCACTTCCGGATTGGCGAGGTTCTTGAACTGCTGCGGCATCACGGCATTCGGCGTGGTCCGCACCAGTTCTTCGGCGGTCGCGATCGAACCCTTCATGCCCTGGGCTGCCGGCGTCAGCACGATCTCGGCGCCGAGGTAGGCCAGCATCTTGCGCCGCTCGATCGACATCGATTCCGGCATCACCAGCTTGAGCCGGTAACCGCGCGACGCCGCGACGAAGGCGAGCGCAATACCGGTATTGCCCGAGGTCGGCTCGATCAGCACGGTGTCGGCGTTGATCACGCCGGCCTTCTCCATCGCGATCACCATCGCCGCGCCAATGCGGTCTTTCACACTCGCCGCCGGGTTGAAATATTCAAGTTTTGCTAAAATGGTAGCGCTGACACCGTGCGCCTGCGGCAATTTGCGCAAGCGCACGATCGGCGTATCGCCGACGGCGTCGACGATGGAGTCGAACACCCGGCCTCGCCCGGGACGGTGCACTGCACGCGTGGCTGACGATGCGTCCATCACAACACTCCTGTGGTGCTAATGTGCCCGGAATTCGGGGCCTTCCTTACTTAGGAGGTGCCTGCCTCGATGCGCAAGTCAGAAACTTGGGCGTTAAGAATTCGCTGCAACGCAAAACAAGAACGTCGCTAAATAACGCGAAACCAACGCATTTGTGTTGCGTCATCGTCAAACAAATCAGTATAGTTTTGTTGTCAGTTGAGCTTCCGCTTCAGATCGCAAGGAGGTCACGATGGCAGCAGTTGCTGAAGTCCTGTCGACCGTCGCGTCTAGGCCCGACCCGCGTGGCTGTGATTTACCGACCTGCCCTGTATGTGCGGACTCCATGGTGGCAGCTGAAGCTTCCGCCTACCTGCATGACAACGTCATCAGCTATCTCTGGACCTGCGATACCTGCGGTTACGGTTTCGTCACCAAACACTCGGTCAAGAGGTTTGCCTGTAACTGACTGGCGGCGTTTTCACCTCGCTGCAATGTCCCCGCGCGCCCAATCGGCGCGCGTTTGTTTTCGGAACGCCTCAAAGCTGCCGTTGCCGATCGCCCCGCGCATATCGGCCATCAGGCGCTGATAATACGCAACGTTGATTTCAGATAGCAGCATTGCGCCGAGCGTCTCACCCGACCTGACCAGATGATGCAAATAAGCGCGAGAGTAGTCGCGAGAGGCCGGCCAGCTGCTTTCCTCATCCAGCGGTCGCGGATCGTCGGCATGGCGGGCGTTGCGCAGATTGATCTGGCCGAAGCGCGTGAACGCCATGCCGTGACGGCCGTTGCGGGTCGGCATCACGCAGTCGAACATGTCGATGCCACGCGCCACCGCCTCCAGCAAATCCTCGGGCGTCCCGACCCCCATCAGGTAGCGCGGGCGATCTTGCGGCAGCAGCGGTGCGGTCTCTTCGATCATCGCCAGCATCACCGCCTGCGGCTCGCCAACCGCCAACCCGCCGATCGCGTAGCCGTGGAAACCGATCTCGACCAGCCCTCGCGCGCTCAGGTGGCGCAGTGCAGGTACGTCGCCGCCCTGGACGATGCCGAACAGCATGTAGCCTGAAGGCGCGCTCTCAAAGGCACGCTTGCTGCGTTCGGCCCAGCGCAGCGACAGCTGCATCGCGCGTTCGATATCGGCGTGCTCGGCCGGCAGCCTTACGCACTCGTCCATCTGCATGGCGATGTCGGAGCCGAGCAGCCGCTGAACTTCAACCGAACGTTCCGGAGACAGTTCGACCTTGGCGCCGTCGATATGGGAGCGGAAGGTCACGGCCTGCTCCGTCACCTTGCGCAGCTCCGACAGCGACATCACCTGGAAGCCGCCGGAGTCGGTGAGCATCGGCCCCCGCCATCCCGTGAATGTCTGCAAGCCGCCGAGGTCGGCGATCCGCTCGGCGCCCGGCCGCAGCATCAAATGATAGGTGTTGCCGAGCACGATATCGGCGCCGGCATCGCGCACCTCGCGCCAATGCATGCCCTTCATCGCGCCGGCGGTACCGACCGGCATGAAGGCCGGCGTCCGCACCACGCCATGCGGCGTGGCCAGCCTGCCGAGGCGGGCCTGGCCGTCCGTGGCCAGCAGTTCAAAATGATTGGGAACGTCCATACGTCAGCTTATGGCGTAACAATTGCGCCCTGTTCAACCTCGTTGAGGCGCATTTTCTCTCCAAAACCCGTTGACGCCGGCAACACTATCCCGCATAAGACCGCCCCATGAACGCGACCACCAAACGCACCGCGAAAACCAAAGCACCCTCCGGGGGCTCGGGAACTGTGCGCGCGTAGTCGAACGATCGCATCAATCTGAACCGAAGCCCCGCCTGAAAAGGACCGGGGCTTTTTTATTGCCTCAACCAGAGAGGAAGACCAACGTGACGAACGATCCTGTTGTAGCCATTGTCGGTGTAACCGGCGCGGTCGGCGCCGAATTCATCGCCACCATGGACAAGCGCAATTTCCGCGTCGGCAAGCTTAAGGCGCTGGCCAGCGCCCGCTCGGCCGGCAAGACCATCGACTTCCGCGGCGAGCGGATTGTGGTCGAGGAATTGACCCCGCACGCCTTCCATGGCGTCGACATCGCGCTGTTCTCGGCCGGCGGCGGCATTTCGAAGAAGTACGCGCCGATCGCGGTGAAGTCGGGCGCGGTCGTGGTCGACAATTCCTCCGCCTTCCGGATGGATCCGGAGGTGCCGCTGGTCATTCCCGAGATCAACGCCCGCCGCATCCGGGACCACAAAGGCATCATCGCCAACCCGAATTGCTCGGCGATAACAGCGCTGGTACCGCTGTGGCCGATCCACCAGGTCAATCGCATCAAGCGCGTGATCCTGTCGACCTATCAGGCCGCCAGCGGCGCCGGTGCCGCCGCGATGGAGGAACTAAAGGAATCGACACGCGCCAGCCTCGACGGTCAGCCCTTCACGCCGAAGGTGATCCCGCATCCCTACGCCTTCAACGTGTTCAGCCACAATACCGCTGTTGATCCCGACACCGGCTACAACGACGAAGAAACCAAGGTCATCAAGGAAACGCGCAAGATCTTCGAGGACGAAAAGATTGCCATCGGCGTCACCTGCGTGCGGGTGCCGGTGCTGCGCGCGCATTGCGAGGCCATCACCTTCGAATGCGAAAAGCCGATCTCGGAAAGTGAGGTGCGCAAAATCCTGATCAATGCGCCGGGCGTCAAGATCGTCGATGATCGGGTCCGGAATTATTTTCCGATGCCGATCGATGCGTCAGGCCAGGATGACGTTCTGGTCGGCCGTATCCGGCAGGATCTCAGCGACCCGACCGGCCATTCGATCGCGATGTTCGTCTCCGCCGACCAATTGCTGAAGGGCGCCGCGCTGAACGCCATCCAGATTGCGGAATTGCTGCCGCAACGCGCGATGGCTTGAGACAAGGCAAATGAAAGAAATTCGCTTTTGCTCTGCACTGTGAGACTTGATCCAAATCAACGTTGATGTTTCTGCGGGGAGTCATTGTGCAGACTCAACGGGAAAGGCAACGATTATGATGATTGGAAAACCGCGCGGCGCCGTGCGCAAGGCGATCACGCGGGTGTTGGCGACGGGGGTACTGTTGGTCCTGTATGCGTTCGGCATGATTGCGACAGCGGGCATACCCCCGGCCTTCGCGCAACGCGGTCGCGGTCGTGGTTGGGGCCGCGGTGGCGGCGATATCGGCGCGGCAGTCGGCATCGGGATCGGCGCAGCCATCGTCGGCGGCGCGATCGCGGCGCAGCAGGCCCAGCAGCAGGATGCTATCGGCTATTGCATGCGGCGATACCGGTCGTTCGATCCCGAGAGCATGACCTACTTGGGTCGAGATGGCCTTCGCCGTCCCTGTCCGTGACAAGACGATAGTTTCGATGCAGTGTCAGGACCCCGGCCCACGCGCCGGAATCCTTGTTTTGACGTGTGGTGGCGACGCGATGACATCGTGGGGTGGCAAAGGCGCATTTGCGCCGTGCCCACCCGCTCAACCGCATTGTCGCTTGGGAAGAACTGGTGCGCTGGGACTGTGATCCAGCGCACATTTGCCAGGATTTTCGGTCGCACGCTCGAACCGGTTTCGATCTGGCATCGTCGAACCCCTCGAGCGAGCCAATCAGGTTTCGCCAACAAATGGAGAGACCAATGTCGATCAAGTCGAGATTTGCTACCACGGCCCTGCTCGCTCTCGTGGCGACGAGCGGCCTGGCAGCCACGAATGCCAACGCTGGCTGGCTGTTCGTCCCGGAAAACGCGACCAGGTTCTGTGACGATGTGACGTTTTCTTGCGGGACGACTTATGTACCGCAGGAAACCCGTCGTCAGTACATCCCGCCGCCGCGCCACGGTGGCCGCATTGACACCTTGCCCAAGCCCGCGTCTGCCCGCGATCTCGAAGACAAGGCGATGAGCTACGCCGGTGGCGGAGGAGGTGGTGGTGGTGGCGGAGGTGGCGGAGGTGGCGGCGGCGGTCGCTAATCCACACTGACTTCGCTTAAGAGAATGACGCCGCCGGGCTGCCCGGCGGCGTTTTCGTCAATCACGCGCGCGAAACAGCAGGCAGGCGTCGCCATACGAATAGAAGCGATAGCCCGCCGCGATCGCATGCGCATAGGCCTGCTTCATGGTGTCGAGACCTGAGAAGGCCGACACCAGCATGAACAGCGTCGAGCGCGGCAGATGAAAATTTGTCAGCAAAATATCGACCGCGCGGAAACGATAGCCCGGCGTGATGAAGATCGAGGTTTCGGCGCAAAACGGCTGGATGGTGCCGCCTTCCGTGGTGGCGCTTTCCAGCAGGCGCAACGAAGTGGTGCCGACCGCGACAATCCGCCCGCCTTTGGCGCGCGCCGCATTTAATGCAGAAGCGGTCAGGTGAGAGATCTCGCCCCATTCGGCATGCATCCGGTGCTCGGACGTCTCCTCCACCTTGACCGGCAGAAAAGTCCCTGCTCCGACATGCAACGTCAGCCGGTGCAGTTCGACACCGCGCGCGCGTAGCGCGGCTTCCAGCGCCGGCGTGAAATGCAATCCCGCGGTGGGTGCGGCGACCGCGCCCTCATGAGAGGCGAACATGGTCTGGTAGTCGGCGGCGTCGCGATCGTCCGGCGTACGCTTGGAGGCGATGTAGGGCGGCAAAGGCGGCGTGCCGAGATCGGCAATCGCCTGATCGAGCGCCGGCCCGTGAAACGAAAACGACAGCGTGATCTCGCCCTCGTCGCCCTTGGCTTCCACTTGTGCGTCGAGATGACCGAGCAGGCACACCTTGCCTTCATTGCCGAAGCGAACCACGTCGCCTGGTGCGAGCTTCTTGGCCGGCCTGACCAGCGCCCGCCAGCGCGAGCCGTCGATCCGCCTGATCAGCGTTGCCTCGATCTTCGGCTCGGTCTCGCGGCCCAAGCGGCGGCCCTTCAATTGCGCCGAGATCACCTTGGTGTCGTTCACCACCAGTTGGTCGCCGGGCTCCAGCCATTGCGGAAGCTCGCCAACGCCCTGATCTCGCAACACCCCATCCGGCTGCACCACCAGCATCCGCGCGGAATCGCGCGGGCTCGCGGGCCGTAGCGCGATATTGGCGGCCGGAAGCTCGAAGTCGAAGAGATCGGTGCGCATGCGAATACCGTCATTGCCGGGTATAGCCGTCCAAAGGACGGCGTCGCTTCCGCTCGCCCGTGACCCGGCAATCCATCTTCTACGAAGGACTCTTCTGAAGATTGATGGATGCCCGGGTCGTCTAGCGCGAAGAGCGCTTCGCGCTTCTGCCCGGGCATGACGATTTGGGCGTTACGCCGCGTCAGCGGCCATATGCGCCTTGACGATCTTGTCCGGATTCTTTACCGGCTCGCCGCGCTTGATCTTGTCGACGTTCTCCATGCCCTCCGTCACCTTGCCCCAGACCGTGTACTGGCCGTTGAGGAACGAGGCCTCGTCGAAGCAGATGAAGAACTGGCTGTCGCCGGAATCCGGGCTCGCGGCGCGCGCCATCGAGGTGGTGCCGCGCACATGCGGCTCCTTGTTGAACTCGGCCGTCAGCTTCTTGCCAGAACCGCCGGTACCGGTGCCATGCGGACAGCCGGTCTGGGCCATGAAGCCCTCGATCACGCGATGGAACACGATGCCATCGTAAAATCCCTCACGCACCAGTTCCTTGATGCGGGCGACATGGCCCGGCGCCAGATCTGGACGCATTTCGATGGTGACGGGACCCTGGGTGGTTTCAAGGATCAAAGTATTTTCTGTGGCAGCCATGCTCTCTTCTCTTCGGTTTTGGGTGGACGTTTGCGGGTTCTGAAAGGGATCGCGAAAGGCCGGCCTGCAACAGCACCGCCCAGTCCCTCGGTAAATGGCAACGGCGTGCAGCGTTGCAATGTCTCCATCACGGCGACCCGGTATTTGAGCCGGTCGTTGTCGCTGGCCTGTTCCGATTCATAGGTGATCCGGGGATGGCCGAGAATGGCGCCTTCGCGGTTGAAGCTGACGATCACCGTAATATCGATCGGGTTGGCTTCCGACAGCGGCGGCGGCTTCCAGCAGGAGTGAATCCGCATCACGACGTCCTTGATGGTGTCGAGCTGTTGCGGTTCAGCCTGCCCAGGCACGCTCAACGCAAGCCACAGCAGCGGCGCGGCAAACCAGAGGAACGGCTTGCTGCGCGGCGTCGCCATGGCTTACTTGATATCGGAGGCGACTTGCACCTTCACCATTTTGTCGGGGTCCGTGACCTGACCGCCCGACGATCCCGGCGGCGCCTTCTTCAATTTGTCGACCGCGTCCATGCCCGACACCACCTCGCCGATCACTGTGTATTGGCCGTTCAGGCTCGAGCCTTCCGCGAACATGATGAAGAACTGAGAATTCGCAGTGTCGACGCTGTCGCCGCGCCGCGCCATGCCGACGATGCCGCGGGTGAACGGCACCTTGGAGAATTCCTGCTTCAGGTTCGGATATTTCGAGCCGCCGGTGCCGTTGAAATTCTGGCCGTCGCCGGTCTGCGCCATGAAGCCGTCCATCACTCGGTGGAACGGCACGTTGTTGTAGTAACCCTCGCGCGCCAGCTGCTTGATGCGCTCGGCGTGCTGGGGCGCGATATCGGCCCGCAGCTTGATCACGATGCGGCCCTTGGTGGTGTCGATCACGATCGCATTCGCCTTGTCGAGATTGGCCGGCAGCGGCTGGGCGATCGCAGGAGCCGCACAAATCAGCGCGGCGACAAAAGCGAGTATGCGGATCATGGAAACTCCGGGATCAAGAGAGCAAGAGAGTTGAGGCTTTGGGCGCGCGAGCGCGCTAGCTGGCGAATTTGGCCTTGAGTTTGGTGGCGACCGAGGGCGGCACAAATGCAGAGAAGTCGCCGCCCATGCCGGCGATTTGGCGTACCAGTGTGGCGGTGATCGGGCGGACCGCAGGCGAGGCTGGAACGAACACCGTGTGCACCTCGGGTGCCATGGCCTGGTTCATGCCGGCGAGCTGCATCTCGTAGTCGAGATCGGTGCCGCCGCGCAGACCCCTGACCATGATGGTGGCGCCGGCGGCGCGTGCCGCCGTGACCGTCAGATTGTCGTAGGTCGAGGCCTCGAAGGCGCAACCGGCCTTCTTGGCGATGGGCGCGCAGACGTCCCGAAGCATCTCCAGCCGTTCCTCGGTCGAAAACAGCGACTTTTTGTCGGGATGGACCGCCACCGCGACGATCAGGCGGTCGCACAGGGCAACGGCCCGCTGGACCACATCCAGATGGCCGTTGGTGACAGGGTCAAATGAGCCGGGATAAAGCGCGATACGGGGCATAAGACCCTCCTAACCCGCCCCGGGCGGCCCGGCAAGCGGGCCCGAGGCTGTGGCTCCGGAAACACTTAGGTTCCGATGCAATACCCTTTTTTATTCCGGATCGGCCATTGAACCAGTTCCGGGGTCGGCGCGTCTTCCCTGGGCGAGCCGGCAATGTTTCATCCCCTTGGGGTCGACGAAACAAAACCCGGCCGAGATGAAACCATTTTCCGGTCCGGCGAAGACACCCGGAAACTTGGCAACGGTACATCTCCATCCAACGAAACGACGGGCCGAATGGCCCATGACAGGGGACCGTCATGATCAAGGCACTTTCCGCAATCGCTCTTGCTGCGCTCATCGCGACTGCATTGACCATTTTGCCCGGCTTTGCCCCCACGGTCGAAGCCAGCGTACCGCAGGCCCTCGCCAAGGGTGACCGGCTCGACATCCGCCCGGTGGGCAAGGATTGCTCGCAGCAGGCCTGGCCGAATTTCGAGACTTCGTGCCTGCGCGCCGCCGGCTCCAAGTCCACCGCGCCGTCCATGATCCGCGAAGCGCGCCTGGTTACCGCTGACCGCACCCCATAAGCGCTACGTCCTTACCAACTCAAGACACCAGGTTGCTCTGGTTTGAAGTCCCCGGGATGCCCCCCGGGGATTTCGTCGTTTTGGGTGCTTGAACATTTGCGACGTGACAGGAGCCCGACAGGAACCCCATGGTAATTTGCGACGTCTCGTCGCAGACTGGCGCCTGATCGCGCCCTCGGATGATCCGGTCGGTGCGACGCCAACGGGGGCGCCAGTGACCAGTACGCCAGTTGCAACAACCGGCCTTGCCTCCCTTCCCACCGCAGCCACCATCGGCGCCCTCGGCGTCGTCTATGGCGACATCGGAACCAGTCCCCTTTACGCGCTGAAGGAAGCGGCCAAGGCCGCCACCCATGGCGGGCCGCTGACGCAGGCAGCCGTCCTCGGCGTGGTGTCGCTGATCCTGTGGTCGCTGATCCTGATCATTTCGATCAAATACGCGCTGTTGATCCTGCGCGCGGACAACCGCGGCGAAGGCGGCATCATGGCGCTGCTGGCGCTGCTTTCCGCGCGCAACGCCAAGCCCGGCACCTGGCGCTCGCATCTTCTGGTCGTCGGCCTGATCGGCGCGGCCCTGCTCTATGGCGATGGCGCCATCACCCCCGCGATTTCCGTGCTGTCAGCCATCGAAGGCCTCAAGGTGGACGCGCCGTCGCTGGCGCCCGCCGTGGTGCCGATCACCGTCGTGATCCTGATCGGCCTGTTCTTCATGCAGAGCAAGGGTACCGGCTTCATCGGCAAGATATTCGGACCCGTGATGGTGGGCTGGTTCGCCGTGCTGGCAGCACTCGGCATCCATGGCATCGTCCAGGCACCGGCGGTGCTGGCCGCGCTGAGCCCGCTCTATGCCTTCGATTTCCTGGTCCACCAGAATTTCCACGTCAGCTTCGCCATTCTCGGCGCCGCGTTTCTGGCCGTCACCGGTGGCGAGGCGATGTATGCCGACATGGGGCATTTCGGACGGATGCCGATCCGGCTTGCCTGGTTTGCGGTGGCGCTGCCCGCTTTGGTGCTGAACTACTTCGGACAGGCGGCGCTGTTGATCATCGACCCTTCCGCGATCGACAATCCGTTCTTCCAGCTCGCCCCTGACTGGGTACACTACCCGCTGGTCGCATTCGCAGCACTCGCCACCGTGATCGCGTCGCAGGCGATCATTTCCGGCGTGTTTTCGCTGACCCAGCAGGCGATCCAGCTCGGCTTCCTGCCGCGGATGCATATCAAGCACACCACCAGCGAAGCGATGGGCCAGATTTACGTGCCGCTGGTCAACTGGCTGCTGGCGGCAGCGACGCTGGGCGCGGTGTTGAGCTTCGGCACTTCGGACGCGCTTGCCGGCGCCTATGGCATCGCGGTGTCGCTGTTGATGGCGATCACCACGCTGCTCGCCGCCTTGATCGCGATCCAGTGGGGCTATTCGCCGATCATCGTGATCGCAGTCAACGGCTTCTTTTTCATCATCGACTTCATCTTCTTCGCGGCGAACTCGGTCAAGCTGTTCGAAGGCGGCTGGTTTCCGCTGCTGCTCGCCGCCGCCGTCGCGTTCCTGATGCTGACCTGGCGCAGCGGCGTCAGGCTGGTCGAGAATGCGCGCGGCGCGCTGCGCCAGCCGGAAGAAGATCTGATCGAAACCGCCGTCAACCGCTGCCACGCCCGGCTTTCGGGAACCGCCGTGTTCCTGGCCTCCTCGCCCAAGGGGGTGCCGCTGGCGCTGACGCAGTTCGTCAAGCACAATCACGTGCTGCATCAACGCGTGGTGCTGGTCACCGTCTTGATCGAGGAATCCCCGCGCATTACGGACGAGGATCGCGCCGAGATCATCGAGGTGATCCCGGGCATCACCCGCGTCATCCTGCATTACGGCTTCATGCAGTACCCGACGATCTATGACGGGCTGGTGCTCGCCTGCACGCAGGGCAAGCTGCCCGGCATCGACCTCACCGACATCACCTATTACATCGGCCGCGAGACCATCATCCCGCGCGAGGATATTCCGGGCATGTGGGTGTGGCGGGAATCGCTGTTCGCGTTCCTGCAACGCAACGCCGAGCGCTCGGCGGCGTTCTTCGGCGTGCCGACCAAGCAGGTGGTCGAGTTTGGGACCGAGATCGAGATTTGAAGAGCGATTCTGCCGGCTCAAGAAATTCCCGCGATTTCGCGCAAGCGGGCGGCAAGTGCTGGCGTGCAGCAGAGGATCGGGTTTCCTTTTTTGATGCCGTCGCCAGCGAAGAAATCATTGATTGAGGCACCAGCCTCGCTGGCGATGACGATGCCGGCAGCGACGTCCCAGGCATTGATGTGCAATTCGGCATAGGCGTCGGTGCGCCCGTTTGCGACATGGCAGAGCCCGAGCGTGCCCGAGCCCGAGCGCTTCACCGAGCAGCCGGCGGCGTGACAGCGCTCCAGGATGGCAAGGTAGCGCTCGGAGGGAATGCGGGTCGACCAGCCGAGTTCGACATAGGCGCGCTTGATGTCCTCGGCGCCCGAGACGGCGATTCCCCGCCCGTTCAGCGTCGCGCCCTGTCCGCGCTGGGCGACATAGAGCTCGTCCAGCGCCGGTGCGGCCACGATCCCGATCGTGGGGACGTGGTTGCGCAGGAATCCGATCGAAATGCACCAGTTGCGGTCGCCGCGGGCGAAGTTCGAGGTGCCATCGATCGGATCGATGATCCAGACCGCATCGCTCGCAGCACCCCCGCCCTCCTCGCCGATGACAGTATCGGTCGGGAACAGCACAGCCAGCCGCGCTCGCAGAAAATCCTCGACGGCTCCATCGGCAACGGTCAGCCAGTCCTGGGCGCCCTTCATGGTGACGCCGAGGCTTTCCTGCTTGCCGAAATAGTCCAGCGCCATGCGCCCGGCCTCGGCGACGAGGCCCTGCACGGCATAGCGCCGCAATTCGAGTTCTGCCGGCGTCATTGTATGGGTTTCACAAATCTGTTGCATCAGCACGCTACGGATCGTTACGTTTAGTCCAAGCCGCTCGCGGAATGGAAGAACAATTCCATTCAGGCAAAATTGGAACGGCATGGAGGAGACGGGTCGTGCAGGCGGAAACGCAACGCGTGTCGTGCGCCGGCGCGGCGATCCAGGTGCGTGACCTGCACGTCGCCTATGGCGGCACGCCAGTCCTGCACGGCGTCAGCCTCGACTTCACCCCCGGCACCTTCACCGCTCTCCTGGGCTCTTCCGGCTGCGGCAAGACCACACTTCTGCGTTCGCTGTGCGGCTTCGTGCCGGTGCGCTCCGGCTCGATCCTGGTCGGAGATCGCGACGTCGCGCTGCTGCCGCCGGAGAAGCGTGGCATGGCGATGGTGTTCCAGTCCTACGCGCTGTGGCCACACATGACCGTGCTGCAGAACATCGGCTATGGGCTGAAGCTGCGCGGCGTCGCCAGGACCGAGATCGCCGCCAAGGTGGCTTCGCTGCTCGCGATGCTGGGCCTCAGCGGCTACGAGGAGCGCAAGGTCACGGCGCTGTCCGGCGGGCAGCGCCAGCGCGTCGCGCTGGGTCGGGCGCTGGCGGTCGATCCCGGCATCCTGCTGCTCGACGAGCCCTTGTCCAATCTCGACGCCAAGATCCGCATGACGATGCGCCACGAGATCCGTGCGATCCAGCAGCGGCTCGGCGTCACCGCCATCCATGTCACGCATGATCGCGAGGAAGCCATGACCATGGCGGACCGGCTCGTCATCATGCAAGCGGGGCGGATCGCCCAGGTCGGCACGCCCGAGGAGGTCTACGATTCCCCGGCGAGCCCCTTCGTCGCCAATTTCATGGGTGCGGAGAACGTCCTGCCCGTGCATGTCGCGCGCAGCGCGAACGGGACGGCCGTCAGCACCGGCTCTGCGGTCGCCCGGCTCGCGGACGAAGCCGCCGCCGCACTGCCTGCGGGCGAAGCCGTGGCCTATTTCCGCGACGACGTCGCGAGCCTCGACGCGCCCGATGCGGCGACGCAGGGCGATCTCCTCGTGCCCGGGCGCATCGCCGCGCGCAGCTATCCCGGCGGCCTCTATCGCTATCGGATCGAAGCGGCCGGGGCGCAGATCACGGTCGACGTCGCCGCACGCCATGAACCGGGCGCTGCCGTCGGCCTGCGCATCCCGGTGCAGCGCCTTCACATCTTCCCGGCGGCCGAGGCCGCCGTCCCTGCCTGACAAGGAGCCAGACCCATGCGCGTTCTCACGATAGCCTGTTCCCTCGTGGCGCTGCTTGCAGCACAGCCGCTCGCTGCACAGACCCTCAATGTCGCCTCGGCCGGCGACCAGAACATGGTCGACTACGTCAAGGACTTTCTCGGCCCGATGTTCGAGAAGAGCCATCCCGGCGTGAAGGTCGTCTCCGTCGGCACCGGCCCCGGCGATGCCGGCTCCCAGAAGATCTTCGAGAAGCTCGACGCCCAGAAGGGTGCTGCAACCACCGATTTCGACGTGGTGGTGATCCACCAGAAGGCCGCCGGAACGATGGTGAAGGAAGGGCTGCTCGCGAAATACACCGACAAGGTCGATACCGCGAAGCTGGTTTCCAGCGAGACCGCCAAGAACGCGCTCGGCGCCAACGTCTCGGGCTACGTCATCCCGATGTTCCAGTCGCAGACCGCCCTCGCCTACAATGCCGACATGCTCAAGAACCCGCCCGACAACTTCGCCGAGCTGAAGGAGTGGGTGAAGAAGAATCCGAAGCAGTTCGGCTACAATGGCATCAAGGGCGGCATGTCCGGCGTGGCTTTCGTCGCCGGCTGGGTCTATGCCTTCGGCGGCGACGCCGGCAAACTGATCGAGGGGCCGTATGACCCGGCCGAGAAGGCCAAGTGGGACACCGCCTTCAGCGAGCTGAAGGACTTCAACAAGAGCGTCGTCATCACGCCCGGCAATGCCGGCACGCTCGACATGCTTAACCGCGGCGAGATCGCGATGGGCCCGGTCTGGGTCGACATGTTCTATACCTGGCAGGCTGACGGCAAGCTGCCGCCCAACATGAAGCTCAAGCTCGCCTCGCCCGGCATGCCCGGCCAGCCGATGTATTACGCGGTGCCCGAGAAGGCGGCGCAGCGCAAGCTGGCGGAGGAGTTCATCGCGCTCGCCACCAGCCCGCAGATCCAGGCGGACGGCATCGTCAAGAAGTTCAACTGGTATCCCGGCATCGACGCCAAGAACCTCGAAGGCAAGCTCGACAAGGCGGCCTGGGACAAGCTCTTCACCGACATCACCCCGGCCGACCTGTCCAAAAACGCAAAACCCTTCCCGATCGCGCCCTATTTCAACGACATCCTCGAGGGCTACGAGAAGAAGGTCGCCAACTGACCAGAGCGTTTTCAAGCGAAGTGGATGCCGGTTCGCGTGAAGAAAACGCGTCAAAAATGAGAGCTCGCGTGCGGATGGCGCCTGCAACGCCGCGCCATCCGCGCATGACGAAGCGAAGAAACGCCGCATCATGAGCCTGTCCCAACGCCAGCTCGCTCTGCTGCTGATCGCGCCCGGTCTCGCCCTCGTCGCGGTGCTGTTCCTCTATCCGCTTGGCTTTTCGGTCGTCTCGGCCTTCACCGCTCCCGCCGGCGGGTTCTCCCTGCAGGCCTTCAGCAAGGCCTTCGAACTCTATTCCGGCGACATCCTGTTCACGATCGTCATCGTGGTGAGTTCCTGCGCGCTGACGGCGCTGGCGGCGGTCGCCATCGCAGGCACGCTGACGCTCGGCGAGAATCCGTGGCTCGTGGGAACGCTGCGCGCCCTCTACCGCTGGCCGCTGTTCATTCCCTTCATCGTCGCCGCGCAGTGCATGCGCACCTTCCTCGCCAAGAACGGACTGATGAACAACACCTTCGTCTCGCTCGGCCTGATGGAGCCGCTGCAGGCGATGAGCTATCTTGACTGGCGCGGGATCATCATCACCTTCGTATGGAAGCAGACCCCGTTCGTCGCCCTGTTGCTGGCCGGCGCGCTGGCCTCGCTCGACCGGGCGACGCTGGAGGCCGGGCGCAATCTCGGTGCCTCGCGCTTTCGGGTTCTGATCGAGCTGGCGCTGCCGCAGGTGTTGCCGACGCTGCTGGTTGCCCTCGTGCTCTCGTTCGTGACGATGCTCTCGGTGCTGTCGGTGCCGATGATGGTGGCCGGTTCGCAGCCGACCATGCTGACCGTCGACATGGCCTTCCGCATCAACGCCTATGGCGACTATGCCACCGCCAATGCGCTCGGCGTCATCACCTATTTGATCAGCGCCGGTGCGGCGATCCTCTACCTCCGGCACGGCATGGCGAAGGAGAACGCGCCATGAGCCGCGTGATATCCTTGGCGCGTGCCGCGCTGGCGAGCATCCTTCTCGCCGCCTTCGCCTTCGCGCTGATCGGCCCGCTGGCCAATCTGGCGCTTTGGTCGGTGGCCGAGCGCTGGTACACGCCCTACAAGCTTCCGGTCACCTACGGCACCCGCTACTGGGAACAGGTGTTCCGCCCGACCGGCGACGCCATGGCCTCGCTCGGAACCTCGGTCTGGATCGCGGTGCTGACGGTCGTCGTCGCACTCGCGCTCTCGGTGCCGGCCGGCTACGCGCTGGCGCGCCTGAAGCTGCCGATGCGTTCGCTGTTCATGATTGTGTTCCTGCTGCCCCAGGCCTTTCCCTCGGTGGCGATCTACATCAACGTGGCGCGGATCTTCTATAACCTCGGCATCAACGGCACGATACTCGGCGTCGTGCTGGTCCACGCCGCCCATGGCCTGGTCTATTCGGTGTGGATCGCGGCCGCGGCCTTCGCGGCGGTCGACAAGGATCTCGAACTCGCGGCCCGCAACATCGGCGCCTCGCCGCTGCGCACCTTCTTTACGGTGACGCTCCCGTTGGCCGCGCCGGGTGTCATCGCCAGCGGCATCTTCGTCTTCCTGGAATCACTCGACGAGTTCACCGGCACGTTCTTCGTCGGCGTTCCGCAAGTCACCACGCTGCCGCTTTTGCTCTACAACGCGGCGATGGGCGGCAACTACCAGGTCGCCTCGATCACGGCGCTGATCCTGCTGGTGCCATCCGTACTGTTCATGTTGTTCATCGAGCGCTTTCTGCGCGCCGACGTTCTGGCGAAGGTGGGCGCGTAGCGCCCTCGCCTCCGCCACAAAAACGCGAAAACAACCCCATGCAAAGTAGAATGTAGCCCTCGTTTCGGGGACGGCACACGGTCAAAAACCGAACACGCGGAGCTGTTGCTTGCTGACCGGGTCGGCCGGATCGATCGATTGCGCCTTGCGGAAATCGGCGATTGCCTCGGCACGGCGGCCGAGCACTTCATGGGAGAGGCCGCGATTGTTGTAGGCCTCGACGTAGGACGGACTGAACTCGATCGCTTGCGTGAAATCCACAATTGCGCGGTTGCTGTCACGCTTGGCGACAAAGGCTTTGCCGCGGGAGTTGAACGCGTTGAAGTCCCTGGGGTTGATCGCGATCGCCTGGTCGTAGTCGCGGATCGCGTCATCGATCCTGCGCTGCGCCATATGGGCATTGCCGCGATTCCAATGGGCTACGCCGTTCCCTGGATTGATGCTGATCGACCGATCATAATCGGCGATCGCGTGGGCGTAGTCCTTAAAGCCTTCTAGCGCTACGCCGCGGCAATTGTATCCGGCGGCATTCTTGGGTTCGCGCCGGATGACCTCGCTGCAATCGGTAATGGCGAGGTCGTATCGGCGATCGTTGCTGTAGGCAACGCCACGCGAGCTGTACAGCCAAAGCAGATTTGGATCGAGCTTGATGGCCTCGCTGTAGTCTGCGATGGCGGGCTCCCATCCGCCTTTTTTCGTGATCAACCTCTTCCTGAACAGCGCCTGACCCCTTTGGCCGAAACCAAAGGCGTATTTCGGATCGATGTTGACCGCCTCGGTGAGATCGGCGATCGCCCGGTCGAATTCACCCTTTTCCGTCCACGCCATGCCGCGGCGGGCATAGGCCCACACGTCTCTGGAGTCGACCCTGATCGCCTCGGCGTGGTCGGCCAACGCTGCGTCGTATTCATGCAGACCGTAGTAGGCGACGCCGCGGTTGTTGTAGGCCCAACCATATTTCGGATCGATCTTGATCGCCTCGTTGCAATCCGCAATGGCCGCGTCGTGGTCCTCTTTGCTCTCGTAGGCCTCGCACCGGTGCGCAAAGGCCGAGGCGTCCTTCGGGCTGAGCTTGATGGCCTCGCCGTAATCTGCAATCGCGCGGTCGTAATCCTTACCTTTGAAGGCGCCGCGGCCCCAGTTCTTGAAGGCTTTGACACGTTCTGCCACCGATACGCTGGCATCGTCGATGATGCGACTGCAGGCCGCGCCCCCGAATTCGGGCTTGTCGGCGCTGGCGGCGCACTCACCCCGGTCGGCCGGCGTGGCGGCCAGCGCCGGGATTGCAAGCAGGAGACCCACGCAAAGCAGTAGTCCACCTGATCCGCGCGCTGCCATGCTGTTTCCCCTCCGCCTTGGGCTCCGACGCGACACTTACGGGCGTGATGACCTTAACCCCAAACGGCAGACATTCTGCCATCGTCAACCCGGGTCCGAAATGGATATCTGCCGCCTGCCAAAGGGTGATTTCAGTCACAGTTTATGCCAGAGACCGCCGGCATAAGCTGTTCACCTCTGGCACTGGCGGCTCCCGCGCCGCAGCAACAAAGGGAGGCGATCATGAGCAAGCGCGAAAACACACTGATACAGAAATCCCCGGCGATCAGCGAAGCGCTCGACGACAACGATCTCGCGAACGTGAGCGGCTGCGACAAGGCCAGCGCAAAGCAGCCATTCCCAAAGGAAGCAATATCGTTGACCTATGGCTCTATCGAGTGGACGTACACCAGGCAGTAGCACGGGGCCGAGAGGGCAAGAGGACTGCTGAACGCCCGGCCTGTCCGTTTCGGACACATGCAGACATCCCGCGATAGCCGGGACATCTGCGCTATCCCCGCGCACGGACCAGTTTCAGACATGCGCTACCGATCAGATTGCAGGCCGCGTTCAATCCGGCCGCGTCATGAAGCCATCGAAGAATTTTGCTAGCTCCCCGTAACCGTCGAGCGGAAGCACGTGCGCCACGTACTGGTCTGGCCGCACGACCACAATGCACCCTCGTTCGCGATCGATGCCACGCATGGTGAAGATGTCGTTGCCGCTTTTCAGATCGGCGCAGAAGATTTTTTCGTAGTCGCGAAGTCCGTAACGCCCCTTCCGCGGCAGCAGGAGGGGCGGCATCGCCTCGACCGCGAGTGTGTGATGATCCTGCTGGAAAATCGCACGAACATCGATCACAGCGTCGAAGTCCTCAGCCTGCGGCGTGTATTTCCGCACAGGTGACGCTTGCGCCTCGGCAAGGAAGTCGCAGAGCCTCCGGATGCCGGAATTGGGCGAAGCGGGATCCTCCGCGCCGGCAAAGGCGAAGATGCGCCAGCGGCCGTCCGCCTTGACGGTGTGACCGAGATGAACCGGTTTGGCGTCGGCGAGCCGAATGACCGGCGCAGAATGAAAGCGCATGCCGATCGTAAGGCCCTTGGCCAGATGTTGGTGGGTTGCTTCGCCGGTCAGGATCGAGGGCGTGTAATGCGCCGCGGTGCCGGTTGTGTAGCGTCCGTGCCGGACGAAATAGCTTTGCGTCTCGGCGGGATCGAACCCTTTGCTCGATGCCAGCAGGGCGGCCCATTCGCGGTCGAAGTCGATCAGTTCCTTGGCGATAGCCTGGCGTTCCGCCGAATAACTATGCAGGAGGCTGGGGGCGCAAGCTTTCCGCAACACCGACGCCAGCTTCCATCCGAGATTGAAGCCGTCCTGCATCGATACGTTCATGCCCTGCCCCGCTTTCGGGCTGTGGGTGTGGCAGGCGTCGCCGGCGATGAACACATGCGGCAGACGTTGCGCGACGTCCGCTTCCGGCACGTCGTCGAACTTGTCGCAAAGGCGCTGACCGATCTCGTAGACCGACCACCACGGGATTTCTTTCACGTCGAGCGAATAGGGTTTGAAAATGCGCCGCGCCGCCGCGATCAGATCGTCGGCCGTGATGTTGCGATCGGAAACCCGCTCCCCGGCATCGAGCTTGTCGAGTTCGATATAGAGCCTGAACAGATAGCCGCCTTCGCGCGGAATGATGATGATGCTGCCGTCGTTGGCGGACTGTATCAATGACTTGAAGCGGACATCCGGAAAGTCGGTGACAGCCAGCACGTCCATCACGCCCCATGCGTGGTTGGCGGAATCCCCATGCAGCGTGCGCCCGATGCTCCTGCGCACCGTAGAGCGCGCGCCGTCGCAGCCCACGACGTAGCTCGCCTTGATGGTCTCGATCTGTCCTTCGTACGCGGGCTCGACGCGCTCGAATCTCGCGGTCACCGGATGGGCGTTGTCGCCGGAGGTGTCGATCTGAAGGTCGAGAAGCCGCCGCGCATAATGCGGCTCCAGCCGCGACGGCGATTTGCGCATCATTTCGAGGTAGAAATCGTGCACCCGCGCCTGGTTCAGGACGACATGCGGAAACTCCGACAGCCCGTCTTCGGTGTCCTGCACCCGTCCGCTGCGCACGATGTTGCCGGGCTGCGCGGGGTCGGGTTTCCAGAAGGTCGTCTCGTTGATCCAGCAGGCCTCCTTCAGTACCCGCTCGCTGAAGCCAAACGCCTCGAACATCTCCATCGTGCGGCAGGCGACGCCGTCGGCCTGGCCACGCAGCAACGGCCCCGGCTTCTGCTCGACGATGCAGGTCTTGATGTCCGGGAACGCCGACAGTTGAGCCGCCAGCGTCAACCCGGCCGGACCGCAACCGACGATGAGGATATCGACCTCCGCCGGAGCCGGACCTGATGATCCCGACGCAACAACCCGCAGCATTGGGTTTTTGATCTCGGGGTCGCCGGGTTCGAATCCGTTGAGATGAAATTGCACAAAACCCTCCCCGTGCCTGACGCGCCTTCCGGGCCGGAAGCCCAAAAAAGCCATTGCCGAATTCAATCAGTATGCTTATTATCAGCATACGTGTCAAGCAACGACGATGGAGGGGTTGGGTGACCGATAACAACGACAAGCCGGGGCACCTGGCGCGCCGGTTCCAGCAGATCGCGGTGGCGGTGTTCCATGCCGCGGTCGAGGAAGCCGGCTATGACCTCACCCCGGTCCAGTACTCGGCGCTCACCGCCATCGCGACCCGGCCGGGCATCGATCAGGCAACGCTGGCCGGGTTGATCGCCTATGACCGCACCACCATCACCGGCGTGGTGGATCGGCTGGTGCAGAAAGGCCTGCTGGTGCGGCAGGCCAGCCGGGACCGGCGCGCCCACGCGCTGGAGATCACCGACGAAGGGCGTCAGACGATCGACGGGATCGAGCCGGCGGTCGAGGCGGCGCAGCGGATCATCTTGGGCGGCCTGTCCACCGCCGAGGCCGCCACCCTGATGCGGCTGTTGCGCAAGGCCATCGCCGCCGGCAACGAACTAAGCCGCGCGCCGCAGCAGCCGGCTAGAAGTAGGGGCGAGTAGCGAGTGGCGAATAGGAAGGCTTCCCCTACTCGCCATTCCCGCCATTCTCCCCGTCGTCGCCGATATGCTCGACCGAGACGACGTGCTCATCCTCGGCAGTATCGAACACGATGACGCCCTGGGTGGAGCGGCCGGCGATGCGGATGCCCTCGACCGGACAGCGGATCAACTGACCCTTGTCGGTCACCAGCATGATCTGGTCGCTGTCCTCGACCGGGAATGACGCCACCAGCTTGCCGTTGCGGTTGTTGACCGACATCGCGACGATGCCTTTGCCGCCGCGCCCCGTCGTGCGGTATTCGTAGGACGAGGTGCGCTTGCCGTAGCCGTTGACGGACACGGTGAGCACCACCTGTTCCTCCGCCGACAATTCAGCATAGCGCTCCTGCGAGAGCTGGAGCGAACCCGTCGTCTCTTCGCCCTCGGTTTCCGCAGGCTCCTCGGTCGACGTCTCGCCGGCCACCGCGCGGCGCATCTTCAGATAAGCCGACCGCTCGTCCGAAGTGGTATCGACATGGCGCAGGATCGAAAGCGAGATCAGCGTGTCGTTCTCGGCCAGTGCGATGCCGCGCACGCCCATCGAGGTGCGCCCGGTGAAGACGCGCACGTCGGTGACAGGGAAGCGGATACATTGCCCGCCGGCCGCCGTCAGCAGCACGTCGTCGCGCTCGGTGCAGATCTGGACGTCGACGATCGCCTCGCCCTCCCCGAGCTTCATGGCGATGATGCCGGAACGCCGGACATCGACGAAGTCGGACAGCTTGTTGCGGCGGACGGTACCGCCTGTGGTGGCGAACATCACGTCGAGATTGGCCCAGGAGGATTCATCCTCCGGCAGCGGCATGATGGTGGTGATGCGCTCGCCCTGCTCCAGCGGCAGGATGTTGATCAGCGCCTTGCCGCGCGCGTTCGGCGCTGCCACAGGCAGCCGCCAGACCTTTTCCTTGTAGACTTGGCCGCGCGAGGAGAAGAACAGCACCGGCGTATGGGTCGAGGCCACGAACAGCCGGGAGACAAAATCCTCGTCGCGGGTCTGCATGCCCGCGCGGCCCTTGCCGCCGCGGCGTTGTGCCCGGTAGGTCGAGAGCGGCACGCGCTTGACGTAGCCGGCATGAGAGACCGTGACCACCATGTCCTCGCGCTGGATCAGGTCCTCGTCCTCGACCTCGTTCTCCTGCTCGGCGATCTCGGTCTTGCGCGGGGTGGCGAAATCTTTCTTCACCTCGGCCAGTTCGGCCTTGACGATGGCCTGCACGCGGGCACGTGAACGCAGGATGTCGAGATAATCGGCGATCTCGACCGCGAGCTTGTCGAGTTCTTCGCCGATCTCCTCACGGCCGAGCGCAGTCAGGCGCGCCAGGCGCAGCTCGAGAATGGCCTTGGCCTGCTCCAGCGAAAGTCGCGCGGTGCCCTCGGGTGTCATCCGGTGCCTGGGGTCGTCGATCAGCGTGATCATCGCCTCGACATCCCGCGCCGGCCAGTCCCGCGACATCAGGGTGTCGCGGGCGGTGTTCGGATCGGGCGAGGTGCGAATGACGCGAATGATCTCGTCGATGTTGGCGACGGCGATGGCGAGGCCGACCAGGATATGGGCGCGGTCGCGGGCCTTGTTGAGCTGGAACTTGGTCCGGCGCGTGATCACCTGCTCGCGGAACGCGATGAACAGCGTCAGCAGGTCCTTCAGATTCATGGTCTGCGGCCGGCCGGAATCCAGTGCCAGCATATTGGCCGGGAAATTCGACTGCAACGGCGTGAACCGATAGAGCTGATTCAGGACGACGTCGGCCACCGCCTCGCGCTTCAGTTCGACGACGACGCGCAGGCCTTCGCGAGAGGATTCATCGCGCAGGTCCGAGACGCCCTCGATCTTCTTCTCACGGACCAGTTCGGCAATCCGCTCCACCATGGTGGCCTTGTTCACCTGGTAGGGAATTTCGGTGATGATGATCGCTTCGCGGTCCTTGCGCAGCGTGTCGATCGAGACCCTGCCGCGCATTACGATCGAGCCGCGGCCGAGGTGGTAGGCCGAGCGGATGCCCTGGCGGCCGAGGATGATGCCTCCGGTCGGGAAATCCGGGCCTTGGATGATGTTGTTGAGGTCGTCGATGCCAAGCGCCGGATCGTCGATCAGCGCCACGCAGGCATCGATGACCTCGCCGAGATTGTGCGGGGGGATGTTGGTCGCCATGCCGACGGCGATGCCGCCGGCGCCGTTGACCAAAAGGTTCGGGAACTTGGCCGGCAGAACCGACGGCTCGCTTTCGGAGCCATCATAGTTCGGCGTGAAATCGACGGTGTCCTTGTCGATGTCGCCGAGGACGGCGAGCGCGGATTTCGTCAGGCGCGCTTCGGTGTAGCGGTAGGCGGCCGGAGGATCGCCATCGACGGAGCCAAAGTTGCCCTGGCCATCGACCAGCGGCACGCGCATGGAGAATTCCTGCGCCATCCGGACCATCGCGTCGTAAATCGACTGGTCGCCGTGCGGATGGTATTTACCGATCACGTCACCGACGACGCGGGCGGATTTCACGTATTTCTTGTCCGGCGTGTGCCCCTGTTCGTACATCGAGTACAAAATGCGGCGGTGCACGGGCTTCAACCCGTCGCGCGCATCCGGCAACGCCCGCGCCACGATCACGCTCATGGCGTAATCGAGATAGCTGCGCTTCATCTCGTCGAGAATGGAAACGGGACGAATATCGGAAGGCGCCGGCGGCTCGCCGGGCTTGTTGTCATCGTTGTCAGACAAAGGGGGAATCCGGTCAGTTCTTAACTTAGAATCATATAACGTATCGGGTGGATTTTAACCACCCCAAGGCGCTCCCGATGCGCTGTTTTTCCCTTCGTTTTTTCATGGACTTACAGGCCCAGCGGCAGCGCGCCGAAACCGCGATTTGAGGGGTGGAAAACGCCGCTCCAATCGCCTGCTTTTCGTAAAGCCCTCAGGGCCCGAAAACCACCGCGTGCATGATCCGGGCACCAGGGTGAACAGCCCTGCGATGACGAGCGCGCCGCTGAAAGTCATGATCATGATCCGCCTGTGGTCGGTGACCCGGTGCTGGTGCGCCCTCCACACCGCGAGCGGCAGCATGATCAGCGTGAAGATCGACAGCAGATGGATCGGGCTGAACGGCCCGGCCAGGCGGATGGTGTGGATCCAGAACGAACTGATCGCCACCGCCGCCATCAGCAACACCCAGATCCAGCCGATGGTCCGGTGCGGCAGCGTTCCCTTGGGGGCCAGGAACTGGACGAGACCGAGCACGAACGCGGCAATGGCGGCCAAAGCATGAAGCGGGATCGCAGGCGCGGCGTTTAAGAGCGGCGCAAGGCTCATGCAAGCACTCCCCTAAGGATTCACTCCCAAAAGCTCGATCGCGGAACCAAACCGTGAGATCAAGCCGCTCATGTAAGCATCCTTTACATCGTGTAAATAGCATTAACATCGAGCAAAGTCAAAGCGCGAGACCGCCCCCTCGCCCACGCGAAATTCCAACTAATATCAACGAGATGGAGGAGAATTTTAAGAACGAATTATGCCGTGCGCGCCTGAGCGGACCGCCCGATTTTGGGCGGCTCGCAAGCACGGATCAGGCGCAGCGCACGCCCCGATCAGAACGGGATATCGTCGTCCATGTCGCTGTTGCGGGTGCCGGCGGCAACCGCGCGGCGCGGCGCCGAACTGGCCGCTCCGCCAGACCCGAAATCGTTGCCGGATTCGTCCGAGCCAAAACTGCCGCCACCGCCGCCGGAGCGGCCGTCGAGCATGGTCAGCGTCGAATTGAAGCCTTGCAGCACCACTTCGGTCGAGTACTTTTCGACGCCGCTCTGGTCGGTCCATTTGCGGGTCTGGAGCGCGCCCTCGATATAAACCTTGGCGCCCTTCTTCAGATACTGCTCGACGATCTTGCAGAGCGGCTCGGAGAAAATCACCACCCGGTGCCACTCGGTCTTTTCCTTGCGCTCGCCGCTGTTCTTGTCGCGCCAGGTCTCCGAGGTAGCGATGCTCAGATTGGCGATCGGCCGCCCGTCCTGTGTCCGCCGGATTTCCGGATCCTTGCCGAGGTTTCCGACCAGGATCACCTTGTTCACGCTTCCCGCCATCGCCGCTCTCCACTCAAAAATACCGGGCTGGCCGGATATTCGGCCTCAAGCCCCCAACCTTCGCCATTTACGCACTCACAACTGCCGACGACCCTATACGCTGGCACGCGACGCCGATCAGGTCCGGCCTCGGCAATACCGCCGTTATCCACATATAGCATCGTGCGGCGTCATGTTCCAGTTTTGTTCCTTGCAACCTCTCGTAAATGTCAGCCGCCGGTACTTCGGTGCCTGGGATTCGTCCGGGACCGGAATACCCCAACCAAATCATTGCCATCCGGCAACGTCACTTCGCCCGCGAGTGTTGCATTTCGGAAACGGCATTTCCCAGTGAATCGGCGTAGGCTCTCTGACGAACGACGCGGCGCTCGCGTCTTTGACGAAAACGCTTCGGGACCAACGGGAAGCGAACCAGAGCCGGCAACGGCGCGCATGACGACAGGGAATACGCAGGATGAAGAAGTTTCTGCTTGGGACAGTTGCCTTGGTTGCATTCGCGGCGCCTGCCGCTGCCGCCGATCTCGCCGCGCGCCCCTACACCAAGGCGCCACCGATGATCGCGGCCGTCTATGACTGGAGCGGCTTCTACATCGGCGTCAACGGCGGCTGGGGCTCAAGCCGCAAGTGCTGGGATTCGGTCACCGCAGCTGGCGCGTTCATCTTCGCCGAAGGGTGCCATGACGCGACCGGCGGCACCGCCGGCGGTCAAGTCGGTTATCGCTGGCAGACCGGCGCCTGGGTGTTCGGCCTTGAAGGACAAGGCAACTGGGCCGACTTCAAGGGCGACAACATCGTTGCCCCCGGAGCTTTCCGCAACCAGTCCAAGATCAATGCTTTCGGTCTCTTCACCGGTCAGGTCGGCTACGCCGCCAACAACGTGCTGTTCTACGTCAAGGGCGGTGCGGCTGTGGTGGCGGATCGTTTCCGCGTCAGCGGCGTCGGCATCCCGGTGGAAGTGGCCAATAGCGGCAATGACAGCCGCTGGGGCGGTACGGTCGGCGCTGGCCTCGAATACGGCTTCGCTCCGAACTGGTCGGCCGCGGTCGAATACGATCATCTGTTCATGCAGGATCGCACCTACACCCTGCTCAACAACGGCGTCGCCGGCGTGGCTGGCTCGGTGTTCGATGTCGCGCGCATCCGTCAGGACGTCGATCTCGTCACCGTCCGCGTCAACTATCGCTGGGGTGGCCCGGTCATCGCCAAGTACTGATTTGAATTACTGAGTTTCGCGAACCGCAAACGGAACATCGAAAAGGCCGGCTTCGCGCCGGTCTTTTTGCTTTTGGGTGTGGCACCGTGGTGACAGCAATCTCGCTTAGGTTGCATTATTTTGTTCCCTGTAACATCGACTGGGAGCGATATATTCAATGAAGAAGTTTGTACTCGGTGCGCTTGGCGCCCTGACCATGGTTATCTCGGCCTCTGCCGCCGACCTTGCTGCCCGCCCTTACACCAAAGCTCCGCCACCGATTGCGGTCGCCATGTACGACTGGAGCGGCTTCTACATCGGTGCCAACGGTGGTTGGGGTTCGAGCCGCAAATGCTGGGATCTGAACTCCGTTGTGC
>Ga0307516_10002142_pt1 | contig 26768 bp, 15 predicted proteins | sample 19_EM_MG_FD_203310 | JGI IMG/M metagenome (GOLD analysis project Ga0307516, IMG submission 203310) | Populus trichocarpa ectomycorrhiza microbial communities from riparian zone in the Pacific Northwest, United States - 19_EM | ecosystem: Host-associated > Plants > Roots > Unclassified | place...
TTCTAAGACGTCTGTGAAAGGCACAGTTTTTTTCCGTCAAGTAAAGAGTGGTTTTTGGTTGTGTGAAAACGGGCATTTTTGGTGTAAAACGGCCCCTGTACGGAAACTTTTGTCCCTGTACTTTACGCAATGCTCAGAGTGCCGGTGGATAGTAGCAGTTGAAACAGAATCCAGCGCCAACGGCAGAGTCTGCTTCAAGGACTCCCACGTATATTCGCAATGCTCCCTTGAATACCACTTAGCTCCACACCATAACTGCTCGATGGAGTTTAATGATGAAATTTTGGGTAGAATATCGCAAGTTGATGCAGTGCCTCAAGCTCTTCAACCAGCCGGCCTTTCTGCTTCTGAAAGTCCAGCTGTCTGGCCAGCAGGGAGGTAACGCAACACCGGCCTTCCAGTTCAGTTCCCACATAATCTTTGCATCCCTTGCGGTTATAATCACGGGGGCAATTATGGAGGAACCTGGCACCATCCTCCCGCCTTCCTTGGGGAGGCCAAAGTTTTCTCTCCCGTAGAACCACTTCAGTACCCTTTGCCTTTCCACGTAACTCAAAAGTAGGGTGTTCATGGGGAACACCATCGCATGGGGGAGATTACCACTGTGATCAAAACCTTCTCGCATTAATGGCTGCTCTCCGCCGGGGGCGTAGGTTCATCCGGTGTGCTCTCAGAGCATCATTGGCATACTAGCGCTTAGTCACCAATATTAGTCATCAGAAACGAATGTCAGTAACCCTTCGGCTATAGGAGTCGTCAACTGTACCTGCAGATACAGACGTATCTCGCGTGCGGCCCTTGCATGCCTCCCTGGTACCGTCGGTGGAGGAGAGGACAGTCGTCCAGCCGTCGGTGGAGTGTGTCCGCGCGCGGTGTCTTACCGAAGCGCTGGCTGCTCACTCGCAAATTAGTGGTACGGCTCACCTCTTGCCCCTCCACCTGCCTCCGGCGGGCAGTGCAGGATCGTTTGCGCTATCAGGTCGCACTTCCAGATCCTCGCGCTCGCCACGCTGCCTCGTATGATAGTGATGCCTCCCATGGGTTCAATTTCCGCAGGGAACATCCTGCTGCTCTATGTTGGCAGCTTCCCAAAGTGGGTCGGAAACCGTGCTGGCTTCATGCGGCAACGAACACCAAGGGGAGTGTGCTGCGGCGGGCTTAAATAACACTCCGCAGTTCCTTTTCCCGTCCACCACCAGACATCTCCCGCCCGCAGTCGTCCATTCGTCCAACCGGCCGTCACCCACGCTCACTCATCTCTCCGCCCTCGACACACACACACACCGCAACATGAAGTTCACCGCCGCAACGCTCCTCGCGCTCGCCGCCCTCGCGCGCGCACAGCTCGAGAACCTGAGCGGGCTGACGCCGGAGCAGTCGTCGGTGGTTCTCCCGATCGTGTCGAAGTTGTCCGAGATCAAGAAACACACGGCGTTCGGCGCGTACACGACGGCGGCCGCAGAGGCGCAGTACGAGTGGGCGATGACGCAGACGATCGTCGACAAGGACGCGACCGCAGAGCCGACCGGCAGCAAGCTGGTCGAGTACATCGAGGACTTCGCATCGGCCAACGCCGAGTTCGCATCCACGCAGACCATCATCACCGGCGCCGCCAAGACCACCCTCATCGACGTCCAGAACGACTTCTGGAGCGTCGTCCAGAGCGCCGCTGTCGAGAGCTTGGCCACCGGCACCGACGCCGAGGAGACTGCCACCGAGACCGGGGCCGCCGCGCCCTCCGACGAGGAGGCCACGTCCGGATTCCCCCTCACCACCATCGTCCGCAGCACCGCCGTCGCCTCCGTCACGCGGTCCCCGGCCTCCCCCTCCTCCTCCGGCTCGAATTCGGTCGTCCCCAACTCGGGTGCTGTCAGCCTAGGCGCCGGCGGCCTTCTCGCCGGTGTCGTCGCCGGTGTTGCCGCCGTCGCTGCGGTGCTGTAAGAGTGGCTGTGTGGGGTGCTTGTTTATCTCTCGTCTTGCGCTTTATGTACATTGGATGTAAATTATTAACTACCCATTGGCTTTTTTTTTCCCCACGGGTTTTTGGGAGCAGTGAATGTAATGCAGTCGGTATTTGTTCGTCCGCCGTGACTAGGAGTTTTTTTTTTCTTTTTCGGTTTGGGTGGGGATATCCTTGAGCATTGGTTGGTCGGAGTGGGGAAATATTGTCAATAATATGTGCGACCTATGATGTGCATCATCTCCTACATACATACACACATTTTTTCAAGTAATAGGAATTAACTGAATCGCCAGGCACCAATCACGCACGTGAGCGAGTAGCAGATGCAAAGGGAGGGGTAGTGGGCTTGGCCGCCTGCAGGAATATGCAGAGGACAGTTAGCGAGGCATGAATTCTGCGAAGCGGTGTGGCACCAGATTCGTGTCACTGTCAACCCGTCCGCTTCCGCAGTGTAGCGTGTTTTTTTTTTGTTTTTCTTTCCGTTTGTTAATCACATGCGACCTAGGGCGATAAAGGATCCTATGTACGGTGAGGAAAGGCTATGTAGCATCTGCCACTGGACAAAGACAAAACCGTGAATGCAGCCAGACGCAGCATCTCATCCTCATGACCCCTGGGGTAAGAGTCAAGACACTCCAGGACATTCAAGCAAAGACAAGAACCCGGAACTCCTCACAACCTCATCCTAAGTCTCAGGGTGAGTTTAAAGCCTTTCCAGGACTGCTCATTGTTTATAGACGTAGAGCTGGGTCCTGAGATATTTGTGGACGATCCCAAGTCTAAGGTTAACCTTCTCCAAGGAAGCAAATTTTAGGTCTTCTCAGGACCATGTCGTGCAGCGTGTGGTACGGCCGCCACGGCTACACGCACGGGGTCAGGTGATGCCTGGTGGGAGCCGAGCCTCGAATACGAGATGTGGACGGAGTCACCCTCTGCGTGCAGCGGGCGATATAAAACGTCCCCCCCTGCGGCCCCACTCCTTCCCCACAAAAGCCAACGATGCGCTTCCATCGCCACGTCCTGTCCTCGCTCCTCCTCGCCGCCGCCGCGTCCGCGCGCTGCACCACCACGGTGTCGCCCCCGCGCTGCTCGGACACCATCTGCGTCTTCACCACCAACACCGGCTGCGGCTGGGTCGTCGGCGGCTGCTATCTCCACTCCACCTGCGGCGGCACGTACTCCACCAAGCCATGCACGACCACTGCCGAGACTACGCGCGAGGAGGTGGGTGCCGTAAGGACCGCGCTGAGAGGGAGCGGGCTGATGCGATCGAGCAGACTGCGACAACTACGGCGGTGACGACGCCGGACTAAGCGCTGGAGGATGGGAGGGGGCCGCGAATGGGCGGCATAGATCTTGAATTCAGTCAGCTGTGGGCGCACTCGTGTACATGGTGATCACTGACGCTGCGACGCTCCAGCGGTTAGCAAGACAACACCGTGAGGAAATCATAACAAGTGAAATAGCAATGATGCGCAAAATACCCACCCAAGATACTGATTGTGTACCCGCGCCCACTTTGTGGAGATGTTGGAGATGTTGGAGGCAAGTCGCAGATGGTGCAATGATTGATGGTGCGGAGAGATGGTGGACGGTGTGCAGAGAGGATGCAGCTGCAGAGCGAGGAATATCCGACCAGGCGAAGTAGCCATGCGATCTTAGCCCCCTCGAGCGAAGTCGGGGGTATCGTGAGCAGCCGGAACACTGTCTATTTTAAACTTGGCACCGTAGCTTTACCCAGAGAGTCTGTACGTGCGGTTAGCACGTATGTAGAATGAAGTCATTCGATGCGAGGTAGAGCACGTCGTCAGCCGTAACACAGCCCATCACTCGGAGCGCGAATGCTACTCCATGCCTCAAGCCCTAGAGCACTCTCCATCCTAGTCATTCATCACCATCTCACTGCACCGAGAGCACAATATATCCTCTGTATTTGTAACCTCAAGAGGGGCCCAAATATGCTGACCACTACCGCAGCCATCGCCCTTATAACGCGAAATAAAATTGATGCCACCATCGCCATTATCACTACCACCACAATAGCCGCCGACAAAGACTGCCGGGAGCCGGGACACCAATACCGACTCTGCGACCAACAAACAGTGTCGCATGAATTGTCGACTCGCATGTAGCGACCTATCACAATACGGGGGGTACAGCATTGTTCTGGTTGTGGCGATACTATTCAACTGCCATTCCGCCGCAAGATTTTTATGGAAAGTATTATGCTTTGGAGGTTAATAAAAGACGGCAGTGAATGCTTGTGCCCCTATTTTGCCGAGCGATCGACTGAGTAGTGGTTACGGCGTCGGCTGATGTATATGAAGGAGAGGAAGGAGCTATGTTGGGGCTTTAGCATGTATGATTGATTGTAACTAACTAGGCGTGCCACTAAGTGTACTCGGGGGGGAATGTAGTCAAGGCTCGGTGTAGACCTGTCTAGAAACCAGTTTGTCTCTCGTGTGGTGTTCCTCTAGAAGCACCTAGCACGTAACACAGCCTACAGAGCTGTAAATAAAGTAAAACCCATACATTAGCGTTGCCAGCGGAGCGTCGCCCTGCTCTCGGCTTGCGGTTCCTGTTCTTGCAACAGCCACACCGTCCGGTTCATCTTCATTGTCTCAATTTCACCTATCCGCCGTCTCTGAACATAGACGATATCCATGATGCTACTGGTGCTATGGTAGCGGTTCCTGGGGTCATGGTTGGGGGTAAATAAAGACTATTGTTTCTATCGGTGATGACGGGACTGTTGTCAGTGTGGTGTATTATAGTATATTACGAAGCCGCTGCTGGCGTGAAGTCACCCTTCATGAATGGATAGCCTATAGGGTATGAGGGACGGTTGCTGCACGGATGAACATCCACATCCATGACAACATACTCTAGGTAATCGAGGGGAGACGAAGACACTGGTGGTACATTGTGCGTGGTAGTCACGCTGTTAGGGTTGCGCCCCAAGTGGGTGCGCTCACACCCCTTCCGTTGAGGACTTCTTGTCTCCCCGTCTCTACCCCTTTTCATCTTCACTACTCATTTCCACATCGCAGACAATGTTTTGCCGCTTTTCTTCTTCCCAATAGATCTCAAGTCGAGACGCAACCATCTTCAGTAATTTTTTCCAGTCCTTCAGTCCTCACCTATTTGCTGCTACTCCCTCAAAATTCGAACGGAACCAGGACCCGCCTCTACTCCAAGGTCAGTAATAATACACCTATTTCAACGACTCCACTTTATCTCTCAATGGCTGACCTTCGGGAGGAGCATTATGTGGACGGCGGTCTTCCCACCGACATCCAGTTCACGATTGACCCTCCACACTTCCTCAAGGATGCACGGCCACACCCGAATGGTCAAGAAGCTCGCGGCGGCTGTCCATTCGAGAAAAGGATTGGTAGTCTTTATAAATAACATGGCGCCTGTGGAGGGCCTATAGAGCGAAGTCATCGGCTACCGTGTCTCTATGGACTGTGACTCGTGAATTGCTGATGCTCGTACGAAACGGCCAACAATCTGCGAATGCCCGGTCAACGCTTTCCGGCTCGCAAGACCGAAAATTCACCGACCGCAAGAAGGAGAATGTGCAGGCTGAGAGGAAGGTGCTGGAGCCAAAGACGCCCCTCGAGCTCAAGACCAAGAAGACCCTACACGCCGCGAGACCTCTGCCGCAATTGCCACCGCCTACGACAAGTAGGCGTTCGTGCAGCCATGCGGTGTATTTCATGCCGTCGAGTTTACGGCTGACCTATTCGACACCACGCTGCCAAGTGGCCCGTCACCGCTTCTCCTTGGCCGTGGAGCCGACGTCAACGCACGAATGATACGGCTTCCGTATGCTCCTTAGTGTGGACGTCGCAAATCTTTGCACCCCCAGCTGACCAGGGAGGATTCCTTGAGCAAGAAGGCCGCGCAGAAGCTTCGGAATGAAGCTCTCGGCCGAGAATTAAGAAGACTGTACAGAAGATTCGGAATGATTCTCTCGGCGCCGACGAACAGAGGCAAGCTCTCCGCACTATTGGTTCTCGTGGAGCCGCGGAGGTCGGCCAGACAACTCAGAGCCATCTCTCGCTGGCCAAATTCGTCACGAAGGACGAACAGCACACGCAAGCTCGCAGCACTGGCTCTTGTAGGGGCCGCCGAGTTCGGTCCAGTTCGTTCGAAACCCCTCCATCCATCAACACCAAGCAATTCATAAAATCTCAAATAGTCGAGCTCCTCCCAGTCTTCAAGCAGTAATTCTGCCGTCCCAGCCAGTCTAAGAGCAACCCCAACATGCAGACTTTTCTCAGCCATCTCGGCGACACCACCCAGCAGACCGCCTGTCGGGGTCCTTTTCTCCTCCGGTTTCGTCTCTCTTGGACGGATTAGTCGAGGAAGAACGGAAAGCAGACACAAGCGCACAGCGCTGATTCTCGTGGAGCCACGGAGCTTGGCCAGACATCTCAGAGTCATCTCTTGTGGCCAAATTCGCCAAGCAGGGCGAACAACACAGCGACCGATGGCATTTTCCAACCCTCCCCATTTTCTTTCCCCCATGGCTACAAAAGCCGTCGCGGTGGCGACAGGGAGCCTCATTCGAAGTGTGGTCGCAGGTACAACAGTTGCACCGAAGCCGAAAACTGTCAGCCACTTGCCAGTGGCTCAGAGAACGGTAGATACTCTTGTTTCGATCCCTTCATGCACGATATCCGTGGGAAGCACGAAGCAGACTGCAGTTCGGAGGATAACACCGAATGGGTTGGTTTGGCCGGCTTTGCTGCGATTTGGCTGGAACATTGCTTCGCGGTTGAAAAGGGGTACTGATGTTGTTTGATATCCGAATCAAACTTGCGCATGTTGGGGAAAGGGTGGAGTCGGAGTAGAGGAAGCATTTTTCCCTCTTTCCTCTTTCCTCTTTCTACTCCCTTCTTTCCTACATCACCATAGTGGAGTGAATACAGAAAGGAGTCGCTAATTGAGAGCTGTTCTGTTTCTCTACGGTTGGCCGTGTTCATGCCACCGCATGATCTGTATCTGCATAGTTTAGTGCTTTCTCATAACAACTTGGCGCCCGACAAGTTTGTCTGATCTCTCCCCTCCCGCACCCTCTCCCCTCCAGATGGCAATCGATCCTTGTTCGAACAACACATGTCGCGACTATTCTCCACCCGAGCTTAGACATCGTCAATCTGACAATGGGCGTCCAATTCCCACAGCACCCCTACCAAATACGTTAAAATAAAACCTCTCTTTCGGCCAGTCCCCAGTGCGTGTAAATTGGCTTCCACTATGTGAAACGGCTGACCCCGGGAACCATCTCTGCCCACCCTATCGTGAACCACAGACTGCCTATTCGACACACACTGGTGTCTACATACGAACAATACACCTCCGGGTGCATGCACTCGGGGGCGGCTCAACGGTTGACATTCCGTGCCTTTACGGCCCTGATTTCTGAGCGGGTGACTATGGTTACCTGCCTTAAAATGGGGCAGATCTTGTGCCTCGTGCCCGTTCTCCACCGCGACGTGCAGCAGCGTCCACCCGCCGAGGTCGACCGCCGACTCTTTGGCGCCTCCATCCACGAGCAGCCGGGCCAGCAGCCTCCCTCCGCTCCGCGCTGCGACATGAAGTGGCGTCCGCCTATCGCCGTTGGCTGCCGGGACTGACGCCTCGATTCACGAACAGCCAGGCTAGCGGTTTGTGTCCGTTCCGCGCCACTCCATGTGTAGCGGCGTCGACCCGATGGGGGAGGCCGCCGAGACGCCGGCGCCCGCGTCAAGCAGATGCTGAGCAACATCTAGGTTTCCAAATGCGGATACGCAGAGTAGCAATCGGTCTACACAGCGCCTCTGTACAGACTCTGGAATGAACGTGGTGGGGAAGTTCAATTTTATACAGGCCATCCATTCAAATTTGGATTTGGATATGTATGCTGCCGCCCTAATTCAAACACGCGGAATGCGGCAAGAGTGTGCCTCTCCTCTTGCCGCATAGGCGGGTCTTAATAGTCCGGCTGGCCCGCGGGATTTTGGACGGTCCAGTCCGGAGCTTTCTGACGACCCAGGCCGGGCCAGCGCCAGTACTAGTACATATGAACAAAATCTCATCAAGCGACTCCGCGGAGAACTGCAGTTCAATCGTCCGCACAGCAACCCAGCCATCAGTTCCCCGAGAACCGCAGGCCAACCGCCCATACAGTAGGCAAGCAGTGGGATTGCCATCCACAGCCAGCAGTCACTACGTATCCAGACAGCGATACCAGTTATGATCCCTACGCACAACCCGAGCTCCCTGACTGCATTGTATTTTTCTTAGATGATTCTGCCTCCCAGTAACTGCCTCCCCTCTCCGAGCTAGAGGTTAGTGTTTTGGGTGAAAGCAGCCCACCGACTGATATCGCATCCATGATGGGACCCTCGTTTGGGGATTTGGCAGCTTCTGCTTCGGGCCGCAATAGGAGGGGCTTTGTATGGCGTCCGATTGATGGGGAGGAGGTATACACGGAAGATGGAAGAATGAGGTGACGATGGAAGAGATGCAAATCTTTTGTAACTGGTGTTGATGTGTAGAAGCTGGCGAACTGTGATGCAGAGTAATACTCTAACCTTCGGAGCCGGCTTAACGAGAAAAAAACACGCAATCAGACATCCCGCACTTCGTTGACCAGAATGTGGATCTGCAGCCAGCTCACCCACAATCCTGAACCCAGTCACAACCGAAGAAATGCCCTTCGGATTTCGCTTATAGCTCCCCGTAATGGCCTAGTTGTAGTCCAAAACCTGGAAACCCACTCCCTGGCCAAGAATTGGTAAGACGCTAGTGGATCATGAGATCTCCCTCGCTTGCACGGCCCGCCGGGACCCAGTCCAGACCAGGCTGGCTCCAAAAAATCCCGTGGGCCCGTGGGCCGTGGACTGGTGTCGGCTGCTTCTCGCAGACCAGTCCAGACCGAGGCCAGGACTGGCCCGGCCACACTGTTGAGACCCCTGTTGGCGCAAGCTTGCAATCTAAGCCAAAAAAGCGTCGTTAGAACCTCTGGTTTGAATTGCTGGCAATGGTAGTTGATCCAGTGCTGGAATGCAACCTTTGATACGAAGGCTTCCCAAAGGGCAGCCAAGATTTGGCACCTGTCTTTGCAACGCCGAGTACAGTAAGCGGTGACGATCGTGGTAACATCCTTCTCGAGTTGCAAGGGCTATGTCATAGCCTGTCTAAGATCTCGAAGCGCAAACCGGCGAATGGTAGATTTTGGTGATTTCGGTATCAGAGCCGACCTTAAGCTTCTGGGTCTCCAAGCGTCCTTCCACCGGAAGGGGGGGGGGGGGCGAACCGGAAAACATACGGGCGTTCGTCCAAAATGAGATGGTTTTGGCAAGCTCTCAACGAGTCAGTCGCCGTAATAGTCGGTTTCCACCGTGGCTGCACCAAGCAACGTTTCCGATCGCAACGGCTCGTACGAGCACTGGACCTATCGGAAGGCGTTTAGTGCTAGTCAAGAACCACACGAATGCTGTCGTATATCTCGCCGTACGCGACGGTTAAGGTTTCCAGATCAACCATGTCGCAGAGCAAGGTAGTCTGAAGAGCAGCGAGTTGAAACCTTCATCCAAGTCGCTAGTTGTGGCACTTATCTCTCAGGCGAGCTTACATTCCCTTGGATCGCTCACAAGGGACGCGGCACCCTCGCCCTTGAGCGTATTTGGAACATTTCCGTGGAGCAGCTGCTTTCATTCGATCGTGCTCTGTACCTTCTCTTTCACAAAGCGGTTGATGTCATCGACATTGCCATCGGGTTCCAGCTCAGTCCTGGGAAACATCTCGAACTGCACGAGAATATCGGTGTCCATTCGAGTAGTCGCGAAAATCGTGGCTAGAGTATTTGATCTTTCCGCGACATGCGCGAGTACCTCCAGCGATTCCAACTGCAATTTGTGATCGACTTCGCCGAGGGCGTCAATGCAAATCGTCATCTGAGGATACACAGCCGTGGGCTGGACAAGTAGATCCTGGCATTCTTTCAGGGTCAACCCCGTGTAAATATCGAGGACTGGCGTGATGAACTCGTCTTCGGATGCAGTCTGCGCAAACTGCTGAATAAGCGTGCGAAGAATGCTCGCGGCTCGATCGCAGCAGAAGTATGTCAATTTGGATTTGGCTGTTGGTCAATGGCCCGTGGTCCAGTGTGCGTTTTGCCGGCTCCGGTTAGACGGGCTGATCGGAAGAGTTTCCCATCAGGTTGAGATTGCGGAGACTTACGGATTTCCCGCAACAGCAAACAGCATCGAGTCGGTTGACAGCCTCCAAGTGCGGTACTTCTCCTTCAAGATCCGCTCTCCTGTGCCTGCCTGCTAGACGGCCATCGCTGATACGCTTGTGGTGATTTATGTGCGGGGCCGTGGATATCCATTCCAGGATCTCCTTCTCTCCAGCTACAGTGCCAGCCAAGGTCGAAGGATACTGGGAGGCTGAGCATGTTCCCAATGGAGAGGTGCATGCGCACTCAAATCGACGAATCATCGATCTGGGTTCCGCACTGCCGCAGTACCGATAACCAGAGCAAACAGCCGCATACCATGAAGGCGCCTCGTAACTTCAGCGTACGGAGATCAGCGCGCTTGCTCACGCAGTTGCAACGCCAAATTAAGCCCGATGTGCTGGCAAGAGCAATCGCCGTCCGGCGCTGAACGCGCGCTAGCTGGGGCGGGTGGAGTGCGATGGCGGCACTCACTGCTACTCCACACGTTGCTGCTGCTGCTCGACGTCGAGATATCGCTCTGGAGTGCGGCTCCACCCACCACACGCTACGCGTCCAACTGCCCGGCCACAACTGTATAGTTACCCGTGCGCCCACACAGTCCGTCGCGCGCAGACACGTACGGGAGACGGGATATCCGCCGTGCATGGTCTCAGCGGAGCATCGCGTCTGGCATTGGTCGCGCGATTCGCGCCATCTGGAGCAGCAACCGTGGCGGAAAGCACTGACAGTAACTGCATCAGCAAAAACCGGGCCATCGAACACAGTCCAACGGGCCCTGTCAATACCGTGCATATGGTGTTGCGCGTATCTACGTGGCCTCGGCACCATTATTAGGTTCTGCTCATGCGGTCTGGATTCTGTGGGATTAGGTTTGATGTGCTCTAGATTCTGTGGGACTAGCTAGGAGTGATGTGGTCTGGATTCAGATGGATTGGGTTTCCGTTGGTGTGTTTCTGGATTCAGTTGGGAAAGGCTGTTTTTTTTTCTTGCGGATGTCCAGACCGGCGCGCCATAGACATCATGCCCAATTGTCGAGGCAGCGAAGCCGGTGCCGACGTTACCGTCTAGGCCAGGTGGCCAGTGTATATATATAAGTTTCTCTCTTTTCCGCTCCCATAGATCGATAAGTCAGTCCTTCGTTCTTCTCTCTCGCCATCCCATTTCGTTCCCACCCCTCCGTTTCATCACATATCCCTACGGTACTGGCTGGATACCCCGTCGGCACCGGAGAGAAGGGCAGTTATTACGGTGCCACCGGTTCGGAAGGTGGCTTCAGTGTCGATTTTTCTGCCAGTGTTTTTTTTTTTTTTTGATACCGGAGATTGCTTGGATGCCCGGGCTGGAACACGGCATCTTCGGACGACGCCCAGGACCTGGCGCTGTCCCCCATCGGGTCGTCGACGGATATAGATATCGTGCGAGTGAGCGCGTGGCATTTGCGACTGCCCCCAGGCCTTACCTCCAGCCTCACGAACAGCCCTATACTCGAAGTTGGGGACGCTGACGACTCTTTGGCCAGGGCTGGGCGTCGATTATCGCCATTATCTAGGGACGTACCTTACCCCTCCACACCGATGGACCCCACACGAAATTTCATTGAAGCAGGGTTAAATCGCTACTTTCATTCTTGAGGCCCACATTTATTCTCCCAGCACACCGTATATACCGTACACACGAAGTCACTGAATAACGGCGATATTGAGACGCGAGAGGGGAGCAGTTTAGGCAGCTTCCAAACGTATGTGCATCAAATATTTGTGGAACCTGCGAATGCCACATATCTACAAAGGACGAACGGCTGCTGACGTGCTAGTCGGATTTTCCCGTATCTAAGCAGACGCACAAAACATTTCGTATATATGGCATCGGAAAGCCACCCCAGCAGACTGCAGCCCCCGGCGTTCCACTCCGCGGGTTCAAGCTTTACCGCTTCGTGAATCGCACCGCTTTGCCGGACGATACAAGAGGTATCGATCGCTATAACGCAGTAGTTAGCACCAAGAGCCATGACGCCACAGACAACACGACGGGCCAGATTTTTTTCTCTCGTGGATTTGACGGCATCTACCGGCTCCTATATCCGTTATGCCAGGACACGTGCGCACTGGCCTGTGGCCGTCAATCATCCCAAGGCCCAAGCGCTCCGCTCGACTGCATACATGCCCAAGGGGCTTCTCGCCGCATCAGGCGGCTAGTGGTGATGGTGAAGAAAACGAACTTGGCCACTACATGATGTGTCTAAATTTAGACAGCCGGGACAGACAGTTGGGAATAAAATCGCTTCTGCGGTCATGAAGATTTACCCTGCTTCAAATCAGATACGAGATCTTGTGTACGGACCATCGTGGATGGAGGGATAAAAGCCGTAAAACCAAATCGATTGCAGCCCAAAATCATTCAGGAAGTAGACACGAAAATCTCCAGCTAAGCATCCCTCTGCACACCCATAGACATCTGCGTCGCCGGAGCCACAACCTTGATAGGCGAAAACACACCTTCCTTGACCAGATTGCTGTAGCGGCCAGAAATCTCCTCGTGCATAATCTTGTTGCTCTCCTTGACCATCTTCCGTAGCGCTCGGTCGGCCGAGGTAGTCTTCGCCGGCAGGACCTTTGTCTTGCCGGCGATGATACCCTCGTTCCTCGAGATCTTCTGCGCCAAGTCCCGCATCTGCTTGCTTGTGAAATCGTGGTTGTTGAGCAGCGGGCTGCTGGTGATGGTGGCGACCCAGTACTTGTTCCACAGCACCTCGAGGATACGGGTGTCGAGAGTGCTCTTGAAGTGCGTCACCTCGAGGGGGTAGTAGCGGCTGGCATGGGCACCAAACTCCGCGACCTTGCTGAGAGGGACAGGGTGGAACTCGTCGTCGTGGTCGTCGCTCGAGGGCTTGTGGCCGTCCGGGTAGGTCCTGAAGGCGCCGATGTCCACCTTTCCGGCCGAGATGGTGCGCTCGGGATCCACCACGACGGCAAGGAAAGGATCCACGAACTGCTGCTGGTTCGCCTCGGTCTCGACGTCGATGCCGGAGAGCCAGCAGCCGTAGCCGGGATGCGAGTGGTACCACCCCACCACGTTCTCCTTGCGGTTTCCTTGCCGCGTGATGTCGCTGTACATTGCCATGTACTCGTACGCCTGCTCGTGCGCGTTCACGCGGGTCTCGGTGCCCTCGACCGGGAGCGGGAAAGCGTCCATCACCACGAAGGTTTCGTGGGCGATCTTGCCCTGCATCAAGCCCATCACTTCGAGCGAGCCGCCGGAGCGCGCATGCATCACCATCTTTACCAGCGCGACGGCGGAGATGCGAACGTATTTGAAGTAGTTTGGGTCCTTGCTCCAGGGACGGAGGTTGTTCAGCGATCTGGAGGGGGGCGTTAGAGGTGACGGCTCGAACCGGGAGGGCGACGGGCACCGACTTCTGCGCCGCTTCGTCATAGTCGTAGAGACTGTCTCGGATGGGGTCGACGAGCGAGATTTTGTTTTGCGCCTCTGTGCAGAGTCAGCAGGGGAGAGGCCGCAGCACGGGGTGTGGCGTAGACTACCGAACTGAGCTCTAGCTGCTGCTGCGCTCTTCATACTTTCTGTTCTTCGAGTGGCGGTGGTTGGTGGTGGTGGCGGTGGTGAGTTGGGTGGTGGTGGTGGTGGTGGTGGTGGGGAGTCGGATGGGGGGGGCTTGTTGGTGTTTGAGGTCGGGTAAGCAGTTCCAGATGCGAGTCCGTGCTGGGATGCTTCCGTAAGCACTTAGTAAGGAACACAGAAGCCGCCCCTACCGCCCGCCGCGTTGCGCACGACGGGTGGCCGCCGCGCTGAGTACTATGGGCAGCGGGGCATGGCCAGCACAGGGTTGCGCGCAGAAGGATCCAGAATAGCGACGGATTGAGACACAATTCGCTCGCGCACACACGCAACGCACGCAACACCGCTGCGGAAGAGCACATGACCTCCACGTCCCGCAGCGATCTGCGGCGTGCGGGTTCCCGTTCGCTCGTCGACGCCGCACTTGCCGCCGCGGTCCCGCCCCCGCGTACATGTCGTACTGCGCCGCCGACGCCACTGCTGCGCCACAAGGAACCGTGCTGGGGGCTGCGCGGGGCGAGGTCCCGCTCTCTTTTTTTTTCATTTTTTTTTTCCGTGTCTCGCACGTTTTGGTGCGCCGCCAATGGCTGCTGCTGCAACCAGCAGCGTCCTGCAGGCGACAGCTGTTCAAATTCTCCACACGTCCGCACTCTCCGAATTGCCGAGCCATATCAATGCCTGCTGCTGCTTGCCAACGTGTCGTGCTCAGGGTTTTTTTTTTCCTTTTTTTTTCTTTTCTTTCCGAGCGAGCTGGCCGTCGCAAGTGGCCGAGAACGAGACGGGCGGCGATTCCGTCGCACTGCCTGCCGTGCAGCGTCGAGCTGGCTGCCCGTCGCTCCTCTTCCTTCTCCGCTCTCCTCCCGCGTCCGCATCGATCTTCACAAATCCCCCCCCGCCGCCGCCCTCGCCTACAGACCCCGCTCGCATCGAATCGCCGCTCCCTCCCCGCATCCGCTGTCCGCAGTCGCCGCCCCTGCGACGACGCCAAGCCGACGCCACGCCCGCCGTGCGCCCGCAAGCCAATTCCAACCGCCCGCTCCCCGCCCCCGGTGCACCGCCGCTGAGTGCCGCCGTTGCCCGCCGCCCGCTCTCCGTCGACGTCCTCGGGTTCTCCGCTGCCCGTCCGTCGAAGAATCCAGAGTGCCGCGAGCGTGCCCGCATCCGACGTCCCCCCCCCGCCTGGATGTGGGGTGTTCCGCGCGTTGATTGAGCGCCGCTCCCCGTCGTCCGGCTCCGCCACAACTCTCCGTCGCCGCTGCTGGCGTGTGCGCCGTGCTCCAGCCGCAGACCGCATCAGCCCTGCGAGTAGGTGTGCATTCCTTCCTTCCCGGCGCTCGCTCTTCCTCTCCAAGCGAACACTCCGCCAGCTCTGCGGCTTCAGTGCCCCACGGCCCCCATTGGTCTCCGCAATCCCCAAGAGCGAAAGAACTTGTCCGCGCCGCCGCTCCTTGCCATTTGCTCTGCTTTCGCTTGTTGTTCCGCCGCTGGCCTGCGTCGCCCTCCGCTCACTCGATCCAGTCTCGTCCTCCCGCCGCTCCACGCGAGACCCCTTTCGTCTGCGCGACCGAGCCGCGAACTGCCGCCCTCTGCCGTTCAGGGGCCTCGCAGCCATGTCCTCCGAACGCACTCCTCCTCCTCCTCCTCCTCCTCCTCCTCCTCCTCCTCCACCAACCCTGCCGCCTGCTCCTGCTCCTCCCCATCCCCGAATCTCGGCAACTCCGCACGGCTTCAACACGTCCATGTTCGACAAGCCTCCCGCTCTCGCACCGAGCAAACTGCGCGCACGAACACGTTCCCGCTCGGCCGAGCCGGCTCTGCGATCAACCCGTCTGACAAACCTTGCGAATGCGCAATTTCTGCCCCAGCAGCCACCGTCTCCTCCCGACACCGCCACCACCAACGAAGCAAACATCGCCGGCACGATACACCCCAGACCACTCCCGCCTCCTCCGCCTGCTCGAGCCCCTCCTGTCGTCCCCCCTGCCGACCAGAAGACACTCCCCAAACTTCCGGACAGAGTTATGGACGTGAAGCGCGCTTCGTTCAGCGCTCGAGGTCTGCCGCCAGCCGTGCAGCGGTTCTATTCCGCCGAAACTCCTGTCCCATCGACAATGTCGGGCTTGCTGCTGCAACACCAGCATCGAGACGTCGACGGCTTCCGCAACCCGCCCATCGCCGGTATGCCTCCATCGCCGCCACTGACCCGCAGGTCCACTACTTCTCCGCGCTCACCCGCCATCGGAAGGAGCATTTCCCTCCACAAGCCGCTGTCGCCACCGCCCGCGACCGTCCAGGAACAGCTATCGGACGCGGGCACGACGATACACCACACACCACGGCCCGCATCGACGAACGGCTCCAGCGTCTCGTTCAAGGATATCGTCAGGACGGGGAAGAACCTGGGCCAGAACCCCATCGACTACCTCATCCCGAACGGCTCTCTCCCCGCACCCGTCTCCCCGTACTTCCACCCTGTCCACGATCCCTGCTCGCTGGATGTGCCGCCGAGCATGCGCAGGGACAAGCAGACCGCCAATCCGGTTGCGGGCATCTTCGGCAACCTCAATTACCTCCTCGACTCGTATCTGACCATCCTCGCGTCGGGGGGGTCGTTGGCGGTCGGCACGGGATATCAATCCGTGGCGCGGAAGCTGCTGGATCGGGTGGAGACCCTGTTCGCGAGGGATCTCGGCGTGGATGGGATTGGCTGGGCGGATGTGCTGGAGTTCTTGCGTGGGAGCAGGCAGAAGCCGTTCCTGTGCGTGCTACCCGTCCGGGGCATCCTCGCGCGGAGGGACGAGGAGTCGGTCGTTTGCGGCGGGGATCTGGATGCACCGTGCACTACCCGCGAGCTGGCGGAATCCGTCGTGGCTGGTGTCAAGGCCAGGCCCGCCATGAGCAAGGTGGAGCAGTGGCTCGAGGAGGTCGAGCAGGTGTTGAAGGCCTCCGGTGATGACGGCTGTGGCGGGAAGAGTCTCACCAAAGAAGACGAAGATGAGGAGGACCACATGGTCTGCGAGATCATCGAAGGGATCCTGAAAAACAACACGGAGGAGAACCAGATCAAGAACTTCCGCCGCTTCCTCGACGACCGCGCTCTGATGGCGGATATGCAGCGCGCGCTGGTCAGGCTGTACGACGAACACCCCGCCGAATCCATCACGCCTCCGATCGTAGCCCTCTACATGCTCCTGCACCCTGAGCTGCACCCCATCCTCCGCGCCCTCTCCAACGTTGCCGATTCCGAGCTCGAACTCATCAATTCGGGCAAGTTCGATAGCTTCCTCGACGGCGCAACCAACGTCGTCGCGCGCGACGAGGAGGAAGAGCTCCACCTCATCACCAACCTCGACAAACGCCTCTTCTCCGTCCTCGAAGGCCTCGAGGACGAGATCGAAGAGCTGCACACACGCTCGCTCGTCGTCCGCCGCGCGCTCAAGTCCCGCAAGGAGCAGATCCTCCGCAAACAGCCCTCAATGGCATCGGTCGCCAACCGCTCCGTCTCACCCGTCGGCTCGCGTCGGCGTCCCAGTGCCCAGGGGAAACCCGCTGACGACGACCTGCAGACCGTGGAGGAGAAGCGCCGGCTCGACGAGGAAGAGTGGGCCCCCAACGTTCCGACCCTGCACGTTCCCATCACTCCGGACGATAGCGCCAGCAACATCACCTTCAACCGTCGCCGACGCCAGGAACGCACAGAGAAGATCAACCGCAATGACGACGACCGCCGCAAGGAAAAGGAACGCAAGCGCGAAAAGAAGGCGAAGAAGGAGGATGAGAAGGGCCAGGGCCTCGGCCCCCGCTTCTCGTTGAAGGAGTTCGCCATCAAGTCCGGCGAGTTCGGGCCGGGGACCGTCGTCGACGAGGAGAAGAGCGAGGGCGAGACCATGGTCAGTAACAAGCGCAAGAAGCGTAAGGGCGAGCGCAGGGAGAGAAGCAAAGTCCGCTGCGGAGAGTGTGGAAGTTGCGTTGGCGATGGCGACGAGGAGAAGAAGAAGCATCGGGAACACCGCGAGCATAGGGACAAGGACAAGGACGGCGAGAAGGAGGGCAAGAAACGGCACAGCAAGGAGAAGAAGGAGGAGCGGGCGGCCGACAAGGAGAAGGAAGAGGGGAAGGACGGCGAGAAGGAGAAGAAGGGCGAGACGGATAGCCTAAAAGCCCGTGGCCGTCCCAGTTGACAATTGTGGAAACGATTGGTACCCGAAGGAGGCGGAAGCGGAGCAGGAGCGGGGACCATCGAAGACGCGAACACCGAGCGCGACGAGGGGGAGGAGACACAGGAAGAGGAGAGGATCAACCAGTCCATGCTGGGGATCGACGACGACCTCAGCAGTGTCTGTACCGATGTATTACTAAATCTGCGGTAGAGATGGTGGGGGGTTTAGGAAGGGAGGCTAACGCGACGGACGGCCTGCGGCGTTTATTTTTATTTATTTTTCTATTATATATATTTTGTACGGAGTTCTATGTTGTTTATTTTGTGGCATTAGTAGGTAGGTATGTGGGGGGGCTTCTGGTGAGTGGGGGAGCACTCTTGGTGACGAATGATACACGGTCTACGGCATGTCGTGAAGGCTGCACGGCCGGACGAGTGAGTGATCTATTAGCTGGTGGCGGCGCATTCTCCGCTGCTCTCCCTCGCCCGCGGGGACGTCCGTACTGCTACCTGGCATCTCGCCGGAGCGTGGACCGCTATACCGATACGAACGGAGGCCGTCGACGGTCCGGAATCAACAGTACCATCCACCCATCAAAATCCGTCAGCCAGCCATAGCAGCCGCTCAGGGCGACGGGTGCTCCACCGCTTCACTGTTCCACTTGTTCTGTTGTTTCGCTGTACCACTGGTTCCGGCTGGGAAGACGGAAGGACGGGAAGTGAGCGAGCTGTGTATATGTCCCGGCCGGGTCGCGGGCCCACATGCAAACATACGGGCAGCGGAAGGCGGAGGCGCATAGCTCTGGGCTGGCGCTCGCCGGTCCATCCGGTGCGGGGCGTCGTCAGGCAGGCAGGCAGTGTAAAATCATACACACATAGGGAGTATAAAGAGGGAGGGAGACGTGGTTTGGTGGGGGTATGTTGGTGGGATTCGCGGTTGGGCCGGACATCAACGGAAACAGAAATTGAAACTAAATTGACTCCATACCACGCCCCGTTTTGTGAAAAGAAAAAAAAAAAAAAATTTAGGCAGGTAACTACCACCCTTTTTTTTTTTTTTTTTTTTTGCGAGTGATAGAAAATGTAACCGTCACAAGAGCGCGAAGGGAAGAACACAGTGGTAGGGTAGTACCTACGTAAGGCGGGGGGCCGTTAGCGGTATGGATTCTGCTCTACATATAGTTATACATAGGTGTTTCTCTGAGTGCACTTTGTGTTGTGCAGCGCGGCTTGACTCTGCCACCAGGGCTGTGTCCCTGCCAGGACTGGTACGACGGCATCTCGGGCAAGAAATGGCCGCGAGACCGGCCCAGCAGTCTATCTACAAGCCGCCGCGCTCCCGACCAGGGCAGGCGAGAGCACCGCGAGACGGCACTAGACAGGCCATGCGGCCATCGGCACGCATTGGCAACCGTCCCAGAGACCGTGCTGGTGGAGCGGCCCCCCGACGGGAGAAAGAGGTGTTCGCCAGCCAACTAGACACCTGTTCGCGAACTGCAGTCGGTGGGAGGGCCGCCCAGCGGACTCTCTGCGGTGGAGTTACTGGCGCAGACGGGGAAAAGAGAAACGCGCACTGCCATCCGCCCAGGCATTCGCGGGCCAGCGGTGCTCTGCGCCGGTCCTGGCTTTGCTGTGGAGTGCGTGCTGGAATGCGGGGTTCGGGGGAGGGACGGGGCAATGTACGGCGGTCGGATGTGTAGTGGCTGTCTTTTCATTCCGTCTGGCCTCTCTGCTCCTCGCCCTCGTTTTGTTGTTTCCTTCGTCTCTCCCAAACGCGTTTTTCTTCTCCGGCAAATCTATAATGACATCAGTTTTGAAACTACATGCACTCGTGCCATCGCTTTTTTGCCTCTCACCGTGATGCCATCCGGGGGCTGGCTGGCGGCTGGCTGGCAGCCCATATTCGATACCAGCCGCCGGGTCGTTCGAAAAAGAAAAAAAAAAATTTCCCCAAAATCAATAGAACAACGCATTTTGTCTCCCCTCCTATGACTACAGCCCACCACCAGCACTGCGTATGATCTCCGCGCGATTGTGACCAACACTATTACACTGCTGACAGTGCGCTGCGGAGCATCTTCCGCAACTGCTGGAAAAGCTCCCTGGGCAATCGCCCTACGCCAGGGGTCTCAATAGCCCAGCCGGCCCGCGGGCTGTTGGGACGGGTCCAGTCCGGGCTGGGCTTTCTGATGACCCGGTCCGGCCGAGTGGGCCGTGCGTTGACACAGGCCGGCCGGCGGGCGCCCACAGGCCAGCGCAAGTACTAGTGCATACTGAAAGACCTATCCCTGGCGTGTGAAATATTATGACAAGAAAGGAAGGTAGAACCAAGAGAGAATGGATGGGTGTTGCCGATACCCTATGACGGATTCCGTCCAACGCGAACGATGTAACGTAGTAGCGCAGGAAGTGAATCAAACCTGGAAGTGAATTAGTCCTCGAGGTGTGATTCAGGGCTAGCCATCCAGAGCGTCCCCCACCCATGTTAGAGTTGCGTACATCAACGGCATGTACTGGACACGTACCTACTCCCTCAACCCCAAACCAAGAACTTCGAACCCGTTTCCTATCCGGTACCTCTTCCATTTGTTTGTCGGTAATCCAATGCCGGTTAGTTACCAGCGAAATCGTGCCAGCTGGCCGTTATGGCCACAGGGTGAACGTTAGTACCGTTGAATAGTAACCCCCAAACAGCCGTCGCCTTTTACTGCGGCAATCGAGAGACTCCTATTTTCCGATTCCACCAGTACAAGGATGGCAAGGGAATGAAAGTAATAAACCATGGCTACTCGGTTCGGGGGGTGGTAAAGATTCATGAGATTGCGTACTCACTTCTGCAGAGAGCAATTGCAAACAGCTGGAGAAATCAAGATTCGATCTGAAGCCCACGAAAACAATATGGCCCTGCGATCGCGGAAGACGGAGCTGTAGAAGAGTGGTGTTTGCATAGAATCGTTGGGGCTATCCGGCACGACTTGACCTGCTACGAAGTATGGTATACGCGATCGTTGAACACCGAAAACGACGGAATCTTGAGTGCGCTAGCAAATTCTTTCTCCGGATGCTCGATCCTGTGACTGCGGTTAGAAGATGTGGTCGATACGGAAGTCTGCTCGGTCCGAATATTGAACATATCAGAAAAAACTGGTACAAATGGTTCCTGTCATGACATCCAGCATTATCGGCGATGTATAGTCGGTCCCTTAATAATAGCGGTGGATTGAACAACGATCCGAAGATCATCCGAGAGAACTTTCACGTATTGGAGCAAGCGATTCATTAGGCTCAGAATGAATGCACTCTTTTTTTGCTCTTTGTGTAGTCTGTGTAGATAATGTAATTCTATTGTCTACTTGCGGCTGCGGTCCCCGTTGTGCCGCGCCCTGGGCCGCCGTTGTACTGCTTCGCCGCGGTGAGTCGCCGCTGTGTTGAGTTGCCACACCTGGGTTGCCATAAAACTCCTTTCAACTGGCATCCCTCTAATGTTGACCAGACAGTGATGGGTTGCGTAGTCGCGAAATCCCCCACACAGCCAACGGCAGTGGTCCGCCCTTACGCCAACGATAATCCGCCTGCCCCCTCCTTACTCTGCCACCCAGTATCCCCTGACTCCTTTGTATACTCGAATACCGACTGTTGAGATTGCGGTGGTTGTTATTGTTATGGTGACGGTAATGGTTGTGTGGAACGCTGCTTAAAGTAGCTAGCCTTGAATCACACCTCGAGGACTGATTCACTTCCAGGTTTGATTCGCTTCCTGCACTACTACGTTACAGGATGCGGTACAAACCCCGCTCAGCAAATCGCTAAGTGCACAGAATTGGGTGACTAATCCCCAACAGAACTTAATTCCTCCCACAATACGAACGAAATTTCATCAAGCGACTCCGCGGGGAACTGCAATTCAATCGCCCACACAGCAACCCAACATTGGTTCCCCGAGAACCGCAAGTAAACCGCCCACACAGTAGGCAAGCAGCGGGTTTGCCATCCACAATTAGCAGTCACTATGTATCCACGACGTCAGACAGCAATACTAGCCATGATCCCTACAACACAACTCGCACTCCTCGCCTGCATTACATTTTTCTCAGATGATTCTGCCTCCCAGTAGCTGCCTCCCTTCCCGGAGCTAGAGGTGAATGTTTTGGGCGAAAGCAGCCGACTGACTGATATTATATCCGTGATGGGACCCTCGCTTGGGGATTTGGTGGCTTCTACTTCAAGCCGCAATAGGATGAGCTTTGTGTGGCATCCGACAAATGGGAAAGAGGTATCCACGGAGGATGGAAGAATGAGGTTGTGAGAGACATAAGTCTTTTGTAACTGGTGTTGATGTGTAAAAGCTGGTGAGTTGTGACGCAGGTTCGCATATCCGTACAGCAATAGCCTTCGGCCTTCGGAACCAACGAAGGCTGCAACCAGACATCTCTTTCTCTCCCGCTTGGTCAACCAGAATGCGGATCTGCGACCAGCTCACCTCCGCTTGCCCACAACCCTGAACCCAGTCACAACCGAAGAAATGCCCACCGTATTTCGCTTACAGCTCCCAGTAATGGCCAAAACCCACTCCCCGCCCAAGAATTGGTAAGACGCTAGTGGATCATGAGATCTCCCTCGTTTGACCAGTCCAGACCGAGGCCAGGACTGGCCCGGCTGGACTGTTGAGACCCCTACCTTACGCATGGTGATACATATCCTGTCGTTTCCGCTCTCCTTTCCTCGTGTGTCTCTCCATTTGGCGGCCCCGAGGTCTTCCTAGAAGGCTGCCAGACCGCCTACCGGTCTCATTGTCACGGTAGTTATCACGGTGGGTCTCTAGGCTGAAACCCTGAGGTATAAAGCCCCGGGGTGCCCTCGCAGCTTGGGGATATGATAGCTCGTGGCATTGTGGCTTCGTTGGAAGACACTACCATTGGTAGAACTCTCGCCAAAGTGCTTGCGGTATGGCGTCGTGATGCGGGTCCTACGTAGGTGCGTTTCTCGCTGACTGGCATCACCACAATGCACTCCCGTTTCATTTTCCAGCTGGCATAGACACAAAAAGGACAGCCAGGGACTGCGTATATGAAGATCGCACGCTGCCTATCCCGTTTTGTCAGTACTTGATCCCCATAGCTGGGAGCGGTATGCTGCTTACTTGTCTCTTTTCTTCGCTAGAACGTCGGGCCCCGGCACCCGCGGCCCAATAGGCTACCACCTGCTTGAACTGCGAAATCTTCTCAAAGCAGCCCCCCCCTCGACGCTCGCGTATTGTACTCGCTGGGAAGGAGCCAGAGCAACTCTTGTATTATGAACATAGCAGCCGATGTGCCACCGGAGATCGTGTCCAGGCCGGCACATAGATAGATGGGGGGGGGGGGGGGGGGGGGTGGACGTCAATTTTATTTCGCGTCTGTAAAGTCTGTTAAGACTACGGCGAACAGCAACATCAACCCATATCCGTCCGCGGGTCCAGCTATGCGGCTCTCCCTTTGGCCCTACTGGCTCAGTCAACAATACTCCTACAACAAATCACCAGATAGATAGGTGGTTTAACGAGTCGCCTCGACGCCGATATTTATTGCTGCTATCGTACTGCCGCCGTCGACAGCTTGTGATACTAGCCGCCAGCTAGCCGCCCGATGGTATTGTGGTAGGAAAAAACCCGATGGCACGATTGCACATAGTTTCGAAACTGATGTCATTACAAAGGTTTGCCGGAATAAAAAAGGCGTCGCATTGAGAAGATCTCCCTTCCGCCAGCGCTCCCCGGGCAGCGGTCCCGTGAGCCAATAATGTGCGGAGGGCTCCCTGGTATTCGAATGTTGAGGGGCGTCCATCTGGCCTGAATCGCCAACCCTGCACCATAATGCCAGTCTTGGGAATAGGGCCCCAGTATACGTTGCAGTCTTCGGGTGTATAGTCAGCAGTTTCGGGCTGCGGCTCAAGCGTGTTCCACCTCTCGCGTGCATCGATTGGTGGATCGGGGCCCGCCGTTGGCCGCTGACCGCCGAGGATCCTTCACTCATCTGGCCATGCGGACGGTATCCTCAGGCCAAGGGTGGATAAGTAGGGGATCTGCATCCCCCATCCTTCTCCTAGGGGGTTGGCACTAGTTACTGCGCCCTGGTCACCTCCCTCTAGCCATCCGCCTCCGGGGGCTGGCATCATTTTGCCTCGCCACTCTCTCCCCCGTCCTTCTCCCGGGTGACTGGCACAGCCGTGCCGGACTACTGAGGAATATATAGACGGCGTGAGTGAGGGGACTCTCCAATGTCCACATTTGGAGGGACGTCCATCTGGCCTGAGCCGCCAACCCTACACATACCGCCAGTCCGGGAACAGGACCCTGATATCCGCCGCGGGCTTCGCATGTCCGGCCGTTTCACGCCGTGGCTCAAGCGCGTTCGGCTTCTCACGCGCACCAATTGTGCCTCGCCGCCCTCTCCCCCGTCCTTCTCCCGGGTTGGTGGCACATCTGTGCCGGACCACTGAGGAATACATAGACGGCGTAGGTATGGGGCTACCAATGTCGTCAGTATATTTGCTCTGGTTGTCGACCGGAACGAAGTCGAAGCCAGGAATAATTACCTGCCCCCCACGACTACGAAGGTAGAAACAGCCGGGGACTACATCCCACGTCGCTGCTGTCATCCCCCCTCCTTTCGGCGGGTTCGTCCAAACGGTTGGTTGGAAGGGGGATAAACGACGAGCTTGGAAATTTGCTTGACACAGTGTAGGTTAACCGACCTATCTGTTGTAACAGCGAATATTTATTCCCCACATCACGATTTGATTGCGGCGGATTTACTTCGAAGGGAGACAAACTTTCAGTTGCAGGCGAGTAGTGTTGTAAGAAAGGGACCGAGTGGTGTCGTGGTGGAAGATGAGTGGGGAGTTGTTAAAGCGGTTGTGATGGTCGAAGCGGGGAGGGTTCTGTTGTTGGATGGAGGAAAAGCGGAAGGGAAGTGGAGAAGAAGAAGAAGAAGAGGGGGGAGCGCTAGCGTCAAACCGCGCAATGCCAAGGCTGTTGTAGGAATCGAATTATTTTTTGTTTATTCATTTACCCGCATGCGACCTACTATCGCAAAAGAGTGCCAAGGATCAGGACGGCATTACTGCGGAAGTACTGCTGTAATTAAGACTAGCGTAGATTCTATTCAAAGTCCGGTTTTAGACAGGACATTTTGCGATCATGATTGAACATAACCTCGCAGTGCTTGGGAATGCGCATAGCTGGCTAGCGAAGCTTCTACGGAAATCCGGATGAAAACGGGCTTGATGCAGTATTATGCAAATGTAGAGTTGCTATGAATGCCGAGTGGGGGCGGCATGTCTACTGCATGATTTGAGAACCCGCTTTGCATAAAATCCGGTTTTATTTCGGTGTTCTTCTGGTTTTTGCAAGAAATCGCAGTTATACGTTATCGGTACTGTTGCCGTAAGGATCTTGATATCGAAAGACTCTAAGCTGTCAATAAATGTGCATGAAGTGGAAATGCAGCTATAATACCGCAGAGTGACTGCGTATCATCGGCTACTCCATTCGCAGTTCGGTTCGATGCGGCTCATCAGATTTTATCCGATCCTCTAGCTACTGACTAAGCTATATCACACAATTGACCCCATTCCCTCGACGTCGCATCCCACACGCCATCCCCGCATCCAATCTCCGTACCCCGCACTTCATCCCTTCATCCCATCCCCATGTGCCGGCGCTACTTGCTCGGTGCTCACCCTGAGGATAAGGTTGTTCATTGGTAGACATCGAGTCGTTTCAGCGGCCAGAAGCTGCAGTTATTCTCATGATGTCAGCGGTGTCGATCAGTGGGAGGAGGGGGAGCGTACGTGGATATTAAGTATCAATTATAGGGAATCTGGAGTTATCATTAGGAGTTGCTTCAGTAAAGAAGGTGCACTGTGGAGAAGGACATCGAACATACTGTATGTATTAGCCCGGTATGTCGACATTTGGGCGGCATATACAATGAGTGTCTGCAAATTGAAGTCAGTCAGTAAAGACGGGGGTCAAGGGGATGTCGAATTCAGGGCTCACGAATGGGTGGGTGTAGCGGCAGTTGACAGAGGCCGAATGCAAGATTCATTATCACGAGTCAGCCGGTGATAAAGAGTGGGGTGCGAATTCGTACATAGAGGTGAGCGAATCATTGGCAAGCATCATCTGCAAAGTGAAGTCAGTCAGTAAAGACGGGGGTCAAGGGGATGTCCAATTCAGGACTCACTCACGAGTGGGTGTAGCGGCTGTCACGGCGTAGCCCTGACCACACGGAGTGTGAGTGGTTGCACTGTGTTTGTGTGTAGGTTTGCGCGGTGTTGTGTGTAGGGTTCAGCGCTGTGTTTGTGTTTGTAAATTCTTTACGGGTGGGCATGTATAAACCCCAGGCAGAGGTGAAATTTATCTTACGCCTTCGAAAGCTGTATTTTAACCGGAATTCAAACATATGGCCATTGTTGGAATATATGGATCGATAAACGTGAAGATTGTATTACAGTATTATGCGGGCACAAGATCTCTCTATATACAGGAAGGCCGTCAGGACAAAGGACGGAAGACTGCCCCCCGAGACAGTGCTCGGGGACTCAGTCATGTCCGGACGCCACCTCCGGTCCGTCATCTCCGGACGCCTATTATTCTGACACTTCCCCTCGTACGGAAGATGCAAAGGAACACAGGAGAGAAAGAAACAAAATCCTCGGATGCCTCATTAAAACTCGTAACCGTGTAAAAAACCCCCTTAAGGGAAAACCACGGACATAGGAGAAAGAGTGCATCCTCCAAGGAAAGAACAGAAAGAGTAACCTATTTCAAACGCTTGACTCGTGGTTGGTCG
>Ga0307516_10002143_pt1 | contig 26768 bp, 18 predicted proteins | sample 19_EM_MG_FD_203310 | JGI IMG/M metagenome (GOLD analysis project Ga0307516, IMG submission 203310) | Populus trichocarpa ectomycorrhiza microbial communities from riparian zone in the Pacific Northwest, United States - 19_EM | ecosystem: Host-associated > Plants > Roots > Unclassified | place...
GCAGCGGCTGCATGTCGGCCGTCAACGCAGGCCGGCAGCCGGGCAGTCCGATGCAGGCCGCCGAGGCGCTGGTGCACGACTGCGCCGGCACACGGGCCATCGTGCGGGCGTAGTCGGCCGGCGAGAGATCCGCCAGCCGGTCCACGAAGGCGACCACGGCCCACAGCTCGCTGTCCGACAGACGCGGCTCCCAGGCCGGCATGCCGCTCATCTTGATGCCGTGGCGGGTGATCCAGTACACCTCTTCGGGACGCCAGCGACGCGCCGCGTCCACCAGGGAACCGGGCAGCGGCTGCAGGCTCTTGCTGAAGCCATGCGGTGCAACGCCGGGGCCGCCATGGCACTGCACGCAGTGGTCGCGGTAGCAGGCAGCGCCGAGCGCCAGCCGCTGCGGGTCCTGCAGCGGGGGCGCCTCGATGCCGGCCGCCCGGGCCCGCACCGAGTGTTCCATCGTCGCCTCCAGCAGCCGGTAGACCATGCCGCTGTGGGAGGAGGTGGCCGACACGTCATAGAGCCCGAGGCGCACGAACCCGGCCGCGCCGGCGAGTGCGGCCAGTGCCGCGGCCAGCAGCGTGGCGATCACGGTTTTCATCAGCGTGGCAAACCGTCCATGGATGCCGCCCGCGGGGCAAGCCGCGAACCTTGCCGGCCCGGGCACGATTCTTGACCCCTGCACCGCCATGCGCACTGCCCTGCCCGCCTGCGTCCCGGCCACACTGCTGTCCCTGTCCCTGCTCCTGCTGACCGGCTGCGGCAGGCCGGAGGCCGGCGCCGGCCGGTTTGCAGGGGTCGACGGCGGCAACGCCGAGGCGGGGCAGCGCCTGCTGTCGCACTACCAGTGCGGCAGCTGCCACCTGATCCCGGACGTGCCCTCGGCGAAGGGCCGCACCGCCCCCTCGCTGGCGCACTTCGGCCGACGCAGCTACATCGCCGGCCAGGTGCCCAACCGCCCCCAGGCCCTGGTGCGGTGGCTGCAGGACCCGCAGGCGCTGTTGCCGCAGGCCCGCATGCCAGGCATGGGCGCCAGCGAGGCCGATGCCCGCCACATGGCGGCCTACCTCCTGTCCCTGCAATGACCAGCTGGCTGCCCTTCCAAAGCCCTTCGGTGCTGGCGCCAGCCGGCGCCGAGGCGGCCGCCTTGCAGGCGCTGAGCCTCGTGCTGATCGCCGGCGCCACGCTCATCTTCGCTGGCGTGATGGTGCTGCTGGTGCTTGCGCTGCGGCAAAGGCAGAAGCGGACCGTCCCCACCGCCTGGTGGATCCTGGGCGGCGGGATCGGCTTTCCGGTCGTGGTGCTCAGCGGGCTGTTGCTCTACAGCACGGCGCGCACCGCGGGCCTGGAGCGGCCCCTGGCCGACCCGCCGCTGGTGGTGGGCGTGACCGGCCGCTTGTGGTGGTGGGAGGTGCGCTACCGCGACCCCGCCAGCGGACACGAGGTGGTGCTGGCCAACGAGCTGCGGTTGCCGGTCGGCCGGCCGGCGCAAATCGCGCTCGGCTCGGCCGACGTGATCCACAGCTTCTGGGTGCCCGAGCTCGGCGGCAAGCGCGACCTGGTGCCCGGCAGGATCAACCACCTGGTCATCACGCCGCTGCGCTCGGGCGTGTACCGCGGCGAGTGCGCCGAGTACTGCGGCGTCCAGCACGCCAAGATGGCGCTGCCGGTCGTCGTCATGCCGGCGGAGGCATTCGCGGCATGGCTGGCCGCGCAGGCCTTGCCGGCATCGCCACCCGGCACGGGCCCTGCCAAGGCCGGTGAGCAGGCCTTCCGCGCGCAGGGCTGCACAGCCTGCCACACAGTGCGCCGCTTGAACGAGCGGGTCAACCGCGGGCCGGATCTCACGCACGTGGCCAGCCGCCTCACCCTGGGCGCCGGCGTGCTGCGCAGCGAGCCCGGTGCGGCCAAGCGCTGGCTGGTGGGCGTGCAGGCGCTGAAGCCGGGCGCACGCATGCCCTCCTATGCGCACCTGGACGGCGCCACGCTCGACGCGCTGTCCGCCTACCTGGAGCAGTTGCAATGAGCGGGCGCACGCTGCCCCACCGCCTGCCGCGCCCGCCCGGCGAGCTGGAGGCCCTGGAGCGCGCGTGGGCGCCGCCGCGCGGCTGGCGCTCGGTGACCGCAGTCAACAACACCTACATCGGCAAGCTCTACATCGGCACGGCCCTGCTGTTCCTCCTGCTGGCCGGCGTGCTGGGGCTGCTGATGCGGGCGCAGCTGGCCGTGCCGAACGCCGGGCTGCTGGGTCCCGGCACCTACAACCAGGTCTTCACGATGCACGGCACCGTGATGATGTTCCTGTTCGCGGTGCCGATCGTCGAGGCGGTGGCGGTGTACCTGCTGCCCAACATGCTGGGCGCGCGCGACCTGCCATTCCCGCGGCTGTCGGCCTATGCGTACTGGGCCTACGCCTTCGGCGGCCTGGCGTTCTTCTGCTCGCTGTTCTTCGGCCTGGCGCCCGACGGCGGCTGGTTCATGTACCCGCCGCTGACCAGCGGCGAGCATTCGCCCGGCATCAATGCCGATTTCTGGCTGCTGGGCATCGGCTTCATCGAGATCTCGGCCATCGCGGGTGCGATCGAGCTGATCATCGGCATCCTCCTGACCCGCGCGCCGGGCATGACGCTGGGCCGCATGCCGGTGTACGCGTGGGCGATGCTGGTCGTCGGCTTCATGATCGTGATCGCATTCCCCGCGGTGATTGCCTGCACCGCGCTGCTGGAACTGGAGCGCGCCTTCGACTGGCCGTTCTTCGATGCCGCGCGCGGCGGCGATCCGCTGCTGTGGCAGCACTTGTTCTGGTTCTTCGGCCACCCCGACGTCTACATCATCTTCCTGCCCGCCGCCGGCATGGTGTCGGTGATGCTGCCGGCACTGGTCGGCACGCCACTGGCGGGGCACCGTGCCGTGATCGCGGCGCTCGTGGCCACCGGCTTCTTCAGCTTTGCGCTCTGGGCGCACCACATGTTCACCGCGGGGCTGGGCTCGCTCAGCCTGAGCTTCGTCTCGGCGGCCAGCATGGCGGTTTCCATCCCGGCCGGCATCCAGGTGTTCGCGTGGCTCGCCACCCTGTGGCGCGGCCAGCTGCGCTGGAACACGCCGACGCTCTTCATCCTCGGGTTCCTGTTCACCTTCACGATGGGTGGCCTCACCGGCGTGATGGTGGCGGCGCTGCCGTTCGACTGGCAGGCGCATGACAGCTACTTCGTCGTCGCCCACCTGCACTACGTGCTGATCGGCGGCATGGTGATGCCGGTCTTCGCCGCGCTGTACTACTGGATGCCGCTGCTGGGTGGCCACCCCTTGAGCGAACGCTGGGGCCGCTGGGTGTTCGGCCTGGTGTTCGGCGGCTTTCACCTGACCTTCTTTCCGATGCACATTGCCGGGCTGCTGGGCATGCCGCGCCGGGTGTACACCTACGACGCCGGCCTGGGCTGGGAGTGGCCCAACCTGCTGGCCAGCGCCGGCGCCGTGCCTCTGGCGCTGGGCGTGCTGCTGCTGGCCGCAGACGTGGTGCGCACGCTGCGGCGGCCACCGACCGGGCACCACAACCCCTGGAACGCGCCCACGCTCGAATGGCTGCCATCGGCCAATTACGGCATGCGCAGCATTCCCCAGGTCGAGGGCCACGAGCCGCTGCGGCAGCAGCCCGGGCTGGCCGACGAAGTGAGCGAGGGCCGCCACTGGCTGCCCGGCACGGCAACCGGCCGGCGCGAAACCCTCATCACCACGCCGCTGCGCGCCGAGCCGCACCATGTGATCCTGCTGCCCGGCCCGGGCTGGCTGCCGGTGCTGGGCGCGTTCGGGACGGCGGCGTTCTTCCTGCTGCTCACGGTGAAGTGGATGGCGTCGGCCTTCGCGTTCGGGTGGCTCGCCATCGGCTGCGTGCTGGCCTGGTTGTGGCAGACCGACCGCCTGCCCACGGACAGCGTGCAAGTGGCGGATGGGGTGCAGCTGCCGCTGGGCGCTGCGCGCCTCCATTCGCATTCATGGTGGGCGACGCTGGTGCTGCTGGTCGTCGATTTCACGGTGCTGGCTTCGCTGGCCTTCGGCCATGTGCACCTGGCGATGCTCGCGCCGGTGTGTCCTCCGCCAGGCGCCGCGCTGCCGCCGCCCGGGCAGGTGTGGCTGGCTGCAGCGGGCTTTGCGGCCAGCGGCGCGCTGCTCGGGTGGAGCGGCCGCCCCCTGGCCGCGGGTGCTGCCCTGCGCCGGGCGCGACTGCTGCCGCTGCTGGCGGCGACCGGCGTGCTCGTGGCCGCTTTCGGCGGCCTGCTCGCCGCGGTGGTCGGCACCGGCCTTGCGCCGACCGCACACGGCTGGAGTGCGACCCTGGCTGCGCTGCTGGCCTATCTCGGGTTCCATGTGGCGGTGGTGCTGGTCGCCGCGGCCTACCTCGGCGCGCGCATCTGGCACGGAGAGGTCACGCCGCGCCAGCGCGCCACCTTCGACAACATCGCGCTGCTGTGGTGGGGCAGTTGCGTGCAAGGCGTCATCGTGGCGCTGCTGCCCTATGCGCTGGTGGCCTTGATGCGATGACACCGCCTCGCTCCCCCTTCTTTGCCGGCGTGCAGGCAGGCACGGCCGCGTTGGCGCTGTGGGCCTTGCACTTCGCGTTTTGCTATGCGGCGGTGGCGGTGGGCTGCACGGCAATCCTCGACGGCGGCGCAGCGATCACGCCGCCGCAGTTGCGGCTGCTGCTGGCGGCAGGAACGGCGGTGGCCGTGGCAGCCGGGCTGCGGCTGCTGTACGTCGCCTGCCGCAGGCTCGGTCCCGCACAAGGCGACCTGCTGCCGAAGGTGCGGCTCGTGGGCGCGGCACTCGCCGTGGTGGGCATGCTGTGGACGAGCCTTCCGCTTGCACTGCTGCCGCTGTGCAGGGCCGGGTGACACCGCGCTGCAGTGGCGCCCTTGTGCCGCGGGTCGCGCTTGGTTCTCTCTTACTTTGCAAGAGCCCGCCGGAGTTCGCCCGGCCGGCGACCTTCTTTCTTTGCTGGTGCGTAACTACTCAGGTCCCCCAGTTTCCATGGCTGACCAAGCGTGGTTCGCCGCCGTCCGCAAGCATGCCATCTTTTGAGCGCAAGCCCCTGCGGTCAGGCCAGCCGGCGGCCCGACTGCGACGCCCCTTTCGGGGTTCCCTGCGGTGCTCGGTCCCGGCTGGCCTGCCCACAGGGGCTTGTGCTCTCAAGGCGGCAGGACTGCTTGTGGGGCCGGGCCACACTCACTCAGCCATGGAAACCGGGGAGACCTGAGTAGTTACGCACCAGCAAAGTTCCCGGAGAGGGCGAACTCCGGCGGGCCATCACAACGTAAAAGAGAGCAGTGCGCGATTAGCGGCACAACCACATCAAGGCCTCTCAGCGCCTCTCCGCGCGCCCACCCATGATGCCGTCCCACCACTCCTTGGCGGTGGCAATGAGGGTGTCCATGGCCTGCGGGTCGCGCTGCATCAGCGCCTTCGCATACGACCTCATCTGCTTGGCAGTCACATGCGGCGGCAGCGGCGGCACGTTCGGATCGGTCACCATCTCCAGCAGCGTGGGGCGGTCGCTGCGCAGCGCCTGCTCCCAGGCGCCGGCGATCGCGTCGGGATGGTCGACGCGGATGCCGTTCAGGCCCAGCAGCCGCCCGTACTCGGCGTAGGCAAAGCGCGGCAGCGCCTGCGAGGCCTCGTAGCGGCGGTTGCCGGCGGAGACGCGCTGCTCCCAGGTGACCAAGTTGAGGTCGCCGTTGTTGAGCACCATGACCACGAGCCGTGGGTCGCGCCACTGCGTGTAGCGGTCGGCAATGGTGATGAGGCCGTTCATGCCGATCATCTGCATCGCGCCGTCGCCCAGCAGCGCGATCACCGGCCGGTCCGGGTATGCCAGCTTGGCGGCAATGGCATACGGCACGGCGGGGCCCATGGTCGCCAGGCCGCCGGACAGCGAGGCCATCATGCCGCGCCGCATCTTCAGGTCGCGCGCATACCAGGCGGCCGCGGTGCCCGAGTCGCAGGTGAGGATGCAGCCGTCGGGCAACTGCTTGCTCAGCTCCCAGAACACACGCTGCGGGTTGATCGGCTCGGCGTCGTTCATGGCGCGCGCCTCCAGCACCCGCCACCACCGGCCCACATGGTCGGCGATCTTCTGCTGCCATTCGCGGTTGGCCTTGTGCTGCAGCAAGGGCAACAGGGCCTGCAGCGTGCCGCGGCTGTCGCCCACGAGGTTGATCTCCATCGGGTAGCGCAACGCGAGCTTGCGGCCATCGATGTCGATCTGCACACCGCGCGCCTGGCCTTCCGGCGGCAGGTACTCGGAGTACGGGAAGCTCGAGCCCACCATCAGCAGCGTGTCGCAGCCGTTCATCATTTCCCAACTCGGCTGCGAGCCCAGCAGCCCGATGGGCCCGGTGACGAAGGGCAGGTCGTCGGGCACGGCGGCCTTGCCGAGCAGCGCCTTGGCGATGCCGGCGCCCAGCCGTTGGGCCACCTCGATCAGTTCGTCGGTGGCGTGCAACGCGCCAGCGCCGGCGAGGATGGCCACCCGGCTGCCCGCATTCAGCACGTCGGCGGCACGGCGCAGGTCGGCCTCGGCCGGCACCGGGCCACCCCAAGGCGGCCGAGCACCCGCTTGGCGGGTGGCCACCGGTACCCCGGTGCCGGGTGCCCCAATTTCCGCGGGCACGCCGCGCCCGGCCGTCATGCCGATGCCGCTGTGCACCGTGCCGTGCTCGCGCGGCGGCCTCTCGACGGCGTCTTCATCCTGCAAGTCGTGCGGCACGATCAGGCAGGTGACGGTGCGCTGGTCGCGGGCGATGCGCATGGCGCGGTCCACCAGGTGGCGGATCTGGGCCGGCACCATCGCCGTCTGCACGTACTCGTGCGCCACGTCCTTGAACAGGCTGGCCAGGTCCACCTCCTGCTGGTAGTCGCCGCCCATCGCCGAGCGCGCCGCCTGGCCGACGATGGCAAGCACCGGCTGGTGGTCCAACTTCGCGTCGTACAGGCCGTTGAGCAGGTGGATCGCACCCGGGCCCGAGGTGGCCATGCACACGCCCACCTCGCCGGTGAACTTGGCGTGCGCGCAGGCCATGAAGGCCGCCAGTTCCTCATGGCGCGCCTGCACGAACTCCATGCGGTCGCCCATGCGGTCGAAAGCGCCCATCAAGCCGTTGATGCCGTCGCCCGGGTAACCGAAGACGCGCCGCACGCCCCATTGATGGAGCCGTTGAAGCATCTGGTCGCTGGTGGTGGTTGCCATGGCAGTCTCCGGTCTCGTTGGGGGGTGCGATGTGCGCAACGCCGTCGCACATCGCCAGGCCCGGCAAGGCACGTGCCCCACCCGCCGGTTGAGACACCGGCCTGCTTTGCGGCAGATCAAGACGCCCGGCCCCGCGCCCTTCTATCCTGCCACCCAAGGCAGGCCGCACCACACGCGGCGCCTACACAGGAAGAAGGACGCCGCGGCTCCATGGACCCACACACCCCACCGCCCACAAGGTCGCAGGAACTGCGCGCGTTCCTCTTGCTCTCGGTCGTCATGGCGCCGGTGCTTGCCGTGGCCATCGTCTCCGGGTACGGCTTCCTCGTCTGGATGCTCCAGCTCGTGGCCGGCCCGCCCGGGGCCACGTGATGAGCCGCCCCGCCCTGTGGCGTGAGGAGCTTCACATCGCCAGCCTGGTGGTCCACGCCACGCCATGCCGGATCGAGTCCGTCGCCACAGCCGTCACCGCACTGCCCGGCGCCCTGGTCCACGCCTCGTCGGCCCACGGCAAGCTGGTGGTCACGCTGGAGGCCCCCACCGCCGAAGAGATCACGGCCCGGGTATCGAACATCCAGCGCATCGACGGCGTGCTGTCCGCGGCGCTGGTCTACCAGTGTGCGGACAGCCTGGCTGCCATGAACGAGGAAATTCCCCATGCGTAGGCGCGAGTTCATCAGGCAGTCCGCGGCCACGGCCGCCGGTGCGGCTGCCGGCATTGCCATGCCTGCGCAAGCGCAGCCCACCCCCGGCGACCCGGCAGTCAAGTGGAGCAAGGCCCCCTGCCGCTTCTGCGGCACCGGCTGCGGCGTCACCGTGGCGGTCAAGAACGACCGCGTGATTGCCACGCAGGGCGACCCGCAGGCCGAGGTCAACAAGGGCCTGAACTGCATCAAGGGCTACTACCTCTCGAAGATCATGTACGGCGAAGACCGGCTCACCACGCCGCTGCTGCGCATGAAGGACGGCAAGTACGCCAAGGACGGCGAGTTCGAGCGCGTCTCCTGGGACACCGCCTTCGACGTGATGGCCGAACAATTCAAGCGCGCGCTCAAGGAGAAGGGCCCCACCTCGGTGGGCATGTTCGGCTCGGGCCAGTGGACCATCTGGGAAGGCTATGCCGCCCTCAAGCTCATGAAGGCGGGCTTTCGCACCAACAACCTCGACCCGAACGCCCGGCACTGCATGGCCTCGGCGGCGGTGGGCCTCATGCGCACCTTCGGCGCCGACGAGCCCATGGGCTGCTACGACGACATCGAGGCCGCCGATGCCTTTGTGCTGTGGGGCTCCAACATGGCCGAGATGCACCCGATCCTGTGGACCCGGGTGACCGACCGCCGGCTGAGCGCCGCCCATGTGAAGGTGGCCGTGCTCTCCACGTTCGAGCACCGGTCCTACGAGCTGGCCGACATCGAACTCACCTTCACGCCGCAGACCGACCTGGCCATCCTCAACTACATCGCCCACCACATCATCAGCACCGGGCGGGTGAACAAGGAGTTCGTCGAGAAGCACACCACCTTCCTGCTGGGCAATGCCGACATCGGCTACGGCCTGCGGCCGGAGCACCCGCTGCAAAAGGCCGCCAAGAACGCGGGCGCGCCGGGCGGCTCCAAGCCGATGACCTACGACGAGTTCGCCAAGTTCGTTTCCACCTACGACCTGGACTACACGGCCAAGCTCAGCGGCGTGCCCAGGAACCGCCTGCAGGCGCTGGCCGAGTTGTATGCCGACCCGGCGATCAAGGTGATGTCGTTCTGGACCATGGGGTTCAACCAGCACACGCGCGGCGTCTGGTGCAACCACATGGTCTACAACATCCACCTGCTCACCGGCAAGATCGCCACGCCGGGCAACAGCCCCTTCTCGCTCACGGGGCAGCCCTCGGCCTGCGGCACCGCTCGCGAAGTGGGCACGTTTGCCAACCGCCTGCCGGCCGACATGGTGGTGACCAACCCCAAGCACCGCGCCCACGCAGAAGAGATCTGGAAGCTGCCGCCCGGGACCATTCCCGACGTGCCCGGCTACCACGCCGTGCTGCAGAACCGCATGCTCAAGGACGGCAAGCTCAATGCCTACTGGGTGATGGTGAACAACAACATGCAGGCCGGTGCGAACCTCATGCAAGAGGGCTACCCCGGCTACCGCAACCCGGCCAACTTCGTGGTGGTCTCGGACGTGTACCCCACGGTCACCGCGGTGGCGGCCGACCTCATCCTGCCGGCAGCGATGTGGGTGGAGAAGGAAGGCGCCTACGGCAACGCAGAGCGGCGCACGCACTTCTGGCACCAACTGGTGACGCCCCCGGGCGATGCGCGCTCGGACCTCTGGCAACTGATGGAGTTCTCCAAGCGCTTCAAGGTCGAGGAGGTCTGGCCCGCCGAGCTGCTGGCCAAGAAGCCCGAATACCGCGGCAAGACGCTGTTCGACATCCTCTACCGCAACGGCGAGGTCGACAAGTTCCCGGTCGCCGACGTGGAGGCCGGCTACGCCAACGCCGAGGCCAAGGCCTTTGGCTTCTACCCGCAGAAAGGCCTCTTCGAGGAGTACGCGCAGTTCGGCCGCGGCCACGGGCACGACCTGGCACCGTTCGACGCCTACCACCAGACCCGCGGCCTGCGCTGGCCGGTGGTCAATGGCAAGGAAACCTTGTGGCGCTACAAGGAGGGCACGGACCCCTACGTCAAACCCGGCTCGGGCTACCAGTTCTACGGCTTCCCGGACGGCAAGGCGCGCATCTATGCACTGCCGTACGAGCCGCCGGCTGAAGTGCCGGACCCCGACTATCCCTTCTGGCTCTCGACCGGGCGCGTGCTGGAGCACTGGCACTCCGGCTCGATGACCCGCCGGGTGCCGGAGCTGCACAAGGCCGTGCCCCATGCGGTGTGCTACATGCATCCGGACGATGCGGAGGCCCTGGGCCTGCGGCGCGGCTCCGAGATCGAAATCAGCTCGCGCCGCGGCAGCATGCGCACGCGGGTGGAGACGCGTGACCGCAACAAGCCACCGCGCGGGCTGGTTTTCGTGCCGTGGTTCGATGCGAGCCAGCTCATCAACAAGCTGACCTTGGACGCCACCGACCCCATCTCGTTCCAGACCGACTTCAAGAAGTGCGCCGTGAAGATCGTCAAGGTCCAGGCCGCCAAGGGGCCCGCATGAAGCCGCGCATCGTCCTGAGGCTCGCCATGGCATGGGTCATGGGGTTCGCACTGGCCCACGCCCACGCGGCGCCGTTCGTTGACGCCCTGCGCGGCCCCGTGCCCATCACGGCCATGACCGAGCCGCCGAGGCTGGGCAACGCGGTCAACGACGACGTCCGGCTCAAGCGCAACTACAGCCAACAGCCACCCATCATTCCGCACCGCATCGACGGCTACCAGGTCGACAAGAACTTCAACAAGTGCCTGGACTGCCACGCGCGGGAGAAGACCGCGTTCTCGCAGGCGACTCCTGTCAGCGCCACGCACTACATCGACCGCAACGGCAAGGTGCTGGACCACATCTCGACGCGGCGCTACTTCTGCAAGCAGTGCCATGTGGCGCAGGAGGGTGTGCCGCCACTGGTGGGCAACGGGTTCCGGGGCGACCCCCCTGCGAATGCCGCATCCGCACCCCTGCCGAACAAGTAGCACGAGGCCCCCATGCTCCAGCGCATCAAGCACTACTGGCACATCGTCCGCAAGCCCAGCCTCCACTTCAGCCTCGGCTTCCTGACGATCGGCGGCTTCATCGGCGGCATCATCTTCTGGGGCGGGTTCAACACCGCCATGGAGGCCACCAACACCGAGGCCTTCTGCACCAGCTGCCACGAGATGCGCGACAACGTGTTCGCCGAACTGAAGACGACCATCCACTACACCAACCGCTCCGGCGTGCGGGCCATCTGCTCCGATTGCCACGTGCCGCACAACTGGACGGACAAGATGGCCCGCAAGATGCAGGCCTCCAAGGAGGTGTGGGGCAAGATCTTCGGCACCATCGCCACGCAGGAGAAGTTTCGCGACATGCGCCTGGAGCTGGCGCAGCACGAGTGGGCGCGGCTGAAGGCGAACGACTCGCTGGAGTGCCGCAACTGCCACCAGTACGCGTCGATGGACTTCACCCGCCAGAGCGTGCGGGCGCAGAACATGCACGCCACATACCTGACCAGCAAGGAGAAGACCTGCATCGACTGCCACAAAGGCATTGCGCACAGGCTGCCGCACATTCCGCCGGGGGAAGCGCCGACCGACACGCCGGGGCAGGTGGTGCCAAAGCCGGACGGGCCGGAGCGCGCGGCGCCGGCTCCTGCGGCCGGCGCCAGCCGAAGCCCGGCGACCTGAAAGGCTGAGAGGCACCGCCCAGGAGTACGAGCTTGTCGGGCAGACGACTGCCCAGTCTTCGCAGACCGGTACCGAAGTTCGGGCTGTCTGCACATGCCAGGCCCCGGTTCCGTACAACGCGTTCCTCGTCAACTCGCTTCTACATCATGCGAATCGTTCCATCCGGCCTGGGTGATGGCCGGGGACCCTTGGCGCGGGCCGCGGCAGACTTGGCTCGCAATTGCCTCCCGAAGCGTTTCGGCCCAAGCTCCACCCAAGGCGCATCCACCGCCACACCCGTGCTGGACGCGTTGCCGAAGGATGCGCGGATGCGCCCTTCATTCACCTCTCCGCGCCCGCGTACCTGGCCGGTTGCGTCGACGTTCAGTGCACTGCATCCACATTCACCCCGGCCCAGCCACATGGGACAGGTGCGGCAACAGTCCCAGTGTCCGGCGAGTCCGGGGCTATTGACCCCGGAAGAACAGCACGCGCTGGATGCCCTGAGGGCCCGCCGGCCCCTGCAACCCCAGATCCTGACTCTCTTTACCGATCCCAACAAGGATCCAGACGATGTGGCCGCCTTCGTGGTCGGCGCGCAGCTCGAACGAGACGGCCACGTCCGTCTGCGGGACGCCGCCATCACGCTCGGTGACAGGGGCACCCGGACGAGGCGTGCCCAGATGGCGAAGGGGGCCTTCGATCTCCTTGGCTTGCCGGATGTCCGCGTGTCGGTCGGCGGCAACTACGAGATGGACGACAGGCAGCGCGCGGAACATGCCAAGTTCCTGGCAGCGGGTCACGCCTTGCAGGCCACTCCCGGCCAGGTGGCCCCCGAGAGCCTTGCGGCGCTGACCGAAAGTCTCTCGAACTCCGAACAGAAGACCACGCTGGTGGTGATTGCAGGCATGACCGATGCCGCGGCCCTCATGAAACAGCAGCCCGAGTTGGTTCGCGACAAGGTCGAGCGCATCGTCATCATGGGCGGCATCAAGCCGGAAATGGATGCCGATGGGTTCGTGCAGCCTGATGAGCATGCGTACAACAACCGGACCGACATGAAGGCGGCGCGCGAGTTCTATCGAGGTGCGCAGATGCATGAAAAGCCGCTCACGATCGTTGCGAGAGAGGCCGCCTACAAGGCGGCCGTTTCGCCTGCGTTCTACGAGGGACTGGCGCAAACGGGGCACACGCTCGGTGCCTTCCTGAAGAACGTGCAAAAGGACTCCTTGAAGGAGGTGTGGGACGGCATTGGCACGGGAGATCTCGATCGGGACCACGCCTGGTTTCAGCGGACCTTTGTCTCCGAAGAGCGAGCCGCTGCCTACGGGACACCAGAGACTTCAGGCCCAGGTTCGTTCGAAGACGCCTGGGCGCAGGTCAAGAAACTGAATCTCTACGACCCGCTGACGCTGCTGGCAGCTGCAGAGGGTCCGGCCCGGATGCTGTTCACGCCGAAGGAGGTTCATTCCGAGGGCAGGAGCCCTGTGATGCTCATCGGAGCCCAGGAGGTGACGTCGCCCGAGACGGCCAAGGTCTTGATGTCCGCACTCGCGAAGTCCGCGCTGGCCGCCGCCGCGTGACGGCAGGCGGTATGGCGGCCCGGGCGGCGGCAAGACCTGCAGCAAGGGCGTGGTCGTAGAAGGCCCCCGGGCGCTTTGACGCCCAGGCAGCCAAGGTGTCAGTCCGGCTCGGACAAGAACCGGAACAGCGCCGCCGCCCCAGCGCCCAAGGGCGCGTCACCCGCCGTGCACAGCAGCAGCTGCCGCGTCGCCCAGGCATCGCTCAGCGGACGCACAGCCACCCGGTCGCCCCCCAGCCGCCTGGCAGCCCCTTCGGGAACGACCGCCACGCCCACGCCGTCGGCCACCAGGCCGACCACGGCATCCAGGCTTTGCACCCGCACCCGGTGATGCAACCCGCGCCCGTGGTGCAAGGCTTTGCCCTGCAGGAAGCGGCTGAGCCCGCTCTCGGCAGGCAGGCCGACAAACGGCCGGTCGAGCAGGTCGACAAAGGCCAGGGCCTGCGGCGCGGGCCGACGCTGGCCCGCGGGCAGCACCACCACCAACTGGTCCGCACTGAAGAGGCGCGTGCTCAGCCCCTCCGTGCCCACGTAGTCGGCCACGATGCCGAGGTCGGTCTGCTCCTGGCGCATCGCCACCAGCACGTCGTGGCTGCCGAGTTCGCGCAGGTCGATGTCGATGTCCGGGTGCAGCACGAGAAAGCGCCCCAGCCGGCGCGGCAGGTGCTCGGTCATCGCCGCCGTGTTGCACAGCACGCGCACCGTGCTGCGCACGCCTTGCGCATGGGCCGCCATCTCGGCATGCAGCGACTCCAGCTCGCGCTGCAGGCGCCCGGCGTGGCGCAGCAAGGTGCGGCCCGCGTCGGTGAGGCTCACGCCTTGCTTCGAGCGCAGCAGCAGCGTCGCCCCGATGGCGTGTTCCAGGTTCTGCAGCCGGGTGCTGGCCGCCGCCAGCGAGAGGTGAACCTGCCGCGCGCCCGCGGTGATCGACCCCTCCTGGGCAATCGCCGCAAAGAGGCGCAGGTCGAACGGGTCGATGCGGTAGGTAGGAACAGTGCGCGGGCGTGCCACCGGCTGGATCCTTCGGAGTTGGCGAAGGATACCTGCGGCGATGCGCGATAGACGCAGCGCGCCGCCGCGCCGACCATGCTGTCCATGGACATCAACCTGCTGGCGACGATCGGTGCCGTGTTCCTGGCCGCGGGGGTCGTGAAGGGCGTGTCGGGCATGGGCTTGCCGACACTCTCCATGGCCCTGCTGGGCCTTGTGCTGCCCCCTGCCACCGCGGCGGCGCTGATGGTGCTGCCGTCGCTGGCCACGAACCTGGCGCAATGCCTGGGTCCTCACTGGCGCCCACTCGCCCGGCGCTTGTGGCCGCTGTGGCTGGGCCTGGTGCTGGCCACGCTGGGGAGCCCGCTGCCGGACCTGGCGGCCTCGGGGCCGGCCGCACGCGTGGCCCTGGGCGCGGTGCTGGTGGCCTACGGGCTGTGGGGGCTGGCCCGGCCGACATTGCCGGACCTGCGCAGCCATGCGGCGTGGCTGGGTGGCTTGGCCGGTCTGTTGTCCGGCATGCTGACCGCCGCCACCGGCGTGTTCGTGATGCCGCTGGTGCCCTACCTGCAGTCGCTGCGGCTGGCCCGGGAAGAGTTGATGCAGGCGCTGGGCCTGAGCTTCGCCATCGCCACCGTGGCGCTGGCGGTCAGGCTGGGGCCGCCGGGGATGAGCAGCGAGTCGGTCAACGCCGCGGGCCATGCCGTGGCCCTTGCGGCGGCCTTCCTGGGGCTATGGATTGGCACGACGCTGCGGCGGCGCTTGTCGGTGCGGGTGTTCCAGCGTGCGCTCCATGGGGTGTTCGTGGGGCTGGGGATCTTGATGGTGGGGCGGGCGCTGTAGATCCCTGAGGTTTCCCTACGAACGGCAATCAAGCCTGAGGCCGCTGCCTGCCGTTGAGTCGGTCGTCGACGACCTTGCGCCACGCTTCGAGATCATCCAAGTCCCCAGCCATTTCATCCGGCGACGGCGTCGCGAGATTGGCGTCCATCGCACCGTCGTGGCCGGTGTAGTTCGAGCACGTCGTCATGCCCTTGTTTATTGCAGCCAAGTCTTCAGGAGTCACCTTCACCTTCGCGAGCCTGCTGGTTTCAACGCCCTTGCGAAATCGAATGACCACGTTGTTGAACAACAGCTCTTCCACGCCCCGCTCCCAGGCCTTCCGGAGTTCGTTGTAGAAGTCTCCGGCATGCAGCCGATAGCCTGCCTCGTCACCCTGCCTGCGCATGCGAGCGCAGTCGACCTGCTTGTTGCGAAGCATGCCGACTCTTGCCTTGACGTTAGAGCCGGCGAACGGCAGCGACTCGTCGGCAACTCCAAAGCCATCGGGCGTACGGTTCAGCGATAGCGCTCGAGGGGCCGAGCCCCGGGCCTTCGCCTCGTCCATCAGCACACTGAGGAAGAAGATATCGTGGGTGAATACGATGACTTGGCGCTCCGCGGCCTCGACGGCCAGCCGCCTGGCGACCCGCTCTCGGCGGGTGTGGTCGAGCGATGAGACAGGATCGTCGAACACCACCCCGCCCCGCCCCTTTCCGAGCCGCACCTCGGCCAGAAAGGACGCGATCGCGATGGCTCGCTGTTCGCCCTCGCTGAGGACATCCTCCGGCGACGTCCCACCCTCTGTTTCGAGGACGAGCTTGAAAGTCGTCTTCGCCCTCGCTGAACTGGGCTTCATAGCGACCTTGATCTCATGAACGCCCAGAGCCCGAAGCTCCCCCGACAACGCGTCAGCGACCTCCTGAGTCGCCATCGTGTTGGTTAGATCCGTCGACTTGCGCGAAATCGCTGCGGTCGAGGTCGCCGAGACGCATTCACCCAGCTTCGCCACGAATTGGAACCTATCGACAGCGCTCAGCGCCTCAGCCTTGAGGTTGGCCAGTTGGCGACGGGCGCTCAGCTCGGCGAACTGCTTCTCCATCGCCGTGCGAGCCCCGGCGCCCATCAACTCGTCGAGCCTCTTGGCCGACCCGCGCAACTGCTCGACTACGGCGCGCAAAGACGCGACGGGACTTGCGGCCAAGGCCGGAATCTGCTCCCAGGAGCCGCCCGCGTCTGGTGTGGCCGCCTTGCGCACAGCGTCGCGGCACGCGCGCACCGCCACCTGCGAGGCTTCGCACGCCTTGGCAAGCTCAGGTACCGCCTCGAGATCGTGGCGCAATGAGTCGTCGAAATTGAAGTCCAGCGGCGCGTCCACAATCGCCTTGAACGCGTCGCCGGCCGCCTTGCGGGCGGCTTTCGCGGCGCTTGCCGCCTCGCCCTGGATGAACTCGTCGAAAGCGACCAACCGTGCCGAGCCCTCCCGACCCAGCTCGTTCTGGCATAGCGGGCATTTGGCGTCCGCCGGCAGATGCGGGAAGCCCGCCACCGCGGGAGAACCGACGCAGAAGCTCCGCGCGGCCTTGAGCAGTTCGCCCCAAGCTTCGCCCCCCGTTCCTTCCAGTGCATCGAGATCCTCGAAGCGTTTGGCGGCGGCCTGCGCCACCGCCTTCGCCTTGGTCGACTTGTCGATCAAGGCGCGCAAGGTCGCGAGCCTATCGCCAGCGACGACGGCCTCTGCGTCCGAAGCACGTGCGGCCAAGCCTTCGAGGCGAAGCGCCTTCGCGCGAAGTTCTCCGGCCTTCTTCTTTGGGTCTGCCTCGCCAAGCGTCTTCCCGAGCGATTCGATCTGTGTGAGATCCTCGTCGGAAAGCGTCCCGAGCCGCTCAATCTCCTCCTTGCGGGTCTTGGGCGAGAGCGAAGCAGCTAGGCGGCCAGCTTCAGTCGCGCTTTGCGAAAGCTTGGCGAAGGCGTCGATGTTGGGACGACTCGCAGCTTGGTCGCGCGTCGCACGATCCTTTAGCTTGGCGCAGACCTTCGCGAGGCCTTCGAGGATGTCCAGGCCATAAGGCGCGTAGGCGAAGTCACCTTGGTTATCGACGTAGGCGCGGGCACAGCGCGAATCGAAAATCGCGATGGACGAAAGCTCAACCGGCGAGGGCTGCCCGTCCGTCCATGCGAACTCCGTCGCCACTCCGTCGACGAGTGCGTCGAATTTCGCCGTGGGCCGCTCGTGCAAGGACGGGTGGACGTAGACGTTCCCGCGGATCTTCTCCGATCGGTCGCGCGCCCGGCAGGCTTGCTTGAGCACGCGGGAGTATCCCGACTTACCGACGCCGTTGTCGCCGTAAATCACGGTCAAGCCCGTAGGAGCCAGAGACAGGGTCTTGCCTTGCGCCAACGCGTTGACCCCTCGCATGTGCTTGATAGCGATGAGTTGGATCGCCGCGGCGCCGGCCAGTGGCATGGCGACCTGCTCCGGCGTGAGCGCGCGATGGGGCCGCTCATCGGGATCGGGAATGCCCTTTGCCGCCTTGAGCAGCGCGTAGACGTGTTCGAAGTCGTCCTGGCCGAGTTCGGGCTGCGCGTAGAGGACGGCAATGGCGTGCCGCTGCCAAACAGGCTGCGCCTCGGACCATTTCTGGATTGCGCTGAGGATCGTCAAGCGTAGCCTCCTTCGTCTATGTCGCCGGATGTTCTTGTAGGCAACTTGGTCGATGACATTGATCGGGTTCGGAGGAAGGACTCGACTGTCTGCAACGGTTCGCTGTCATTCCTTGGCCAGCCCCTTCACCTCCGGGCGATCGCAAGCGCCATCTCCAGTCTCCCCCTGCTCGCAGCTCGCAACTTCAACAATCCGATTTCACGAGCCATGGCGACCAGCGCATCTTCGCCCGCTTTCCCTGAGTCGATCACCCACCGCGACAGCGACACCAGTTCCTGCTCGCAGATCTCTTCCACGCCTCGCGTGGCCTCGTCGTCACCAGGCCACCTGAAGGCCACCTCGGCCCCCACGGCAACGCCTTCCGGCCAGTAGAACGTGCCCCCCGCCTCCTCGGTGGTGCCAAAGCGCTGCCTGGCCATCTGCTCTACCCGCTCCTGGATCCGGCTACCGGTCCTCTGGAAGCCGTGCACCCGCGCAATGCGGCGGGCCAACCCGGCGCCAAGCACCGGGCCCTCGTGCCGGACCACCCATTCAACCATCGGCCTCAGCACGCCGTCGTACGAAATCTCGTAAAAATGCTCAGACGATACCGCCCCCACAGGCACCGCTTCCGCAGGCTGTGAAACCTGAAAGTAGCGGTCTTTGGCTGCACCACTGTCCCGGAGCGCGGGGGCCAGCGAAGGTGACGCCGCTCGGGCGTAAGGCGTTTCCGCCTGGGCATTGGCTGGCGCGGCCTCGCGGTCATCCCCCTGGCGCCCTGTCGCGCGGGCAATGGCCCCCCTCGCCTCAGTCACCGCTTCCGCGCTGGGTAGTGGCTCCGCGCTGCCCTGTGTGTCATGGTCCATGGCGCCCTCGGTATTGGCGTCGTCTGCCCTGCGCTGACGGTCCTTGTCCAGAAGTTCGCTCAGCCTGCTGTGCACTTGCTCCAGCGTGCCGCCCGGGTTGATCCACCAGTCGGTCGACCAGATGCGCACGATCTCCCAGCCCAGCCCGCGAAGCACCTGCTCGCGCAGCTTGTCGCGGTCACGCGCAGTGGCCGAGCGGTGGTAGGTCGCCCCGTCGCATTCGACTCCTGCGAGGTAGCGTCCAGCGAAGTCCGGATGCACGACACCCAGATCGACGCGGAACGACGACGCACCGATCTGCGTGTGCACCTCCCAGCCCTTGCGCCCCAGCGCGGCGGCCACGCAGGCCTCGAACGGACTCTCGAAGTCGCCCCGGCTGCCGAAGTTGGCCTCGGCCAGCGCACGAGGGCCGCGCTCGGCGAACTCCAGGAAGTGCTTCAGGTCGCGCACGCCAGCCGCCTGGGTGCGAGACAGGTCCATCTGCTCGCCCCGCAGGCTGGAGAACACCCGCAGTTCGTGCCGGGCCCGCGTCACCGCCACGTTCAGACGCCGCTCGCCGCCATCCCTGTTCAGCGGGCCGAAGTTCATGGACACCACGCCGGCCAGGTCCGGCCCGTAGGTGATGGAGAAGTACATGATGTCGCGCTCGTCGCCCTGAACGCTTTCCAGGTTCTTCACGAACACAGGTTCGAGTTCCACCTCGGAGAAGTAGGGTTCCAGCCCCGGATCCTTGCGCCGCGCGTCGTCGAGCAGGTCTTCGATCAGGCCCCGCTGCTCGGAATTGAAGGTGACCACACCGATGGTGAGGCCAGACTGGCGGAAGCCCGGCGACTTGAGCCGCCGGACCAAGTCGGCCACCAGCGCCTGGGCCTCGGGCTGGTTGATGCGGGCGCCGCCCTTCTCGTACTGTCCCTTCACCAAGTGGAAGCTCACTGCGCGGTCGTCGGTCACCGGCGACGGGAAGGTCACCAGAGCGCCACCGTAGTAGCGATGGTTGCTGAAGGCGATGAGGCTTTCGTGGCGCGAGCGGTAGTGCCAGGAGAGGTGGCGCGTGGGCAGGCTCGCGCCCAGGCACTCGTCCAGGATGCTCTCCAGGTCACCTTCGACGTCCTCCGAGTCACCTTCGGATGTGTCGGCGCGGTCGAAGAAGTTGGTGGGCGGCAATTGCCTGGGGTCCCCCACCATCACGACCTGCTTGCCGCGCGCCATCGCGCCGATGGCGTCCCACACCGGGATCTGCGAGGCCTCGTCGAAGACGACGATGTCGAAGCTGTTGGTACCGGCCGAAAGGTACTGGGCGATCGACAGCGGGCTCATCAGCAAGCAGGGCGTGAGCCGCAGCACCACCGAGGGAATTTCCTCCAGCAGTTGGCGCAGCGGCAGATGTTGCCGCTTCTTCGTGATCTCGCGGCGCAGCACCCCCCATTCGCTATTGCGCTGCAGGCTGTCCATGGCCGGTAGGCCAGCACAGAGCCGGGCACGGATCCATTGGCGGGTGATCGACGTGAATTCCTCGTCCAGCGTGCGGAACTCGTCGATGCGCCGCTCGTGCTCGGCGGAGACAAAGCGCTTGAGCACCTCATCTTCGTCGACGGCGACCGCCAGCCACCAGCGTGCGTAGTTCACCTCAAAGGCCGCGGGCACGCGAGCCGGCTCGATGGCGCCCGCCTCGATGGCGCCCACCAGCGCGGCCAGCCCGGCACCGCGGGCCGCCGCCTGGGCATTGCGCCAGGCGCACCAGGCACGCAGGACGGCGTGCGCCGCGTCGATGCGGCCGGCAGCGTCGGCCATTTCACCGGGAGCGAGGTCCGCGAACGTGCGCCGCGCCTCATCCGGCTGGGCGGCCTGCACGACGAAGGATTCGACGGCCGCATGGAGGTCCGACAGCTGGGTGAGGAACTGTTGGCAGGCGATGCCGATGGCAGCGCCTTCGCCCAGGCCTGGCGCACGGTCGGCCAGCACGCGGTGCAAGACCTGGCGCAGCACGGCCGCCGCCGGTGCCTGCAGGCCCAGCCCGGACAGACCGGCTTGCAGCGAGGAATGAAAGCGAAGCACACGGGCGACCAGGTCGGCATCGGTGTCCAGTTCCGCCCACACACCCGGGCAGTGGGTGGCGATGTCCGTCTGCCCGGCCAACCGGGCCTCCAGCGCCGCACGCTCCTGCAGGTGGGCATGCTCCTGTCGCAGCCGCAACCCGCAGCGGCCCTCGGCCACGGCGGGATGCCCGGCCTGCAGCACGCCACGGTCCTTCAGACTCAGGCGCTCGCTTTCGAATGCCAACGCGGCACGCAGCAGGGCGATGTCGGTGTCATGGCCACGCCACAGGCTGTCGCTGCTCTCCGACAAGGATGCACACCCGGCGATGCGCTGGTCGATGTCCTGGAGGTCCTTCAGTCGCTTCACCTCGGCCGCCCATCGATCGCCGCAACAGCCCTCTGCGGCCAGCACCAGCCCTTCCATTGAATAGGGGCGGTGCGCGCGGGCGGCCTGCAAGGCAGCGTTGGCCTTCAACGCACTGCGGGCGTGATCGGTGCGGGTCTTCATGCCCGCCCAGAGGCCGTCCACCGCCGCACCAGGGTTCACCTGATCGACCTGATCGCGCAAGCCCTTGATGCGCACCAGCGCCGCCAGGTCGTCGGCCACACGGGGCTCGCCAGTGCCCTCGATCACGGCTTCCAGCGCGCCATGCACCTTGCGCCTGCCCAGCCAGGACAAAGGCCAGAAGGCCTTTTCTGCCTTGCCCCATTCACGCTGCAGCAGCGTGACGTTGATCTGGGCCACGCCCGCGCCGTACGTCACCGACAGACCCTGCCGAAGCCGCGCCATGTCGTCGAGCCACGCCACCCCACCTTCCAGTTCGTCGCTCACGGCCGCCGGCCATGCGGCGCCGAGTTCAGCGTGCTTGCGCCGGCGCGCCTCCAGCAGGTCCGCGGCCTGCAGCAGCTTCGCCTGCAATTCCGCGGGCCAGGCCGGGCTCATCCGCGCAGAGAGTTCACGGTGCTGCGCCAGCCCTTCGGCGCCGGTCTTCAAACCGGTGCAGAGCTCGGCGCTCTGCGGCAGCGTGCAAAAGCGCCAGTCCTGACCGGCGGCCAGGGGCAGTGCTTTGGCGAGCACGCCCAGGGACGACCGGGCCTGACGATGCAGGGCGGGAGCATCGATCTCCAGCGGCTCGCACAACCGGCGAGCCGCTGCCATGAACCGATCGCTGGCATCGCTCAACGTCCGGGCGGTCTGGACCAACTCCTGCTGCCAGCGCGCCGACCAGTCCTTCACATGCACCGGCGCCAACGGCCCTGCCGCCAGGTTCCGGGCCCCCACCGCCGCAGCATTGACCTGCAGGCGGCCGGCCAGCTCGCGCAAACCGGCCAGCGCGGCTTCGTCGTGCGCCCGAGGCGTGGGCCACGAAAAGTGCAGGTCGGGGAGATCTTCGCCCGCAACGACACTGCCGATGGCGCGGTAGACCGTCAGGCCATTGGCGTGCCGGTGGTGCAGGCGCTCGACATACGTGGACAGTTGTTCGCGCACCCGGCTAAGCAGCCGAGCCTTCGCGTCCCAGCCGGCGGTATCGGCCTCACCCTGGGACTCCCACGACTTCTGCAACTGGCTGAGGACGTCGAGCTTGCGGGTCTTGTTGGAGTGCAGTTCGAGGCAGAACTCGCCCAGACCCACCTCGCGCAGCCGGCGGTAGACCACATCCAGGGCGGCGACCTTCTCGGCCACGAAGAGCACGCGCTTGTCTTCGGCCAGGCACTGGGCGATGAGGTTGGCGATGGTCTGGCTCTTGCCGGTGCCTGGCGGGCCGATGAGCACGAAGTCCTTGCCCCTGGCGGCAGCCATGATGGCCGACAGCTGCGACGAGTCGGCCGGCAGTGGACTGAAGACCTGCTGGGGCGTGTAGTCCGCATCAAGCCGGCGTACATCCGGGAACGGCACCGTCGATGTGTAGGGCTCGCGGGGTGTGTCGATGAGGTGGGCCACCACGGGCGACCGGCGCAGGTCGTCCGTCCGCTCGGCCAGGTCCTTCCACATCAGGTACTTGGCAAAGGAGAACATCGACAGCACGACGTCCTCGCTGACCTCCCAGCCACGGATGTCCTTGATGGCTGCACGCACTCGCTTCCACATGCCGGCGATGTCGAGCCCGGCCTCGTCGCGCGGTAGGTCGCCCGTCGGCACGCCCAACTCGAGCTGGAAGTCCTGGCGCAGCATTTCCACCAGGGTCGGGTTGAAGCGCGGCTCGTCCTCGTGCGCACGCAGCGAGAAGCCGGAACGGGCGCTCTTGCGGTCCAGCGTCACGGGCAGCAGGACCAGCGGCGCCTTGACGCGGGTGTCGGGCTTGTCCGGCCGCGTCCACACAAGGAACCCGAGTGCGAGGAAGAGCGTGTTGGCGCCGCCCTCCTGCAGCGCGTTGCGGGCACCGCGGTACAGCTCGACCAAGCGCACATCGAGATCCTGCTCTTCAAGGCGGACGAAAACTTCACGGCGCTTCAGCGCATCGGCAGCATGGGCCCGGCGCAAGTCCTCCAGGGTGCGGGCTTCGTGCAGTTGCTGGCTTCGTGGGTCCCGGCCCTGCATGAGGTCGGGGCTGGGCAGCAGCTTGAGGGTCTGGCCCTCGGCCAGAGCGTCTTCCACGTCCGGGGCCGCGACGCCGAGGAGCAACGACTTCTTGCCCTGCTTGAAGTTCAGCAGCGCGTTGCGCAACGACAGGTCGAGCAGCTTGCGCTGCCAGCGCGCGAGCCGGTTCTTGGGATCAAGCTGTGCCGCGGGCACCTCCGGCGGCACGTCGTCCGGCAGATCGGGAGCGTCTTCGAGCGTGACCTCCGCCTCGGGCTCGCCTGGCTGCGGCACAGGGCCGGCCGGGGCTTGCGCCAGGGCAAGCGGCTTGATGCGCGACAGGCGCGCCCGCTTCACATCCACCACCAGCTCGAACTTGTCCTGTTCTTCTTCGGACAGCTGGCGGTTGGCGTGCGCGATGGCCTGACTGAAGCCGACCGGCTTGCCCTGTGCCGCCAATGTCGTCTCGAAGACGATCATTTCCTGCAGCTTCAGGCGCTTGCGCACGGCAGTGATGTCATCGACGACGGCCGTGGAAAACTCTTCACTGCGCAGCCACACACCCGCAAAGACGTGTTCGCGGGTGAATACCAGCAGCGGATGGAGGTGAGCCTGTTCCAGGCAGGACGCGAACAGCAGCGTCAGGTCCAGGCAGGTCGCCAGTCCGGCATCGAGCACTTGTCCGGGGCTGCGGATCTTCTGGCCCCTGTGTTCGAAGCTGGCGGGCGGGAGCGCGTAGTGGAGTCGGCGCTGCAAGACGGCCGTCCAGATGCCGGAGGCCAGTTCCCAGGCGCGTTTGGCACCGTGGGAGTAGCCGTCGATCGCGCCGGACTTGCCGCTCGCCTGGAGGGCCTGTGCGGCGGACTTGAGGACGTGGTCCACGGCCGGATCGTTGGGCTGGACGAAGGCAGCCACCATTTCCGGCAACTGACCGATGCCGCCCCACTGGCTGCGTGCCAGCAATTCGACCATACCCTCGTGCCGGGCGACGACGATGTCCGGGGCCTTGCCGCTGCGAAGCTCGAAGCACAGCGTCGAAGGCTCGGCTTCGGTCAGGCGGGACAGCAGCGCACCGTCCAGTTGCACGTCCAGGTCGGTGAGGTGGTAGGTCTCCCCTGCCCCCACGGCCTCCAGGCTCCAAGTGCGAGGCTTCAGAAATGCCGGCTCCGAAGTGACACAGAGCGTCAATTCGCTGATGGCGGTGGATGTCTCGTTGATGATCGCAAGCTCACGCAGGGCCGGGACCGCGTTCTGGAAGTCCGCCAGGTTCAGCTTGGCCACGATGGCGGTTTGCAGACGCACCGCGGGCGCGGACTCGACCTGCGGGTCAGGGGCATCGTCGGCAGTCGACCGTGTGTCTTCAGTCATTGTGTTCCCCCGTGGCGGCCGTCCGGGCCGGTCCACGGTGGCCTCGAATCCGACTTGCAATACGTCGGCTGGCCGTGTGAATTGACGGCTGAATGAACCGTGGCGACGGGATTGTCAGGCGAGACGCCGCGGCTTGGGTAGGCCGAACGGACGCACAGCATGACTTTTTTTAACCCGCGATGGGCCTCCGGGGCGTGGAAGGACCGTGGCCCGATCTTGCCAACGCGGTTTGGACGGCCCCAGGACATCGGCAGGGCAACGGATCTATGGTTCTGGCCCGTACGGTGATCGAGGCTCTCCTGGCCCTGGTGCGTGTCCTTATGCCGGCATGGGCCGGCAAGTAACCCTGATCCGCTCCGGCGGCCTTTCGTTCGACATGAGCAGGCCACAGTGGAGCGCCCTGTGTGGCCGAAGCACGCAACTGCGCCTCGCTGTTGTGGGTCCGCTCGGTTAGCTTTGCGGGAACCAGTACTCGACCTGTACCCCAAGCGGATGAATCGTGGCCGGTTCGAGTGCAGCCAAATTCTGCCAGTTGGCCCGTGGTCGAATCATGGCCAGCGCAGCAAGGGCGCCCAGGGCTGCGTCTCTGAGGTGATGCCCGTCACCTTGTATGCTCGGCATGCTTGCAAACTCCTTGACCTCGGGAGAGACTGCTAGCAACGCCTTGGGATGGGCCTCCGTGATCCGCGCGCTTGGTCATTGTTTGTTGGCAAGGTGCGCAGCAATGGCGCCCTCAACCAAGCAGGCTCCTTGCAGGGAGTTGACGTGACTAACGGTTCCTCCGCCGGGGCGCTCAAACGGCACCACCACCGCGGCCCGCCCCAAATGGCCCGGCAAAGATACTGAACACATCAACAACTGCGGCTACAGCGCCGCCCACCCAGGCCCCGAGCTTCTCAGACAGCCAGCCAAGCGGAACCACCACAAGATCGAGCTGTGGTGGCATGAAACTCGGCCAGCGCGAATTTGCGAACGACAGACAAGCTCCCAGCAGGCACAGCACACCAAAGAGGACGAGCAGCACGGCCCCGAGGGGCGAAGGCTCTGAAGCGGGCGATGATTCACCACGCACCGACGGCTCGGCCGATGGTGTGGCCGGCAGGCTTGGCATCGCGGTGCTGCCTAAACTCACTGCACTACCAACTCGTACTCAATGTCTTGAAGCATTCGACCGTAAGCCGACGAGCTGCGGTTGTACTTGCCGCCGAACTTCAGAATGTGGCGCCCCTTGGACAACGGCTGCACCAGCAGCCAGTAGCCATCGGTGGCGGCGGGATAACCGTTGTAAGGACGTCGCCCGGAAGGCACGCGCGAGAAGATATCGAAACAGTCTTCGGATGAGACTCGATGCTGCTTGATTGACTCTATGGCAACGCCGTCGAGTTCTGCAAACAAGTCGATCGCCGCGTTGTTGTTGACTGCCGCCGCTGCCTTGGCCTGCGCACACGTGTACGCCGCATTGCCTTGTCGCGGCCAATACGCCATGTTGATCACTGGAAAGAACAAGGTTCTCCCCGCAGGAATGGTGCAAACCCTGCGCACCTTCGTTGAACCGAAGCCACCCGCCAGAAACCAGACCGTCCCGCGCTGGCCCACTGAGCAGTTGGAACCGGTCAGATCGCTGACTGGGTTTTCCTCGTCGGAAGCCGACATCGCCCACTGCCACCACTCCGCGGAGAGTTGAGAAAGCCATCGACCAGCGACTGACGAGCCTGGTGGAAGCACCGAATCTGCAGCTGATGCCGGGAATGCCAGCGCAATAGCGGCGACGGATAGAGCCAGTGTTCTGAGCCTCATGATTTCTCTGGATGAGATTTGACGTTTGAGCTGACTCACGGTGAATGGCTAGGCGCCATTTTTCCAGGCAACGAGCGCCACACCGATGGCGAGCAGAAGGCAGAGTGGCGAGTAGACGACGGAATCGAGCGTGGCGAACCGGCTGCCACGAACGCTCTTGAAGAACCCGACATACTTGAATTCACCCACCGCACGCGCCAGCAAGCCAGTGGCGAACGCGTACGACAACCAGACAAGCGCGACCGCAGGCAAGCCCACCGACACGACACCCGCCGTGGCTGCGACGAGACCGGCAAACAGCAGCAAAACGACACCCACGGCAACAGTGGACTTGCGCGAGGGAACAAACAACGGCTTTCCATCAACGGTAGGCACGGCACCGGATTCACCTTTCGTAGGGACCATCGCCATGCGGAAGTGCCACAGGGCAAGCCCAACGAACACAGAGCACACGAAGAGCGCCAGTGGGGTGTTCATGGCGGGCCAAATGTTTGACACAACGAACTGGAGCTGAGCGAAGGATCAGTCGTCACTGCCGCTACGGGCGAGCACAAAGCGTACTCGCTCCTCCAGCTCGACCTTCGGGATGACGCACAACTCGTAGCCGGCCTCCACA
>Ga0307516_10002144_pt1 | contig 26760 bp, 35 predicted proteins | sample 19_EM_MG_FD_203310 | JGI IMG/M metagenome (GOLD analysis project Ga0307516, IMG submission 203310) | Populus trichocarpa ectomycorrhiza microbial communities from riparian zone in the Pacific Northwest, United States - 19_EM | ecosystem: Host-associated > Plants > Roots > Unclassified | place...
GGTTTTTTGCGGGGGCGGCCTTTGGGCGGCCACCCCCCCCCCCCCCCCCCCCCCCCCCCCCCCCCCCCCCCGCTTGCGGCTGTGTACCGCTCCCCCGCACACATCCAGACCGTGTTGTCGAGTCCCGGGCAGAGGGCGGGGGGAGCATCCGGAACCGGCGATCGGATTGTGTACATATCTACGACTCCGTCTCTCGTCCCCGTTGAGCAACGGTACAGTACCGGCCGGCGGGCGGGGGGAAGGAAGAGAAAAAAAGAAAAAAAAAGAAGAAAAAAAAAACCAAAGCGGTTGGACGATGGCAGACCGGGTGACAGCGCATGATCCGAGAGATCGGAGACAAACATGATGGATATGGGTAGTACATAGTATAAACTAAGTATGTATGCTTCCCCCGCGTGCGACCAGTTTTGTCATGGCGAGCCTGGAGCCTAAACTCTAGGATCGAGGAAGAGGGGAGAGGGTAGCAGCTTCCGAACGGGGGGGGGACCGGAAAGCCGTAAAACTCAGCGGAGCTTCAAACCGAGAGAGAATGCTGCGAGAGGATTGGAAGCACTCTTCCAAAGCTCCACCTACCTGGGCCTTCCTTATTTATTTTTATTTCCAAGTCTTGACCATGGCCGGTGAAGGCAGGTTGTCGAGGAGGAACATGCTGTAACCTCGTGGGATAGTTGAAAGACTGTCTTCACGTCCGGATGAGTTCCTTAATCTTTGAGACAAGCATATCACTCCAGTCTAGTTTTTTTTTTTCCATCCAGAATTCACTTCGGACTGGGCTGGGACGATGGGACGGGCTGCTGTTAGCGCTCCGGCGGCCATCTGCTAAGCAGACTGTCCGAACCTCCAAGGGAGGCCTTGCTGCGAGGACACGCTCGAGTGATGCCGTGTGGTCCGACAGAATGCTCGCAGCCTACCTCCTGCGTACATATGCAGATAGCTATCGATCGATCCGTCCAGCCGACCTCCTGCCCCCTCTCCGCCTGACAGCTCGTTACGGTTGGATCTAAAAATCTCCGCACCGGTTGCACAGCTGACAGGCGCTCAGACGAATACGAACGCACATAGATATCTACTCTCCGCACGCATGTGCAGGTGTCTGCCGTGCCGGCCGCGCCTCGCCTTGTTTCTTGTCGGGATGGATGTGGTTATCTGGACGGAAGGGGACCCGCAACCACTCAATGCTGCAGTTCTCCCGCACGCGCACATTTGCGCAGCAGGCCGGCCGTCCGAGCTGTGGCAGGCGTTCTATTCCGGGCGCCCGTTGTCGGTTTCGTGTAGATACATACACAACCACATGCCGCACGCCAGCCACTCGGTGCTCCAGGCCTCGGATTGGTTAACCTTCGACCGCACGACGGGACGGAAACGGCGACGACGGGACGGAAACGGCGACGACGGGACGGAAACGGCGACGACGGGGCCCGTGGCCGTGCATGGCTGGGACGGATTCTGTTCTGGCCCCTGTCCTGCTGGCTGCTCGCGCCACAGCCGCCGGCGGATCTCCCGTGGACGGCGAAAAGCACAGGTCCGCACTCGCTCGCTCACTCGCGTGCTCCATGCGCAGCTGCATACGGCTCTGTTCCCCGCTGGCTACATACATACGCCTGCTCGACGACGCGCTTGCCCACGACGTGCGAGTGTGTGGCTGCATAAGTAACGATCTGCACGTCGTCCGGTCTCCGTCGAGCACCGCGCATCACTCCGGCTCCACACGGCGGATACGCAGACACGCAATTAACTACGTACATACATACATACGACCATGCGCAGTCCGCGCCGGCTGCCCGCCACGCACGTGACTGGCACTCGCTCCGTGTGTATTTTTTGCGTCTGTGTGCTGCCTGAATGTAGGCAGGTGTGCTCCCCTGTCCTGCGGTGGGCGGTGGGCGGCGACATCTCCTCTTCCCTGGGGACGGCTGCGGGCGCAGTCGCGTTGCTTTCATATAGAGTATGTATGTGCCGCACTGTAGTGGCTGCTCCTTGCGAGTAATGAACAAACAAACAAACAAACAAACAAACAAACAAACAAAAAGTAGTAGCTGCTCCGCAGGAATCGCCAGCCACTCTGCACCGCCGCTCCGAGGTATCTAGTCAGCAGCGTAGGTACTTAACTAAGTAACTATACGGGGGGTCTACCAACGACGTACGTAAGACCGAAGAATGCAACCGCCGTAGGCTGTGTGGATATTCCAGAAAAGATAGAACAAACACAGTTGTAACCCACAAATAAACCCGATATCTCGATAGATAGATGCACACATGCAATAGCTAGTCTATGCACGTGCATGCGCAAGCAGTTGGGCGGACACTGTCTCTGCGGGAGTATGTATGTACAGAGCATCGCAGCCCGCCCTCGTGTGCCGGCGGACGGACTGCTGCGTCCGCCGTCCCCCACTGCCGGCAGTAGATGTGCCTTCGCAGGCATTGCGTCGAATGCATCGCGTGTATGTATGATGTATGTACTGTATGTATGTAATTATGTAATTATGTATGTGTGTATGTTATGTGTATGTATGTGTGTGTATGTGTACATACATAGTTGTGTTTTGCCGTGGATGATCGCAGGGTGGAGTGCAAGAAGGGCCTGTCCCTGCCCGCCCGCCCTTCCGGCCGGCAGATGTGCACATGTATGTGTACATACCTTCTATACCTAGGCTCTCTCTGCACACCGGAGCACTCTGGTTCCGCTTCGGCCAAGGCGCCGCGTGCTGTTGGAGCCTGTGGGAATGCATGTAGCGATGCACATATGTATAGATGTAGCGATGAAGTTGCTTGCACGCTCCAACCACAACACGCAATCCGCTGCGCACACTTCCTCTTTCTTTCCAGAAGGTGGTTGAACGACATAATCGTGTCTGCGTGCTGGACTCGCCGGACGCTTGTCGGCGATGGGCTCCTTTTATTTATTTATACACGTCTTGCCCCCCCCCCCCCCGGAGCAGGGTGCTGTTGCCTTCCGTGATCCCCCCCCAACCCCACGCACTGTCGCCCGCTGCGTGCCCTCCTCCTCAGCCCCATCCACGTCTGGATGCTGCCTGTGCCTTGCAGGCTTGGTTCCTCTGCTGCGCCGTCCGCAACAACATCCCGCCGCCGGGTAACTCGCCTCCTTCCCGTTGCTCCCCCGCGATGGCGTCCGCTCGCGCGCCCGCCGTGCGCAGCGACATCGTCTCGTCGCTGCCGCTGGAGCTCGCAACGTCGGTGCTGCTCCGGGTCGACCTCGAGGACCTGCTCGCCTGCTCCGCCGTCTGTCGCTCCTGGCGCTCGCTCGCCCGCCTCGAGTGCCTCTACGTGCCGTACCTGCAGCGCAAACACGCCCGGCCGGCGTCCGGCCGCTCCGCGACAGCGCTGGCGCCGGCTGCCTCGGTCCGCTCGCAGCTGCTCGAGCGCTATCGCGGTCTCTCGGCGTCGTCGTACTTTTCGAGCTGCGAGACGCTGCGGGACCTGGCGCTGCGCCATCTGCGTCTGCAGAAGCAGTGGGCGACGGGCGTGCCCACCAGGAAGTTCGGTCTCCTAGCCGAGGGCGGGCAGGACGCCCGGCTGCTGAGCGTCGTCGTCGATCCGCTGTGGGATCTCGTCATCACGGGCGGCGTGGACGGCACCGTGCGCTTCTGGTGCACCAAGACTCGCAGGCCCGTCGACACGGCGCATGCTCGGGGGCTCGTGGAACTGGCGCGTCCGGGCATCGCCGCGATGGCCCTCGAGGGGGATTATCTTGTCGTCGGGGACAATGTTCGTGCTCCTCTCCTCCGCTGGTCGCATCTAACCGCCCCCTCCCCTCCCCTCCCCTTCAGACAAGTCTCGTCCACATCCTCGAGCGCGACCACCCGACACGCACCTTTAAGCGCGCCGCCAGCTTCCCCGTGACCTCCGCCGTGTTCAGCATCCACCTGTCGGGGCACACCGTGATCTCCGCCTGCGCTCGCGGCGAGATCGACTTCCGCAGCGTCCTCTCGCCGTCCACCGTCCTCCTGCGCGTCCACACTCCCTTCTACCACCACCTCGGCCAGCGCAACCTGAGCATCCACTACGCGCGTCCGTTCCTCTTCACGTCCTCCAAGTGCGTCTCCCAGATCTCGCCCAGGACCGTCGACCCGGACAACCGCAGGGAACTGTGGGAGTACTCCGAGAACGAGCTGCGGATCAAGAACTACAGCGTCCCCGAGAGCGCCGAGGGCCAGGAGGGGGCGTGCATCGTGGCGCCGTTCAGGCGCCAGGGCGAGCTGCTGGTCGCCTGGCCGGACGCGAGCGTGTACTCCCTCACCGGGTTCAAGGCGAGCATCGTTGCCCTGCCGGAGTGCCACCTTCTCGCCGAGCGGACGCACCCCCGGTACGTGCGCTCCCTGGCGGTGGGGGACAGCGTGTTCGTCACGAGTTCCTACGGCCATGAAAGCGTACGCTCGCGCCCGCTATCTGCCACGCTCCATTCGCGCTGACACCCGGGGGGGATAGGCAATCTCGATATTCACCCATCACGGCCAGCGCCTACAGACGTTCGTCGGCCGCGAGGAGATAACCGGGCTCGCAGTGCGCTCCCCCCCCGCTCCTGATGCTCCCTCACCTCGACTGACGTCCGCAGATGGACCCAACGTTCTTCGTCTCGGTGTCGAAAGACCGCGGGGCGGTTCTGTGGGACTTTGCGCCGCCGACGCTGGAGTGCTGTGCCAGCCACAGTCCGGAGCCGAGCGTGTTCTCGGATGTGGATGCGGATGGGGAGGCCGGTGGCCGTGCGTGCGAGACGCCGCCGTCGAGCCCCGACGACGGTGCCGGCGCGGTGGACTGGGCGCCCGCTGGCGGTGCGAGGAAACGCAAGGCGACGGGCGAGGGGGAGCAAGAGGGCGACGGTAGTGGGAGCAAGAGGAGCAGAGTATAGCACTTTAGATTTCGCTGTCCGTTTATCTGGCGGAGCGGAGGTGGTTCCCGTGGGGGGTTAATCGTTGGAAGAGTGCGAGGCCGGTGGATGGCGAGTACATATGGCGTTGGACGTAGCAGGTACATACGAACAAACACCGACAGATCCGGTCCGTTTGGAAGCAAGTCGGTCACGGAACATCCGTACTGTCGTGGCCTTCCAGTTCCAGACTTCACGCCAACTCCGTCCCTCTGCCCTTCCGGCCACTCCCAAGTCTCCCCGTCCGCAACGCTCTCTCGATTCCCTGGCCCTCAACATACCGTAGAACTCCGCTCGCGGCAGGCAGGCCCACGTACCATCACTCGGCCGCGGCTCGCGCCAGCCCCTCCCGGCGGCTGGTGGGTGGGCGTGCCCCGCTGTCGCATGGGTCGTTGGCTGCCGATGGGATGGTGTCGGCTGGCTGGTTGGCTCGCTGGGCGCGGGACGGAGGGGAGAGCCCGGCGGCTGCACGAACGAATACATACCCGCGCGGTGAGGCCCGCTGCTGCCGTGCGGCTGGGCTAGTGCAGTGGACGATGGACGGCTCGGAACTTGGCATGGCTGCGATATGCACATACCCGCTGCGTACTTACCCGGCGTGGGGCCGGCTGATTGAGCCGCGGGCGGAGAGGTTGGGCGCGAAAACGAATCACTCCGCTTCGCTAACGTGGCGGCTTGGCCAACCGCGCTGACCTACTATGTATCTACATATCCACACCATACTCTATGCGCCTGCGATCCGAGCTCGATAGATTTGCCATGTACCTATCCTGTGTATCTAGGTCTAGCACAAGCGCCAACGTGTCAGCCCGCGGCTGTGTCATCCTCCCCCGTAGCCGTAGTAGTGGCGGTGGTGGTGGTGGCGGCGGGAGGTTCGTTGGGATTGGTGAGGTGTTTCCAGTCCTCGATCTGCCATCCGCTCAGCAGCCGCCCCGCGTGCGTGTGTGGGGCCGCGATTGAGAGCTCACCTCTTCGATGGTATTCCTCAGCCGGTCGCGGATGCCCTCGACCGCGTGCGAGCCCAGCAGCAGCCTGAGCGGCGGATACTTGCAGTGGCCCAGCTCCCACACCATCTTCGAGATCTTGACCGCGCTCGTCGGCTGTCTGAACCTGAGCCAGTCGACCATCCTGGTCGCGTGCTGCGCGGGCGAGGTGGTGGCGCGGTACGCGTCCGTGGGCGGCTTCATCAGGAAGTGTCCCCACATGGGCGACGAGCCGTTGATGTCTTCGTCGGGCTCGTCGCGGCGCGACGCGCCCGGCTCGACCAGCGTCACCGAGATGCCGAACGGGTCCAGCTCGTACATGAGGCTTTCGGTGAGGCCCTCGATGGCCCACTTCGTGGCGCAGTAGGCTTTGTTCAAGGGTTAGCCGGGCACACACACACACTCTCTCTCTCTCACTCATCTCTCAGCGGGGAGGAATGGGTAACCCACGTCCGAGGCCGGGAGCGGAGACCAGGCCGTAAAGGGAGCTGAAGATGATGTACCTGCCGCTGCCGCGCTCCCTGAAGTACGGCAGCGTGGCCTGGACGATGTTGACCAGGCCCGTGACGTTGGTTTCGAACTGCGCGCGTATATCGTGTTCGTCCTGGTCCTCGCACGCGCCGATGATGCCGTATCCGGTGCAACTGTCCGCCCCACACCCTCGTTCGCCCTCCATCAGCAACCCCTCCGTCCCTCCCTCCCGCCGGTCAGAGAGAAGTAGAAGGGCGGGGACGAACTTGACGACGATATCAATCTCCCCCCAGCGCTCCCGTGCCCGCGCGAATACGTGGTCGACGGTGGACCGCTCGCGGACGTCGCAGACCAGCCCTTGGCACCGCTTGTGCCAGCCATGCATGCTCGCCTCCTCGGTCGGGATGTTGCGGCCAATGGCGGAGACGCGGTCGCCGCGCGCGAGGGCAACACGGCAGATGCTGCGGCCGAGGTGGCCTGTGGCGCCGTAGATGAGCCATACCAGCGACGACGTAGGTCGGCTGGGGGAAGGCGGCTCGCAAGAGGCCGGAAGCTGCGGGTTGGGTGGGACCGGAGGGGGGGTTACGGGCCGATTCATGGTTGATGGCAATGGGGTTGTGTGTATGTATGTATCTATCGCATGAACTGGCTTGGATTTTGTGGGGTAAGGCTGGCTCGGTAGTTGCCGTCGACCTGGGTAGGTAGACTAGTGTGCTTATGCTTAAAACGATCTATCTATGAATTCGCTACCATATTCGTACTGTACTAGGGTGGAACAAGTAGCACTAGATACGCTATTCACTTCAGATACGTATCAGTACGAATATAGTATTGACTTCCATACGTAACAAGGCTGATACAGGAGGCATCCTGAATTGATCATTAATACGTATTTGCGCCCTAATACGTGTCGAGAAGGATAGTCACGTTAGTACTGAATTGACAGTAGCAGTCCAGTATCCGGACAAACTCTGTGCTACTAAGGTATTCAAGCTGCAATTTAGTATTCGGATTCATTTACGTATGTGGACTGTAGTTGCTACGGTATCGAGCAGATACTAAATGAGTATCTGTATGGTTGCGCGTGATGCAGATAATAAAAAACATTCCCCGCTGGTGGCAGATACACCCAGACGGTACTTGACATCCCTCAACCACAGATATGGGAAGGCTGGTACTAACTAAGGAAGATATAGGAAGTGAGAGTTTGACTGGAAGCTCCAAGAGTTTAGAGAGCGGGTAGAAGAGAGGAGGATGGAGGTGGATGAGTGCCTCAGGGGAGCTGGGTGTGGCGGAGAAGCTACCGCTATTCCTCTCCACACTTCCTTCATAGCATCCATTTTGCTTGCTTTGGGGAACCGGTGTCTCCTCATCTATTGAATCTTGATGGAGCTTCCGATTGGTTGACGGTATTGAACCTGATGACGTCTTCAAGTGGACGGGCGGAGTGGCTTTTGGAAGCCTCCTCCGCAATCCAGAGCCAGACATTGCGATCGAATGCCTTCGGCGCGGAGTACTTAGGTAAATTTCGTGGGGGGTTGTGGTGAATTAAGAAGAGGTTTGAGTACAAAATATCGAAATGAAGTGGCAATAAGTAGCATTATATGTAATATGTGATATTTCTTCTCAGTTAGACCCCAAGAGGAGGGTCAAAAATAGTAGACGTACTACTGATACCTTCAGGTACAGTGGTATTCTTCTCGTCTTCTAGACACTCATTCAACAAAAGGAGAATCCTCAACCTGCTGTATCGCCATCCGCTCTTGGGCCTATGAAATTATTTCACTGCTCCCAATCCTCTCCGGTCTTGGGTCTCTATTCGCTAATTGTACTCCAGCACCGCGCTCATTACTCTGAAATACTACGATGAGAATTGTCGACCCGCTGATACTGCCGTCCGCTCATAGCACCACTTATATGCATCTATGAGATTATTTCGCTGCTCCCAATCCTCTCCGGTCTTGGATCTCTATTTGCTAATTGTTCTCCAGCACCGTGCTCATTACTCTGAAATACTGCGATGAGAATTGTCAATCTGCTGCTATAACTATTTGTTTATGTACTATCAGATCATTTTGCCACCACAAATCCTCTCGATCTTGGGTTTGTATTTCTAACCGGTAAGCACGTAACAATAATATGAGATGAATTGTAGATTTAATACATGGGGTGGCGCAGTATCAGTACCAGGTGGTGGTAGTATAAGTTTTGATCTGGTATTGCACCTTCATTGACGGGACTCAAGTATTCTGGATAGGACTATATGTTTCTCAAATACAGCTGACTCGATATGACGAATGTCTCTTCAATACCGTCAGCAAAGCTTACTGATACAGTATGCTGTTAAGTACTCCATCTGTAATCTTTTATTGAATACAAAGTCAGAGCGGTATTGAAGCAGTGTCTTTCCAGTATCTCCTACAATACGAGGACGGATACAAAGGATACTGATCGCTTGCGATAAGGTAGTCACACGGTACTGTCACAGTACTCATACAGTAGTTATAAATGACCAGACTCCGTATGGCTATGGGATTTATCTGGTATCGCGCTACATTCAGAATCAAGTTTAATACGTTTTGTCTTTAATTCGGTATTAGCGCTGATACCGTAAGATGGCAGTATCTTACTCATGTTGCGTATTCAGCAGCAAAATCCGTACTAGTAGGGTACGATTACGGAGCGAATTTACCCCACTTCTTGTCATTGTACTTATGTATACTGTACCGCGTTGGCCGGGCGGTCTACATAATATCGAGAGCATCTACTCTATATAGATAAATCACTCTAGCTCTCCAAAAGGGGACAGGTTAATGCAAAGCGTCTACCAAACTCCTCGGGTCTGCAGCATGAGTAGCTACATTTGCTCCATGAAGAACCATGGCTGCTTCCTCTCCATCGACTCGCCCGGCGTCTCCATGGGAACCGGTACAGTGTTCTGGAAAACAGAGAAACCTGGCGTCCCCATTTCAGGCAGTGCGCCAGAGAGCGTGGCACCCACATTCCTGGCAGCGACCGGGATTACCACACCGCATTCCCAGTTCTTGAGATTGATCTTGGGAGCCTTTGACTTTCTGTCCACCACCAGTTTGCCCCTGCTCGGAAGTCAGCGGCGAAAGACGAGAAGCGGAGCCACTAGATGGACATACCAGGCGCTCTCACTCAGATTGGCAGAACCGACGTACGCCCATGCTGCGATCTGCCCGTGCTTCGAGCTCAGTATCTTTGGCGGGCGAGCGTAGAGCACCTGCGACCGTCAGTCAAGCCATCCCCCCGCAAGATTGCGTCGGTACCAACCTTATTATGCATCAACATCCCCTCCCTGGTGCTCTTGCAATCCCTGAGCAGGTTCTTTGGAAACGTCGACGCATTCCACCACTGCCTTTGGAAGCAGATGGTGCCACCGTTGTGAACGCCGCCATCGCTCGCCTCAACGGTGTTCTTTGACGGGAAGAACACACGGAACCGTTGTTGAATAGCTTTCCAGTTCGTTTCCTCGGCGAAATCGGCATCATCGTCATCTTCTTCGGTAGTCTCGCCTGTATGCTCCGTTTCGGTCTTCTTGCCAAAGAAGGATGAAATGGTGCCTTTCTTCCGCGGCGCGGATTTGAGCGTCTTGTTGCGCCGTTGGAGCTCTTTGACGCCAGTGTGGCCTTGCGCCGCACGGTACATATTCGAAAGGAACTCTTCTTTCGCTGCGCCAAGTGACGAGGTCTAAGACAGTTTCCTTCAGCTGGTGCTCCCTCCAGGCGTCCGGATATACACACCACATAGTCAACTTCCAACCCCTTGCCTGAGTGATATCCCAGCGTCTTGATAGCCTTCCCCAGCCCACAGTAGCCCGTCCTCTCCCAATCATCGCCGCCATGACTTCCGCCGATCGAGTGGACAAATGCCAGATTCTTTGTCTCCTTAAAATCGTAGTAATCTAAGGCGGTAAGGATATGCGTCGGGATTTCCTGAGCAGCGCAGAAATGCAACAGCTCATCCTGGAAAAATGTCTGCTTCGGCATTGGCTCTTTCAGCTTCGGTAGGTCGATCATGTATACCATCTAATCTCCTGTCAGTGATGTTTCCTACTATGGGTAGACAAAAATCACAAACATTTTCCATGATCCCATCACACATCCCCCAATCATAATCCGTCAGATTGGCCGTGGGGATGGCGACCCTCAGCCACTCGCTCCCGGCCTTGTTGCGATGAAACAGTAGCATAAGCTTGCTATGCATACAATTGACCTGGTCATCCATAAAAGGAAACACCAGTTCGACCTGATCCATCCCCGCGAATATGCGCTCCTTCATTCTGCGCTCTTCAGAACCCTTGGCTTGCATTACCAGCACAGTCTTGCAGAGCGGGAGCTTACTCAGGATCCATTCAAAATCCCATTGAAACGCCGAGAGCAATATGGTCTGCAACGTGTTAACGTCGAGAACATCCTCGATTGTTAATTCGTCAGGATTCTGGCAGCTGTTCTGTTTGAAGGTTTTTTTGACGACGCCGTGGGGGTACCTGTTGGGTGGCTTGACCGGTATTGGCGCTCTCTTAACTTCTGCTTTTTCTGCTTGACGAATTGGGGAGCTGACGTCCAGTGGATCGGACACTGTCGCCTTCGGTGCTGAACTTCCGGCCCCCGACCCAGTCCTCCCCGGCCTCTCGAACTTCCACTCACCCCCGGCCACACTTTTCGCATTGCCATAAAACGAAGCCGGTGCTACAGCCGCCGAGGCTTTGCTTCGCGCCAACCGGTCCGCCTCCATTTGCCTACGGTTCAACCCACCTAGTGCCCCGGCCTCCGCAGTTGTCACCTTCCTTGGTGGTGTTGATATAATAGCTGGACGTAAAACTACATCGTCGTCGTCGTCGCCGCCGCTATCCTCGATTTCCAGCGTAGACGCGCGTCTAGATTTCTTCACCGGGTGGACCGGTGAAAAAGGGGCATTCACTTTCTTCACGACGTCGTCGTTTGTACTGTGGATATTCCTCTGCGTCTCCATCAGCACGCCTACCCCAGTGTGCACCTTCTTCGCCTTCTTCACCTCTATGACCACCTCTTCGTTCTCATCGTCCACCTCGACAACTCTGTCCCTCTTTATCCCCCTCACCCCAACCCTCGCTCTCGCTGGCGGCTTGAGAACCATCTCATCCTCCTCATCATCTTCACCGTCTGAGAGTAAGTTTACGACCTCGGGGCTGAGCCTGCGGTGGAGCCTGCGTCCTCTGATTGGTTGTTGTGGTGGGGATGGTGAAGGGGAAATCGCTTCGTCACCGCATTGTGAAAAAGAAACAGAGGCGACGGTGGAGCCAGCGGGCAAGGGAATTTCGACATCTCCGTCTGACGCAGAGGCGCTGGGAGGGTAGGGTGATGACATTAGTGTTTGTTGGGTGCTGGAGATAGGGTGCTGGAGGTTTGATGGAAGCTATGAAATGATGGTGGGGTTGTATGAAGAGTGAGCTGAAGAAAGGAGTGGTGTTGAAAGAAAGACGCGTAGTTCTGTTGGTTAAGTGAGTAGTGGGGTGCCCGGAAACGCGTCGACCTCCCGTGACAGGACTAGAGACCCATGGCTTCGAGCTTAGCAAACTCCAAAACCATGGAATTCTCGACAACTATCAGGCAGTGCTAAATTTAGTTGCGAATTCTAAGCAACATCAATCTCCAATTTCCTTGACGACCGTTCTAGTTACTCTATTACCGTCCATGGTTACTATCGTAGTCAGGCAGTCTCGCGATCCAGCTCGAACCAACATCCCATACTGCCGTGGGCAATGGAAATCATGCCTGACCTCATATTCATCAAATAGGTACCCACTTGAACCTACACTCGTCCCTACGTCTCCGCTCATCCTACACTTGCACGCGTACCGATACCGGGAAAAGAATGAATACTCAAAACTAGAACAAGATATCGCAAATGTTTTACATTGAATCCCCTCCTAAATCCCCCTTCCCCTTCCGCATATCCTCTCTTAAGCGTCGTCTATGTAAATGAAACCCCCAAGAAAAGAAAGTTCGTATCATATTTCGTCCGTTTGCAAATCTATAAAAGGATACCACCAAGCCTGCTGATCAAAATTAGGCCTTGAAGCCGTCGCGCATGCTGGCGGAGCTGGCGCTCTGCGTGAGTGGGAGCGAGCTGGTCTTGGCGGTCTGCTGCTTGACCTTCGCCATTGCGTAGACTAAGCCGGAGACGAACCCCAATCCGATAGCCTATAGATGTCAGAAGAGGCTTCTTAGTCTGAAGAGGGAAAGAGCTTACCGAAACAGACGGAAGGGTGACGGGTGCATCGAAGAAAACCAATCCACTCAGGGCGATGGGCAGTTTGTTGAGAGCACCGACCATGGAGTAGGTGGTAGACGACGTGACGCGGACACACCACGCGGAGGTGTAGGAGATGAACACCGAGGAGAGACCGGAAAAGGTGATGGCAACCATGAGGTTGGAGCGTAGCATTGGGGGGAAGTTCCTGTCGATGTTGGCCTGCGACCAGTCCTCGAGGAAGAGCGAGCACAGGAGGATAACCGGGATGGAAAGCAGGTTGTTGTAGAACATGGCTATGCAGAGTCAGCATCCAGTAATACACGGTGTGAAAAGACTTACTGTCGAAATCCTTGAAACCGGTCAACTTGATCCTCTTGCGCATGCCCAGGACATAGGCTGCGGACGACAAGCAATTGACGAGCATCCAAATGTAACCGGCATTGAGAGTACTCAAGGCGGTGGCGGTCTCGGTGGAGCTGTGGCCGTAAGAGCTGACAGCAGCACTGACATCGGCCCAGGCAGCAATAACGGAAGACAGGACCATCAGTCCGAAAGAGAACAGAGTCATGCGTGAGACCGAGCCGCCGAACCACAGGACCTCGCCGTAGGCGATGAGGATGATGGTCAAGTTCTTGAAGATGGTGTAAACGGGGACCGAGAGGAATTGAATGGCTTTGGAACCAGTGTAGATCATAGAGATCAGAAGCAGCGAGATGGGAAACCATTTGCGCGCCTCCTCCATCTTAAAATCGCGGTACGAGATCATCCCCATTGACTTTCCGGTCTGGATAGCGACAACACAGATGATGTTCTACGCACGATCAGCACGCGTCCGTTACGGAAGAAAATAGCGCGCCTCACCTGGATAGCCAACAACATGAAGTTCAGGTTGAAGTCGATGCCCGACAAAACATATTTATTCGTCAGGGTCATGAGAATACTGGCGATGCAGTAACTCAGGATGGCCATGGAAGGCCCAGCCGGAGGTGACGGCGTCTGTGGCGCCGACCCTCGCACCGGAGAGTATGGTCGTTTGTCATCGCCGATCTCGACACGGTAATCCTCCTGTTTCTCCTTCTCGGCCATCTTGAGCGGTAGTGGTGATTAGATTGATATCAACGTGTATTTAGGCAAGCAGGAAAGCTTGTCGGAATGGTGAGAAGAGGGTGAAAGTTCGAGGGGGAAAGTTTGAGTCGGATGTGGAGGTCACGTAAGGTGCTACAGAGCACGGTGGTGGTTCCGAGAAGCAGATCGAGCCCTCAAAAACGAATGACAGAGTGCTGCTATCAAAATGCAGAACAAGGGAGGGTGGTGTTGCAGTGGATGAGGGAGGATGGGAAAGTAGAAGGTAAAAAAAAGGCCAGACGTCGATCAAGAGGTGGAGGACAGGGAGGCACTCTAGGGGAGTGGCGAGATGGAGTAGATAGGAGGCGGGCGAAATACTATGTGCATGAGTAATCTTGGGTATGATGGGGTATGTAAGCCAAGTCTAGCAACGGCTTGTACATAGATGTTACAACTGCAGTATCACCATCCGAAGATGCCGAAGACAATGTCTTGAACTACAAGATGAAAGGGGTTAAATGTAGGTGCCGAATCAAATCTCTATAATATGTAAGTAAATAGGCCACTCCCTGCTCCCCTGCTTCCACTGGAGAATTGAACCCGTCTTCAACGTCTCACGGATACAAATTTGTACTTATCATACCTAGAGGATGCACATAGTTACCAAGTAGTATTGCCATCACTAGCCTCCGAAGTTTCATCAAGAGGACTCACCTGTGAATAAGCTATTTACTTCTTTCTCTCTCTCCCTCTCTTCGTTCAGCCCAGACATGTCATGTATACATCTTTATTTTATCTTCAGAACGTGTGAAGTACCTAGCGTCGTTATCAGCATGAGCCAGGGAAGAGGCGCTGGCCGGCCTTCCGGAAGAAGCGGGCGTGTGCGCAGTAGCGTAGGGTTCGCGGCAGGAGGTAGATCTGACCGAGAAAGGAGGACAAACAAGCATTTTCTCTCGGCAGGAGATGCCTGTTGCAAAACTTGAAACGCGTGCTGGTCGATGCTTCGATCCAAAATGACTGTGTAAGTACACACAGCACTATGTGGCTGGGGATGATGGCGGTGCCAGTGCGGCGCCGCGGATAGATGGTTGGATGGAAAAGATTAGATTGCAGTCACCTCTGCCCCACCACTGTTGCCCACCAAGCGATAATTCGCAGATTCAATCCTGCACCAGAGATAGAATGGACGGCGCCAAAACACCTTTCCTCGCTATTGGCGGCAATCGCCACCCTTCTGCAGCCGATTGGTCGCCCAACGGAACTCTAGCATTCGGTGGTGGAAGATGTATTGCTTTGTGGAATCCTGACGTTGGTTGCTCCTCCCCGTTCTCCTCGCCGGCCACCTCTCTCTTCCCAATAGCACAAAGTTGACGTACAGGCGATATAGGACCCAACGCTGCGCGGTGTCTCTGCGACACTCAAGGGCCATTGCGATAAGGTTAACGTCGTTCGTTTCCTCCCCCGCCAACTCTCCGATGCCGAGATCATTCTCTCCGGATCCAACGACAAGACCGTGCGCGCCTGGCGCCGTTCGAGCACGGGATTCTCGCTGGTGGTTACCGCCGAGGGCGTTCATTCGGGCTCAGTAAATGACATCGCTACGTGTGCGCGCTATCCAACGGTGTTCGCGTCGGCTTCTGCGGATGGAACGGTGGCGGTCTTTTCGTTGGACATTTCACCCAATAAGGTCGAGGCCAGACACGTCCAGTCGTTACCTACAAAGCCCAAGTTCTATCCGTTGGCGATTGCGCTCGCCGAGCTTCCTAGTTCGCACGGCGCACTGATTTTGGCGGTCGCTGGCTCGACGACTACCATCTCCGTCTATGTGTGTCCGTCTCCGGGTTCGGAGTTTACGCATCAGGCCACTCTTTCTGGCCATGAGAACTGGGTGCGTGCTTTGAGCTTCACGCATGAAGATCCAAATTTGGAGGACTCGGATCTCATACTAGCGTCATCCTCTCAAGACAGATATATCCGACTCTGGCGGCTTCATCCCGGAGAGGAATTGCCCCCAGCTGCCGCCAACAGCGAGAGCAAGACCTATGGGATGAGCACTCGCCTCTCGAACAAGGCCCACATGCTGCGCGTACATGAATCTTCGGGGATATGGTCCCTCACTTTCGAGGCGCTGCTTATGGGTCACGAGGACTGGGTGTACACCGCCGCCTGGAACCCCAACGCCAAATCGCGGCAGGCGCTTCAGCTGCTTTCTTGCTCCGCGGATAACTCCGTTTCCGTATGGGCGCCCGAAGAACCCTCCGGTATCTGGGTACCCGTCCACCGTTTCGGAGAAATCTCGGACCTCAAGGGTGCCTCTACAGCCACGGGCTCAGCCGGTGGGTTGTGGACTTGTCTTTGGAGTCCGGATGGAACGGCTGTTGCAGCGTTGACCAAGAGCGGTTCTTGGAGGGTCTGGCGATACGATGCCGCAGGAGACCGATGGAACCCCGCAGTGGGTGTTACCGGCCACACCAGGGGTGCAATGGGCATATCCTGGGCGCTGGACGGGAGCTATCTTCTCTCCACATCACTCGACCAAACCACACGCCTATTCTCGCAGTGGACAGCAAATGGTACCAACAGCTGGCATGAGTTCTCGCGACCGCAAATCCACGGCTATGACATCAATTGTATCGCATCAGTAGGTTCAAACCGCTTCGTCTCTGGTGCCGAAGAGAAGCTTCTCCGCGTCTTTGATGAACCGAAAGCCATAGCTGGCATCCTCGAGACTCACTGTGGCGTCATCTCGGAACAAAACAAAGACCTGCTCCCGAACGCAGCAAACCTCCCTGTACTCGGCCTTTCCAACAAACCCATCGAGCAGACCGCACCCACAACTATGTACGATGGCCACGTTCCAGCGGAGGACCTTGAAGATCACGATCCCAAGACCATCGAACATATCTTGCCCACCGACACTCCACCCCTCGAGAACGATCTCGCACGGCACACTCTCTGGCCGGAGGTAGAAAAACTCTACGGCCACGGCTACGAAATCTCCGCTCTCGCGTCCACTCCGACCTCCAGCCTCATCGCAACAGCGTGTAAGGCGTCTACAGCGCAACACGCTGTAATCCGTCTCTACGATGGCGCAAACAGCTGGCGCGAGGTGAAGCCACCACTTGAATCTCACGCGCTGACAGTTACCAACATCTCCTTCTCCCCTTCGGGCTCCCAGATCCTCAGTGTCGGCCGCGACCGTGCTTGGAGTGTCTTCACCCGCGATCCAGACACGCAACAGTGGGCACTCACGGAGCGTAGGGATAAAGCGCATACGCGCATAATCTACGACTGCGCTTGGCTACCCGACGGCATTGCGTTTGCTACCGTCAGTAGAGACAAGTCCCTCAAGATCTGGACACACGCCGACGGAAAGTGGGAATGCCGAGCGACACATAAATTTCACCTTCCGCTTACTGCGATTGACGTACTCCCCGAAGTTATGAGCCGTGAGTGTTGGGCCGCGGTAGGACTCGATGATGGGGCTATCAGGGTGCTGGCCTTGAGAAATAATGAATGGCAGAATTTGGACTTGGTGCATACGGTGGATATTGAGTATATTTATTCTGCACCATGATCGGGATTACGCTGACGATGATGGCAGAACTACGCCCGATAAGGCGATTACGGCGATTCGGTGGAGACCGGGAGAAGGGAAGGAGAGGGAGATGGCGGTTGCTAGCGAGGACGGGAGTGTTAGGGTGTATGGCTTCAAGTTGGAGGTGTCGACTTCGGGTCTGCCGCCTCCAGACCTCCCACCGATCAATGAATCTCAGTAAGTTAGCAAGTGATGGCTTGATTGACTGCAGGTACATGTACATATACTGCCTGATGAAAGAGATCCTAATACCAGAAGAAACGGGGGTTGAGCACCGCTGCGCCGATTCCATGCCATGATGAATGAAAAAAGAACCATTTAAGTAAACCCTCTTGGTCTAAATCAGAATATCATACTCCACCTTCGTCATATCCGAGTAACTGACCGCCTCGCTCTTCACTCCCCCTCGTGGCCCACGCTCCTCCAGATCCTCCTCCAACCACTTGAGCACCACCTGCAATAGCGTTAACCCGGACCTCTGCACCGCCATCTCCTCCGCCTCCCGCTCCATCACCTCCTCGGTCTCGCCATAATATTTAACCCTCCCACCAGCCACCCTCACCAAGTGGGTCGCCCACTCACCGGCCGTCTCGAGTATATGCGTCGCATACACGACGGTGCACGCCCTCTCCTCGGTCTCCTGTTTCAAAAACTTCAAGAACCTATTCCTCGCGAGCACATCGAGGTCTACGGTGACCTCATCGAGCAGCAATATGCTCCACGGCCGCAGCAGTCCCATCGCGAGCTGGACGCGGCGACGCTCGCCGTCCGAGACGGCGTGCATGCGCCAGTTGACGTCGATGTCGAGGATGCGCACGAGCTGGTCGCGGCGGGTGGGGTAGAACGGCCCGCCGACGGACGTGAGGAGCTCGTGCACCGCGATGTCGTTGCGCACGATCGGGTTCAACACCCATTCCATGCCGAGGTAGGTTACGCCCTCGAGGCCGTGTAGGAATGGGTCCACGCCGCCGATAAGGATCGTCGCCGTCGGCGCGAGACGCCTGCCGGACAGCAGCCGCAGCAGCGTCGTCTTGCCGGCGCCATTGGCTGTGTGCGGCGTGTTGGAACTTTTGCGGGATGAGAGCATAGGTGGGGTGGGGGGGAAGAGCTGACGTACCTCCGATCAGTAGTGTTCGAGACCCGGGCGGTAGGTTGAGGTTGACCTGGCTCAGTGCTACGGACCCATCCGGGAAATTGTAGGTCAGGTTCGAGACCTTGATCGAGGGCGCGGCGGGATTCATCGTTTCTACGTTGCGGCTGTTGGAGGGATCTTCTAGATATGGTGAAGACTAACGCATGCTTCGTTCGGCGGCTTTACGGCTTGGCAGTCCGAAGTGATTTCAACCGAGGATTCATAAGCACAGGAAACGCCGCATCCTGAAGGTCATCCGCAGGCACTTGATCCCCGAGGAAGAAAGGAACGGGTCCCGGATATCCGATAGAATACTAGGTACTGCCCCCTGAGCGATCGCTCTTTCAGGACATTGCCCTCCGCGCAGGGCAACAGAACCTTATGTCTTGGTCATTGCATCTCGGTAGCACGGGTAGAAGCTGGGCTGGATCCTTTTGTGAGAGAGAGCAAGAAAGAAAACAAAATGCAAAAGTACAACCATGAAAGCACGAGGTGAAGATATCACAGCCGGGGGTGTGCGCCGCACGCCTCCCGTACGACTCGTCTTCACTCTTGCACAATGGCTCGGCCAACTCCCGCCTCTCCCGCCCTCCTACCCAGTCAAGGTGACGATTCAGAGCGTGCTTCATCCTGGCTGTCTCGTCTGCCGATCCAGTCCCATTCCGAGCCGACGATTTACCCAGCAGTAGGCACGATACAAAAATCATCTACTTGATCAAGCATCACCTATCGGACAGAAGAAGCGCATTGAAAGAAGAAGAAAGAAAAGCCCCGTCCGCCCCACACTTTACTCCTTCAAGGACCACCAAGCACCAACCATCACGCACGCACCATTCATCGCTCACTCGCCCTCTTCCGGTGTCAAGAACGAACCTGCGGGAGCGGTTGCTGAAGAATGGGAAGGGGAAACGGAACATGGCTGCTGGGTGGCCACTGCTGATGGGTCAGATGTATTTGCCTTACGCATGTATGTGCATGCTGGCCGAGGATTTCCAGCAATCGAAGCTCCACGATCGAGTCCGAGTTCTAGCTTCAGATTTTCGGGGAAAGAGAGTCAAAAGAAAGGGGGGGAAATATTAGAGCAGTCTCGCCGACCGCGACCAAGTGTTATTATATTCAAATTTCCATGTCGTTTCGGTCCGTCTGAATGAGAGGCTCTATTAGAAGTTCTCCCCTCTTAAATCTACCGCTTGCTGCATTACCCCGACTGGATAGATAGGCTTATGTTATGAACGAAGCTTGGGAGTTTCCACCTCAGACTCCTGTTCCTAATCTGCAGCTTTTGTGCGGGCCCACAGGTTGTGTGTCGTCCAGAGACGCTCAGCCGATGCCGAGTGATGAAGTTTTGAATGGAGGGCTTTGCCCCCATCTTACGCCTTCCCACTCACCATCACCGCTGCGGTCTTCCGCTCCACTCTCATTACGTTGGGTGCTACCTTTCCGCCTTGCCCTCCTTCTGGGCGGCTTCCTCCCTCTCCCTCTCCCTCCTCCGCAGGAACTCCCTGACCTCCTTCATCTTCTGCACGCTCGCAGCCCTCTTCTTGTGCTTGGAGCTCTTCATGTGCTTCTCCCACTCGGGCTCATTGGTGCTGATGATATTGCAGATCTCGCACGTGCGCTGCCCCCAGAGATCTGGTCGCTGCGAGATGTCGTAGTCCCTCTTTGGGGTAAGGTTCTCGCGCGCCAGGGCCGAAAAAGTGAGTGGGTCGGGGAGGGGGTTACAGGCGAGGAAATCTGAAACCTGTCAAACCGGTGCGTTTTCAATTGGGGGGGTGCAGAACGACGCACAGACTCACCCTTAGCGATTTGGATGCCTGGCTTGACGACGATATCATCGTACCGAGCGGAATCCGTCGAGTCCAGCAGGAACAAGTTCCCCGTCCCCCCGTTCGCCGCCAGGGCGTGGAGAAACTTGATCCTGATCCACCTCGTCTGGCTGCGCGCATACTGTCTCGTCGCGGTTTTCATATCTTCGATCGCCCTATCCTTCGTCCTCTCCGTGTGTTCGTCCTCCCGCCTCGCACCACCACCGCCACCGCCACCGCCACCACGACCAGAACTGTTCCGCAGATCCAGATATGGCAGAAACTCTTTGAACCCGATACTCTGCCATATGCCCGAGTTTAGGTCGACGTTCTCGCGTCCGATCGAGTTGTACAGCACCTCCATCTCCTCGATCTCCCGCCACATGCCGGATTCCATCATCTTTCCCACGCGCCCGTCGAGGCGCGCGCGGAGGACCTCGGTCTCGGCGTGGACCCAGAAGATCAGGTTGTTGTGCTTCGACCGGGAAGTCTCCTCCGCGGCGGTGGTCTTGTTCCTACTTGCGCGCTGGGCGGCATAGACTTCGCTGGCGGTCGTCCTGCAGTCGGTGGAGTAGTATATCTCCAGCGATCGCCGGATCTTGCGGTGGTCGTTCGGATGCCATCGGGAGGCCATGAGCGGATCGACCGCCTTGAGGGCTTCGTACAGTTCCGGGGTCGGCGCATCGCTTCCCGAATCATTCCTGCGTTAGCGACGGCGGGGAGGAGGAGGGAGGAGAACCTACAGTATAGGGTACTTCTCGGCCAGGCCGTCGGCGACATCTGGCAGTTGGAACTCATCCGCGCCATCGCGGTCGTCGGGGTCATGCGGGAACAGCAGGGTCTGGACGTAGTAGTGGGTGCCGCCGACGAGGATGGGAATGCGTCCGCGAGCTCGGATCTCGTCGATCGTCACCTCGGCCTCGCGGACGAAGCGTCCGACCTGCCAGACCTCGCGCGTCGTGTCCAGGACGCCGAGGAGGTGGTGCGGCACCCCCTTGCGCTCCGAGGCCGTGATCTTGTTCGTGATGATCGGCAGTCCCCGGTACAGCTGCATCGCGTCCGCGTTGATGACTTCGCCGTTCAGCGCAAGCGCCAGTTCTACGGCTAGCTAGAACAGTTTCTACCCCTCAGCCTGCAGCTCCCGCTCGGAGAGGGAGAAAGAGAAAAAGAAAACCCGGGTGGCAGATTACCTGAGATTTGCCAGTGCCTGTGGCCCCGATTACGGAGATTAATGGCGGTCGTATAGCCATCTTTGCGGCTGGTTGACGGGCAAAGAGGCGTCGCAGAACGTTCATGTATCCAGGGGGCACAGTAGATATGTATCTATCGAGATTCCGGGGCCTTTTTTTTTGATGCATCTGGGACCCTGGGACGGGACTAATAATGGCGGGGTAGGTATCTAGCTAGCGGCTCGATCTGCCAATCACGCCATCCGGATGAAGAACGGGAAGAACGCGATGGCACGGCTCCGCCGGCTCGCAGGGCAGATGGGCCTCTCGCCAGCCAATTGCAGGAAGGCTGCGACGGCGTGCACCCAGCCAGCCGCCATTTTCGGACCGGGGCTGCGGTGAAAGGGTGACCCAACCTGGGGTACCATCGACCAGGCAAATGAGTTGCAGCTCCTGGCCAACCGAGAGGCTCGAGAGACCACGTGTTGCTTCCGGACAACAAACCTGGGGGCTGTCGATGGAGTCTGGGCTCAGACCAGCGTCAGCGCAGCAACTGGAGAAGACAGCGGCTGTTTGGAGTACGGCTGACACTCAGCCTACCGCAGGGGCGACCAGGCAAGGGAGATGGTCGGCGCCCCAACAGCGATCGGACGGAGACTCACTGAGGCCCTTGCATACGCAGGCAGGACGGAGAGCACAGTTCTGCTATGTAGAGGAACCGAGACCCTCGATGGGATTGCTGCAGGAGGAGGAGGCCGAAGCAAAGTCCGAGGCAGAGAGGAGGAGGCCTGGACTAACCATGTTCGCGGATGGGTCGCGACCAGACGACGGAGCCACCGGATATGCGGTGGTGTGGAGGAATGGCCAATCCTGGGCTACAAGCCAGGAGGCCTACGGCACGGAGTGCGCCGCTCTCGCCCGGGCACTGGAGACTGCTTCGAGAAGACAGACAACACCGGAACGGGTCACGATCTTCACTGACGCGCAGGCGGCCATCAGGCGGATGGCCTCAGAGGAGCCTGGCCCCGGCCAGATGTATGCACTTCAGGCAAGGAAGCACATCGTGGTGCTGCGGAGGGCCAGGCCGGACATCACCATCGAGATCCGGTGGTGCCCGGCGCACAAGGGGGCCCCAGGGAACGAGAAGGCCGACGAGCGGGCCAGGCTCGCGGCGGAGGAGCCAGATGCCCGCGGGGTGGAATGGCTGGGCTATTCGGACTGGACGGGGGCGCACGTGATGCCGCTCCCCAGATCTCTCGCACATATGAAGCGGGAGGTCACGGAGGAGGAGTGGGCGGACGCCCGGCGATGGGCTGGAGGCTGGACCTCCGAGAAGAAGCACGCGATACCGAAGAGCCAGAGGCCGGACGGCACGGTGGCTGGGAGCACCAAGAGGCTTGCCTCGAGGTTCTACCGACTGGGGCAGGTCACCGCCTTTCCGGGCAGTGCCTCCAGCGGACGAAGAACCGCCCCACCGCTCAGTATCGGTAGTGCTGGTGTCGGGCGCGAACGCGGGGCCACCTCTTCAAGGTGCGCCCTGAGTGGAAGGCCCAGCAGAAGATTCTGTGGACAGAGGTGCGGAAGGGAAGTGGGAAGTGGAAGAGTCGGTGGAGGATCCGAGAGGCGGTGTTAGACTTCCTCTCTGCTACATACAGATGTGGGGAGGCTGGCGCCGGCTGAGGAAGACGCGGGGAGCGAGTTGTCAGAACGGGAGCTCCGGGAGCGGGAAGAAGAGAGGAGGGCAGAGAGGCTGGGTGCTAGGGAGGAACTACCGCTATTCCTACCCACGCCCTCCTTCACGGCATCCGCAGATGAGGATTGGGGGGGGACGCGACTTCCTTTGTTCTTTCTTTTGTTCGGACTCCTTTCCTTAGTAATCTCTTTGGTGCGCATTACATCTTCTCGAGACAGGTCTGGGCGGAGGGCAAAGGGGAGCTCGCAACGTGCCGCCTCGCGCGGACAGCGGACGGGAAACCTGGATAAAAAGTGCGGCGCCGGAGTCTAGCTAGGCCGTATGTATGCGAGTATGAATAAACACAAGAAAAAAGATCTGCCAACGTAGGCAGCCACAGCACGTGATGATCGGCCATAAGCATAGCGGCGGAGGGTATCCTTAGATGCTGGAGCGAGCGAAAAAGGGCCCGTCTCTTCGAATTTCAAGGGGGGGGACGCGGGTGTTGCGCTTCGTTAGGGCCAGAGCGGCATCGAAAGTACCGTATGATACATACTTCATCGGACCGGCTCTGAACAGACCAAAATAGGACACTATGCAGAGTATCTAGCTTGCGAGGTCAGAGTTGACGACCGAGGGGCTCACGGCACGCACTCGGACACACACGGGAGGCGCACACAGCGCCCCTCCCCCCCCCCCCGATTGGGTGTGTTGGTACGGCCCTTGTTGCGGATGCGGCCGACGGTCCATTGACGCGCCGGACAGAAGACGTGCTGCATATTGTCGTGGTTTATCGACGACACCGAACGAAAGCAGATGTCGGCTGCTCGCAGCAGATACCCAGCCAGCCGCAGTCCGCGACGGGCTAATTACTGCTGTCCACACACGTCCGCCGCACCCCAAATCCTATCAGCCACGCCGGCGCTATCGATAGCCACTATCTACCTAGATATCATCCCCGACGGCGACGGCGCCGGCGATGGCGAATCCTCGCGAGCGGCCCCAAGGCTGATAAGAGCGGAGATAACAAATCTGCTCTGCGGGGGGGGGGGAAGCTGACCAAACATGGACGAACCATCTCCCCCCCCCCTCGTCCGCCATCTCGAAGGTAGCGCTGCCAGTCGCTGCCCCCCCCCGTCGCACCCGCATGTGGGCGCGTTAGTAAGGTCGTGTGTAGTTGTGCATGTATGTAGGACGATCATCGAAGCCTTGCAAACGGATGGCGAGATGGATGGGCCAACAGAGCCGATACCGTGCAGCGCGACAGCCTCCACTATTTTGGTCCCACACGTAGGCCCCCCAAGAGGAGGGAGGGAGAGAGAGAGAGAGAGAGAGAGAGATGGAACGAGAAAAAAAAAAAGAAGAAAAAAAGAAGAAAAAAAAGAAAGAAAGAAAAAATGCCCACCCTCCCTCCTCACGGGGGAAACGGCACTGAGGGGTATCTATCCTCCCTCTCCCACGGACGAGGCTGTCGGTGCGCGTTCCGGTCCCGGTCCCGGTCCTTGTCTCCCTCCATTTTACATAGATATCTACATACATCATTTTCCACGTAGCAGAATGTGGAGTGGAGAGAAAGTACGCAGTCACCGCCGCATCGGGCAATTCGGTTAGTGGAGCGAGAAGGAAAAAAAAAAAAAAAAAAAAAAAAAAAAGTATGTATGATGTATGTAACCAACTCAAAAGATTGAGCAAACAGATTTCCCTGCTGCAACTCGCTGGTGGTGGTGGTGGTGGTGGTGGGCGGGGAACAAATCAACATCCTGCCAGGATTATTTTTTTTATTTTTATTTTTATTTTTTCTTCCCTGCACCTGCGGGATAAGGTTTTGGCACATATTGCGGGGTACTGCAGGTAGAGTATGTGATGTATCTATAGTCTATACACCGTACATATCTATATCTATACATACACAGAGATATCGTAAATCTCGTTCTGGAGGTGGGGGGGAGGATGGCAAGCCGCGTTCCCTTCACGGGAGAGCTACGTTACTCACTTCGCTGTGTGGTACATACTCTACCCTACTCTGCTCTATATACATACTCTATGTATACGAGTCGAACCGGAATAGGTATGATCGTCGCTGCAAGACATTCCATTCTCGCATGTGATTATGACGCCATGCCAGACCCGCCTCGTTTCGGTTCGGTTCGTTTGTTCTCTGGGGAGGGGGGGGGGGGGGGAGGAAACCCTAACCTTGCCGGCGCTATGTAGTCTCACGTGATACATCGGCTGTTAGCTCTATGTAGTTAGTTAGCGCCCCACCCTAGCCTTGTCGCGTCATCCCGGTCCGTCTCCACCTCCGAAGAGCGACGCGACATACCCAACATAGGCAGATACTCCACTCCAACTCCACACACACACGCACGCAACGATGGCCACGATCCCGCGACCGCGCACCCCCATCGACGAGACGCTGTGGCGCGACAGCAGTTTCTACCGCGTGCACGGGGTGACCGAGCACATGGGTACCCACCCCACCCCTCCCAGGCGGTCATCCCCCCCCCCAAACCCCGCAGCTCTAACAAACCCCCCACCCGCGCGCGCAGTGATGCACTACTTCTACCTGTCGCCGTTCTTCGACAACACGAGCAGCAACGGACAGCTGATGATGCAGCTGACGCACAATCCGGCGGCGGCGGCGCGCATGAACTCGCAGGCCGACTTCGACAACGCGATGAAGAGCATGCGCGGCGTCGAGTACGTGATCGCCGCGGGCAGCGAGGCGTCGGGCGTCTGGGTCATCCGCAAGCAGCTGCGCCGCGCGCCGAGGGAGGTCGTGCTCGGCGGCCAGAAGCAGAAGGTCGAGGACGTCAGCATCCTGGCCGACTACTACATCGTCGGCGAGAACATCTACCAGGCGCCGACCGTCGGCGCGGTGCTCGCCAATCGCGTGGTACGTCTTTCCCCCCCCCGCCTCGCGGGTCGCTGATGCAGGGGAATTCAGTTGTCGATCACGAACGACCTGAGGTATACGCTGAAACTCGCGATGGCCTCGACGTCGCTCTCGTCCAGCACGCAGCCGGCCCCGCCGTCCGCTGCCGACCAGCCACCGTCGTCGTCGCAGCAACCACCGCCATCATCGCAGGCGCCGTCGCAGGCAGGCACAACGTCCAACGCGTCCGCCCCTGCAACCAACACCACCTCCAGCCAGCGTGACGCCGCGCTGCTCTACAAAGCCTTGAATCTCTCGGTGAGGCATCACGGTGAGTTCATGGACGACCATGCGCCACTGCTGGGAGATCCGGGAAGTCTGTTGCAGCCCGGTGCAGCCATAGGCGCTGGTGTGGGAGGGGGAGCAGCAGGAGCAGGAGCAGGAGCAGGAGGAGGTGCAGGGGCTGGAGTTGGGGTTGGCGCTGCGGTTGCGGTGAAGAGAGGTGGTACGCCCGTGCCCCCCGCTCCTGCCGCCAAGGGTGGGCCTGTCAAGAAATAAAGTGGTCATCCCCCCGCTCGCGTTTGTTTGCTACGGTGTTGAGGCTTTTGTTTTCGAATACAGATCGACGACGCATCTCCAAGTACTCCGACGGAACAATCGGTGGATCCTGAGATGTGAAAACGTGCAACCGTAGGTATTATTATATTACAGGGGAAACTGTGGTAACATATCACAGACATGGGCGTTGCAGTGGGGGGGGGGGGGGGGGGGGGGGAAAAGTAAACCAAAAAAAAAAAAAAAAACCAAAAGCCCAAAAAAAAAAAAAAAAAAACCAAAGAGGGTATAA
>Ga0307516_10002145_pt1 | contig 26758 bp, 43 predicted proteins | sample 19_EM_MG_FD_203310 | JGI IMG/M metagenome (GOLD analysis project Ga0307516, IMG submission 203310) | Populus trichocarpa ectomycorrhiza microbial communities from riparian zone in the Pacific Northwest, United States - 19_EM | ecosystem: Host-associated > Plants > Roots > Unclassified | place...
GTGCAGATCCTTGTTTCTCGTGAAACCCCCAACGATACCTTTGGACACCCTAACCTTCTTCCTGATCTCCTTGATGCAGGGATCAGTTGTCAAGGCACGAGGAATTCCTTTTCTCACAAAACGTATCCAACCTTCTCCCTAGCTTTCACGAGCTCCAAATCGGACGACTCTCTGACCTTGTTGATGCCAACCAGGAGCGTACAGTCGCTTCTTCCGTCAACACCTCCAACTGTGACCTGCGGAGCTCCCCCGCAACCTCGTCTTCTAGCAACAGACGCAGCGTCAGCGGTAGCAGCATCCTAGTCAAACGTCGCGTCTCTCATGGCGCGTCCTCATCCCGCGGTCTCACCCCCGATATCACCACCAACCCGAAACTGTCAGTCCTCTGTCCCTGGGCCGGACAACAGCACTGGGTGACCGACCCGTGGCCAAACTCTGGTGGAACGACCATAATGTTGGTCTATTTGCTCACGCCTGTGCACGTCCAGATGGGCTCACTGCTTCGTTTGCTTCCACTGGTCCGCTGTCGAGCCCCTGCCGAGCCCCTTGTATTTTGCTTCGCGATGTCTAGACTGGTGTTACCTGGGCCGAACACAATCCCCCAGATTCGGGGTGTCGCGCATCATCTCTCAATACTCAGTTGTTGTTACATGTTTCCCTAGTCTCTTGCTATTCCGCAATGACATCTATGAGAGAAAAAAACCTCGGATTCAACCTGTCGTGGTGACTGTTGTGCGATTTTCATGTCACATGGCACCCTTATTACCCCCTGTAAAACGAACCACTAGGAGATCCAACCTTTGGTCCGGTGCCCTCCCCCAACCCACTCATCCACCACGGACCAGATCCCTATATCCGTCTATGCCATCAGCGACCAGGGAGGGAGGATTGCGGGTGTAGTCACCGGGACTGTTGGAGCAGTATTTGCAGTTATCGTCGTCATTCAGCAGGCGTATCGGATGATGCCCCCTGGAGTCGTTGCGTCGAACGAGAAGCTCTTGGACGACCTCCGGGCAACCCGCGTCCCAGCCTTCCGCCGCCGGGCAAACAGGCTCCAGGCCCTACAAGCGAACGCAGCGGGGCAAGTCGCACAAGGCAACGTAGCAGCGCAAGCTGTCGGTCAACAGGGACCTCCTCCTCAACAGCAACAACAGGCACCTGTTTCAGGGCTTCCAAGCTTACTGCGATCATTACAGGCACTCGAACATTCCATAGATCGGTAAACACTTATTTCGTCTCTAGCTATCTAGCGCTCACCTCCTGTGTAGGTGCATCGAAAGTACACGAGTCGCGGAAGAGGCCCTAGGGACGTCCTTCCAGATAGCATGGACCCGGACCGAGGAGTTCAAGAAAGCTTATGAAGACATGTCCAACGACTTTGTCATCTTGAGGCGGAGCTTATTTGTGAGTGCCCTCTGTTGGGAGTGTTGCCCGTTTGATGGAGGGCGTCCAGATCGCGCAGTATTTCCCGCATAAGGAGGAAACCCAAAACAATATCACCAGAGAAAACCCGTAGGCTTCGGGATATCTCGCGGCATGAACTTTACTTCCTAGACTCAGCCTCAGACGTTTCGTTGTGGACTATTCTTGTTTTCCCTTAAGCTTGTGATCGTCAGTCCAACAGACCTATACCCCATTCCCTCCTAGATTCCCAGGTGTCTCGCCATGGACTATATCTTTTTCCCTTGTATTCGTCAGTCCGGAGAACCTGTAGGCATACGTGATATTCCCAGCAACATGTACCCTGTGACCTCACCACCGTGCGCCTGGTCCCCTCGCCTGGTCCCTTCCATCAATACCCTTCCAGAAGGATGATCGCTCGTGGGGATTACATTCGGCACTCGCCCCAGGCACCTATCTGTTGCTTTGGGAAACCGTGGTGGGGACGCGGTTGAGGCGCAGGTTTACTCCCAAAAACGGTGTCGTGCATTGTACACACCAGATGGTCGGGTTCACTTTCACATTTCAACGTCTTCAAGTCCTGTTGCCAACCACTCAGAACTCCTGTATCGAATGAATGGTATTCAAACAAAACACTACAAAGCACCGTCCAAAGTAATATGCATGTGCTCTAGTCAAAACTGCATATTCACGAAACCCCGAGGAAAGGTCGGAAACCCAACCAAGGGCAAAGTAGAGCTAACCTTGCAATGGGGGGGGGGGGGGTTGCTCCCAAACGCAAGCGGTGTTGTATGGTATAAAAGTATATGACCATAACCTAGAAAAATGCGGCGCATATATCGTTGCAAAACAAAAACCAGACGTTTGCCCGAGGGCTCACGTCGAATTGACGAGGGCTTGAGCGTATGTCCTCCGTGGGGGAGTCGAAGAGGGGGATGGTGTGCCGGAATCTGAGGCACTTCGAGTGGCTCGAAGGAGCTTGAGGTCTTGATCCAATTCGTAATCGATTGTGTCGTGGGTATAGGCGGACTCGAGATCCTCCCAATCCTCCTCACTGAAGTCGCTCAAGTTGTCAAAGGACATGGCGTCCCAGCTGAAGTTGGACATGGTCTCGAAGTCTTGGTGGAAAGATGGGCCTCCGAGCTCGAATGGGTTGGGTCCGTAACCACGAGCCTTCCCTATAAGAGAGATACAGTAAACACCCTGCAAGTAATGGGGACATAGCGGTCGAGTCATCACGCACGTTGCTTAGGCTTTCGAACCTTCATCGGGACGTCCGCGAGGGAAATCTCAATCGTCCGTGGTCGCACGGCCTCCTGGCTGTAGAAATCGTCCTCGTCGTAATCGCCCCAGTTCATCATATGATGATCAACGCTTGGGTCAACGTTGGAGTGGTCCGGATCGATCTGACCAGCGCAGACGAACGAGTCACCGTTCCAGGTCTGACCGTCGCCTCGTCCAGGGTTCCGACGACCTCCAGTATCGGAGTGGGCAGCCGAGACGGAGTACTCTCGTTGAACGCGACGTGGGAGCTCGTTGTGAATTCGATACGCAGTCTCCCTGGCGGCGGGCAAACGTGACGGGTTGACGTAATGCCCGACGAGGTTGTTCGTGTGGTCTTCCCCTATGGATAATTTCTGCGCGGCTTAGTTCCAATACTCCGATAACGATTGGTCGGCGGCTTACCCAATGGTCCGTGACTTCACGGCACTGTTTAGGTGTCAAACGGGGCTTGTTGATGTTTTTAGCTTTGCTGTGCTGGCGGAGAGTGGCGACGCTCATGGTAGAAGACATATGTTGGTAAGCGGATGGGCTGAAGTGGGAACCGGTTGGTAAAGAGAGCCAGGGACCAGAACGGTCTCGGATTATAAATGCCAGCGGAGAACGGAGCCACAGCACCGGAGTCACCCAAGTCACATTGACGACAGTTTGCCGGACAGTCACCGGTCGGGCCCCGCACCGCCTGACTCAGTCACGAACCGGCCCCGCCCGTTGAGGGGTCCGGGTTGCTGTGTTTCACAAAGGGACGGGTGGATCCTCGGGAATTGGCGAGAATAGAATCGTTCTATTTCTCCCACTCCATGAAGAACGGCGGTGGCCTGTGCGTTTTTCCCGTCCCTGATCACCGCACAGGTTCTGAGGATCGCCCAGTAGCCGAAGATCCTACGAGCAGCATTGCTTGATGGAGATACGTTGGTCCCTATCTACCCCCGAACGCAGAGAGCGCAAGGTTGCGGAGCGGAAGAGGCCATGATGGTCTGCACGAACGTGATCTTGTCAATGTCGGCCCAAAAACGATGCACGATGGCGTTCTGGCAGAAGCGACCACCGATTGGTTCCCCACCAAACAGCCACAAACACGTCGGGAAGCCAAATATGCCAAAACATCAAGACCGTGTATTTGAGCCAGCCTGACTCCAGAAGGCTGGACAGAGCAGGAGAAAAACTATACTGTAACAAATGTAAAGAGAGAAATATAAGGAAAAACATATCTTACAGTCGACCCATACTGAAGCTCGAGAGCCCCCATATGGCCCTATAGTCTGAGTACACGAATCAGCACTTGATAAAGTTCCCAACGATCATGCTCGGTGTCCCCCACGCGTCCCTGCGGATGGTAAAGGAGAAACAACAACTGATAGAAGACTCTTCATCCTGGGAGTCGGTGTCGTCCGAACTGCTACTTGACGTGATCCTTGGTTTCGTTTTCAGTACACAGGTGGTGAGGACCGCCTTTTGGTTCACATTGAACGCTACATCTGCGTATTTCTGGACGCGTTATCAAAACAAGGCACGAACGTTCAGCATCTGCGGAGCTAAATGGTTGATGGTGGCGCGGCGTACCTCCCAGTAGTTTACAGCAGACTCTTCGGCCATGAGCTCGTAGATGCAAGAGCGGCCCTAGGGCACGCGTCAAATCCCATCAACGTACGGTCCAAGGGTGATGATCGGGCTTACATCACGAAGCATGAAGCTGTCTAAACCCACAAGTTCTGCAAACTCCCTGTTACCTTTGTATATCTCTCCCGTTCGGCGCCACAGACAAGCCGGGATAGCCATCGCCGAGAACACACGGTCGTAATCTAGAAGTAAACGCTCGAATGCTTCTTCGATGAACACCAGATCGATATCGGTAAGAGACTGAGCGATTGCCTGTGGGTCCGGTCAGCTAATATCAATCAGACGTCCCTGATCTGGCGCACTCGAAACTTGGGCCGCAGAACCGAGAGCGGTTGCAGAACCCTCTGCTTCGATTCCTGGGAGACGCTGAATGCGGGAAAGACTAGTTAACGCCGCACGCCCAACGAATGTCAACGAACGATAACGCACTTGCTCTCCATCCACCTTTGCAGCCTAGCGTAGCCTTTCACGTAGTTGTAAGGCTTGAGCAGGCCAGCTTCGTACTTGCTACGGATGACTCTGTTGAGACGTTCGTTCCTTGGTCCTGGTTCTTGGTCTGCAGCAATCATCAAGAACTTCTCGGTCTTGGTTGCCGACGGGAGAACCACGGGCACGGTCTCCTCCTTAACAGGCTCTGCCGCCGGTGGCGAGACCTCCGTTATGGTCACATCTGGGTTCGTATATTGTTCCATATTAGAGGAGGGGGAAGGCTCTGTAGGTTGAGGCGGGGTAGGGAAAGGTTGGGGCGGAGCAGACATGAGAGCTGGAGCGACTGTGGCTGGTGGGGGGTTGAAGAATGAACGTTCGTCGAGAGACTCCAGGAAATCGGATAGCACGGAGAACTCGCTGCCGAGTGTAGTTTCAGGTGGATAGAACAAAGCTGCCTGGTGCATCCCCATGGATTGCCAGGTCAGGCCAGGAGTACGAGCGGGCGTCTGCGCGAACGGTACAGAAATCGCTGTGGAGTACGATAAATACGCATTGTGCACGCGACCATGCAGGACACTCACATGGGAATGCGTTGATTGACTGCTCAGGCGCAGACAGTGCCGGTTTCGGTTGGGCTTGGGGGTCGGCCTCTGGCGTAGGGGTTGGTGTAGAAGTAGTGGTCGAAGCGGTGGTGGATGGGCCCTTCTCCTTCCCACCTACCGAAGGTTTCTGCTCGTCATGGCAGAGATGTGCGATCTCCCTCTTGATGCTGGTGAACGAGTGAGTTGGTGCAAACCTCCAAAGAACAAAAGGCGTTGGTGCTGACCATCTTTGGCAGGGCCTCCCCTCATCGCAGGTCATGTGGCTCCTTCTGCAATAAAGGCAAGCATGATTGACTTTTCTTCTTTTGGCGGTAGTCGGTTTCCTCCTGCGCCCGCTGCCGGTGGTGTCGTCGTCGAGGGGCCTGACCTGGACCGGTGGGTTAATGGCTGGTCGAATGGCAATGTCGGCTTGCTTCGGATGGGAGCCCATAGTTGCTCCACGACAGGGGGTACAAAATTGTGCCGGGTATGGTGAAGGGGTCGAGGCCGTGTGCTCCTGGCGTCGTGGTTCCCACTCTCGGGGTCGAAGGAGGGTCGCGACTCTTGGGAGATCACGAAGGGCAGGAAGAAATGACGATGCGGGATTAGCAAAGTCGCCGTGAACCAAAAACTGTCGGGTGTAAACTCATACGGAGTCGCAATGGAGGGAGAGGGCGAGCGGAATCAGCCCATCAGCTTCCGATGGTATCAGTCGCCCGGCTCATTCAGCAATCCCCCAAATAACCCAGATATCTCCCGAGTTACATACTTTTCTATCGTACACCCACGGAATTGCCGTCATGTCGTGGCACTCGGCGGCGTTTACGAGTCCTATTGACCATACCGCTTGAGGCACATGGTCCCGGCTCAACTCCGCCCGGCGCGGGAACCAGCAAAGAAAAACTTCATAGTCGGCGTTGGAGGGCCCACTTTACAGTAATCTACAGGGAAGGCCGGGGAATCCGGTATGGGAACTTTTTGACGAATGGAGAAGAAAACAATCAATGTGCGATAACGGGCTGGGTCTGAGGAAGGTGGGAAGCGATCACAGAAGGACGCTCAAACTCGAAGCTGCCTCGACAAGGACGAGGCGAAACGGGCCAAGAAGTTCTTTTGCTTCTTGTTGAGAGCTAGACATCGCCACCAGTCAGCCTAGATTACCACGGGAATTAACCGACGTTTACGCTTATTGGCCTTCTCGACGTAGTTAACGGCCTTCTTCAGTGGTGGAGGTTGGGTTTCCACCTCTGAGGAAAGGCGTTCCCTGAACCACTGAGAACCCAAAGCTCAGCGCGGCGCATGCAACGATCAAGCCAAGGCATTCCGCACCTTTGAAATGAACTTGCCAGACTCTTTTGGGTATCGTTTCTGGGTTTCATAATCCACATACGTAACGCCGAACCGCGTTGAGTACCCGTCAGCCCTGCCGGTCGGGAAGTCGGGTAAGTGTGCCGCAAAACGATGCTGGGGGAAATGAAGGACTAACCATTCGAAGTTGTCTAACAGACCTAGATGAACAAGCGATTAGGAACCCAGCCTACACAAGATAACGTGAACTCACTCCAACCAAAGTAAGATCGAATGTCCACCCCATCCTCGGTAATGGCAGCGAGCAGAGCTTCACAATTCCCCCGGAAATACTCGACCCGATCGGTGTCATCGAGAGCCTGATCAATTGGTAGGCTCGTCTCGTTCTTTGCCGCGAACCCGTTCTCGGTCACACTGCAGATTTCGTCTCAGCACTCGCGGGGGATCCACAGGCGACGGGGGCATACTAGATGGGCATCTGGTATCTCTGCCGACGCAGGGTGAGCGATATGCCCTGTACGGAAAACAACCTCCTCACCTTGTAGAGGTAGTTGAGGAGCTGCCGGAAACCAGTAGGATCTGTCACACGATTCAACACCGCGTCCACCATCACTGAACGATAGTGACCTACAGGTCTGTATCCAAGCGCAGTGCGCTTCGACCCCCATCAGCACTTTCGCTTTATATAAATCAGCCAACAAAATACACACCTTGTGTTCCCAGCTGAGTACCATCAGGCCGAGTGAACGTGTAGTCGACGAACCCTTGGAACTCGTCGTGGCCGCCAGCCTCTACGATATGTTACGCTTTCTCAGCTTTCCTCCGGAAGCGCAAGGGCCTAACGACTTACTGCAGAGGTTCGTCGTGTAGGTGTTCATACCGTAGAAGTCAGAAGATCCTTTCACGATGGCCCATTCTTCCGAAGTAAATTCGGGAAGGCGATCTCCGAGCACTTGCTTCATGTACTCCGGATAATGTCCGAGGTATACCGGGTCCTGCAAGAGGCAAACATCGGTCACCTGCCTCGAGAAAAAAGTTTTGATGTCAACTCACCGCGTACCAGCCTGACCGTGGAAATCAGATAGAAGAAGTGAGTGAGTTGCCTGTGTCAAAAATAAGCCACACCCACCGATAGCAAAATCGAGTGCGTGCTGAGCGGCACTAACATCTGTTTGATAGCTGGAGATCCGCTGATAATCTGACGGAGTAGATATCGCTTACTTTCTGGGCTCTCGTCATAGGGAATGGCCATATCTCCGTTCAGCGTGATCCCGATAACACCTCCTTGGGTGGGTTTGAACTCATCGCGGTACAATTTCACTGCAAGGGCGTGTGACAGGATGACATGATGGGCGACGCTGAAAACTTGGTTGAGAATATCCCTGGAGAGACGGGGCGGATGAACCTACATCCATGGTTCCGTCGACGAATCGCCTTCAGGAGACCTAGTACGGTCGCTAGAACGGCCTGGAGCAAAAACGCCTCGTCCGTGCCCGAGAACGGAGACAACCCATGGCTCGTTCACGGTCAACCTTGATCCATCACATCCGTCGGTTTCAACCCACGATTTTTTACCGGAAGACTGCTCACCAGTACCTTACGCGATCTCCGAAAGATTCGAAGCATACGCGAGTATAATGAACAAAGTCCTTGGTGACTTCATCTTTGTTCAACCAACCACCGTAGCGGTCAGAGAGACTCTGAGGGAGATCCCAGTGATACAGCGTCTGCGTCACAAGGTGGGTGAGTTCGATGGGTTCACACGGTGGTGCGCTCCACCCATCGTGTGCTTACCACGAAGGGAACGATCCCGTTGGCAATGAGTTCGTCGATAAAGTCAGAATAATATTTGATCCCCTCGGGGTTGGTGGGATCACCACGACCACCCAGTGGGATGATGCGTGGCCAAGAGATGGAGAACCTGTAAGCCTTCACGCCGTACTGGCGCAACAAGGCGATGTCGTCCTTCCAACGGTTGTAAGAGTCGGTGGCAACATCCCCGTTCTTTCCATCGAGGGTCTTGCCAGGCGACCTAGAGAAGTCGTCCCAGATAGACTTGCCACGGCCGTCGGCGTCAGTAGAACCCTCGACCTGAAAGGCAGCTGGCGTTGCAGTTGTATGGTCAGCTGGGTGGTGGTAGATGTAAAAGGGGAGACGGGGCAATGGCGGACCTGTAGCGAAGCCCCAGAGAAAGTGGTTTGGAAGAGATTTAGTGGCAGACATTTATGCAAGAGGCTTGGAGGGTTTCCGCTTACAACAAGTCCAGCGACCAGCTATTTAAGCCAAACGGCGTCGTACTGCTCAAACCCTTCATCCGACATTTGTCCGGTAAACCCGGTCTGGTAAATCCAAAACGGGGAATCGAGCGAAACGCTGCTTGCAGGCGGATCGGGCCAGCAAATCTCCCACCTCCGACATTTCTCCTGTACGCTCCATTCTTCGCCGGTCAGCTGTGAACCCGCTCACCACGGTCTCCGTCGCTATCTTGGGTGCTGGTATCTTTGCGAAAGAAGGTGAGATCACTCATCGATTCGTTCCCACCCACTGACCTCATGATCTCAAGCGCATATCCCGGCTTGGCCACCCTTGGTGATCAAATCACCACGAGCGCCACCTACTCTCGCTTTGAAAAAAGTTCGAGAGATCTCGCCGGACCCGTGAATTCCACCCTGGGTCCAAACGCCGCCAATCCGTCCGTCTACCACGATGTCCACCCCCATAGTTCCACCGATGCGAGACCTGCCATCGACGCTATGATCAACATCCTTCCAATCACCAAACAACCAGCGGTGAAATTTATCGCTGCTGGGAAGCACGTTTTGAGCGAGAAACCGGCCGCAAAGGCGTTGCGACCGGGCTCGGCCTTGCGCAAAAATATGTTTCAGAGCATAGACCGAGGAACCTTCTTTGGCGGGTGGCAGAAAACTTTGAGCACGAGCCCGCCTTCCGCGACGGTCGGATCGGTGGAACTATCAGTTTCTCTGCGCCAGTATTTGTCCTCACTTCCGAGGACAAAGAGCACTAAGCACTACAAGGCCAATTGGCGGGCTGTTCCAGACGTGAGTTGGTCTTGTCTACCGTCTCTAAGCACCGGCCTTCAATCACTCACGCTTTGTCTCGTAGTATCAGAGTGGTTTCCTTGCAAGTTTCAGCTTGCCTTCTGCAGCAGGATACCAACCTGACGAGCCGTATTTTCGGCCCACGTGTAGCTCGATGACGGAGTCGTGAGCTGTCTCACTCCTATACCCCTATCCGGGTCGCACCATTGACGCCGCTCCCCTGTTTAGCATCGGGCGTCAACATCGAGAACGGTTTTACAGGAGCGGCGTTGCAGTTTGTATCGGACTTCGCTTCTCCAAACATTGACTGGTTCGCTCCACTGGATACCCTCACTTCGCTAATCCGACCCCGACTAGGTTCGGATCCGTCTTTGGAAGGGAGGGGCTGGTAGGAATCACCCACGGTGGTTCGGGTTTAGCCCTCGAGCTTACCGGGGCGGATGGTTCGGTCATCTCAGCCAACCACGCGCCCCGCGGTGTTGGACTCGGGCTCTCCGCTTTCGTCAACCCGATCAAAGGGGTCGGCGATGGTCCCGGAGCCCTACTAAGCGCACTGAAGGACATCGGCCGTTTCAATGCACATTTAAGAGCCAAGGAAAACCTGTTGCTCCACAGGAAGTGGCACCAGGCAGTGAATATATGTGAGATACTTTCCTCGCCATTTCAAAATCTCCATCCTGCTACAACTCAGTGGCCGGTGCTCGTCGCCAGTCCAACAAGTTCAGAGAGGCTGCGGAGGTCCAGGCACTAAAACGCGTCGGCAGTGGGGGTATTTTGAAAGATTAAATCGCGTCTTGAGTTTCGCACTGATCCGTCAGCACTTCATAATAACCTTTCCATCCCTTCGTTCTTCCCCTGGGTATACGGATTGCCAGAGGGCGAGCGACGCTGGGATGATTTCGATCTCGCTTCGATTCCGGGTGTAAATGCGCTTCGACCGCCCCGCCCTATCTTCGGAGACAGCCGACTGAGTGTCCAGTCCGTCAAGCGTACCTTGTTTGATCCCCATGAAGCGAGAGACTGGGAGGTGCCACACCCCGCCCTTCAACATACCCAGTTTGGAGTCCTAGTATACGCTGGCAAATCGCATGATCGCTCCGCTACCGTGCCTCACTTCAATCAAGATCAACGTTATCATGCCCTCTCCGAGGATTAAGCTGGATAGTGCGACGTATTCCATCGGGATGGATTAGGGTGGCGATTAAGCCCCCTGATGGTCTCCTTCGCAAGGCAAGGGTGGAGTCCGCGAAGTCGCATACATCCCGTGTGTGGATTCTTTGCGTTACACCGAACCTCTTCCGGTGTCGTTTCGACGGGTGAAAAACATCGGACTTTCCTCGGCGAAATATCCTCTCGTGGGCATCTACTTACGCAGTTCCCCAGGGACCCTGCGCCACCAACATGTATAATATTCGCCAAGACGACCAAAGTCAGAGTCTGGTTGTTAGGTTTCTCCATGGTACCGCCGCGCTCCTCGGCCAACACGGCGCAGTCAGTTTGATAGGGGGACGTTGAGATGGTAAGTGTGCTGGGCGGAGCACAAGCTCTACAAGAGGTGTTCCGGTTGTCAACTTGAAGGCCGCGGCGACGATGGAGCAGGCGATAGTAGGGGTCGAAAGATGAACGCGAATAAATTACCATGCGAATTTAAGTACTACGTCACCGGGCCAGATATCCAAATCTTCTGACCCTCTGACGGATCTTGAGCAAGAACTTCAAAGACAATACGAGAGCATTAAGCGAGCGATAGAAGGTGGACAAGAAGAGGGGCGGGGTAAGCGCGACATTGATGATATGAAACGACGAGATGGGGGGTGTGGTCGTTTGTCACACGAATTGGTCTTCAAACCTCGAGTAGATGATCGCGGAGAACCCTTCGACCTCGCGAATGTCTGCCAGTTGCTGCGGTGGAAGGAGATCGTGAGCACGAGGGCACAGAGAACCGTGAAGCTTACGTACGTCCACGAGCTCGTTTGGAAGGCCATGGAAGGCCAAATGACTCCACCGTGCCATGCCGGGCAGGAGGCCGGCCAATCTCAGCTGCAGAGGGGTACCGTTTTCATCCACACTCGAGCCGCCTTCAACGAATATCGTGTCCTTGATGGATTTGAATAACATATCCGTCGCCCGGTCGAGGCATGACTCCAAGACTATCGAGAAATCTGGTGATTGCAACAAGGAGCGCGTCTCCTCGAGCAATCTATCAAAAGCAGGGGAAGCCCTCATCGCGGATGCTTGTGATATGCCACCCTGCACGAGGATCCGCTGCATCGAATCCGGAGTTGGTGGAAGTAATGTTGACATAAAGCTGGACAACAGACAGTGAGAACGACGAAGTGGACGAGCCATCGCGACAGCGAATCGGAGGAAGTCGAAGCGTACTTTATTCGCCGTTCTAAACCCTCAAAGGTGACCTCATGCTCAACACGCCTTCGCACATCGCAGATGAGATGGTGTAGATCCATGACTCCCAGCTTTGATTTGAGAGAGACCCTAGCGTCAACTCTCAGGATCTTCACCGCCCGGATTAGATATTCGGAAAGGGATGCTTACCCGTCGAATACCTCTTCCACACCTCTTCGTACCCTTTCTCCGACATCTTTCCAGCCTATGTTACATATCCACCAACTCAGGGTGAGGTATTTCCGTTCGGTTTCCTCATCCACTGGGTCGACCGTTTGGACGGTGTCATTGTCGTCATCGTCCCCCCACATCCCCAGAAGAAGCGCAGAGACGTCAAGGCGCATAGCATCCCTCATACGTTCTTCCTCTTCCTGTTCGAGGACAGACTGGATGTATTTAGTTCGCCCGAGTATGCTCAGTTGAATGTGAGTGAAGAGTGACAGGAGAACGATGGAATACAGCGTTGTTAATGTCCGGGTGAAGGCTGCGCAATGGTTTCCATCAACTCTAGAGCTTCAGCGAGGACGGGGTACTCACTGAGGATCTTGATCTCCCTCCACAGCTCGGCCTTGGATTTCGACGGAACTGTCGACGTCTCCGTCGGCTACACAACAGTAAGCGTTTCGGTCGTGCGTTCTGGATATTTTCTCACTGCGCTGGTTGAGGATTCCGCCCGGGAGCTCGTACTCGTTGTCGTAATGGACTCGATCATGCTGGCCCCAAGTGAGTTTGGAGGTCCCCCCTCACCGTTCAAGTTCTCTCTCGACGACCTCAGCGAGAATCCGTCCACCCAGCTTTGAGTCGAATCCCCCAACGTCGTACCCACTTCTGGGGCGAAGGAGACGACGGACGATTCCATGTCCGACCGCGCGTCCGTGTCTGCGGGGGTGGATTTCGGAGGTTGGCTCTCTGGTGACTCAGGCCGCGAGTTCCGTACGAGCTTTGACGCTCTAGACTTCTCCTGCAGGTCGTTCGTCAGACCCTCCACGTCCATTCCCTCGATTATGTGTTCTCCAATCGTCGGCAGTAACGCCATTATTGTGAATGATACGTTTTGTTGGTTATTCTCGAACCATTTCCTCAAGCTACTCGTACGCTCCATCCATTGAGCACGCTACGTCCGGAGGGAGTAAACAAAGCAGAAGAATGCTCACTTTTCACGTGCCTTCCGCTTGAGCAGCACCTCGTCCTTGACGTCCTGTAATTGCTCCTTCACGTACGAGGTGACGAGGTACGCCACGCCGGCACAACCCGTAGCTCGCAAGAGACCGTTCCGCCGTTCGTAGAAGTAGTTTGGTATCGCGTTGAGCATCGTGGATGAGCTATAGATGGATGCCGGTGATCGTTCGATGCATGTGAACGGAAAGAGGCGCGGGGTGTGGCGGCAGCTGCCGAACTCCGCTACCCCGACGGAACCTCCACGACCGACCACGATCAGAAATTTCCTTCCATTCTCCCAGCGGAAGCTACCTCGAATACAGCATCTGGATATAGACAACTTTGCAGCAACGACAATCACATGAACCCCCTTCAGTCCCACTCCACCGGCAAGGGCGTTACCCTGGCTGTAAAACTGATATCGTCCCACACCACTTCGCTCTTCACCATTTCTGCTGCACTCTCCTCCACGAGTTCGAGCGTTTCTACAGCCATTTCCAACCTCTCAAACATCCCTGACAGTCGCTCCCGCCTGTAGACAATCGTCACAGTCTCCAGCATCAATCCCTCCCCCTTCCTCTCCAGAGCCAACTTGATGAGGTTCACGATCCAGTCAGTCACCCGGCGACAGTGGACAAACTCCAGTCTCCGCAACTTCGTCCACTGGCTTGTGTTTCTGAGGGCAGAGAGGAAATCCCGCGTATTTTCCTCTCCAAAATGGATTAGTTTGATCTCCTCGAGTTGAGGGAGAACGTCCATTATCCTGGTAACCTTGTCTATGCGTACTCCCTTCAAGGTAGGGTAGAACTCGCATACTAATCGGGTTATCCCTGCCGTTGGGAGAGGTGCTATTGCATCGCGCATGGCAGATGGGTCCTGGAGTTCCATAAATCGTATGGCGAGGCTCCCATTCGGACCGGTTGCGTCCACGAAGGTGTCTCTCATGAAATCCATAAGCGCGTGGAGGGATGTTAACCCCTGTAGGTTTGGATATCTCTCCACAGATTGGAGGGTAAACGCGGGGGGGACGGAACGGGAGGGGTTGTATCGGATGTATACCCGCGTTCCGCGCGGGAGCGTCAACTTCTCCAATAACCTACGTGGTGCGCATCGCTCCACGGTGAGGAATTTGAGACATCCCAAGACTGTGCTTTCGGCCCCGCGCGTGACTTCGTTATCCCAGAAGCTACCGACCAACCACAGCTTCTCCAGTGAAGGGTTGGCTGCAAGTAGGTCGAGGACGGCGGTGAGGGTAGAGTGGGTGACTTCGAGGCGGAGGTTAATCAGGTATTTTAACCGCAGGAACTGGGGGATGATAGGGAAGGGGAGGAGTTCCAGCGTGTGAAGAGCGGGCATATCACCCAAAATCAACCCCATTTTGATCAATTCCGGGGCCACGGCGGGTGTCCTGGCGCTGGCAAGCGACAAGGTATGGAGGTTCGGGGAATGGTCGAGTTTGGAGAGCGCCCGAAGGAATGTGGAGTTGACCGCTGAGACGTGATACCTTAGGATTGCCAACCGATTTGCGTGTGGTCTGATATGTCCAACTGCGTTAGAGGACCAGGTGTTCGTAAGGTCAACCTCGAGCGGGTACGATCCCGAACGTTCGAGGAAGAGGGGGACAAGTTCTAGGAACTCGCTTCTGATGAAACTCCAGCTCTCCGGGTTTGAAAGCAGTGTCTCTCTCCAGTAGCGGCATACTTGGGACATGGCCATAAGCGGTTGGCTGAGGCCATAGTATGCCCTCGGGTTCAGGTAGGTGGCGACCTCGACGATCATATCGGGCGGAAGTCGTTGGACAGGTTGGAAACTGTTCTTTAGTTCCTCGACGCGAACGAGTAGGCGTTTTGCTCCGGCACCTAACTCATCCAACTTCAAAACTCTCGTCAGCGGGGTTGCACAATTCCGAAGGGCGGGTGGCGGCCAATGGACTTACCATCGGATTGGAGGACGGATTGTGGCCCCGACGAGTAGACCTCGCGAGAAAAACCTCCTCACTGATCTTTGCATCGAGAGCACGGAATAAGTCGGAGATTGTCAATGTTGCCCCAGGACTGGGTGTGGTCATGGTGGCGGTAAATGGATGGAATTGAAGCGCCCAGATGTAGGTCCTTGGCACTCTCACAGGTATTTGAGCGACAGAACTCATTGCTGGATGAGACCAAATGCCAGGTTCTCCGGTGTGCAGTTGGTTCAACCTGGCGTCGCTGCCTTCACACACCGTACGATCATCGCCCAGCGCAAAAGCCCCATACCAACTTGCCCCCCGTTGCTTCCTTCCTTCCAAACAATCCCTGTACCCAATCTCCCCCCTCGTACCCTCGAAAGCACGTACAAAGGCATTAGTCCCTGCAAGTGTTCCGGGGACGATTTAATCCAGAAGGCACCCGAATGAGTACATCGTCTGCTTCTCGTCCACTGTACCGTAGGGCAGCCACCGGAAAAGAACGGGTGGCCTTGGGGTTGACTTCGAGAGGGCATGGACCTGAACGTTCGAAGGGGGGGTCAACTCCCCAGGTACTCGTTACCGCCGAAACACCAATTCCCCGCCCTCCAGAGATCAGCGTGTTGCTGCAGTATCGACATGTTTGCTAAAAGCGGCTGGGAGAGGCTGGGGCTCAAGCGACCCAACGTCGGTCCTCGAGAATCACTGTCTCCGTTGTCCCGGTTCCGGCTTACCGACCAAACGTTAACCTACAAGCGGGGTTTGGCGATCCAAGCCGAATTCCCCTTCGTGTCCGTCGTTAGCACGGCCTCGGTTACAGGAAAAGGCCGCGACGAGCTTACCACCCGATGGGTGAACGAATTTTGAGTCCGATAGACGGGCCCCGCGAGCGTCATTGCTCGAAGGTCTTTGCGTCAAGAGCGTGGAATAGGTTGGGGGGTTTGCTGAGTCCAGGCCTCAGCCACACCCAGCCACACTCAGCCACACTCAGCCACACTGGCAACAAACGGACAAGGTGTGGGTCTGCGCGTCACTCAGCCGAAGGCGCCAGGTATAGAGAGCCGGGTGACCCGGGCTGTTTTTACAGCACGTCGAGTCGCCAACGGTTGTTGCGTTGTGCTCCCCACACGTAACCCAGCAATTCTCGGGCGGGGGGCAATTACTCCCTACTAGTAACATCTGTGACCAGGGTCTCCATATAAAAATACATACTGAAATCAAATAAACCCTTCTCTCAAGTACAACATACAACCGGATAGTGAACAGTCGCCAACTATACGACCTTGGTGGTCGCAACAGTCCTTTTCCCCGCTTTCCCGCCGCCGGAGTGGACGTTCATGTGCCTCGTCAATTGGTCACCCCTACCGAAACACTTGCCACAGCCGGGTTCGGGGCAGACGTATGGCCGGGCTCCAGTGTGCGTCCGGAGCTGGTGGATTGTGAGAAATTGCTGACGAGGGTAGAGGGGTTTGAAGCTTACGTGTTTTGAGAGGTTCGAGGACTCAGAGAATGCCTTATCACACCGAGGGCACTTGAATGGCTTGTCGCCATTGTGCATCCTTTTGTGGATCGTGAGAGCCCCCATGATGGCAAACCTCTTCCCACATCCCGGGTGATCACATTCATACGGCTCTGGGGCTCGGTGAATCACAAGATCAGCATCCACTCGGTAACTTACGCACTCTCTTGTGTGTGCCGTCGCATGTGTTGTTGCAACGTCGCAGCTTCTGAGAAACTTTGTTTACAAACCTCGCATTGATGAGGACGGTGTCCCGTATGCGACTGCGCAAGGGAAATAAGCCAACTCAAATCCTAGCTCATCAAGGAGAGCGCACCTGCAAATGCCGACAAATCTTCTGTTTACTTTTGAACTCATTCTCTCCGTTCCTTCCACACCCGTCCCAGAAACATCCGTAATGGTTCTTCCCACCACCCACGTGCTCCGCAGTAATGTGAGTCATCAAGGCCTCGCAAGACGTGAATCGCTCTTGACAATACAACCACTTGCACGGGTGGTCTGACGTTGCGCAGTCATGTCCGTGGTCATGACCTTGTGTTTGGCTGGCGGTGTGATCGTTGGCAGAGCTTGGGCCCAGCCGGGGGGAAGTGAGAGCGTCTGAAACCGGGTCCGGCTCCGCGGCCACTAAGGGGTCGGGAATAGTAGGCAGGGCCACATCCATCATCTCCACTTCGACGGGGGGCGTCCGTACCCTGGGAGGGACGTCCTCCAATGAAGGCGAATGCACGGAGCCACCATCGTCCTGAGCGATAGCAGAAGTGGCCGTGGAGGGGGAGTTGAACTGGGGCGGGGGAGTTGGCAACCCCAGGTGATACTCCCACAAATGGGCTGCCAGAACGCCGAGAGCAGCATCGAGCGGCCGGTCGCTCGAGCCGGGGACGTCTTCGACAGTTGGATAGACACGACAGCCCCCCCAGTGACACGAGGGGAAAACCTGATTGGCGGGGTCGAGGGCAGGCTGGTGGTGAGTAGATGCTGGGTCTTGGGAAGGTCCAAGCCGGTTATCGCCTGCCAACGATGTTGAAACAGTCTGGAGGTGTTGGACGTTGACGTGGGCCACAAGATCTTGTAAGGATACAAAGACGGCGTGACAATCGGCCCACATGCAGGAGTGTTGTCCTGGGACTTCAGTCTGGCCTGCGGTGAGGTGGCTTTGTGACTGGACTGGGGAGAGATCGTGAGAGTTTGGGCCGCTTGATTCGAATGGTAAACCATCGTCAGGCTGGTTCAAGTTGTGGAAAGGTGGGGGAGGGTTCGCGATGTGCTGCTGTTGGTGGTGATTTGACCGATAAACGTTCGGATGGGTGTACGAATGATGGTGTGAGTGGCTTGGGCTTGAGGTGGGGGACTTGGGGGGTGGGACGGTCATGGCGGTCGCTGTTCCTGGAGTCGACGTCAGCGGGGAAGTGGCCATCACGTTGTAGTACCCGACGAGAGGGTGCCCCTGCTCCTGCTGGAAACCTTGGTCCATGATAGCACCGAAGGCAGTGTCCCACTCTCCACCGTTGAATGTAGAAGTCGTATTGTGATGATCCAGCATGTGAGACTTGGGTTCCCAACGGTAGTCGTGGTAGTCGTCGCAACACTGTAGCTAATGGATGATCACAGCGGGGGAACTAAGAGTGAGCGCCGGTCCGGAATAACGATTTTAAGAGAACCAGGGAAGTCATTCAAACACATCGGATGGATTTGAACCCAAAACAATCTCGAGGATGCATTGAAAGAAAAAAAGATAGACTTACGAACTCGTATATCCCATGACAATCCGTGGGGTCGGTGCAGCTCTGGTCATCGCAAATGATATCGCCGCAGACCTCCTGGTTGTCGTCGTCGTCGTCGTCGTGGGGGTCCAAGCACACCACGACCAGACACCTGTCTGTGCACTGGGCCGTCAAGCCCGGGCAAGACTCTGGTGAACACTGCCGGTGGCATTCGTCCGAGCAGTAGGCGGCGTTCACGGCGGACGGAGAAATGAGGCTGCCTTGGTCAAAAGACATTGTTGTATGGATCACCGTCCACCGTCTGCCCGCACCGGACGTCCGACCAGGCGTAGGTGAGCGAAGACGGGCGAGGCTGAGTTTAGGAGAAACCGTTCGGGTTCTCGTGCGTAATCGGCTGGGTCAAGGGGGAGAACCACCCCAGTCACGCCGAGCTCGGCCATTCGGATAATCACGGGACCAGATCACATAGACAAGTAAATTCACCCCAAGGTCAACCGACCAGCTAATCTCTCCTACTGCGTGGACGTAAAGACTGGGGTGAAGGAAGAATTACGCAAATGAGAAACAGGTGAGCCCAAGATTGTCCACGAAACAAAATTTCGTTCGCCCCAACCGGTCGCTCAAGAGTCCATGGATCCGAGATGAGAATAAAATGAGAAAGAGGGTAATCTCAGTGATGTGTAGATATACAAAGCGAGTGCTTCAATGCAAAACGAATGGTCAAGGCAATGATAGTGAAGATGGAAGGTATATGACCCAGCCATTGGAACAGCCCTGCTTAGAGGAAACTCAGGATGGCGAACAAAATAGAAATTCCAAAGAGCCCGGAGGTAACGGCGTAACTCGACGAAGCCCCGTCCGACTGGGTCGTTTTGGTACCGCCGGGACCGGTGGCTTGTGGGCCGCTAGGGGTGGAACTGGAGGGGGGAACAAGGCCGGAAAGGGCCTTGATGCTACTCCAAGTGGCGTTGGAGTTGGAGCTAGATTTTCCGGGGACGTAGGGAACGAAAGAGACAGCACCGGTTGAATCGAGCTGGACGAGGGATGTGATACCAGCAACGTAGGAAGATTTGGTGTCCTTGACCGTCGGAGGAGGGAGAGTCCGTGTGCTGTTGTTCTCAACATTGATGACGTAGGTTCCAGAGAAGTCATCGGGAATGAAGGAGAATTCTTGTTGAGGGCCGGTCTCCTTGAAGAAAGAGGTGGCCTGCCCATGAGCAGCGGGGAACGTCTTCTCGCCAGGGTAGTCTTGAACCTCAGGTTGGAGGTAGGCAACTAGGGGTATGTGAGAGGTCGATCCTTCACCTTGGTGAAGAAAGCTTACAATGGATGACATAGATGCGAGCATCCCCGGGACCGTCGTTCCCGACGTTCAAGAAATGGATGTGGTTCTGAGCGAGCGCCATGGTGGGGGTATAGTTATTAGGGAAACCGAGCTCCCCGGCGGAAACCCACACGAGAGGACTTGACTTGGCCGCTTTCTGTTCCCCCATGTTGAGACTGTACATGCCCCCCTTCGACACGGCATCTGGTAGCGGATCAGAAGGAGCGGAAAACGTGGAACGGGGTCACTCACAGAAGACGTTCGTGTCGTGATCCAGGATGGCCTCGGCCGAAGAAAAGTCGAAGGAGCCAGGAGTGGTGGATTGAGTTGACCATGACTTGGCACCTGCATCGTATATGTAGATCGAGTTGGGGTTCTTTGAGTCTCCGTTCAGGACATAGATTGCGTTGAAGAACTGGGCAAGGTAACAGGATGTGTTCACGCCGTCGAAAGGACTGTTCTAGGCCTTAGCTCGAAGCGATTTCAAAAAGGGAAACAGGTACTGACGGACGGCCAGCCGCTGTGATGTCGGTTGCATTCTTGGCTGTACGGAGAGAAGAGACGCGAAATTCGACGGTTGTCCGACGGTGGGGAATTGGCAAAACGGCAAAACCACGCACCAGAAGTCCAGACGTCTTGAGTGCCAACGGTATAATCCTTACTGCCGAGGCCGAAACCGTTGAGGTTGAAATTGGCGTCGAAGGAGAGACAGGGCGAGGCGAGGACGGGCGAATGAGAGAGAGTGAGGAGGAAAAGAGAGAGGAAGGCGGAGAGCCAGGGCATTGTTAGAGGGAGAGACTAAGTTAGAGAGAAGGAGAGAGTGGAAGAGAAGAGAGACGAACAAGAAGAGTCGAGTAGAAGATCACTTGCGGTTGGCATCACACTTGGCAGAAACTTCATTTCCTGGTTTCCTAGGTATTTTTATCGTCGCTCCCCTTTTATCCCGCTAGCAACCGCAGCCTGCACTCGTATCAGCGGAGCGCGGGGAGAATCATCACCGGTCGCCCTGCTGCCGGCGCGGGTTGATCGGCCTCATCGCTGCCCACCCTCCTCCTCGTCGGCCCACGAAACGCCTCCAGCCCTGGCTCTGCGGCGCGTGTCATGGACGCTCAGCCGCTGTAGATACCATTCTCGCGTTCTCAACCCCCAACAGCGCCGATACCTCGCCAAACCTGAGATGGCCGTCTCGAAATGGTCCACCAGCGTGATTTCCGCCTTGTCGTCCGACACCGAACCCACCATCATCATCACCTTTGACAACGCAAAATACATTTTCAATGCCGGGGAGAACACCGGGCGTGCGTGGATGCAGAGCAGGGCTCACTGGAGGAGGATGAAGGCGTTGTTCTTCACCCAGGTCGGGACACAGAGAATGAGCGGGATGCCAGGTACGGCCCCGCCTCCGACGCGTTAATCGATTCCGAGATGAACTTATGGTCTAGGCCTTTTGATGTTCATGGCCGACGGTGGCATCCCAGACCTCCATGTCGTCGGCCCCCAGGGTCTCACTCATGCCTTGGCTGCCTTCCGTCTTTACGCCTACCGGTTCGTCCTCTCTTCTCGCCTCGGACCCTCCTATCGACCTCACTACCCAGTCAGGGCATGGATGTCACCCCCGTAGAGGTCAAATCCATCTCCCCACCAACGGGGCCTACTAAGCCCAAGCCCACGTACACCGATGGAAACGTCAAGGTGTATTCGATCCCTCTCTTCCCCGAGGTAGACGAGGATGGGAACCCAACCTACTCTCGGCTACGAGAAGGCTCTCCGTCGAAACGCAAGCGACCCGCCTCGTCCCCCTCGCCTCCTCACAGGGACAAAGATGAAAGTTTCTCTAGGGAATCCAAGAGCTTGCCTTTGGCAGAGCGTATGCGACTGAACGGTTTTCGCCCAACAGCCCTCGTTGGAAAGGAAGCAGAAGAGTGGCGCGAGATGGTCGTCGCCCATATGTTTCCCCCCAAGAACCCAAATTTGGGGAGCGAGGCAGACGCCGATCCACTGTATGTCTCCACCTCTCGCCGCCACCCTGGGTCTTTCAACCCCGCTGGCTCCGACAAACAACTTCCGAGAATGGACTTTACCAAGAACTCCTGGCCGATCACCTCCAAACAAAAGCCTTCTTTGGCTTACATCGTCATCGGCCCCAAGACGAGGGGTAAGTTCGACGCCAAGAAAGCTGATGAGCTGGGTCTCAAGGGAAGGATGAGGGGTTTGGTGGCGAATGGGAACATGGTCACTTTCACCACGACGAACTCCGACGGGAAGCAGGTCGAACGTACTGTCAAACCCGAAGACTGTGTCGGACCAGGCGAGAATCCAGCCGTACGTGCAGGGACTGCTCAACCCATTTCGTTTTCAACTAGCTAACCAAGACTCCCATTAGGTCGTCATCATCCTCGACATCCCCACTATCATGCATATACCGGCTGTCATATCGGCATTCGCGGAATCGGATTTCTACGCCAGGTTCAGGTCGAGGAAAGCGGAAGACCGGATCGAGTATCTGACAAATGTCGTGTACCATCTATGTGGACCCGGTGTGATTGAAGACGCGAGGTATCAAGCGTTCATGCGGGGATTCGACTCTAACGTCAACGTGCGTTCGCTTTCCTCTCACCTTGCTTGCGGTCCCGCCTGGAGCTCCGTCCTCTTCTGTAGCATATAGTCGCCTCAAGGAAACACTGCCCAGATCCTGTAACGTTCACCAACGCTGCTTTCAACCAGCTTCAATTCAACAGACTCGATCCCGATCTTTTCCCTATCCCTCAGTTCTCCTTGCAGGCGCCTCGACCACTCCAGAACCTAGTGGATAAGTTCGATTATGAGAGTGGGATGGGAAGCGCTGAACCGGGGTTGCCTCCTAGGACGTATGTCATGGCAGCAGGAATGAACACGGGGGTTAGACCTATCTTCCCACCCAAGGTTTGGGATTCAGGGGAAAGGTTCCACCCCGCTGCGATGGAACTTGCTGCCATCCGTGAAGCCAAGATGGCCAAACGGCCGGTTGGAAGCCCGACCCCCACTCTCAAGGTCGTGAACAAAAAGGAGGTCGACGTGGAAGGGATAGAATTCGACAAGAAGATCCTGAGTTCCACTGCGTTTGAGAAGTTCGAGGAAGCGAGGGCGACCGCAAGGGCGACTCCGATCACGACGAACCCTGCGTCCAGGAAGGCGAATGGAGATAATGTGAAAATTATCCCTCTCGGCACTAGCAGTGCTCTGCCGTCCAAGTACAGGAACGGTATGCCCCCTTGTTTTCCCAATGTGAAACGGTCTGACGATTGCAACCTTCCGTAATCTTAGTTTCCGGATACTTAATCCGTATCCCGAACCGAGGGAGCATCCTCCTCGAAGCCGGTGAGGGGACATGGGGTCAAATGTGCCGGTTCTTCGGGACAGACTCCAACAAGCCGAATAACGTCTGGGAAGTTTTGAGGGATATCAAGGCCATCTTTGTCAGCCACGCTCATGGAGATCACCATCTCGGCCTTTGGAAGATACTGTCGACCCGCAAGCAGGTCCGACTCATCGTTATCATGCCCCCGATGTAGCATTGCTGACCCCCGTTGGTTACTGCCACACGCAGCTGAATCCCCCGCCAGACGAGCCGCTGTTCCTGGTCACGCTCTACACCGTTACCCTTGGACTGAGGGAGCTCTCAGATGTGGAGGATATTGGTCTTGACTACTCGCCCGGTAGGGCTGGTGTCGTCCCTATTGGTAGTTTTTCGCTCGTCCACACCCAACCGGAGGATATACGCGGAGAACATTACCGAGCGTATGTGCCAAAGACCCGCTTCGCTCCGGCATGTAGGGACTGAAGCACTTACAGGATGTGTGATTCTCTTGGGTTACAAGCTCTGACTACTGTGGAAGTCAGCCACGGGACACGGGCTTGTGGTGTCGTGATCGACCATCAGGATGGATGGAGGATCGTGTGAGTGATCGTCCCCCTCCCCTTTCAGGCTATTCACCTGACCGGACCGGGAATCGCGGGTGTGTGTAGTTTCTCAGGTGACACGCAACCGACAGAGGTCCTCGCGAAAGTAGGCATGAATGCGAAGTTGCTCATCCACGAAGCTACGATGGCCGACGACCAAGCCGAGCTGGCGAGGATGAAGGCTCATAGTACGGTTGGGCAGGCAATTGATATTGGGAGGAAGTGTGTCTTACTGTCCGAATGTCCATTTAAGGGTACTGACGATGGCACACTGATAGGATGAACGCGGAGAAGATTCTTCTGACGCATTTCTCTGCTCGGTATCCAAAAATGCCCCCTCAAATCGTAGACCAGGACACGAGCCCGACGACTCCGACCAAACCTCTGACAGCGCTCTTCCGATCCTCATCCCCATCATCATCTACTACCCCCATTTCCGCATTACCCGACGTCCCCATGGATTCTACCGTCTCGCCCCCTTCACCAACAACAACTCCAGAACCAAAGCCGAAACCTAGAGAGAAGAGACGGAGGCAGCCCATCATCGGATTGGCGTTCGATCATATGAATATCACGCTGGGAGAGTTTTGGAAGTTGAAGACGTATTTGCCTGCGATGGATCAAGCGTTTGGAAAGGATGAAAAGGATGAAGATGAGGATGCTGAAGAGAGGGTTATGGAGAAGATGAACAGTTAATTTGATTGGGGGAAGTCAAAAGAACTCCTCAATAATTTCATCGCCAGATACCTCGGGAAGTCTTATATAAAAGTACGTGGTTCGCATGTTTCTACTTTGTGACGTGTTTTGGTTCTGACCCGTCCTTCCATGGTGGTCCAGGTAATGCTATTGCTGGTACCCACTACTAGAGAACTAATTGACGTTAATGCGTCACCGCGCTGCTCTACTCTCACCAATCGTTCTTGTTCTTGAGGTCGTGGTATCCGGCGTGCTTCCGCGCTTCCTAGGTTCGTTCTAACGGCCGACAACCCCTGTTCCCTTCATGACGAGGCGATCCGCTGGGCGCGTTGGGAAACTTGAAACCAATGGGTGAAGAAGGATATTTTACGCTGCCCTACTCTTGGTCCTTTCCTTGACTCGTCATTTCGTTCTTTCCCAAACCCACCGTTGATGACTCGACCACCCATCCTCTTTCCAGGACAGGTTTTGGCGGGCAAGTGGGAAAGCAATCTAAGGGTCCCTGAGACCCTGATCGTGAACCACTCGCTGACTGATCCCTGGTGACCGAGATTACAACCTATCTGGTTTGGATCGATGGCAGATCCCAGCCGAGGGTGTGTCGAGAGTAGTTCAGGCGAGTGAACAGTCCCATCGTGACCACTTTGCTCCAGTCGTTCATGAACTGGTGAACCCGAGGCTTTGTGGGCGAAACGCTTCGACGCTAAGCATACCTTGCTGCGTACGTTTGCTTGCGATTGCCTCTGCTTTTTGTCCAAACTTTAAATGTTCGGGCCTCGGGTGCGGCAGCGTGTCAAAACCGCCTTTACGACAGGAGTTCCCCCAACCACGGAGTCCCATTCCACCCGCCTTTCTTCTGAGGTACCCACCGACCGGCCTGACCCAAAGGGGACGGTTCGGCTGCATTGAAACCACGTCTCTGGAGCCTATGGGTGGTTGCCCCGCGCTTTATTCCACGGGCATCTCATTCAGCCTGGGTCCCATGGTAACTCGGAGTTTGTGGTGATATCTGAGTTCGTTCAATGAAGTTATATTGCTAGTGTCATACCCCCTTCACATTCAATCCCAACTACTAATGCAGTGACCTTTGGTATCGCGGTACAGAAGGGGCATTCTCAAGCAAGTTTAGCGTCTACCATCATGCGCTCAAAATCTGCGATAGATACCGACACCTTGTCCTGGGACGTCGAAATGTACGACAACATCTGGACCATCTGGACGAGAGGCGTTGTTAGCGACCAATAAAGTCCGAAGGAAACCTCCTGACCTGATCGTATGTGATTTTTTCGTTCAACTCCTTGGACACCCGAACCAGATCCGAGATGGTAATCCGTTGTTTCTCCAAGTCACCATCGGCTGATGATGAAGGGAAGAACAAAGCGAACGCCTGACGAGAGGTCTCCTTCTGACGGGCAGTGAGGGGTCTATTTTTCTTCATTTCGACGTCTTCTTCATCGCTTTCATCAAAACCTTTGTTCGCCCTCGTATTCCTCCTCCTCGTGGACCGTTTGGCTTGGGTGTCGGAGTAGTTATCGTCATCTGGGTATTGGTCGTCGGAATCTCCTTCCTGGTCGGACTGGACGTATTCCTCGCTCGACCCTCCGCTATCACCCGCCAGCTCATCTGACATCCGCGTCACTCCATCCTGGTCCATTCCATTACCTTCGTCGTAGACCCCACCATCTTGAGCATCTGGCTCAAGGAGTACGGAGCAAACCGCCCGCCAGTCTCTCAAACTGATGACTTCCTCTGTTGGTCCAGGGGGTCTCCGAGTTGAAGCGAGGCCGGACGTCCAACCAGAAGCTGCGTTCTTAAAGACGAGTAGGACTTGGTCGTCATCTGGCGGAAGGTCGAGAATTTGGAGAGCGGCCGGGATGAGGGAAAGAGGGATGTGAGAATCGGAATCCGGGGAACCTTCCTCTCCCTGAGAGTCTGAGTCTTGGTTGACCGGGACGATAAAAGTAGAAGGTCCAGCCTGAGGCGGAGATGGTTCTGGGATGAATCCCCCGCCGTCGTCATCGTCGTCGACAATAAACCCACCACCAGCCTCGGGTTCATCTAACACGAAACCACCTTCTAAGGTGTTTGGGGTGGGGGGGATGAAACCTCCTCCCATCGAGTCATCCGGAATGAAACCTCCTGGAGCGTCTTGCTCATAGAGTCCACTGCCATTGAGCTTTCGGCGTTTCCTTGAGGACGTTTTGCCTATGGCGCGTCTGAACGCATTGTCGATGCGGCGTTGGAAAGCTCGGGGGAGTGCAGCGAAGGTGGGATCGTCGACGCGTGTGATCATCTCTAAATTACCTCACGTGACGAACAACCGCACCAGTTCCACGGTTCCGCCGCCCGACTGACTGGTTATACGACGCTACCA
>Ga0307516_10002146_pt1 | contig 26758 bp, 18 predicted proteins | sample 19_EM_MG_FD_203310 | JGI IMG/M metagenome (GOLD analysis project Ga0307516, IMG submission 203310) | Populus trichocarpa ectomycorrhiza microbial communities from riparian zone in the Pacific Northwest, United States - 19_EM | ecosystem: Host-associated > Plants > Roots > Unclassified | place...
TTGCCTGCGCCTGCACATTGCGGTAATAATCGGCGGGCCGGATCATCCTGGGATTGGACCGTAAGATAGAAGAAGGAAGAGCCGAAGGCGATCAAAGATGCATAAATTCCGCTCATGTTAAAGTCCGTGCGTTTTTAATATTTCTTTCCGGATGTAAAACTACAGCCTGCCCTTAATCTTAACAATGGCGGATTGTTACATACTATGGTAGATATCTTAGATGATTTCATAAGCGATATGACGATGCGCTAATTTTATGAAAACAATGATTCAATGCAGATAAAGGCATCGCATCAACGCACAATGCGCCTGACGGTAGTCGGCACAGGTCAATCAGAAGCAGTAGGTGAACCGATGGGTTTTAGTGGCTGGCTTTAGGACGAGCGAAAAGCAATCCGGAGAGGATCCCGATCAGCCAGAACTGCGGATTGGAGAAAATGACCCTTCAGGCCGGCTTCAAGCATTACTTCTTTCCAAATATCACTGTTGTACTACGTTCGTACGTATTTTCTTCTTATCGATTTTTCCTGCGCTTGTCCTCGGCAGTTCACTTACAAATCGATATTCCTTTGGCATGGCAAAGGATTTTAATTTCCCGTTATTCACAAATTGTCGCAGGTATTGATTTAGGTCATTTGCTGTAATAGTTTCATTTTTATTTGACACCAATACTGCCATTGGCCGCTCCATCCACTTTTCATCCGGCATAGCCACCACAGCGACTTCCGTTATGCCAGGATAGGTCGACAGAAGACTTTCTATTAGTGCGGAAGACACCCATTCGCCTCCGCTTTTTATTACATCCTTCATTCTGTCAGTGATGTCAATAACCCCGTCATTGCTGATGACACCTATGTCACCGGTATGCAAATAACCATCTTTCCAAAGTTCCTCACTGCCTACAGGGTCTTTATAATAGCCGCCCACTGCCCAGGGAGAACGAACCACCAATTCTCCCTGCGACAGACCATCATTTGCAACAAATTCACCGGCATCATTCATAAGTCTTACATCCGAAAAATGAATAGGTTTCCCGGCTTTTAGCCTGGTATCTACTTTTTCTTCATCCCCCAGGTCAGCCATGATTTTTTTGTAGGGATCGCTTAGTGAAATTATCGGGCAGGTCTCCGACATACCATATCCCGTAATAACATTTATACCCAGCGAAAGCGCTCTTTTAGCCAATCCCTTTGGTAAAGCGCTGCCACCACAAATCATTTTCCAGTCATTTATATTTTTTTTATTTGCATCGGGGTGATCACAGATCATTTCCAAAATAGTTGGTACGCCGTGTGAAATAGTTACACCTTCCTCATGTTGCAATTTTAGCAACATGGCCGCTTCATATTTTCCGGGGTACACTTGCTTCATGGCAAGGAATGTAGCTACATATGGGAGGCCCCAGGCATGCGAGTGGAAGATAGGAGTAATAGGCATATACACATCGTCCGAACTGATCGTAACAACGGAGTTCATTGTACCCAGCGTTGTCGTTAATGCCATCGTATGCAGTACCAACTGGCGATGCGAAAAATAAACCGCCTTGGGCAGACCAGTCGTGCCGGTAGTAAAAAACATAGTGGCAATACTGTCTTCTTCAAAATCAGGGAATTCATATTCTTCCATCTGTGGACTCATTAATGCTTCATATTCACCTTCATGATTTATGGATGAGGCAAATCCTTCCTGGCCGTCTCCAATAACAACGATGCGTATATTCTTCATTTTATCCTGCATCTTTTCCAGGAGAGGAAGAAAATCTCTGTGACAAAATATCAGCTTGTCTTCCGCATGATTGATAGTATACAAAATTTCCTCTGATGAAAGCCTGAAATTGATGGTGTGCAGTACGGCGCCAATCATCGGTATTGCAAAATAACCCTCGAGAAAACGATGACTGTCATAGTCGATAAAACCCACTGTCTCCCCCGGGTTAATAGCCAGGCGCACGGTTAATAGGTTTGCCAGCTTTGAAACACGTTTGTACAAATCATTGTAGGTATACCGGCTTACATTGCGATAAACTATTTCGGCCCTGGAATTGAACATAAGCGGCTGTTCGAGGATACGCCTGATCAACAACTGATAACTGTATGCAGAAGGCGTCGGTGTTATAATCTTTGTTGCTATCATTATTTAAGTTATTGCACGTCCAGAGTTAATCTCTTTCACGTGAAGACGGGCGCCCTTTTTCCAAGGAACGCAACCGGGTTATAAAGATACCGGGTCGGGCGTACTTGTTCAATGTATGGATAATACTAAATGATGTACAAATGGAGTTCCTAGTCTGACATTCCTATTTTCTTCAGAATAACTTTGGTACTCCTATAGTAAGAGTCATTTCAAATATTTTAGGAAAGCGGATGTGGACGGAGATTGTTAGGTAGCTACTTCACATCAGATCTGCGAATATCTTTCGCCTTATCAAAAGTTGCCAGACAACTATCCAGCGGTTGACCTTGTTTATAAATGCAGTCGCAGAAATTTTCGCAAGCCGCGGGGTTTTTGCTGGAAGCACATTGATTTCTGCACTCAGCTTCTTCATTGCCCGGTACGATCTCATATAAATAGAAAGTACCGATGATGATAAAGGCTAAGACGGCGAAGGAGCCTCCAAAAAATATGACCCTAAGGCGCATACCCAGGGGCTTCTTTAACACAGGAGGATCTGTTTTGGGCTGCTTAAATGGTAAAATGTGTTTTAAACGGTCATAATCCCAAATTAATAAAAACAGGCTTGCCAATACCATCATCGTGCCGCCCCGGGTACCGTCAAAGCGGGTAGCATAAGTCAGCACACAAATATTGACGATGATGGGAAAATACATCAATGCACCAAGAAGGGAAGTTCTCGGGATCAATAATAATATAGCAGTTATGATCTGAACAATTCCAATAAAGGTATAGTAATATCCTGTGAGATGTAAGGCTTCGAAGTAATGTCCCAAAGGGTTGTTGGGCGACAGGCCGGCGGCAAACCGTTCACCCATGATTTTTACGAAGCCTGTTGGAATAAAGCTCGCTGCCAGGACGATGCGGCAAAAAACAGCAAACCGTTTAAACCATTTGTCAGCCTTTGCCTCATAGTATAGTTCTTCAATTCTATTCATATCTGTATATTACTGACGGTACACCGAACCTTTTTGGGTGGATTTACTCCAAATTCTCGAAATAACCAATAGCGGAAAAGTACTTTGCGATTCAAAGTTAAATAAGTTACTTTGCATTTCAAAGCATTTTGAGAAGATTTATTACTCAGTCTTAACCCAGGAAACCATATACATGGTACTTCACAAGATCATCATTTCACAAAATATACCATAGGTATGGCATTGTTCGCGCTTGTTTATGAAAGTAGGTTTGCGGTATAAAAAACTTAACATCATGAAAAAGCATTTGATTTTTACAGCAATCACCCTGGTACTTGCGGCCTTTTCTTTCAGCGCATGCAAAAAGGATAATAAAACCAATACAAACAACGATACCAACAGCGGATCATTGTTTAAAAACACCAACTGGACGGGGGAGTTCAATTATGCAGGCAAAGGACCTGAGCCGGTGAGCATCGAGTTTATTGAAGGCGGCCAGCTAGTCTGGCGTGAATTATTGGCTGATCATACGGGTAGCTGGAAAGTCACTGGCAACCAGGTCGCAATAAGCCTTGATGGATCCCCCTCCTTTAAGGGGGATATTTCAGGCAATAGTTTAACTAATATCCTAAGCTCCGATATGAGCGGCAGGAGCCTGAAAAGTACGGTATTGAATACGGACCCGATCCCCGAATTGAGTGGCACCGTGTGGGGATCGGTAAGCGCTTCTTTAAAATTCAAGCCCGGCTCAGTGGTAGACCTGATATTCGGACCCCCATCGACCTTGCCGACCTATACTAATCTACCCTACCTGCGCAGCGGAAGGGCCATACATTTTGATGCCGCCCCCGGTTATAACTGGTTTACCGTCATCACAAGCGCCTCCACTATGAAGGGCACCAATCATGCTCCCAGCGATCCGACGGTATATGGCTTCCTGGTTACCAAGCAATAACTTCAAACCAGGAGTAAAATACCATAATCATGGCATTGCCCGATAAATAGAGAAGGTTACCTTTAGGATCATTCATTCACTCCTCAACTCCTTTGACATGTTAAAGAATTTCCCACCCCCATTGCTTCGGCAATGGGTCTCCAATTTCATGGGCAATACAGCTCTCCCTTTTGTAACCACTTCCGCATTGATCGAGCTTGCCGAACTGGAAGCCTTTATCGCTGCTATCAAAAAACAGCAGGCCGACAGCGTGCGGGTGTATTTTCTGCGATTTGGTCCGGGCGATGCGCCGACAGATAAAAGCAATGTTAACGGGCAGCTCGCGGAAGGTTGCAAATGGCACATGGCGTCTTCGGAGCTGACACAAGCGACCATAGCCCTGGTGCCTGCCAAAAATTTCCAGCATGATACCGACTTTATTTGTACCGCCGATGACATTGTCACCGGGGAAGGGATGCTCACGCTGTACCCGGGTACCATCGCCGTAGGTACCAATCTGAACCCGCCCGGGGGGAAAGGATCTTCATTAGACATAGCCCAATAATGGATGGCAGACAGTTCATATCATCACTGCCAACCTTCGTTGTTGGAATTGCGGCAGGTGTAAGCCTGGTGAGTTTTGTAGTTCATTATCCAGCTCCTTTGAAAAAATTATCATTGTTGTGGGCGTTGAATTTTTGCGTAGACATAGCCGGTCTTATTACAAAGAACATGGGTATAAAGAACCATTGGCTGTACAATATGTATTTCTGGATCATGTATCTTGTATTGGCGTACCTGTATGGAACACAGATCCGGAGCAAGAGGGTGCGGCAGAGTATCCGGTGGTTTTACGGGCTTTTTCCCGCGCTGGTGATCGTCCAGACGATAAAGTCGGGTATTCAGGACCTGCAGCCAATGGTTATTGTCGGCGGCGATATTTTTATGATCTTCCTGGTAGCGGCTTATTTCCGGCAATTGTATCTTAGCGAGGAAACGGAACCCATCACCCGCGATCCCTGGTTCTGGTTCAGCTTTGGTTTTCTTATTCATTTTGGAGGCACCGTCCCCTTTCTTGGCATGCTGAATTTTTTATGGCAACACTATAAAACATTTACGAGTTTCTACTACATATATGTTTCCAATTCGTTTACCGTATTGCTCAATTTACTGATCATAACAGGTTTTTTATGCCGGAGAAACTACCAGAGGTCACGCTGATACTGTTTGGCAGTACGGTCATTATCCTGTTGCTCACGGGCCTCATCGTATTTTCTCTCTTTATCAATCAAAAAAGAAAATATCGTTTCCGCCAGGAAAAACTGGCGATGCAGCACAATTTCGATCAGGAGCTGCTGCGGTCGCAATTGGAGATCCAGTCCCAGGCATTTGAAAGCATTTCCCGCGAACTCCATGATAATGTGGGTACACTCATTTCCATCGCCATGGTATATATCCAGTCATTCGATCCCGCAGGTGATAAGGAGCCGGGGAAATTGCTGGAATCCTGTGGTCTTCTTGACGAGGCAATGGGAGCCCTGCGTGATATCTCACGGAGTATCCATCCGGAGAACATCAGCCGGCTGGGCTGGCAGAATGCATTTGTAGCGGAGCTTGAACGGGTCCGTAAGATCAACCTGTTCACGGTGGAATGCTCTGCGACGGGTGATCCGATAAGGATCGATCTGGCCAAACAGGTGATCATCTTTCGTATTCTGCAGGAAAGTCTTAACAACATCGTCAAACATTCCAATGGGAGCCACATAAAGGCGGACATCCGCTTTGCCGGAGATCAGGTCGTCATCCGTATTGAAGACGACGGCCATGGCCTTGGGGGAAACATCACCAATCTCCAGGCCTTAGGATCAGGTCTGCGGAACATGCTTGCGCGGGCAGCGATGTTGCCGGCCATGCTGACGATCGAAAATGCAGAGCCGAAGGGCACCGCAGTAACCCTTTTTTACAAAGAATCATCTGAAAAAATGAACGCGCCATGATAAAAACCGCCATTGTGGAAGACCAGCCCCGCTACCGGGACCTGCTGAAATTGATCATCAACAGCAGCGACAACGTAGAACTTGTCTTTGAAAAGGGACATTGCCGGACCATCATCGACGATGTGGTAAAAGACATGCCCGATGTGCTAATCATGGATATTGACCTGCCAGGGAAAAGCGGTATCGATGCGGTGGTGGAAGTAAAAGCGGTTTTTCCGGAGATAAAGATCCTGATGCTCACCGTTTTTGAGGACGATGAGAAGATCTTTGCGGCCATTAAGGCAGGCGCCAATGGCTATCTGCTAAAAAAAGACCCGCCGCAGAAAATACTCGATGCCATCAGGGAGCTAAGCGAAGGCAAGGCATCGATGAATGGACTGATCGCAAAAAAAGTAATGGAATACTTTTATAAAAAGAAGCCTCTGCCGGGCATAGAGGATTTTAACCTCACCAAAAGGGAGCAGGAAATCCTCGAACACCTCATTGAAGGGCTCAGCTACAAGGAAATTGCCGCCCGGTGTTTTATTTCTCCTGAAACCATGAACTCACACATAAAAAATATTTATCAGAAACTCAATGTGCATTCCCGTGCGCAGATCACCGCTCGATTTGGCAACAAATAAGCCCGCTCGAGCTTACCTGATAAATAGGGTTCCTAAAACAAATCCTTATCGGGCCATCGCGTTGCCGGATTTCCGATCGCACTCCACATGATCTGGTCCAGATCTGAAAAAAAGTCATTGAGTGCAGGGCGATAGGTATTAACGAGGATTGCCCAGCTATATCCATTGCTCGCCCGAGCATATTCAGACGAGCTGCCCCGATAATCCCCCAGGTTATACCAGTTATTGAACTCCTGGTTCCAAACGATGCCGCATCCATAATGAGGGTTGGTCTTGTCGGCAGAAAATAACATTCTCAAGGCCTTTGGAGTCAAAACAGGAGCTTTCGGTATGGAATCATCTAAACTGGCTACTATTCTCAACAAGTCTTCCGTTGACGCAATCCACCCGTAACAGGCATCTCCCATAGCTGTATAAGCGTAAGTCTCCTTGTCAATCTCTTCACTTCTAAGGATCGGGAAAAAAGCATCACTATAATAGATGGCCTCATTTTTTGCAGTGTCTTCCGCTGAGCTCCCTTCTATTTGCATATCTGAAATCCCTATGGGATGTAGTATCCTTTCTTTAACAAAACTACTGTAAGATATACCGCTGGCCTTTTCTATTACTCTTCCCAGCACCAAATACCCGAAATCGGAAAAGGCAAACGTACTTCCCGGGGAGTTCCTGAGGGGGATATCCTTCAATGTGAGGGAGATCAATTCAGCCGGATTAAGCGCCAGATCTCTAAATTTCGGGTTCCAGGTAGGATCGTCTCCGCCTGCCCAGCCGCCGCAGTTGTGATGAAGAAGCTCGTTGACCGTAATAGCTGTAATATTTCTTCCATAAGGAGGATGCCCATAGTCATTTCCCAGGATACCGGAATCCCCAAATACTTTTGATTCCAGTGAAAGTTTGCCATCTTCCATTAATTTCATAATGGCTATCGCTGTGAGGAGTTCCGAACCTTTTCCGATGCGGAACAAGGTCTTTGAGGTCACTTCAGCTGCTGTGGTTTTGTTGGCATATCCGTATCCTTTTCTGTAGATCATTTTCCCATCCTTGGAAACAGCAATGGACATTCCGGGAATTTTGTATTTAACCATAAAATTGACCACGACACTATCTATTGGCAGGATCGAGCCTGGTTGATTCATTTGTCTGTCTAAGGTCTCTCCCCAACCCGGCTTATTTCGGGTACAGGCAAATACCCCCAACAACACTCCGGAGACAAAAAGTAAGTTCAGCGTCTTCTTGTTAATGAATGGTTTCATTGCGAATTCTATTGATAAGTAATCGGTCCTGCCTCTGCAATAAATAGGATGCCAATTACTTAACACACAGAACTGCAACTATTTAACTTAATTTAGGAATGAAGAATGTGTACGTTCTCAGCATGAAGAATGTGCGATTGTGATACAATTTGATCTGCGTATTTTCAATAGAATAGCAAAGCAGGCAGGTTGGCTCCCGCCTGAATCCGGAATAGGAGAATTCTTTGTATTTTGTATGGCCTTTTACCTGTGCACATCGCTGAAGATCATAATGAGTGGAAGTAGGGGAAGGGAATGGGTGATTTAACAATAGCAAATCTTTCGTTTCTGAAGCAAATGGATCAACCGATGATGAACCCAACTGACCAAAAATCATTTCAGCGGGCCATAGACCTTATTGAGGCCGGGCACCCCGAAGCAACGGCATCCATCCTGCAATCGCTTGTCGTTATTTATCCCGGGGAACCAGCGATAAAAACTAACCTTGCAAGATGTTATATCGAGATAGGAAAGAATTTCTTTGACAAGTTAGATTTTACAAACAGCGTCTTGCAGTATTCGCTCGCAATCGGGCTCGAACCTCAAAACCCCGAATTCTTTGCGCTTAGAGCACTTTCCTTTTTATGTATGCGTCAGTGGTCAAACTCCATTCAAGATTGTGAAAAAGCCATCGAGATCGACCCGGAATACGCTGACCTGGATAATAAATTCAGAGGCGCGATGCCTATAGAGTTACCCCACATATACATGTGGTCCCTGGCAGGGGATGGTCAGTATGATAAGCTTAACAGCCATTTTGAAAAGTACTTAACATTGGTCCCGCAAGATTTTGAAACCAACTGGTCATCGTTGCAAGATCTCCTGGTCCCGCATCCTACCCTATGCAACATTATCATTTACGAATATTCTTTAAGAGGAGAATTCCACAAGGCTCTCCCATTCTGTGACAAGGCCATCGAGATCAATGGAAACTCTGGCATAAATTATTTCAATCGCGGTGAAATGTACCGCGCTATAGATGATTATCAAAAGGCCATCGACGACTATACAAAAGCTATCGAGCTCAAGGCCAATCTAGAAAATGCCTATTACGGGCGTGGAGAATCGAGGAGTGAATTACGGGATTGGGAGCTTGCTATCGAAGACTATAAATCAGGGATCCAATATGGCTCCGATCAATTTAGAGGGTTTTCAGGGCTTGGATATTCATACATGCGTCTGGGGAATTATGATCTGGCAGAAAAATTTGCACGCCAGGCGACAAATCTAAAACAGGAATACCCCGGCGGGTGGCATGTATTGGGGCTCATTTATAAAGCTCAAGGAAGAGTTGCTGATGCCTTCCCTTATTTCAATCGGGCTGTTTATCTTCGGCCGCACCAAATAAGAACTTACCTTCCCTTCTATTCGAAGGAAATGCCTGCTCCGTCACAGATAAGGTCGTTGCTTGAGAAACTTGGAGATCAATCTGGAAATTATATTTTATCGAACCTATATGAGCAAAATACCAAAGAATGTTTCGGATGGAACACCGTCAACCATCTATTTTCAAGCGAGAACCTCTCAGCCCCGGAGTTCCTCTCATTAAAGGCGATCGGTACTTATTATATGGGCTTCCCGGAGGGAGCCTTCATGCTATACGAAAAGGTTTGGGATGAAGATCCGACCCTTGGGAAACTATCCTATCGTGATCTGTATTATTTCCTCCTGGCAGCGGATGGTTTCCTGGAGCCGGCGGACGGTATTCTCGCCATAGCCATGACCCGGGTAGACGTGGCTCCGCCGTCCACTCCTATCGATAGCTACTATGCCGCCTTGATCCTGTGCAGAAAGAGCGATCCCGGCGACACCGCTCATTATGAGCAAGTACTCTCGCTGATCAAATCCAGTGATTTCCTTCCTGCCTTATATTTACAAATAGCCATCGTCAGGGAAAATAAACTACCAGGCCTTCATGAAGCCATCCAAAATTGCCTGGAGAGGGAGATAGGCAGCGGGGAAACGATGTTAGCCGGGGCCAACGCTATCCATGTAGGCAGGGACACCAGGTTTGAATCGCTCTTTGCTGAGTTTTGCCGGCAGATTCACCATTTCGAGCTGCCGGGTCCTATCCAGGAATTTAGAAACAGCCTAGAAGTCATTGGAGAATATGAAGGTCGCGCGTTTTGGGAGATATTTGATATTGGCGAGGATGCCCTGGAGGAGATGAGGGATAGAGAAATTGAAAAGTTTAAAACGGAATTCCTATCGCGTTATGTAGAAGCGGATGAAAAAGCAGGAGACCAGGAGCATCTCATCGTCGATTCGCTTGAAAATTTTGACAAGAAAAGGTCAGTCCTCTACCAGCTCGAAAACGATTATGCCGAACGCGGACAAAAATTCGAGCAATTCGTTGCACAGGCCATCTTCCATTTTGAGCTTTCTAAAAAAGACTATCTTTTAATGATCAGGTTATTTTATATCAGACAGTGGTTGCCAGCCGAAGAAGCTATATTGCTGTCGTTCTACGTTCTGGCGCGGCACCGGGATCAACATCCTCTAAAACTTTTTTCCATGAAAGTAGTAGAGGAAGAGACCAGATCAATCCTGATCAACATCCTAAAATCAATTAAACTGGCAGGTGATATAATGGGGATCGGGTTCGCCATCTCATTTGCAAAGCTATTTGCCCGATATTTAACAGAGATGCCATATGTTTCCGATTCTGAACAATATTTTGATTTTAAGAGAAGATTTTGGGCCTTCGCCTACGATCTCCGCCATGAGATAGGAGAGGAAAAATTCTACCAATACTATAATCTCGAGTCTCAAGGAATTCAAAGTAGAGCAAGTGAAAGGCCTGGTCAGGCATCCGTCTAAAATGCATTGACTCTACGGGCTTTTCGTTTCTTTTCGGGTCAATTCGGCCTATAAAATATCATTTGCCCGGTGAGTAGAAAGGTGAGTAGCGAACCGCATTCCTGTAAGTTATATTTGCTACTCACAGGAGAGCGGTAAAAAGTTGAATGCAAGACTATTGTATTCTTCTTATCCGCTATTGATCTCTTTTGAACTCATTCCGCGTGAATGCCTCCCCGGCCGGATGATCCCGGACATAATCGAAGGCTTTCCGGCAGCCGGAAATGGAAAAGAGAATGATGGCGTCGGAGAAAACATATACCACACTCATTTTCTACAAATCTCGAATAGGACTCAACTGCTTCCGTCGTATAATAAAGCTCTAATTTTCAATACCTGATCGAAACCATGATCCCATCAGGACTATTCCTAAAACCCAGATATTCCGTGTGTGAAATCTCATCCCACGAGGATTTCAGCTCGCCGGCAGGCTGCCCGCTACTGTCCGTAACAGTAATAGACACAGGCCTTGCAGGCACCAGCACGCGCATACTGTTCAGCGTGCCCGCCGGGCTCTTTGCCGTGAAACGATAGGTGTGTCCGCTCACCACTGCGTCATAAACCCGCGCAGCGGTCGCCAGGACCCTGGGCTTCGATCGGTCGCCGGCACGATGCAGATCATAAAGCAGGGATTGTTCTCCGGGCTGAACCGTTTTCTGCGCAAGAACGGGCAGTTGAGGATCGAAAAGATCGATCACAGGACCTTTCACCGTATAGGGTTGATCGTTGGGATTTTCGTCCAGTACGGAAATAATGTCATAAGGGCCCCGTTCAAGATAGAAGTTGTTCTTTACCTGTAGCTTCTTTGGCAGGGCGCCGCCTTCATAAGCCCGTCGTATCGTTTCGAAATAGCCGTTGTCCCCGTCAGCCTGCAGGACGAATTCTTTTGGGTCCTGCCGGACGATATATACCTTTCCCTTACCGAATGTAAAAGATGGGTTCGATGACGTGGGTTTTATTCCAAGCAATTTGAAAAGATGCTGGGAAGCTGCGGTGTATGCATTGCCTTTCGTATTCCACCATTCCATCACGGATTGATAGGGATCCTCGTCGCGTCCGCAATAGACCAGGATCCCGCCCTGGCGCACCCATGCAGCGAGCTGACGGTGGACTTCCGGGGAATGAGGCTTCATATTGGAATAACTCATGATGAGGACGCGCATCTTAGCCAGCGTCGCCGGATAGCCCAGGTTCTCCATATGAACCGTCTGCACCGGGATGCCGCGTTTCAAAAGGGGAAGCGTCTGCCCGTAGAAATTTGAGAACTGTGGGTCGTCGTATCCGTTATGTGTTGGAAAGCGTTGGAACATCAGCGAATTGCTCATCAGCACGCCGATATCGTTATTTCCGGAGACCTGGTTGACGGAGCGCGGCATATCGTTCAAAACATTGATCATCACCTGCATCTGGGTGGAATAGTACTTTGGGATGAGGACCTGGGAATCGCTGTTCGCCAGCTTATAGGGGCGCGTGTAGATACGTTCGGGCCAGGGCATCACCTCGTAGTTGTCGATAGTGGGGTAAAGGATCTCCGCGGTGAAGGTAGCCTGGTAGTTCTTTTTGTAGTCCGCCCAATCGCGGGGCCAGTCTTCGATGGGGTCGGTGAGAAAATAGACTTTGCGGCCGGTGGGCGCCGTCATGGAAAGCATCGAGCCGTATTCCAGGAAGGCGTTCTCAAATACCCGTTCTTTCTCCTTGCCGCCGAAGTAGGTCGGTTCCCGTGAAGTACCCGTCCAGACCTGCGCGATATAGCCGTCGATACCGGGCAGAGAGGCGAGGCTGGCTTCAGGGCTGACGATCTTCCAACTGGAATAGTTCACCAGCGAGTGGGTGGCGATATAGACTTTTACACTACGACTCTTGCTCTTTGCATACTCTTTTGCATAGCTGGATACCTGGCTGATGGCATCGTAATACAGATGATATTTCAGCTTGCTGGACAGGTAGGTATTCTCGGGCGAGGCGTCCTGGGGCCGCCAGGGGAAGCCATAGAATTTCTGCCATTCTTCTTTGAAAGGGGCGCTGTAACCCGCGCGGGCCCAGAACTCCGGCTCTTCGAGGAAGATAGTGTTGATGCCTGCATCGATCACCCTTTTTACGACGGCTGTCTTCATATATTCGATGAAAGACTGCACCGGGACCACATAGGGCATATTCTTCCCATGAAAAATAGTATCCCCCTTTTGCGTGACCTGGCCTACCCCGAGATGGTTCTGTCCATCCCACTGTCCGAGGAAATAGTCGTAGTACTGTCCCCAGGCGATGCCGGTCATGAAGGCAATGCTATAGCCCCTGTCTCGCCAGCTCCGGACGCGCTGTTCGAATGTGAAGTCCTTCCGATCGTTGACGCCATATACGATGGCCATGTCCGAACGCACGTCGATCTGCGGGATCCAGGGGCTGCTGGTCTGAAAAGTTGTTTTTTGCTGAGCCAGCATGTGGGCAGAGAGGAAAGCCAGGCTGACGAGTAAACAATATTTTTTCATACTCACAAGCTTACGTCGATTTTCGCCCCCGGCGCTACCTCCACCTCCAGGCAGGAGATCACCCGCCCTTCCTGGTCCGTTTGCCGGGTCAGTTTCCGTGTACGACCATTGACAGAAGCCTTTTCATGATCGCCCGAAAACCGGGCCTGCCATTGGACCGTTTGTTTCCCGGTGTTAACAAGCGCCGACCGGGTCGCGCCAAAATGGGTGATGATAAGGGTAGTATTCAAAACAGGCAGGCCGGACAATTGACAACGGAAAGAATCGCCACCCCGGTAAAAGGTACTGACCATATGGGTTCCGGCATTCGCGTCGACTCCCATCAGGCCCTGCACCACCGCCTCTACCACTCCGTAGGACACTTCGGGGTATTCCCTTCTTTTGGTAGCCGTATCGGCCAGCCGGAGTACCAGGGCGCGGGCTTGCGCAGTATAGCCATTTCGGTAATACTGAAGAGGCAGATAAGACAGGTTCTCGATATTGAGGTCCATCGACAACAGATGTTCGATCGTGCGCCTTTTCCTGACCGCGTCCTTCAAAACATCGAACCAGAGCAGGAAGGTCTCGCCCTCGGCCTTTCCAAATTGATGGTCATTGGTATAGTGTGTGTGATAAAGCGATGCGCTCCCGTCCCACCAGTCCGCCTCTATACGCTGACGGTAGGCTGCTGCTTTTTGCAGATAATTTTCGGCGCCAGATGAGTCCCCGTTCGTTTTCAGCACAGCTGCATAGGAAGAAAAACCCCGGTAGAGCGCTGCGACAAGGTCGACGCCCATTTTCAAATCAGGCACGCCTTCCGAATAAGAAGGAAGCCCCCGGCAACGATGAAAGGCGTCATCGAACTTAAAAGGGACCGGAGCATTGGGATAAGCAGGCCGGGTCAGCAACGAGTCGGGTTGCAGGATCCAGCTGACAATATACTCCTGAACGCTCTTGTGGTAAAAATTTAAGAAAAGTGGATTCTTAATATAAAGGGTATCACCCGTCCATAGCCAGCTTCGCCAGCAGGCATCCATCAGGTCGAAATTGGCATTCAGGTTATACCAGAACTCCCGGTCATTACGATAGTCGGAAGGCGAAGGCCGGTTGTATTTATCCATTTCCCAATACGAGCACCAGTCTTTAGAGGCGGAGATATTACGAATGAAATGGGTGAACATATTCCTGTTCTCGCGGTGCATACCCAGGATCTCCGCCCCGATGGATTGATGGGAAACATCCCGCATACAAAAAGCGGATCGTGGCGGAAGAGCGGATTCATACCAGGGTCCCACGGGATCTCCGCCCCGGGATCTGTAATGCAGGGCCATGGTTTTTGCCCAGGCGAAAGCTTTTTCCAGGGGAATGTCCGATGAGCGGAAGACCACTCCCCCATCCTGCGCAAAAGACAAAACACAGCGGCAGCAAAGGATGAACAACAGCAGCAATCTTTTCATGTTAGGTTATTTAATGCATTACAAGATGATGCGCAAAGGCTTTTCACCATCCCATAGATATTCTTTGACCGGCTTTCCAGCCGCGGCGATAAGGACGCGTTCTTTTTTGCCCCGGCGGCTCACTTTAATAGAGACGTCCCGCTGAAAGGCCCTGATATGCTCCAGCGACATGCTGTTCCACTTTTTGGGAAGTCTTGGCATGATCGTGAAGGTATTAAAACCCGTCGGTTCGATGCCAAACAGACCTTCGGTTACCACCCGGCAATACAGACCACTTTCCGCGGACAAATGTCTTTGATCTCCCTCAGGCCATGCTTCGACGGCATAGGGCACATGCTCGCCCAATAGTCGCATGGCAGAATAATAGGTAAAATACCGGAGACTGGTGTCCGTAGCCCCCGCATAGAACAGACCCCGAAAAGCATACAGGGTGCTCCGGTCCCAAAAGGTGGCAGACCCGGACTCGGTGAGGATACCATTCTTTGTCCATAAATATTTAGAGAGCAGCGCCTGTATGGTCTGGTCTTTTTTTTCAAAGATCCCCATCACCAGGGGAAGACAGATCCAGGAACGCAGCGTCGTATTTCCTTCGTAATATCGGTAGGTATCGTAACCCTGGACAAGGGCGCCAAAATATTTATTGATGTTGCCCTTTAAACGTTCGGCCTGCTGCCGGTAATTACCCGCATCCCCGGCTAGTCCCAGGGTCTCCGCCAGCCCGGCCGCACTGATAAATGCACCATAGGCCAGCACATTGGTGGACAGGTTGATCTTGCCGGCGGGAAACCTTCCTTCCAGTTCATCCGAAGAAGAGCTTATCACGCCTTCAGAAGTTTCCTTCCTTTTCAGATATTCCAGGCACCAGCTTATCAGAGGCCACAACCTTTCGGCTACGGCCGTATCCGCAAAAGCGAGCGCAAAACGAGAAGCTCCATAAGCGATCATAGCCTGGTCCCCCCGGTCCCCTGCCCCAGCCCAGATGTCCGAACCCTCCGCAATGATCGAACTGGGTATCGGCTTATAGGCCGGGTTGATGTATTGGGAAAATAACCGGTAGCTGTTCTTCGCGGATTCATTGCCTTCTGCATTCCCCAGGAAAGGGAAAAAAGGGCCCACATATTCCGCCTCGTCATTGGCCCAAATGGCCGCGTAATAACTGCCGCCACCGGGACCATGCATCAATCCTCCTTTCGTGTCGTAGATGCTTTCGGCCGCCCGCAACTTTGCAAAGGCAAACATCCTGTTCAGCGTGTCATCCGGCGTATGAAGCACCAGGCTCTTACTCACACCATCCACCAACTCGCGACGCTTCTCCCATTCATAGTCCGCCGAAAAATAAGAAGGCTCGTCCGTGGCTTTTCTTCCCGATATGACCACATAAAATTCATACGGCTGTCCGGGCGATAGCCGGATCTCGCCGGCTTCATAGACCCGGTAATTAATAATATAGCTGCCATAGGCTCCCTTTGCAGGGTCGGTGACCCTGTCCTTATTTTGTGCCGGTATGTTAAGCGTAAGAGTTCCGGGACTGGTATTAAAGAGCTTATATTTCTCCAGATAGGCTGCCTTGCTCACGGATGGATAGACGCTTCTTTCCACACGGACCCCCTCGCCGGTGATGCTCTCCATACGAAGAAAACCATTGATGGCAAACAGGACGGGCTTCTCCTGCAACCGCCGGCCATTCACGGTGACGGAGTCGATGATATTCTCGTTAAAAACTTCCTTTAGACTGCCATGGGTATCATTAGGCAAGGTCCGTAACACGGGAAAGACCAGTTGCCGGCTCAGGATCAACCCCTGTAAAGAGTCGCTGCCATACGTGACGATCGCCGAAAGACGGCGGCCGCTCATTTCTATATGATCGGTATGGAACTCTCCCTTTTTTAAGGTCCAGGTGATCTCTCCGTCCCTGGCCGGGCGCCAGCGCAGTTCCTGCCCCCGGGAATGAAGACAGCAAACAACCGATAGGATAAAAAGCACTCTTTTACGTACGTTCATATTGTCTTTTCAAAAATGATCACCAACCTTTTCATGCAGGCTGGCCCTTTCCGGATAGATAATTAAGTCTATTCTGTTCTATTCTATAAAAATAAGAAATTTTAGTTTACCAGACCCGCTTTTGAGAAAATAATAAATAACAAACCCATCAGGAACAATAACAGGATGGCATAGACGTGCCTGTTCTTCCAGGGACGGATATCCACTATATTACTGGTCTTTTGCCGGTAAGGCTCCGCCAGCGGGTACAGCCGCCCGATGACCAGCATTAGAGCTGAGGTAAGTAAGAATAGGATAAAAAGTACATGCAGGAAATGAAGATGGACATCGAAAAGCACCTGGGTAGCCCCATAGGACAGGATAAAGAAGATCAACCCGACCCTGGCAGCCACGGGCGGAACCTTTTTTGTGACAAAACCAATAAACAGGATCGTGAAGATGGGCACGTTAAAAAAGCCATTCACCGTTTGCACATAGGTGTAGAATCCTTTCCTGGCAAATAGGATAAAGGGGGCAATCAGCATGGCGGAAAGACAGACGGCTATCTCAAATCTTTTGGCGACCCTGATAAGGCCCGCCTCGGTGGTCGTCCTCCCCATTTTTTTCAGCCGGGGCTTATAGATATTCAGCACGAACAAAGTGCTGGAGCTGTTCAATCCTGCATTAAAAGTAGTGAAAGCCGCCCCGAATATAATGGCCGCTATATAACCCGTGATAAAAGGCGGTGTAACGAGACTGGTCAGTTTTGGAAATACTTCTGTCGTATTGGGCAGCCGGGTGAAAAGATGCACCGCAATAAGACCCGGGATATTCAAAAGCAACGGTGAGACCAGCTTGCCCAGGCAGGCGACGGCGATGCCCTTCTGACAGGAAGCCAGGTCCCTGGACGCCAGCACCTGCTGCACGATGTATTGCTCCGTCCCCCAATAATAAAGATTTACCAGCAACATGCCCGTGAACAGGGTAGAAAATGGAATGGGGTCCGATGCGGAACCAATGCTGTTGAAATGGCTTGTTTTGGAGGATAGCAACCTATGCAGCCCCTGCCCGAGATCACCGCCGCCCAGGTACTTCAAGGCGAAAAAGGGCAGCAGCAACCCTCCCGCAAAGATGCCCAGGCCCAGCAAGGTATCGGACACGGCTATCGCTTTCAACCCGCCCAGGATGGAATACAGTCCGCCCAGGATACCCATGATCCACACGAGGATCCAGAGAGTAGCCCAATAATCCGTGTGATACAGATCGGAAAAATGGAAGAGGCCATTAAAAGCCACCGCCCCACTGTAGAGCACCGATGGCAGCAGGTTAACGACGTAGCTGATAAGGAAAATAATGGACACTATCTTTTTGATGCTGCTGTCATAACGCGCTTCCAGATAATCCGGGGTAGTGGAGATCCCCAGCCGGAGATAGATGGGCATAAAGAACTCCGACACCAGCAGCATGGCCAGCACCGAGGTGACGCCCCAGGCCATCACGGTCATATTATGGGTATAGGTCAACTCATTCTCCCCCATAATAGTGGCCGTATTGATATTGGTAAAAAGCAACCCGCCTCCCACGAATAAAAAACCGAGGCTCCTGTTTGCAAAGAACAGGCTGTTCAACGTATCGATCTTTTGCCGGCTGGCCTTGTACCAGACGACAACGGCCACAATGCCTGTAAAAAACAGGAAACTTACTATCGCGGTTGCATTCATAGAAATGCTTACAAGGTGATCCGTCTCATCAGTTGGGTGGGGATGGTCTCTGTCACTTTTTCACGGTTCATCACTGCCTGGCCGGCCCTTTTCCCCATCAGGGAAAAATTGGTCGACAGGGTGGTTATACCAATGATCTCTTTGGCAGGCTCATCATTACAGGAGAGGATGCCTACATCTTTGCCAGGCTTTAACCCTTTCTCCTTGCAATCTTTCATGATCTGCCACAGGGCGAAGTTATCGAGGGTAAAATAGACCTTCCCTTTTTCAACATCGCCGGCTTTATATTCCGGCAGTATCCGGCCTTTGATCTTGAAATTCTTTAAAAATTTCTTAAAGGCCCCCACGATCTCTTTGGGGTCCAGCGAATCAGGAGAATGATAGAAGATTATTTCGTCAAATCGGCCGATCACAGCCGCCAGTTCCTGGAATGCCTGGTAGGTCGCCCGTTCAAATTCCTGGGTGATATGGTTGAATTCCCCTTCCAGGGGCTCATATCGGTCGAACATGAGGAATTTGCTGCGGGGTATCAGCTCCAGCAGTTCCTTCGTTTTGGGATGGGGAATGGGCGCTACCACATACATGCCGTACCTCCCTTTTATCTGCAGCAGGATGGTCTCGAATATTTCAATATTACCGTGATGAAAATAAATGTTCAAATGGACATCCTTACCCAATTCATGCCTGAAATTCCGGTAGAACTGTTCTTCAAAGGTATCCAGATTATACATGAGCAAGGCCACTTTCAGGGATTGATCGGTGTTGCCATTGGCGACAAAATACCCCAGCCTGCTCTTCGATTCTATGATTCCCCGGCTGATCAGCTCCCTGAAACCTTTTACGATGGTCTCTCTTGAGAAATGCAGCTCCTTGATCATGGTATTGACGGAGGGAAGCATATCGTCCCTGGCAATAAGCTTTTCATTGATCGCATTTATGACCCCCTGTACCAGCCGGTCGTGTTTGGAAAAAGAGGGCACATCGGCCAGCTCATGAACTTTCTCAAATATAGATCCGGCCTTCGTATTGCTCTTTTTACCCAATGTCGCGCGTTTAATTTTGATAAAAATACTAAATTACCCTCAAGCCCTTCACGCGCCTGCTATATTAATTATAGTTTGGATTTTGCAGGATAGCCGGATCCTTCTGGATCTCCGAACGGGGAATAGGATAATAGTAAAAGCTGGGGATCCAGACCCTTTTCTCCACCGTATCCACCTGGTAGGTAAAGGAGGTGTTGGCAGGAGAAGTAGGCGTGATAATAATGCCCAGCCCGTTCTTCGAGCCTGTTTCGGCGATCCCCCATCTGCGGATGTCAAAAAAACGATGCCCCTCGAAGCAAAGCTCGATCCTCCTTTCATGTTGTATCCTGGCAAGGAGATCAGCCTGATTGGCCGCAGCCGCATCCGGCATGCCTGCCCGCTCCCTGATCTTGTTCAAATATAACAACGCATCCGCCGTATGTCCGAGCTCGGCGCTGGCTTCTGCATAGTTGAGATAGATCTCTCCCAACCTGAACACTACCCACTGGGCATTGCTGTAAGGCTGAATGTTGAAATTAAAGTTCGTATCCACCATTTTCTCTATGGTATACCCGGTCTTGGAAGCATTCCAGGGAGAAAGGCTGCTTTCTTTGGAATCCAGTCCCCCTTCATAGAACTGCGCCTTGCGACCCTGGAAGGGCGCTCCATTATAGAGCACGTCGGCATAGAAACGTGGATCGCGGTTCGAATAAGGGTTGGCAGCCTGGGTGGGATTGCTCCAGCTGAACGGAGTGCCGTCCGACATCTCGAAATCATCGACCATTTGCCCCAGCACGTTATAAGCGCTGTAACCATTGTAACCATTCGGGGCAAGATCGCGGTAAACGGTATTATACCTGTCCTCCTGCACTTGTCCGCTGAACATCCTGGCGAAGATGACCTCGGAGTTGAAAAAGTCGGTAAATATCCTGCCATAGGTGGTGGAAGTCCCGTACAGCGAATAGATGGGCATATCGATGACGGCCTTGGCGGCGTCCGCGGCCGCCTGCCATTTGCTCATGTTGTTGGAAGTATTATAGATAGGGCTGGCCTGGTAAAGGAGGAGCCTGGATTTCAGCGCCAATGCAGCCCCGATGGTAGCCCTTCCGACGTCCGTGCTGCTGCTGTAGCTTGCGGGCAATAATCCCGCGGCCTGACCGATATCGGAAAGTATAAAGGCAGCCGTCGAGTCCCAACTGGAGCGGGGCGTATTAAAGGTATTGTCATTCGTCGTATACACTTTTGTTATGAGAGGAACTCCGCCAAATCTCTTGAGCAATTCGAAATAGGCCATCGATCTCAGAAAATAAACTTCGCCCTTCATCCTTTTGATCAATGCACCATTCGCCACGGTATCCACCTGTCCGATATTCTGAAAAAAGAGGTTCGCCTCACGGATCACTGTATAAAGGTTAGGCCAGAAATTGAGGGTAGAACTGTAGTTGTCAGGCACCGAACTACCCTGATTATCGGGCGTAGCCTGCCCCTGCACATATTGCGTCTCATGGCACCAGCCAAAGTTGCTGAACAATTCGTCTGTCTGGGCGCCCCAGCCAAAACCGGCATCTTTGAATGCCAGCACGCCGTCACGATAGATCTGGTTCACATAGGTAAGCGCCAGGTTGGGGTCGGACCAGACCGTTTGCTGGGAGAATGCATTCTTTGGTTGAAGATCCAGTACCTTATTACAGGAAAGGCAAACGGCTGTAAAAAGCAAAATGCTTAGTATCTTATAAGAGTGTTGCATAACTTTTTGTTTAATGGTCTTCTTTACAATGTGATGTTTGCGCCAATATTGATCACCCGCTGCTGGGGATAGTACCTTCCATTCGTTACAGCCGTACCGTTGCTGTTGATGGGGACTTCCGGATCGAAGGAGGGCCCGAACTTATCGATGGAGAAAAGGTTGTTACCGCTGATATAGATCCTTGCCCCCTGTATCCTGGCGCCCCTCAGAAAGTCCTTTGGCAGCGTATAGCCGATCTCGAGGTTCTTCAGCCGTAGGAAAGCGTCGTTACGCAGCCAGAAGGTAGAAGCATAGGAATTCGAACCATAGGTGCGGCTGGTCGGGCCGTTAAAGCTCCTCGGGTATTTGTTGTCACCGGCTTTCTGCCATCTGCCTGTAAAGAATTCTTCCGCCATATTCAGCCCGCTGGGTATAAGCAGCGCTTTAGCCCTGGCCTGGCCCTGGAAGAATACGGTGAAATCAAAATCTTTAAAAGCGCCTCCCAAAGTAAGGCCATACATGATCTCAGGCGTGATGGACAAAGTAGTCCTGGACTGATCGAGACCATTTATATTTCCGTCCTTATTGATATCCGTATATTTTATATCGCCGGGTCCGCTGCCAAGAGGATGGGCGGCGGCATTCACATCGGTTGGCGTCTGAAATAATCCCTGGGATTGATAAAGCAGGTACGAGTCGATGGGATAGCCCGTCTTTTTCTGATAAGAGGGCACATTGACAGGCTCATCCATGTTCAATACTTTATTGCGTGCGAAGGTGAAATTGCCGTGTGCATAAAAGGTAAAGGACTGGCTGAAACGTTTATTATACTCTGCACCTATCTCGATGCCGCGGTTGACCACCCCGCCGAAGTTGACGTCGGGCAAGGTCAGACCGGTGTAGCTGGGCGTAGACCCGCTGGGAGGTATCAATATGCCCGTGCGCGAGCTCCGGAACACGTCAATGCTAAGGGTAATGGTCTTTTTGAGAAACTGTGCTTCGAGGCCGATGTCCGTGGAAGTCGCCCGTTCCCAGGTAATGTTGGGATTGGGTGTGGCGCCCAATACAAAGGAGGCGGCGGGCGCAGCGCCGGGTCCGAAGAAGTAACCGCCTCCCAGATACCCGTTGGTGGGGGATTGCCCGGAGGTCAACAGATAACTCTGAAGGTATTGAAAGGGAAGGACGGCGTCATTCCCTGTCTTACCCCAGGAACCTCTCAGCTTCAGCTCATCGATGCTGTTTGAATGGAAGAAGTTCTCCTGGGAGATACGCCAGCCTGCTGATACCGATGGGAAGTACCCAAACCTTTTGCCTGCGGGGAAATTGGCAGACCCGTCATAACGCATGTTATAATCCAGCAGGTATTTGTTGGCATAATTGTAGGATATGCGACCGATGTAATTCTGGCGCGCAGCCTGGAACAGGGAGGAATAGTTATTCTGTCCGATGGTGCTGCCTGCAAATAGCTGAGGGATGCCATTGCTGAGAAAGCCCATGCGGGAAGCCGACAAGGTATCAAAGTCGGCCTGGTATTGTTCATACGCTGCGAAGAGATCCAGCGAATGTTCTCCCCATTTATGTCCATAACCCAGCTTGAAGTTGAAAAGCCTTTCCTTCGACTTGTCCTTCTCGATATACAATGAAGGGGGTATGGTGGAAACGACCTGATCCAGGCTGCTGGTGCCCACGTTATAGCTGTAGGCCGGCGGAGGGGTCTTATTGAAAGCGTTATAGGCAAAAAAGGCCAGGTCATAGCTATAATACCCATCCAGGTAAAGCCCTTTGGCGATCTTCGATAAATTCCAGTTAAAAGAAACCTTTGTCTGAAGGTAATCCGTATTTCTGGTCTGGCTGCCGAGCCCTTCATTTAAAATATAGACCATGCTGTTGCCCGGGCCACCGCCGATACCTACGCCTACTTTGCCGCCCGGGTACATAGGCGTCAGATAAGGATAAGCGTTCCACAGTTCGGAGAAGATGCCGGGCGCATCATATCCCCTGACCGCCGCATTCCTGAATTCATTCCTGTATAGAACGTCCACACCGATCTTGAGGTCTTCGGTAGCCTGGATGTCCACATTGGCCCGGGTCTGGTATTGCTTGTAAAAGGAAGCGCCCCCTTTATACAGGCCGTTCTGTTTTTCATACTGGCCGGATAGGAAATATTTTATTCTGTCCGAACCGCCGCGAAGCGATAGCAATTGATTTTGCTGCAGGGTCCAGTCTTTTATGACGGCCTTCCACCAGTTCGTATTGGGATGACCCAGCGGGTCCGACCCGTCCTTATATTTTTGAATGTCCGCATCCGAATAAGTAGGGGCTTGTCCTGTCAGCGCATTGTACTCATTGGTAGATACCGCGTACTCATAAGAATTTAGCATCCTGGGTATGCGGGTAGGCTGCGTTTCCGCCCAGTTGGTGGTGAAAGACAGCGATGGCTTGCCCGCGATGCCCCTTTTCGTAGTGATCAGGATGACCCCATTGGCGGCCCTTGCCCCGTAAATGGCGCCAGTAGCATCTTTCAGAACGGTGAAGGTTTCTATATCTGCAGGGTTCAGGCGGGAAAGTCCGCCGGCCCTGTCCGGAATTCCATCGATGACCACCAGCGGTGAATTATTACCCAGGGTGGCTTTCCCCCGGATGAGAATGCTGGCGTCATCATTGCCAGGCTCGCCGCTGCGGGTATTGACGATAAGCCCCGGGGCCTGCCCCGCCAGTGAGCCGCTGAGATTCGCGACCGGGGACTTCGCCAGGTCTTTGCTGCTGATGGTGGAAACGGCCCCCGTCAGGTTGACCTTCTTTTTGGTGCCATAACCTATGACGACGACATCATCCAGGTCGCGGCGATCGGCATCCGGCAACAATTGCACGCTTATGTCGGCCCTTGCAGCCACCTTCATTTCTCTTGTCGTGTATCCCAAAAATGAAAAGGAGAGAATGGCATCCCCTCCAGGCACTTCGATGGAGTAATTACCGGTGCTGTCCGTTGTAGCGCCGTGTTTTGTGCCTTTTATCGAAATGCTAACCCCGGCCAACCCTATTCCTTTTTCATCCGTAATTTTCCCGGAGACCTTTCGCTGGGGCTGGGCATTCACACCCAGGGCAATAAAAAAAAGTATCCCAAGCACAAATGTGGGCAGGGATACCTTCAAGGTGGCTCTGACATGCATAATCGTTAGTTTTTGGCTTTGTTGGTGAAAAATTTACGGGTCCTGAGCTGTTCTACTGTTCTGTTCTATTCTGTTTCGCTCGTGATGTAAACTTAGAAACAATTTTATTAATTTCAAAAAAATATTTTTGAGACGGCCAGTCTGTTTATTTTTAAGCAACCTTGTTCCAGCCTATGGCTTCCCAAAAAATAACAATACGTATTTGGATAACAGTACTTTACAAAATGATCGTCTGATTTTTAAGCGCATCGCCCGGGGCGATGCACAGGCATTTGCCGAGTTTTACGAAGCTTATGCCGTCAAATTAGCGGTATACGTTTCCCGTTTTTTGGGTTCGGATCTTTGGGCAGAAGAAATTGTACAGGACACTTTCTTAAAGTTGTGGTCTATCCGGGAAACGATCGGAGAGGTCGAATATCCGGCTGGCTTTGTTTACCGGATCATTGCCAACCGCGCCAAAGACCATCTCAAGCACCGTGAGCATGAAGTCCGGTGGCAGCAATACATGGTCCACTATTTTAAGCATGCCAACACAAATACGACGGAGGAACAGTTGGATTACCTCACCGGGGAAAGACTATTCCGTCAGGCTGTTCAGCAGCTGCCCGCACAACGGGCATTGGTGTTCAGGATGCGCCACGAGCAGGGGTATAGCTATGAAGAAATAGCCAAAGAGCTGGGCCTTTCCCGCCACACTATCCGCAACCAGCTCAACCTGGCCTTACAAAATATCCGGTCTTATTTATTGGAGCATGGCGATATCACCGGCTTACTGCTACTCATCCTATTATTAATTAATTTTTAAATCGTTTGGTACTTCCCCGCCTGCCAGTCGTCTACAAAGACAAGCGGTTGTACAGACACTCCTTACACCATGGCTGCAAATAATCAACATATCATTCATTTATTGGAAAAATATTCCAGCGGGCAGGCATCTTCCGGTGAGATGGATCAGTTGTTCACCCTTTTGCGGACGGGGAACTACGATGAAACGGTTGTTTCTTTTATAGAGACCCACCTGGAAACATTTGAAGCCGGCGACGCAGAAGATATTACTTTCTGGAAAAGCCGTTTGGAGGGAGGTTCGCAGAAAATTACCGGAACTGCCGTGATGGACACCGGCTGCGCTGTCATTGATCTGCCTGCGGATACAGGTCCCGTTCATCGCGTACATTTCCTGCGCAGATGGCAATGGGCGGCCGCTTCCATTCTACTGGCACTGGGACTAGGCGGTTACCTCTGGACAACGTATACAAAAAACACTCCGTCCGCCGCCGCCGTTGCCAAAAACACCTATATAGCACCCGGGAAAAACGGAGCTATCCTTACACTGGCCGATGGCAGGCAGGTGGTATTGGACAGCCTCGGCAGCGGAATGGTGGCCACCCAAAATGGCACGCAGGTATTGTTAAAGGGCGGAGGACTTGCCTATGATGCTGCCGGCTCTACCACCCGCGAAGTGATGTACAATACGATGACTACGCCGAAGGGGCGCCAGTTCCAGGTTACCCTGCCCGACGGCACCCTGGTATGGCTTAACGCTGCCAGCTCTCTGCATTTTCCCACTGTGTTCACCGGCGGGGAACGACAGGTGACGGTAACAGGGGAAGCCTATTTTGAAGTGGCCAGGAATACCCATATGCCATTCAAAGTAAATGTTAACGGAAAGGCAGTAGTGGAAGTTTTGGGTACACACTTCAATGTGAATGCCTATGATAATGAGGATGCCATCCATACAACCCTGTTAAAAGGCCGCGTACGGGTATCACAAATATCAGCAAGCCCGGCGCAGGGCCAGCCTTCCGTTACCCTGGAGCCCGGTCAGCAGGCACAGATCGCGCACCATAAAAGGCAGGCTCCGTCAAATACGCCATCAGGCATCAAAGTGATCGCTGCCGCCGAACTAGACAAGGTCATGGCCTGGAAGAACGGATTGTTCAATTTTGAAGGAGCTTCGCTGGTAGAAGTCATGCGGCAGATAGAACGGTGGTACGATATAGACGTAATCTATGAAAAAGGCATACCGGATATAGCGTTTGAAGGCAAAATGACAAAAGACGTTCCTTTAAAGGACCTATTGGTCATGCTGGAAAAATCTGATATACATTTTCGCATTGAAGACAGCAAGCTGATCGTTCTTCCCTGACAACAAAAGTTCAACCACACCTTATCACACGCATTGCTTTGCCGGATTATCAAAGATGACCCAGGCGCTGTCATATGACCAGCCTGTCGCCATACATGGATAGGCCCGATAAAAACAAACCGGAAGTGTTTGCTCCACCTCCGGCGTAGTTCGGGCTGATCCAAATGAGTGTCTATAACCATTTTTTTACAACCAAAACTGTTCACAATTTATGCAAAAAACTGCTGGTTGTGGCTTTCGTCACAACCTAACCAAAATTCTACGGGTTATGAGATTG
>Ga0307516_10002147_pt1 | contig 26755 bp, 42 predicted proteins | sample 19_EM_MG_FD_203310 | JGI IMG/M metagenome (GOLD analysis project Ga0307516, IMG submission 203310) | Populus trichocarpa ectomycorrhiza microbial communities from riparian zone in the Pacific Northwest, United States - 19_EM | ecosystem: Host-associated > Plants > Roots > Unclassified | place...
AAACGATTCGGTCCACGGCAACTGGCACCCGTTACATATGGGTTATAGAATGTTGTTCCTCAGCCGTGGGGGGTCATTCAGCGACAACAATATTATTATTATACACAGCGGAGGCACGTTATGTGTCCTTTCTCCCTACAGGTTCGACGTGCTCCAGCATCCAGATTGATGTGCACCATAATGCGTAAATAATTATTATAATGTAATACCATCCTGACCGCGAACTCTCCTTCGTGGGACCCCAAAATTATCGTTATCCCTCCGTACCCAACACCACCTTCTCGACCAACTCTGTCATGGCTTTGGAACATTTGTTCGCATCCCCCATGTGGTCCCAAGTTATGTGGCGCCATATCGAGATCAACTCGCTGGACTGGTGGGAACACAAGGGAAGTGGACATGTCATCACAAAGGAGGAACTTCTCTCCGAGGGAAATTGTGCCGGAGCATGCGCAGCGTATTGTTGGATCCACTCTTGGCCCAGGAGGGTTGAAGGGTCGTGGTTCGCTTGTGTAGGTGTAATACCGTCGGTTGGCATCACAAAGCTCTCCCCCCAGTCGAACGGCTGCTCAATCGGCGCCAGGACAGGAAAAGAGAGGGGCATCCCCGCATACTCGAGGTTGGAGAGTTGGAGAGTCTCAGATGAGATACTCGACGAGGACGTAATGGGGGGAGATGATGGCGCGCTGAGATTTGGGGTAACCTCCGAGTCCTGACCACTGAAAAACTCAGCGCCCATGAAGTCGAGGCTCGTCTGGAAAGCTGGGTAAAGATCAGCTCGGTATTCCTCCGATGGGACAAAACGTTAAGCACCCTGAAGATTCGTGGATGTCCGTACCGATTCCAGGCCATCCATCGAGGTTGACAGTGGCGAGGAAGCAGCAGAGATGGGGTCCGACATTAGCAGTGACGGCTCCGCAGAAGACAGCGAATCAGGGGAGGAAGGGCATGGGGATGGTGACGGAGGGCTTCCGGACACAGGAGTGGAAGGCGTCGAGGATTTTGGTTCAGTGTCAACGTCCATTACGACCTGATCAGAGATTTCGTAGATCTGCCAGTGGAATGTATCAGCAAAAACCCCCCACCCATGTACGGAGAATGGTAACCTTCGTGCCCGAAGTGGTGCTGGGATTCCCACTGGTACCCCCAGGAGCTTTCCCGTCTTCAGTCACCTTGCCGGCTCTCTGGAGACTGAGAAATCGGTTCCTGCACTGGACGGCGGGTCTCCCCTTGATGTTTCCGGAAATGATGTTCCACCGTTTACCATGTTTTTCCAAGGCCTCCAAGAGCTTCAAATCTTCGGCTCCCGCCCACGCATCACGGCCTATCGAACACACGTTTAGTAATGTAGATGGCGACGAGGATGAGGGCTAACGGATTGAGGGGTCCAGTTTCTCCCTCCATCGCTTGGCGCATTGGTCATCGGTTCTACCCGGTAGTGTCTGCGCGACCTTATACCAGTGGCGACCGTGCCTTCGTACAGCTGTAATAAGAAGTGCGTCCTCAGGCGTCGTCCATCGGCCTGTACCGGCATAAGCACGGTGACGAGGGAAATTGATCTCTGCGAACCTTTACGAAGGGAAGGATCCAATGAATGAATCCATCGCTTGCGACAAGACTTATTGCTCCTTCCTGGAAGACGTTCGGCGATTGTATTCCAACAGATCCTCGACCCAGCTGGTATTCATACGCTGAGTGCACTTCCTCGATGAACACAATCCAGGGCGTACCTGCTGATATGGCCTCGACCAAAATCGAGTCTTCCTCTGTGGTCCACTTGGAGTTGGTCGCCATGTTTAGCGTGGAGTATTTCGCAAGAGATGGAAGGAATGTGGTAGCGGGGTCCACGGATGTTCCACCATTTAAGTCAATCACACTCTAGTCCCGTCATCCGCGACATTTTTGAAAGGCGCTGACTCTAATCACAGTGCTAATCAAGCCGAGTGCCTGCATAGAGGTGCTCCGCCGTCGGAGGGAGAAGCACGCCCGGGTCACAACGATTCATTCGGGGCGTCGAGCGTAATCTAGCCTTCGTGAACACCGAATTTAACGATCGCCCCGGGAGGGCGGACACAGTCCACGGTCAAGATATCCGAGAGTTCGGAGGACGGTCCAGCACCACCTAGGTCTGATTTGACTTACCGCCCACCTGTATCAACCATTCCTGTGCACGTCCCACAAGGGAGAAATTAGGAGGCAAAGCGCTGTGGGAAAAAGATATATCCATCTCCCAATCTTCTCCACCTTGGGCTTCGACTTTTGGCTTTCGAGTCGTCCCACCCGCAACCTCGCGCCTGGGCTGGTCCCTAATAACTACTGCACTTGTACTACCCGTGTGTAGTAGAGCTCAGCTAGGAGCCCGCCTGCTGGCTCACACCGACCTGGAAAAGCGCCCCACACAGATAACAATGGTTCCCTGGTTCGAATTGGTAAATGCCCATTGGCGTCCCCTGAATCACCAACTCTCACCATTCTACCAGTCACCATTAGAATCACCACCCCGTCCGCTCAAACGTCACCATAATCAAACCTTATCTTCGGTCCACTGTAGGATCGGAGGGCTCCGAGTCCTTTGCCGCACATGGCAAAGGTCAATTCAGGATCGAATCTGTGCTCCATCCGCGCTACTTGAGTGTTTCTCCCACAACGGACGGCACTTCCTCGAGCGAGAGCGCATGAGAGCGGTTCCGGCCACTACTACAGCCCCGATATCATAGCAGAACCCTCGTATTGCCTGCTGAACAATCGCCGGAGCGGTAATATTGCTTCCCGGTGTTACGTGAACACATCGCTGGTAGCCCCACTGTGAGGCATGGGCATTCTCTACGGGGCTTGCAAGGCTATGGTAGAACAGACGGTCCCCTGACACCACATCCATAATTGTGCCTGGCCATGCCGGGTACTCCCCGGAATGCCGAACGCCCCCTGTTTTCTCATATGCGGAATTGTTCTCCCACTCGCTCATGTAAGTGCCATAATACAGTCTCGAACAACCTCTTTCATTTTGGTCAAATGAATGCATCACGTTGGGGCGTTCGGTGTTCGTAGCCCCACAAAAATCTTTTATCCTCCCGTCTCCTGCCCTGTATTGATTCAACCCAGAGCCGAACAGGCTTGCCCAAGCCTTTGAGGTATAGGGGTCAACAACTGGGCGATCCATGCGTACGACAGAGGGCATTTGGTTGGCAGGAGTTGGTCGCGACCGCGGTAAGGATCCGCGACGGTGCGGCGTACGCTTGTGATAGGCGACTACTGGAACGTCGATCCGATGGTGGAGTCTTGGCGCTTAGTTGGAATGACTACCATCTGGGTACCGGCAGCTGAGTATTACCTGGCGCTTTGGTATAACTACTAACAGAACGCCCACGGAGCCTCAGAGGATAATGCGGGAATCGCAGATGACTCGCCGATGGAAGGACGCGCTCGGAGGTCTTTTGGGTAGCACTCATCCCTTACAATACATAACGCCCGACGTCCCAAATAGTGAAGTGAATGAAGATAAACTAGGTGACTTTCGAGACTCTGACGTCAACGATCTGCGGTATCATGTTGCATATGTGAGAAACTCCGCGGCTCGGGATGGTAGATTGAGTAGCCGCGATCCCACCTTAAGCACGTTTGCACTGGCTTGGAAACCCACTCAGAAGGCTGGACGCGCAGTTCTGGCCGCCAAATTCTAGAACCGGACGCCTAGCGAGGGAACCGCCTTCCGAATATGGTGGTTTACCAGCAAGGGCGAAATCCACGAGGCCGGGCGACTCGGGGGGAAGAGGCGTTAAAATTCCGCGATAAATACTAGTACTTTCTTTGGATAAGAAAGAAAGGGTTCTGTGAGGTAGAAGTGTGGGCTTTGTGAATCAGAAGTCACGTCCTTGCCGATCTTCGGTTGTCAGAAGGTCGCGGTGACTGAGTGGACCGCGTCGCGCTTGAAGTAGTGCATCGCCCAAGGTCCGGCCAGATCATCCCCCAAGTTTTCGTCCCGGATCTTCGGAGAGCAGGCCGGTCAGGGATGGGGTTTTTATTTTCAGGCCCTTGTAAGCACCAAGAATTCTGGCACCTGAACGGCTGCCAGTTGGTGCGAGGTCACGGCAACCGGCTACAACGCCACGCCCACAGGGACCCACGTTGGAGCCTTCGGCGGGCCGGGCCGGGGTACCTGGTGAAACCCGATCCAGACTTTCTGAAAGAAGATGATGCGTTTTATCCCCACCTGTTCTCGCGTGAGCCTGAGCCCGAGACCTAAGCCGAGTGGGACGCATCCATTTGTGACCACTACCCCGCTCCCCATGGACCAAGCGCAAACCTTCTCCATGAACACGCCCCCCCCAGCCTTTTGGGAACAAGAAGACCCCCAAGCCTGCCGATGCCTCCGAACCCAGGCCTCGGCCGTCTTGCGTCCCGGTTCGTAACCGATCCCTTTTTCCCATCTGAACCACTTCACCTTCATGGGAACATAATTTATTACAATAATACTCCTACCCAGCCACTCGATGGGCAACCGGTTGTTTACTCGGACCGGCGATACTTCCGGCCCCTGAACCTCAATCTGTAGTACCTCCTGGATGGATGCCAGCGAGTGCACACGCCTCTGGCGTACAAGGCACGGGACTTGCTGGATTGTGACATTCTCGTTTAAGTTCAACCTCCAATCCAATAAGTCACAGCGCCGGCAAGCGGCAGGGCCCACGACCGCCTACGTTGCTCAGGCCCTCGCCTTTTTCCCTCGCCCCACATCATCACCGGGTACTCTTCTCCTCTGGTTCACCGTGTTGGGATATCTGTAGTATCGGCCAGAATAGGGAAATGACCCTTACACAAAGCGGGATTTCAAACGGGTCAGACGCCGGGATTCCAACGATACAAGACTTCAAATGGCGGTGGCCCTCGCCATCGTGTACGTACGCCGCGCAAGAACCCCTAGCTCCTGTTAAGTACACCGGCCCTGACGTCAACAAACCACAAGACCCCCTCCCTTACGGTCGTGGGGATCATCGTGCGGTCTCATATAGGTACACAGAAATCCAACACAAGAATGGGCCCACCCCCATGAATGCCAGTCTTGGGATCCTGTACGTTATACACCTGTAGCCGTAGGTGTGCATGGGGAGAAAAATCTAGATCGAGCGAGAACAAGAAATTTCATAGTGCCTGCCACCCGGTTCAACGTCCAACCCGGGAAGGATGTGGTGCTTGATGTTATGATATCTCGACCATTGTAGATTTGGAGGGACGATCTTTGCAATCAATCTGTAGCCACAGTCGATAACACTTACCGACCGACGTTGAAACCGTGGATATCAAAGAGAATCTTGGTGACGCGCACGATCCAGGAAATCATCATCATCATTCATAAAGGGTGCTATGATTACAAGAAATACTTAAGATAATCGTCGATGCGTGACACGGACTGTAATACTGCAAAGCCATGGTGCCCAAATGGAGAAAACAAAAAAAAGGAATGGTGGACATGTGGTATAACGTCCGTGCCTGTTCCAAGGGGAATATATAGAGGTCCGGGACTGTAAAATCTAAACATCTGTCACAGAGTCGTTCTTCTTTTCTTGGACCGCAGATCCCTCCTGTAGTAAGCGACCAGGATGGAAGACGTTGAGAGCGATCATGGAGAGGAGGATCATGGCGCCGTCCAGGGCGACTGTGGTAGACGTCAGCCAACAGATGAGGAACAGCCAACGAGTTCGACTCACTAAAGTAACGCTCGATGGAGATAATCCTGCCACTCCAGCCGTCGGCCAATTCAATGGTACGGTATACACCCCTTCAACCAAAACCGTCAGTCCCCGGAAGCGTGGAGAGAGAAAGGAGGACCTACCGAATGAACATGGCGAGAGAACTGAGGCCGGCACCTAAGATCATCTGCTTGGTCTTGGAGTCAAGGGTGGACAACCGGGGGCCGTCCAGGGTGTCTTCGCGACCGGAGAATGGCTTGTTCAGAGCGAAGCGAACCAAGAATTCAATGGTAATGAGCATGTAAACCACGACGGCGGCGAATTGGAAGACAATGCCGCCTATTGTGTCCGTGAGCAACGATTTGTGGAGGGGCGGAAAGAGACACTCACCAAGAGCGATGTGGCCGCCCGTCGCAGAGCCGGATGGGGTGTTAGCGGAAGAAGCCATCCCTCCACCAACAGATTGGACGACGAGAGCAATGACATCCTGTAGTGGCGGTTAGTTTCTACCACGATAAGCCCTCGTTGGATGTACATACGCAGGTGCAAAACACGATGGTATCTGGAGGGAGGTCAGCAAGTGTGCGTTTTTGGCTCTCGAAAACAACTCACATGACCGGGGGCTCAGGCGACTGTACCTGGTACCGAGTCTCCGAATGAGGCGTCCCACAATTACGAAGTTGGCAGCGAGGATGAAAGTCGGACTGATAATCGTCGTCGTGATCCTGGGTTGAAGATGCCAGATGTGAGTGGGATTCTTCTCTTAAAGCAGGAGACTTACTGCATCAGGAACGGGTTTTGAGAGGTGGGGTTCTTGCTGCCCCACAATCGGCCAGCCCAACCAATGATCTCCCCGACACCCCCAGTGATCACCGTTGGGAACAAAAACCACATTCTGGCACGGAGCGCCTGTCCGAGGTGAGTAGCTATTTGGCGACGGATTAGATCACCATATTGGAGGCAGAGAAAGAAGAGACAGTACCCGTGACGAGGCTGAAAAGGACCACGAAGACAATGCCCGCGTCAAAGGAGGGCACGTAGTTGAAAGGAAGATCATTTTCGCCATCGTCGTTGGAAGCTAAAGCCCATCCGGTAAGCCACAGAAGCAGGCGGCCGCAAATCCACTCACTGTGGTTGGAAGCCATCGTTGGTATGGAAGGATGAGCGGGGGAGGTGAGGGTGATGGAGTCCTCTCAGTTCCGGGAGCCCTTATATGTAGTACCTCATGGGCGCGTGGGTACGGCCGCGACTGCGGTCATGTTTGTTGTTCATCGGTTTTGCGTAAGCAGTGACATGTGAGTTGCATGCCGTAGGGGTTGGTAGGTTTCAGCGGCAGATATGAGTGACACACAGCCAAAGCGCCAACATCTCGTGTTGTTGGGAATCCACCCGCCGCTCGGTTTAAGCGACGGTAGAGTCACCAATGCGCGTATTCCACCGTAAAACCTGTGTCAGACGGCCATACATGTCAAAGACCATGCATCAAAGTCCCGGGATACAAGCCCACGGAGAGAAAGAGGGTTGTCAACCGTTCGGGGTTTTCGATCAAAAGCCTCTTTCGTGCAGCGACGGAATCGATTGGATTTAAAAGCCGGCGTCCGGTACAGAAGCCGGGGCGCAGCAATCATATTGATCACCCTGCCAAGACAGAGGCCAAATCCCGATCGCGCAGCCGGTCACCGAAAATTATTGGATGACGGCCTTGGCCATCAGCAGGGACGTAAGGCGCAGTCGCAGACTCACCAATTGTGGGTGTCGATCCCCCTGCCATAGCACAATGAGGCCGTTCCCCCAGGCGTTCCGAGCTTTGGTCTTTGATAAGGATCCGTTTCGCTTCCGTCTTCATCGTGCATACCACAAAATTTTCTCACCTGCGCCTCGGCGGCGTGGCAATGCTCCGCAGGTTTTTTTTTCCCACACGTGCGTCAATTCACCAGTAGTCGATATCACGGTACTGTACGATGGGGTCCTTTCTCTTCGCCTTTTCCTTCTTCCAACGCTCGAACCATTGGTTCATCTTTGCTCTGGAGGCTTCACTGCCAATGTTCACCGTGGCTATCATCTTTTCCCACTCGGTTGAGAGCGCGAAGCAGGTGAGTTCGAAAAACGAGCTGTGTTCTGAATATGGCACAGCATATACCTGGAGGTTCATGTCGGAGCCCTTCGTTTGCCTCAGGTCCTGCCAGGTGAACTGCCTGCGCTGCGTCTTGGCCAGTATCGACGAAATATCCGTCACCAGTCCAGCCCCGCTAGGTGGGGAGAAACTTCAACGGTGATGTCAGAAGACATTGCGGTGAATCATGGAACGCAACATACGACCATCCGGTGGGCCGGAGCCCTATGACCCTAGTAAAAGTGTCACTCCAGTTATCCGCATAGCCTCTGAGTCTTTCAGTCGAGATCGAGCCCAGAGGCATAACATGGACACACGCTTCGCGTGGGTCGTCAGTTAGCATTGCGACTAGCTCCGGGTCGGTTTGACATCGTAGGATTCCAGCTTTACGAGCATCACAGTATACTTTGGTACCAAGGCGTTTCGCGACGGCTGTGAATATGTGGATCAGCGGGTGGCGGATGCTAAATGCAACAGCCTAGCCCCTAGCTTACCGCTCACGACCCGCTCCTTCCCAACCGAGTATGTCCTAGGCGAAAGGTTAGACAACAATCGCCCTTGAAGTAAAGTGAACACAGACCCAACTACTATCAGGACTTTTCCTGGCCGCCTCAAAAACGCGGCTGGATGCGGGGCTGCTGGCGTTGGGGAGTCGTCCTCTGGCCTCCCAGACTGGGGACAAAACGCTGACAATCTCTGGGCGAGATCTGCGCATGCGGAGATGACTTGAGGTTGCGGAGGGAAGGTATACTGAATGGGAGGGTCAGCCCATCCAAGAGTCGCCTCGGATGTCCTCCAAACCTTGGGGTCTAAGTACGTCGTATCGAGGTACACATGGTGGAGGTTCTTCCCCTTGATGGCGGGATGTAAAACGTGACGTGGCGATGCTCGAAAATCGCCACAGTGAAGATAGCGAAAGGCGCGCGAAGACCCGATGAACGGAGAAGTGAACGAGCTGTCACCGGCGTCCACAGTTTGTAGACCCTCGAATAGGAAAAGGGATGACCCCGGACCTGTACACTCTTGTTAAGCCGCAGGTCGGATACACGATTGAGACAATTTACAGTGATTAGCTTCGATAACGGTAACCTGAACGCCTCCGGTGTCAGGTACGGTCGTGGGAACGTCCATCGGAAGCGGTTTCACCCATTTTGGATCCACGTTCAACATGTGAATGATCAGGTTCGCGGTTTCTTCTACACAGCGCAGCGGATTAACGTTTCATGTCCGGTGGGATTACACCCACGACATACGGGAACAGTAGATCGGACCATTGGACCACTTGGACGAGAGGTTGGTGTAATGGTCCGAGTGCGCGTGGCTGTAGTGTTTGTTTATGAATCGATGTATCAGTTGTTGGATAAGAGAATTGCCCCACGTCAAAAAGTATGCAGTGACTCCGGGGATCTTCCCATACCGGAAAGCATCGATTGCAATCGGCATTCCCTGTAGCACTTTGAAGAAAGGGGCTTTTCGGCGGCCCTTGTTCTTCTTGAACGTAGAGGTCTCGGCTTCAATTGCCTCTTTCCAGACGGCGTTCTCCTTATTTGTGGCCATCAAAACTGAGAAGGCGTTTTGTTTCGCAGCACTAGCGGATGGCCGAGAGGTGTTCGAAACCTTGGAGTTACGAGCACCCAAAGGTTTGGCATTGCTAGGTGACTGACTCGTTGATCGACCATCGTCGATACAAGCATTGACGTGCGCTTGAAGTTGCTGAATAAGAGCGCGATGAATACGGACCGATCAGTGGCGGAGAGGTGACGCTCACAGAGAGGCAAAAGTCCACAAAAATAGCTCCGCAAACGGGGCAGGCGTCAAGGGTGTTCTCAGAACCTCCATCTTCGTCGTCCAAAGCCTGAGAATCATCGAAGAGATCAAGAAACTCGTCGTCACCCATCTCCCAGTCTCCGATAATGGTTATTGCTTGTTGAGTTTGGTTAGTTTGGGCGTACATGTCAGCCTCTATTGTCCCAACAGTACGGTTCAATGAGGACGAAGGCACCGACTTCAACGGAGAGTCATTTTCAGGCGCGAGCCGTGCAGTGTTGCGGGAAAGCCTTCCCTTCTTCGAGCCAGATGAACCTCCCGTGTCTGGATCGTTCAGAGCCTTTCGCTTTGACTGAGTAGGACTCGTTTCGGCATCTTCGTCCCCAGAGTCAATGATAATTATCTCCGTCCGTTTCGAGGGAGTACGGATCGGTTCCGATTGGGTAGCCGAACCGAAGAAAGGGTGCAAAGTTGCAGCCTTTGCGGTGGGTGTCCCCTTCTCTTTCTTCGGTCTTTGAGAGCGCGGCATGAAATGGGGAGAGGATGGCGGGCACTATGACGGAGAACGATGCGGGGAGTGATGGGGTAAGCGCTAGCGGCTCCGTCCAAGATCAGTGAGAGCACGTGGCCTGAAGTTGAACTTTCTACCTCAACCTGTGTCCGAACGGCCAACTTCAGCTCCCACGAATTCCGCCTCGCGACCTCGCGCCCCTCCCATTCCTTCCACGAGCGATGGGTTTCTTGAAGCGTCTGCTCTCTGCTGGCAGCAAAAGAAGCAAGAAGCGGTCCTCCGCGAAGGCCGAAGAGACCAAAGACTTGCGACGATATCATTCCCAGACTTTGCCCGTTCTGTCGGAGGTCGAGTCGGAAGCTGCGGCAAACCGACTTCTGAGATCTGCATCGAGCAGACTCGGTGCTATGTGTTATAGTACAGCCGACGACCAACTACCACCCTTGCCAAATCGTAAGCAGACGCTAACTCCATCCTGCGTTTTACTGAGGAACCCTCCTTGTAAAGCCCACCCCGAAGTTGACGACGAAGCCGAGACCCGTTCATTACCATTCCTCCCCAATCGTAAGCCGCCCGTCTTACGGGATGCCGAGATTTACTCACAATTGTTCAGCCCACCCACTCATATCTCCCATCGAACTAAATACCTTGACTGCGTTTTCACCCAGTAAGCGAGGCTGCTTCACTCATCGTAGATTTCTTTGACACGCTTTTAAGGGTGCTCTGTTGTTGACCTATGCCCCACACCGGAACCCAAACGTGAACCAACACCACCCCCGCGAACGACATATACCGTCAAAGTACACGAACGCACCGTGATCTCGCGTACAGAGTTTCCCAATGCAATACCGAGTTTAGTCACCCCCACCAAGGAGCGGCCGAAATCCGTCCCACTCCCTGCCGTTGACCACGATACGTCTGACGGTGAACTCGCTGGTCCAGGCACGACAAAACGCCCGACCATCACCCCGAGGGACCAGAATCGCCTCCTACGGTTACGACAAGATCCTTCCGTCGTCAGTTTGTTGAACATGTACGATTCGCATGGTTGTCTGGACAACAATGTCTTTTCGAACAGCCCCGTGAAGAACGGCCAGAGCGAGGAGGACCAGGTTTATGCAGTTGGCAGACCGCAGCACCAGCGTAGGGGATCAACCCTACGACAACTCATGGGAAAACCCGAGTCTGGGGCGCAACCAAACAGCAGTCGCTCGGAAGGGGAGATCTCCTGGGCGGAACGTTTTTTACAGTAAGTGCCCGAACCTTGGAGAGGATCATTTTCTGACTGGGGCACTAGGGAAAGGAACGTCAGCTCGACATCACTGGCCACTGCATCCTCGTCCGCTGGAGTCCAGACTCCTCAGGACAGCAATTTTGGCCAAAGTCAATCATACGGAGATGAACATACGAATGGGCAGGACCACGGTTCTTATCAACAACAAGAGTCGGTTGTCTCCGCGGAGGCGGAAGCCGGCGCGAACCAAATAGTCGCTGTACCCATGGAGACCTACCCTCAAACCCCTGGCAGGGCGACTGGCGTTTTCGAATTTTTGACTGAGCGCCGAAAGCAACAGGAGCCGCGTTCGCTACCCCCGATCCCTGCGTTTAATTCGCGCCCGTCGTCGTTCTCTGGGAGTCCGTCGTTGCCACAGGACGATTTTTCCCTTGAACCATCTCAATACGTCAACGTCTCGCGAGAGCTGAGTTCCATCTCCCAGGTGCCGGGATTCAATGGTGATGAAAGCTCCATGTTCGACCCGACCGCTTCGCCAACACCGATCATTGGTAACTCCCGGATTCCACGACGGATAGAATTACGGCGACCCAAGTCGTCGCTTGACGACCGACTATTACGAAACACCGCCCAGGCGGACGACGAGAATCGCCCATTCACCACGGTGCCGCCTCGCGAGGACTGGCGCAAATCGTCATACACAGACGCAGACAAGGCGTTTATCATGTCCCCAAACCTGGCACGGGGCTTCGGTGATGATGTCGCCAACGGAAGATCGCCCATGTCTTTCCATCACAAGGCGCTATCCGCACCTGAGAACCAAGAGAATGATTGGAGTGTTCGTGAGTACTGATGGGCAGATCCGGGTAACCTGCGATGACTGATGTTCCATTTAGAGGGTTTAGCCCCCTCCACGCCGAAGAGATCACGGGCAGTGGCCAACTGGTACTCCGCTGGAGGGAGCCTGATACCTGTGTCCCCCGCAAGTTCTACGGATATGTCACCTATGGGGCAGCAGATCATGGCCAACGTTCGCAGGAAGAGATATGGTCACTGAACATTTCCCATGGACTTTGCATGTTTGTTGTCGAGCACCTTTGTCCGCCTTTCTTGGTTTACATCAGCTTTGTTACCCCCGCTGTGAATACTAGCTATCTATCTATTGCGTGTGCCACGGTAAACGGAACACAGAGGCTCTCGTTTTTCTTTTAGAAAGATTGGAACTGATTGGTGCGGGGACGGCAAGCGTGAGCCGATGGACGCCCGTCCCAGACATCTTGCTTACCACCGCCGTTGGCCTCGACGACGACGACTGACCTCGACGCTAGCGGCCATGGACCACAGACCCGTAGGCCCCCGTCAGCCCCCAGATAAACGAAATGCGGCGTACGAATCGATCTTTGGCCGACCAGGCGGAATGCACCACCCGCCGACGCTTCCCCCACCGACAAACCATAGCCAGTTCCAGAACTCTCACATCGGAAACGGCTCGACGGCTCAGCAATTCCCTCAGCGATACCCTCAGCAACAGCCATACAGCCCGCCTCAGCCAGACAGACCGCCATCGTTCACAGATTTCGGCCACCCTGCGCTCCACACCTCCTACCCATCGCAACCCCAGGGACTGAACAGAACGTCGATTCAGTCGAGCCAGTCCCAGTACCCCTACCAAACCCCGCAGTATCCCTATCAGAACACCCAACAAGCCTCGCTTTCGCCGCCTCAAACGATCAACAGAGCAAGATCCATGAACAGCGTGCCCTATTCTTCCCAACCCGTCCACCAGGTTCAAGAGACGGATCCTTCGGCAGAAAGGTACACCAGAGCCGGTTTGACACCTGCGCAGGCCTACCAACAACAGGTTTACATGGCCGGAGGTCTCCAACCATCCACCACAAGTCCGAACCGCCGTTCGCATCGCTCGTCCCACCACTCCATGTCTGCAACCTCGGCCCACTCACAAAACGGAACATTGCCCGACATCCCGAAAGTAAACCTTGATTTGGACGCGGGCGCGGATCTCGGGTTGAACTTTAACAATGATGCCGCCAGCCCCTCGAGCAGCGAGCTTCCATGGGTGTCGGGAGAGTCTTCGGGTACGTGCATTTGTACCGCTTTTGTGAGAGGGATAGACGGTCAATTTTTCAGCAGAACCAACACCACAATGGTCATCCACAAGTAGTATATATTCCAAAGCCTCCGTCAACGACTACCAGCCTGTTCCTGGGTCCTCTCGCCCCTACCCCCTCCAGCTTGACACGGCCATGACCTCCGCCCAAGCGGCTGGTAATTACCACGGTTCTCCCTCGACTTCCGGCGTCCTAGATCCACAAAGCTCTACTTCGAGCAGACGATCAACGGAATCCTCACGAACACTACCGCCGGTTCAGTTTCGTCGTGAGCGGACTGCCCAAGATAGGTCAAGGTCGATGTCTTCAGCCGTGGGCCCCACGCATACACCCTCAGGGCGAGGACATCCGCCACTGCCCTCATTTCCCAATGGGAGAAATTCTCCAAGAATGTCGACAGGGAATCAAATTGCTGCAAGACGGTCACCAATCGTATATCCAGCGCTACTTTCGCGAGTTGCTGAAGCGTTTCGAAACAGGGTGCAACTCTCCGACCAGGGGAAGGACGGGTTGACGTACAAGGATGTGTTCGATGGGCGGGAGGCCGTTGACAAAATCGCGTATATCATCAAGACGACGGACCGGAATCTCGCCTTGCTTCTCGGACGCGCTCTAGATGCTCAGAAATTCTTCCACGCGGTCACCTACGACCACAGGCTGCGAGATAATGCCAACGACCTTTATCAGTTCAGGACAGTCGTACCCAGTCCATTTAGTAGTGGCGAACTGGAGGAGGAAGAAGGCACGATAAAGGCAACCGCCGCATCGCTACTGAACCAAGGGTCAGAACACGTTTCCGCCGCGGTGCTGACAGCCCAAAGCAGTCCAACGCCTTCAGGAGAGTCTGACTCTGGATTTGGAGATCTCTTCGATGGGAGCACCAGGGCTCCATCTCCATCTCATCTAGCACAGTCCGGCACGTATCGGACAAACGCGAACGTTGCTACAGATGACGCTCCATTGCCCACCGGTGTCTTCACGCTTCTCACCGATTGTTACTCCCCGACATGTTCCCGCGATCACCTGTGCTACTCCATCGCTTGCCCAAGGCGACTCGAACAGCAGTCGCGCACCATCACGAAGCCACCGCCTGGACTGAAGAAACAAATCAGTAGGGAGAGCGCAGGCGATTTCGTGATTACAGAACCCGGGACCTTGTGGATACATTCGGTCCCTCAGGAGATCGTCAACAGCGTTTCAGAGAAGGAGAAAAAACGCCAGGAGGCGATCAACGAGGTCATTTACACGGAGCGGGACTTTGTGCGGGACATGGAGTACCTTCGTGACGTGCGGATTTCTCCTCTGTTTCGTTGATCACCTCGTTTAACCTTTTCGATTTTAGATTTGGGTAAAGCCTTTGAAGGAATCGGATGTTATACCCGTAGAGCGGCGCACGGACTTTGTCGAGCAAGTGTTCTGGAATATCCACGACATTATCGCGGTAAACACGAGGCTACGTGACGCGCTGAACAAACGCCAGAAATCGTACGCTGTTGTCGAGCAGGTCGGTGACATCCTGTTGGACGCGATTCCTCACTTCTCGCCGTTCGTTTCGTATGGTTCACATCAACTATATGGAAAATACGAATTTGAGAAGGAGAAGAGTTCCAATCCCGGGTTTTCTGCATTTGTAGAGGTAGGAAGGTGCCTTGTCCGCGCTTCTCAGCGTTTTTAACGCCTTCCCTAGGAAACCGAAAGGCGACCAGAATCAAGAAAGCTGGAGTTGAACGGTTACCTGACCAAACCCACGACCCGTCTTGCCCGATATCCCCTCCTTCTGGAAGCCGTTCTGAAACACACTCCTGACGATAGTCCAGACAAGGTCGCCCTACCCAAGGCCGTGGCAAAGGTCCGGGAATTCCTGAAAGCCGTCAACTCCGAATCAGGAAAGACCGAAAACCGGTTCAACCTCTTACAACTCGATCAAGCACTCGTTTTTAAGCCGGGAGAGCAAGTTGTATGCGAAGTGTTACTTGTCATGGGTGGCGTGCACTTATAAACTTTCAACAGGACCTTCGACTCAAGGAAGAGGGCCGGGAGATGATTTACAAGGGCACGCTAAATAAGCGTGGAGGAGGGCAAGGCGACAGCGGGGACTTGATGGTGTTCCTATTCGATCACGCCCTGCTCATGGTTAAGCCAAAGACGAAAGTGGAGCAGTACAAAGTCCATCGCAGGGTTTGTACCTAGCCTTTCGCCTGACTCCCCCCACTCACCTTTTCCTGCGGTTTTTAGCCCATCCCTTTAGAGTTACTCCTCATCTCCGCCCCCGATGATTACGCGGGGAAACCGTCAAACAAACAGCGACAACTTTTGAAGAACCTACCCGCCCAGCCGCCACCCAGAGATCCCAAGGGTGGTTTCTCCATCACGATGGTTCATCTTGGGCGGAAATTTTACCAGATAACGCTATGGGCAAGCACTTATGTCAGTCAGCGGAAATGGGTGGAGGCGATCACAAAGCAGCAGGAGTTGATGAAGGAAAGGAGTACCGTATTTGACACGGTCAGCATCTCTGAGGGCTTCTTCATTGGTGCGAACAGGGTGAACTGTGCTGCACCGTTCTGTGAGTAACAATATCCTCCTGACTGTTTTGCGTCATTGACTAATCTTGCCGGTATTCAAGACGGGGGAAGGAAAGCTGTTTACGGCACTGATGACGGAATATACCTCTCGGACTTTCGGGAACGGAACCGCGATCCGGTCAAGGTTTTAGGTCTCAGAGAGGTTCTTCAGGTTGACGTCCTTGAGGACTACCAGCTGCTGGTTGTGTTGTCAGGTAGGGCGGTCACCCTGCATCATCGAACGTGGCCCCGATGGTTTTTACCCTTTTGCAGAACGTCAAGTGATCACCTTCCCCCTCGATGCTCTCGATCACATGGATCCTCTGGCAGGGCTGAAACGCGCGAAACGGATCGCCTCGCACATTACTTTCTTCAAGACGGGTATCTGCCTAGGCAAGACACTCGTTTGCGTCGTGAAAGCCAGCCCGCTATCCAGTACCATCAAGACTTTGGAACCGATCGACCAGAACATCAGAGGCAGGAACAAGCCTACTTTCCGCAAGCTCCTTCAAGGTGGAAACGACACACTGCGAGTGTTCAAGGTCAATCTGCGACAAGGTGACGAACCGCCAGACGCGTTTGCTAACCGTTTCTTCTACAGGAATTCTATATCCCTCTCCAATCGAGCTCGATCCACTTCCTGAAGACCAAGTTATGTGTCGGGTGCCCAAACGGCTTCGAAATTGTGGATTTGGAGACTTTGGATACCCAGGGTTTGTTGGATCCTGCGGATGAATCCCTTGACTTTGTCCGGAGAAGAGAGAGCACCCTGAAGCCGATGGCCATCTATCGAATTGAAAACGAGTTTTTGCTGTGCTACGACGGTATGGAATATCATCTTGCATCGGTTACGTGGCTCTGACGACGACCGGCAGAGTTCGCGTTCTACGTCAACAAGACCGGATGGCGATCACGTAGGGAGTTTATGGTATACTGGGAAGGTTCCCCCACTGGATTCGGTCGGTATCTTTACATTTACTGGCCGGTCACGATTATTTATCCTCCACCAGCGTTGCATTACCCATATGTACTTGCGTTTGAGCCGACTTTTGTCGAGATCCGTCACGTCGAGACAGGTTCCATGGCGCAGATCATCCAGGGGAACAATCTACGCTTACTGTTTGCAGACACGCCGCCATCCACGACGAACGGCGCTAACCACGTGGGCGGTTACAACCCATACCAGCAGCCTCAGTACGGATACAACCCCTACACTGCCCCCCCACCTCCGTACGGGCGGCCCTCGTTGGGCTCTACGCAGAATCATAATGGACTACAACCTAATCCATATAACCGGCCTAGTGCCATCCTCCGTGACGAGATCCTGCTGGCGTCGGATGATCGGGTGATGAGGGTGGAACTGATACAACAACAGTCTCATCTCGGTTACCAGTGAGGGTGGATTGGGAGAAGAGAAGTTGGTCTGTGCTCGTCTGTCTATTTTTTTCGTTACCGTCTTCTTGTGTATGTCTGTTGTGCATTTAGTAGCATGCCGATGGAGTTGGTGTGCGCATGTGTTCTCCCACCCCTTCTTCTCGCTTTCAAGCTCTCCCGCGTCGTGTAAATTGTTGACATCATTATTTCGCCTCTCTTTCGTTACACATCTTTCCGTTCAGATGTTCAGTTATTCACGCCCCCACGTTTTTTACGTCTGCCCTCACGAGCCTCTACGGCCTTTTGTGGATTCCCCGGAAGGCTGGAGCCTGATGTTTTCCTTCAGTATTTAGCGTCTGAACGCGATTTATCGTCTGCGCCCTCCCGAGTCGGATCCCAGACCGCCCTCCCCCTCTGAGGGGAGAAGTCGTTCTTTTTGGTATCTTACCCCCCCGCGTTACATCCTACAATCATCATACCACAACCTGATGTCCAGAGTCGAGACCATCTCGTTCCCGGTGTTTGAAACGTTCATTTGGGACTGAACTCGTCCAACGTGTGGACGATGAGGTCGACATTTTCCAAAAGAGCGTTGGTGGACAACCGAGCCAACCTTATCGTCAAGGTCGATAGTTTCCTAGCGTGCCACACATATTCAGGTCCTAGGCTCAAATCCCGGTCTCGGAGAGGCACAAACGCGATGAGATTGTTCCCCTGGACTTCCAGCGCCCGTTTGACGGCGTGAGGCTGGAGTTCCTTATCCACATCAAGGACTTGTTTCACGATCCGTGCGTGTTCCTCCGATAGGAACGGTATCGTGACTGTCCTGCCCTCGGGACCGGTGTGGGAAAACGGTCTGATGAGGTTGGAGGAATGGGAAACTTACACCGTATGCCAGGTAGGCTCACTCATGGTGATTGTGATCGTAATGGAGTGAGATCGCGGCCAAGGGTCAGGGTTTTTGTTCATCCACAAAAAGCGACGGGGATCCAGCTTTGGTTAGGTCACTGATGAGCTTTTTCGCACGGCGGGTGGATAATTTCTTGTCTTTGGTGAAAATCACAAACATTTGTAGGGAGTGTGTGGTTCCCGACCGCGCGCGCCCGGCAACCGCGAGAGGGCGGTCGACGAGGTTTCTGATGGTTAATCGAATTTGTCAAACGTGAAACACAAGGTGGGGGGTCATATATGAAGAGTCCGTAATGAATGGTCCGTAGAGTACGAAGAAAGGCAAGGAATGTCCAGAAAGTCTATGAGGAAACGATCTGCAGGCTTCAAACAATTAAAAGGGGACGAGATATAGGGACTGGAAGCATGTGCGTCAGAAATCACGCTTCGAACTGGGAGTGGAGATCCGAAACCCACCACAACAGAAGCCGGTTTGTAGTTGAAAACGATGTTGTAGGCTCCCACATCACCAGAAAGGAAAATCCTGTTGTACTTGATATCGTAGGCGACGTAAGTGGCAGGGCTGCTACCGTCAGTGTTGATCCATTGCGCTAAAGTGGGGAGTCAGACTGAAGGTGTCGTCGGGAGATGGGTAATCACGAACGAGTGAGCTTTTTGGTGTTTACGTCAAAGTGCCAGATCGCAGACTCGGAGAAGGAAGCGTCCGGAGGCGAGCCAGGGGGAGCTAGATTGGGAGGCTCAAGACAGGGGACGTGAGAACGGGCAGAGTTTCTCACTTGGGTTGACGTTCGACAGAGCGACGATCCTGGGAGGTTTCGTGAGACGGGAAATTTCTTGGCAGCAAATGAAAGACAGTTACACATCCGAACCCACGGCCAAGTCGGGGTGGTAGACCGAGCTCCGGGCTCCGAGGTAGAAAGGAGCAGGGAACGCGGCGTTCTGTGTGGGAGAACTTAGGGTCCGCCACCACCCTTGACCGGAGGACTTACAAGTGCCACCATGTTCAACGGACCGGTAGAGTTGGTGGTGATGGACACCTCGAGAGGATTGCCACCATAGTCTACACCATCGCTGCCGGGATGGTCAGCCAAAAGCCTCGAGGAAAATGCTGGGCGGCTCACAATCCACTGCTCCAGTTCTTGAGGAACCCATTGGAGCTGTTTTCACCGTTGATAACCTGAACTTTGCCAGTGTAGGTCGCGGCATCGACCAGGGCGGTCAGAAGGACGACGGCGACGGCGAAAGCACGGCTGAAAACCATTGCGTGGAGGAAGATGGAGAGGGAGGGAGGATGGTACGAAAGGGCCACTCACCACCACTTATAAGGCTACTGGGTAACCGCCGATCGGCGGCCAGATGATACCTCCACGGCATCCCGGTAGGTTTGTTGCAAACCCGTGATCCCCGCTGCGTCGAGGCTAGCCATTCCCATTGCATCATGGACACCAAGATGAGATAGGGGGTGGCTGGTCTTTTATGATTGACGCGCCCACGGATCAGGTGGATCCAAACCCATCTCGTCCCTCAGGGTTCTTCCCTGGGAGGGGGGGGATCAACACAGGACGCTGAGGGAGCCGCCACAATGCGTTTGGGGTTCTGCGTTCCTTTAGGCGCAACTTGGCGCACTTTGGAGTCGGTCGGGTCATGACTACGCACGGGTAAGGAAAATAGGGGAGAACGTTGGGAGGGTGAGGATATTATTAGCCGAGGGTCTTACGGGAAGTGGCCGCGCTGGCCCAGATTCGTGAGCATCGACGCAATGTGTGCAGGAGTAAAAGAGCCGGACCGGGTCCCGTGGCCGCGACTGTATTCAGGGTTTCCACGCGTTTACCGAGCGCCCCAAATTTGACGATTTGAAGGGAGTTGAGAGAAAAGGTAACCAGAGTGATCGTCATCGTGATCGAGACGCTTCATCCGTTCAATCCACCGAAAAAATGCAGTAAAATTGAATCGTCGCGCCCGGTCACTTTCTACTGCATTTTACACCAAAAAGGAGTGCTTTGGATGTCGAAATAAAAGGGCTTGGCCGGGAATTGAACCCGGGACCTCCTCCACGTGACCGGGCCGGAAGGCCGCCGCCCTAAGAAGGAATCATACTACTAGACCACCAAGCCTTCGAAGAACTGCGAATCTTTTGCCGCTATGAGGGTCGCGCCACTGGAAACTCGATGACATGGAGGATGTGTAAAGTGCAGCGCGGGTACTTGGTCAATTTGTGAAACTCAGGCGATTCAAGCTAACGGCACCGACGATCTCGAAAACGAAGGGCAAATTGAATCACCCGTTGGGGTGTGTGGAAACCTGTAAGTACAGTCACTCATCGAGGTACGGATGGGTACTGACCTCGTTCGCCCAGCTCTACATTCTCTGGAGGCGCTAGGAGCTGCATCGGGTGGCGAGTCAGGTGCGGTTGCCACCAGTCATTCTTAATTCCCGGGACGTAAGTACCGGGTCTTATTGATTTTTTTCGCATTCCCATCCGCCATAAACCTCTTCCCGCGCAAGTCCGTTACATGTCACACCGTGACGTTCCCGTTTTGTCAGTCCCCCGGTTTTATCATGGGACCGCGCTACTAAGCATCTGGATGAGCTCGAGCGCATTTGTATAGAAAAATGTACCTCGGTGAGGCGGAGCTTCTACGCGCTCTACTAAGACGTGATAAACCAAACGGTACGCTACTGTGGACCATTTCCCTCTGTTTCTTCGAACGTCCTCCAGACACTGGTCTCAGCTGAGCGGAGGGCGTGCTATAAACTGCGGCAAGGAAACCATGCAGTGTCAACACACCACACCGTCAAGCTGCGCACAAATGGGCACCCTTCCCGGGAATGTATCCTCGATTCTGAAATGTGATGCGACAGGTCGCATCTGAAACTGACACGAGCAACGCCGCCCTCGCTGAAGTTGCACAAGAACCGACCCCAACGGGTGTCTCGTGCTCAGGACTTCCGTTCGGTGGTGTCTACGAGTGTCTACGTAGGCATCGCGTTCCTTTCCGTACACTACCGTACTCTATTTCGCAGTCCCGGGCTTTGCCGCCTGCCGGCCCTACCCCTTATTTGCACAACTGGTCCCATCTGCCGCGCGTGACCACCACCCGTCACCCTAGGCGGGGTGGGTTGCTTTGTAAATCCTCCCCATTTCTCAACGAAAAGCTCTCCCACTACTCTGCTTTTCCGGGGGAATATTCTGGACCGCTATCAGAGTTGTTACGAGGTGTTTGAGTGGAACCAACACAAGGCCATCGGGCCACATCTCTCTGATTCCGTTCGGGATCGCGTCGTGGGGCGGATTTTCGACGCGGATGTCTATTATCAACAGCTGGGGGCAACCTCCTGCCTTGAGATTTTAATCCTAGCTAATTATGATAATATTTTGGGCCGTGCCAGACAAACAGGGGAGTGACAATCATCGATTTTCACTTCCGGTCCCATTTGCACTTCCACAAAGAAAAATCCCCGGGTCACGGGGATAAATAGTGCGAGTCTCTATGGGATCCAAAATTTTGAAGGCGGGTGGTGGATGGATGCTGGCAAAAACGCGAACCCCGGGACTCGAGCTGGATGGTCAGGTTGCGCCGAAGAAGAATGAAACTCACTGGGAGCAGCACATCCCCGGAAGCGCTTGCGGGAACGCTGTTTGGGGCATGAGGGCAGGTGGGTGGGGTGTTCCGGTTTGCGGCGGACTTCAACATGGGGCCGTCGGAATTTCTGTTGTATCGGGTGCATATCACCTCCGATGATTCGGGATGAGACGGGCGGTACCGGATTTTAGCTTCACGGGAGTGGAACGGGGGGGGGGCGGCGGGTGAGATCGAAACTACGATTCCCGGAGAGCGTCCCAAAAGGTCCGGAGTTGGGGCTTGAAGTTTAAAGCTTGAAGCCTGACTAGTGGCTGGGGATTAGTCGACCCCCCGAAGGGGAGAGAAAGGATGTGAAGACCTTCGTGGGGGGTATTGGGAAGGAGATCCTTTCGGTGTTTGCCGGTTTGCTAAGCTCGCGACCACCAACATTCAAACCCTCCCAGGCGGGAACATCCGGTCCCTTACCGGTCCCCACACAGTGCGTGCAAATATCTCACCAAGGTGTGGCAGTGCACCGGTTTCGAGCGTTTTTTGACCATGCATGCCTCCACTAAATAGTGGGCAGACAGCCGAACAAACAGATACAAAGAAGATTCTGCTCCTAGAGTGAAATGGGACGACTGACGACTGAACCAACAGACATGGGCCCCTCGTTGCAGTCTTGTGAACGAATTCCGTTCACCCGATCGGCGGACGATGGTATTAGCTTTTGTTGAGCCTGCGGATCTTCCGGTGAACCGTCCATAAAATCTAGTTTTTGCTGCGGGAAGGCGGGGGAGTGGTACCACAGAGTGCGTCTGCTCATTCAGTTAAGTATTACACGGGATTGTAATAGATTGACAGACAGCGAGCGTCAGGAACAAAATCCATTCATCACCGTGGCGTCAGGGACTTGACCTCGCGCCACAGCGAGCATCAAGGGCGAAACCCTGGTATCAGAGACAGGCGCCTCGCGCCGTTCCGATAGTGTGGAGATAGGGACGATGGATGGTTCCAGCCCGTTCAGGCGTGTTTGGTCATAGGTGAGGACGAGCCAGAAGATTTTTTTTGACTCCCCACCTCGTGCAAACGCAGGAACTCCTTGGCAGCCGATCGCAACTTGCTCCGCCTACTCTATCTACCCCCCGAAACAGAACTTGTACGCTTGCTTTTCCGCTCGTCACTACAACCCCACCGCCCAAATTGGCCTCACCTGGGCTTTTATAACCCCACTTACGCCTCTCCCGTCTGACCCAACGAACTTTTCCCTATCTCGGAATCCCCTTCTCCCGGCTTTCGATCCCACCCTCCGCCACAATCCCCCATCCCCCGTACCCACCCGAACCATGTCTGTCTCTCAGTTTGAGCCATGGTCTGATAATCCTAGTGCTCCAAACATCTGGTACAGTCTGTACCTTTGGGAGAAGATCAATTTCGCCGGATATCTCGTCGGGTCGATTCTCTATGGTACGCACAGGATATCCCTGCCTACATGTCCAACTACCCGTGCTCACTACTTCATTTTGCTCATCCCAGGAACGCTCACCGTGCTGTTCTTCAGTTGCATCTCCACACTCTTCAACCCTGTCTATCGCAGAGATGAGGGTATCAAATGGGGACTCGTGTCCTTCACCGTGATCATGTTCTCATTGGCGACTATGCAAACCACGATGAATCTCAACTTCCTTTCCATTTCCTACGTTGATAACCGCGAGTACCCTGGTGTCGAAGGCGGGTATGCTCCTGGACCGGCTGGGTACCAATCGTCCGTTTCCCTCGAGGCAGTCAATATAATTCCCTATGCTGGAATCCCCCTGAATAGTTGGCTAGCCGATGGTCTCTTGGTTAGTTCCCTACTTGGCACTGCGTTCAGCTCCCCAGGTGTTTACCAGTAATCCTAGCTCTATCGTTGCTACGTGGTTTACTCCATGAATTGCTGGGTCATCGCCTTCCCCTGCCTTATGTACCTTGGTTCTATTGGTACGTACCTGAGTTCTTCACGAATTGCGGTGGTGCTCAAGGTTTGCATCGACAATATAGTGATGGGCATTCTGGCTATCTGCTTCCCGATCATGAAGAAACTCCCGATCATGAAGGACCAGGAACTCGCTGACGTCTGGCCCACTCTACCATACCTTTCGATCTCACTTTCACTCAACGTAATCCTCACCCTCATGATCGTCGTCCGACTTGTCCTACATGGAAAGAACTTTCGCGCCGCCACGGGATCTTCAGGTAGAATCAATGGGTTGTACAAGACTATCGCCACCATGCTCGTCGAGTCTTCTGCCCTTTTCGCTGTGAGCTCGTTGTTGGTCATCGGGTTGTTGGCTGCCAAAAGCAGCCTCTCGGGTCTGTTCATTCCTATACTTGCTCAGACCCAGGTTCGTACTTTCCCGTGACCAAGATCTTTGAGCGGGTTGTCTAATGTGACGACCAATCGGACAGGTCATCGCTCCTCTGCTCATCATTCAACGAGTTGCCAGCAAGAAAGCGCTGACAAGAAGCAGTATCGCCCCCGGAAGCACCATCAGGTTCAAATCTAGGAGCCAAGGGGAGTTGAAAGGTGGCAGCTGCACCCTTCTTGGTGGGCACCCCATGAGGTCTGTTGGCGAGCAGGGGACGAGTGTAAGCGGGTTTGGGGTTACAGTCGACACTGTGATTGATACCCATCGGGAAAGGATCTAACGGTCTTCGCCTTCTGTAGATACTATTGTCTGTATTTGTTTTCCTCTTATGTGTATCTGCGCGCATAACATCTGTGGCGACGCCTCGTGGGGCTCACCCCCTCCTGCGGTCCCCTTCCCAGGAAACACGTGGGTTCGAGAGGGTCATCGGGGGAACCCTCTACGGTCACTGGGCAATGCTAGACGAGCCCTTGTTCGAAACGCGATTTTACGACCTCTAGCTACGGTATGGAACTCCTCCTAGGCCCGTAGTGGCGCAACGGCCGTGACTAGCTCCTTATACCGTTTCTGGTCCCGGCAAGGCACCAGCAAGGTTGCAGATAACCCCAATTTTCGGACTGATTAATGTCCAAATACAACCCGATACAGTCGCGCTCGAGTGGGGAGTGCTATAAAACATGTGTGCGTTTTTTGGGGCTGGGGGATTGCCGCGCAGCTTTAACCTACTACCTCAACGTTCTTCGGAACTCAACGTTGGCTGACTACCGCCGCAGGGGACGCCAAACCGGTGGCATTAGCTCGAGAACGCGGTTAGGAACATGGAACACCAAGCAAATCGCAAGCGCCGTGCTGATAACAAAGCGATTGGGTGGCCCGTCGAACCCGGGAGAGGAACGCGCTCGTCATCGTTTTCATTCCTCCGCCCATGGACCAAGAAGAAAATGCTTCATGCTCACCATCGCGCTTCCGGAAGGGAGATTGGTCGACCTTAAACAACACCCCGTTCGGATATTCCTAAACGGTGGGTCGGCCGTCCAAACATTGAAGATCCTACAGCAAGCTCGCGCCCACATTGGAAGGAGGGGCATCATCATGAGCTTTCTAAAAAATAGAGTAGATTCAAAAGGTAGGGGCAAACGTTATGAGACATCGGAGTAGTACACGGGGAGATGATGGCGGGTAGAAGGACGGGTTAGAGAGCAGACCTCGGTTGTGAACGAAGATTCCCGTACACCGTGTTCCATCGTAAGCCATCAGGATGTTCTCATTTCCAGTCTCTCAAGGGCCCCTGGACGGTCGAACTTCAGGCTTCAAGCCTCGGGGCGGGCGGTCTTGGAACGGGTTTGGTATCGCGAGGGAGCAGATGGATTTGTCCCGTGCAGCGCACGCCATATACAAAGCGTTCATGTCCCAGGTACTCTTTGGTTCGTTGTTCCCTCCCGAAGAGCCTGGACGAACGGGAAAAATGCAGCGGTCCGACGCGGGGGATAGCACTTGGAACTAGCGTCACCAACGAGGCATTTGTGAATTGAGGCCAGCCCTGCTGCTAGCTTGCAAGCATAGAACGAGTGTGGGTCCTACGCATGTGGACTTTTGCGGATCTGGGTGGGGTGGGTAACCGGGGACTGGGGAACCGCAAGGATTAGAGTGAAGCTCCAGAATAAGGGTGCGGACATGACCAATATAACCCGACCAGCACCGAACACCGTGAGATCTCCTCCAGATTGTGGGCCCCTCCTTCAAGATTTCGACGAATCGATGAGAGTGGGAGTATTGACATCTGAGGAGGGTCCTCGTCGACCAAGAGGTGTTTGTGCGACACTGGTGACTGTAGCGACGTGGCAATCTGGTTCTTCACCGCCATGGCCATGGACACCGTTCGTGAGCTTGGAGGGATATCTTCACGCAACGGGGTGGTACCGCCACGCCGGATGGGGGAGCTCGTCGGTTCTCGATCGCGGACATTCATCCGACCCGAGCCTCAACCACCTCCGGTCCACAACGACCTTCGACTCCCTCGCACCAATCGGACATTGTACTGTCCCTCCAAACTCCGGAGCCCAATCCAGTACAGCTGCGGACGAACCCCGTCAAATGGTAGATTTTAGTAGACTTCGTGGTTGGGAATTAGGGGTTGGCCTGAACCGCCGTGAATGGTGAGTGTTCGAACCTCCAATACCGTGATTGTCCCCCAATCCCTGATGGCCCCGTCGAGAAGGAATTAAGGGTACTACCATAACATCCAGACCACAATGAAGATTCAGACCAGTATCCGCCGATGTGTGCAAGCTCGCGACCGTCAAGTTGCAACATTCGAACCCTCCAGGAAGACCAGCCCCTGGGCCCCTCTCGCATACCTTTCAATCTCACTTTCACTTAACATTCTCCTCACCCTCATGATTACCGTCCGACTCGTCCTGTACGGGAGGAACGTTCGTGCTGCCACAGGGTCTACGGCCGGAATTGGTGGATTGTACAAGACGATCACCACCATGC
>Ga0307516_10002148_pt1 | contig 26747 bp, 38 predicted proteins | sample 19_EM_MG_FD_203310 | JGI IMG/M metagenome (GOLD analysis project Ga0307516, IMG submission 203310) | Populus trichocarpa ectomycorrhiza microbial communities from riparian zone in the Pacific Northwest, United States - 19_EM | ecosystem: Host-associated > Plants > Roots > Unclassified | place...
CGCTGGACGGCGATTCGGACGGGGAGCATGCGGCAGCTGGGCATGGGCACCCGCTGCAGCGTAGGAGGAAGCGGTTGAAGCGGACTTTGAGTCGCACCCAGACCTTTACGCAACTATAGCCTGTAACGAGCACACCTTTCTTGGCGTTTCGTGTACTAATACCCTGATTCCCGTTTTACTTTATTTATGAGGTGGAGAATCGAAATTCTGCGGAATATTTGCTCAGAATATTTGTATTGAGTTGTGCCCGGCATGGAGTTGCTAATCTCAAGAGAGTGCTCGTCAGCTGCAGGTTTCAATCTTGGAGACTTTTGAATGATGAGCGGTACTTAAGGTCCCTCCAATCAGTCACATTAATAGGCGTTTCAAGGGCACAGGTTACTCAGGGCACGAGATATATGAATGACTGTAAGTAAGTATAACAGGATGGCAACGATGGGAAACCAGGTGAGATATGGATTCACGGATGCCCCACTGTGGATTGAGTTACTTATCAGTCTGGGAGTAGGCCAAACTATATTCTTAAGTGCAGCTTGGGCATGCTAGAAACTTGAAAGGTGAGTTATTTTCAGCTCGCATCAAAAATAGTCGATATCAAAATAAGTTTTCGATGATATTTTTGGGTCCCTGGTGTCAGTGATCGGTTGCTAATCGTGATCTCGCCTTGTTGAACAGTCGTGGCTGGACTTCAATGTTCAATTCCCTTTGTCCACAACCCCCACGTTCCTTACAAACACCCTTCCTTCGTTCGCTATGCGCTCTGCCCCTGTCGCTATGGCCGGTGCTGTCGCGGCGGCCTTTTTCCCCACTGCCTTGACCCAGACGACGACATTCCCCTCAGGCGTCCTCGCGAGCGGTACGATGGGTCCCAACAACCCCCCTGAACCCACTATGGGAACACCCATCAACCAGACCTCGTACGCTCGCTTGCTGAGCGTCAACTCAATTGATGTATGTTGCCTGTCGCCGCTCGCCGCTCCTGCAGCTAATCTTATATTCTAGGACTTCTGTGTATTTGCACCTCCCACGTTGCAGGCTATCGCCGACTCGGAGGTAAGTAAACTCTCCTCTTCATTGCGATCGTTCCCTTTTGGACGTTGATCTGTCGGTTAGACCTTGGAGGTTGCTTGGTGCACTCAGCCACGAAACAACGCTCGTCTAATTCCCGACGGCACTCTCACTGGTGTTTCGTACCTCAAAACAGGTAAAAGAATTTCTGGTTATCCCACAACGCAGTCTTCTCAATCTCCCCGGCTGCAGACTTTTACGTCCAAGTCTACGGCTACGGTGACTTCACGAAATTGAATATTCCTTACGGCGACTATGGAGGGTACGGCTTCCCCATGTATGGAGCTGAAGGAAATCTTTAAGCCACTGTCTAGTGAACTGGATCCTCACGGAGCCTATGGTAGCGGCAACCCCGTCGGCGGAAACGTTACATCAAACATAACTGGCAGCAATCAGCATTTCCAGGAATGGATGGTACCGTGTTCTCTTTTTCTCTCGAACGTTGAGCGTGCTGACGCCCCGTCCCCGTCAGTTGTACATTGTATTCTAATTCTCTCGTGGTCTGCACAAACGCCCAAGTTAATCACCCGTCTCATTCTAGGATTATAACCAATTTTGTCTCCGCGTCTGTACAAACGCCAACTCGGCGTACAGCGCCGCCAGCATGTGTTGGCACGAGCTCGATGAAATGGGATGCCAATTTGTCATGCCAGGGAACTACAACTTCAATAATACATTGTAAGATCTCCATTACGGATCATCCGCATACTTTGATTTAACGGGCCAATCCGGCGTAGCGAAACATGCGAAGCCGACGTCGCCTGTAAGTCCTTTACCCTGCCAATTTGCATCAGTCTCAGCTCATCTTGCTCCATCCCAGACCCACCGGGCTGGTACCCGACCGCAACAGTCTCCGGCACGACCTACTTCTCACAATTCGCGCAGCACTTCACCGGCACGAACTCCGATGGATCTGGGTACACCGTCGGCGACACCATCACCCCTGCCGCACCGTACTCCACTCCCTCGTCAAGCAAATGCGTGACTACATCGACGGTCAGCAACGGTTTCCACCTGTTCGGTGTCACTGGTACGGCAGCCGCTAGCGGGCCGACGGTAACGGGTTCGAGCGCGACTAGTATGTCATCTCCTCCCGGTTCCTTTCTGCGTGGGAGAGCGCTGATCGGGTCGGGGTTGTGTCAACAGCCTCGAGGACGCCTGGAACTTCCACTCCGACTCCAAGTAGCGGCAGCAGTAATAGCGGCAGCAGCAGTAGCAGCAATACAAACGGTGCTCGCTCCGCGTCACAAGGGCAAATCGATCCTTTGGTTACTTTCTTCGCAGTCTTCTCGGGGCTTGCTGCCGTTGTTCTCTTCCATTGATTCTTGCATATTGTGTATCTTATGTTCCAGGCCGGACAGCAGATGCAATATTTATAACCCTTCCAATCGCACACAACGCTATAATATTTTTTTTTGGTTTGGTGAGAGACAACGTGACAAAGTACAAAAACGATATCGAGCTTCATATCCCCTTCGTTCGGCTTTGTGCATTAAAAGACTATTTGGATGCGTATTAGCTTCGTGATAAAACGTGGGGGATGACGCTGAGTATTCGCTTGATCTTCCTCCAGAGCCGCCTCTCCTCGCCTTTCTGAGGGCATGAAATGATGACAGGTACCGTTGGCCGTGCTGCCTCCATTACTCAATTTCAAACAAAGATTGAAGCCTTTCAGGAACAGCCTCAACGGGACGTTGTTCAGTTTCTCCCATACAAAAGGCTGGGGCCAAGGCCAAAGAAAAGAACAGAATGAAAAACGGCTTGCCTGTCAGCATCCTCTACCCTCTGTTCAACCCAGACAGGAGGATTTTCGAAAGAATTCTCAATTCTGAAGCAGTGACAAAGGGAATCCACTGCGTACAAATATTGATTAATCCGATTTTGGGTTACCATACTGATGAAAAAGATGACTGATGAGGGAGACGAACCAACTGTTCGTTTTTGAGCCGAACCACTGACTGCAGAAGAAGATATTAAGTGAAGGCACATAGAATTCGTATGGAGAATGAAGGGGAAGATTTCGGCGGACTTAGCTGTGCCGTCAAAGTTCATGTTGAGTACAGTGTTAGATTCGACGTTGATGAATCTGGACATCGCGAAAATACCAAAGCTGGGCTGTGCCTGCAAGATGGGGGACACAGTGGGTCAACTCTGGTCACGACTGTGGGCTTAAATAAATAAATCGACCATCGGCAAGCTGCTAAATAATGGAATGGAAATGCCGTCAAGGATCGTTTTTCATCACGCCGTTTCGTTTGACAGACAGCTTGAATGCAACAAAGAAGCAAATCTTCAGTCTGTTGGTCCTCGGACGTTCGAAAGCCGAACGTAGGAGGGAGTATGACTAATATTATAACAACTCACGTCTGGAATAGTCTGGAATACCGGAGGGAATCCGTTGCTTGATTGTCCCAATAGTCGAAGAAAAAAGTTGTGGACACATGGTCATGGTGATGAATACTTGCCAAACTATGTTGCAAGGCTGAAGTGCATTGGATGTATACATGGGGAACCCATAGGATTGCGATAGGATGATAAGGACAAAAGAACTGGTTTACTCGTTCGAGTTTATCTGATCATGTCGAGCCCTCCATTTCGTGAGCCCTTTTTCGAAAGCATTATTGTTGATCCCTCGAGGTACCAGGAAGAAGGTCACACCTTTCGTGAACCATCGTGAGTTACTTAAGGATAAGAGGTTGAGAACATTTGACTCTGAAACTTACCGAGTTTCTCGACTTCTGCATTCCGCTGTTCGTCATCGAAAAATAACTGCAGAGCGTTTATCGTATTGAAAGACGAGAACCCAAAAAATGCACTGACCATGTCTGAATACGGAATACCTGTTCTTTCATGCAGTTTCTTGAAATGGGTAATCTTGGATCCTACCGCACTCAGTCAGATACACGGACTTGAAGCAAAAATCATCTGCATACCGGGGTATATCTCCAATTCATCAAAGAATCGCACTGCGGTCAAGGTTTGATCATCGGGGGTATTTGGCGGGACAAGGAGGAGTTCTAAGGCTTGTCGTGCTCTGCAGGGAGTGGTTGAGAAGCCGATGGAGCCAAACAAGGTTGAAATAATCAACCATACAGCTTAGGAGCATGGGTGCGTGAGCATGTAGCTATGGTGATTCCGTTTGCGCGGAGGCGGTGCAAGATGTTGGGAACATGAGGGTAAAATGTGATGGCTTCGTTGTTTCTGGAGGGGCAATTCAGTGGTGGATGTTGCCGAGAGAGAGAGTTCTGGACCTATCAAGGACTTCGTTCAGGGTATTCTTGTTACGATGGAGAGGTCCTTCATAAGAGCAGGCTCAATTTTAAATATTCAATTTTCACAGAACATGGTCGACCTGTAACATGGGTATCGATCCACAGATCCCAGAGGGTATAGCTAATAATTCGTCAATCAGTGTTGCCCGAACAAATGGAAACATACTCTAGGTCAAATGCAATCAGCCTTGGGAGTTTCGAAGCCATCTATGGTTGTCGTCAAGCTGTGGGCCGGTGTTTAAACTTAATTGCCGGTTCACACCGTTTCCACCACTGGCACGGTGGGATCGAGTAGCTGCTGTTCTAAGCTCTTTATCATCCCTACCTTCCCTAGCAAGACCTCGAATCCTCGGTGCAAGGCACCATGCAGGCTTGGGTGCGGTACATCGTCCTCAGTCTCGCCATCTTGGTGCGTCATTTGGGGCCCCTGTCTGGTTTGCGTCTCTCACGCCAAATGTCACACAGATCTGCCTCCATTTTATCTTGCAATCTACTCATGAAAATTATGGCCGGACCACATCTCTTTCTTTCATCACCTCTAACTCTACAAGCAAACCGAAAAAAGTGGACGACTACAACTATTTACCCATTGAGCAACTGGCAACCAATACGACCTTGGCAATAGACCGACGGGCGAATGCCACTTTTGTTATATTGGCTCGGAACAGGGAGATTAATGCCGTTATACGGAGCGTCCGTGAGATCGAAAACAGGTTCAACCGGAAGTACGGGTACCCATACGTCTTTTTGAACGAAGAGCCGTTCCCTGAGGAGTTTAAACGGTCGGTCTCGACCAATCTCCTCGATAGCTAGACCATTGTTTATGGACGAAACAGACGTGTCTCCGTCATCTCACCTTCCTTGATGGAGTTCGGCCTCATACCCCGCGACCACTGGTTCCAGCCAGCCTGGATAAACGAAGAAAAGGCCAAGAAGACACGCGATACGATGAAGGCGGAAAATGTCATGTATGGAGGTCCGTTTGCTCGCCGCGTTTTCGTCGTATAATCAAATCAACGAATTGGCTGCACAGACTCTGTATCGTGAGTCCCACTTCTGAGCATACTGCTAAAATACAGCCAATCATATGCGTTGTCGACGTCGCAGATACCGAAACATGTGTCGCTTCAATTCTGGTGTAGGCTCCCTCTTCTGACTGGGTGTATATGTGCCCCTGACGTCCTCCTCACCAGTTCTTTTTTAAACACGAGCTGATGCAAAAGTATCGCTGGTACTGGAGGATTGAGTAGGCCGTACGTTTCTTGCGTTGCCAGATGAGCCTTGACACATTCGTAGACCTGGAGTTCACTTCCACTGTAATATCGATTCTGATCCATTCCTTTACCTGGAGGATAATGACAAGATCTATGGTATGGAGAATTCTGCTCTGTAGATTATTTCTTCATCCGTTCGCAGGATTCACCATCACCCTATATGAAATCGCGCAGACAATTCCTACACTTTGGACCCATGTTCGAGGTATTTTATTGTCTCTCCTACTGTGGTGACTGACCTACCAGTGATCCAGAATTCATGGAAAATTATCCCCAGTACATCTCAGAAAACAACGCCATGGGGTTCTTGTCACCCGACAAGGGCAAAACATATAATCTGTGCCACTGTAAGAATCGTAGCGCGACGGCGTCGCTTTCCATCACTGACTGTTAGCGTCCTAGTCTGGAGTAACTTTGAGATTGCGGATATGAATTTCTGGAAGGGCGAAGCCTACACCAAGTTCTTCGAATACCTGGATTCCCAAGGTGGATTTTACTACGAGGTCCATCTCCATCACATCCCCCTTTCCCACTCCCTTACTCACGATTAAATGTAGCGGTGGGGAGACGCCCCTGTCCACAGCATCGCAGCATCGATTTTTGCCAGAAAGGACCAGATTCATTTCTTTGAAAATATTGGATATGAACATTCTCCTTTCATGCATTGTCCACTGAACGCGGACACATGGCAAAAGGGCCGTTGTTCGTGCAATCAAGCGAAGAGTTTTGGTGAGTGTTTTACATCTCCACCAGACTGCGAGAGGGAATAATGAGTGTCGCATAGACTACGTTAACTATTCGTGCATGAAGCACTGGGAATCTCCTTGAATTTGACGGTGACCCCTTTGTTTGTTGTGACATTAGTGTATCACATTGACCAGCTTCCTCGTGGTTCGTTTACTTATCGTGCTATCATCATTTTGCTGTGTACTTGTGTCGTCACATTCTTAGAGACTGTAGCACTTAGTAATATTCAAGGTCTAGACCTTTGACAATATACCAATACATGTTCGACGGCTTCGATAACGGGTCTGGGGTCACCAAGCCAAGCCACAATCAACACCTAGACAAGAACTCCATTCGTCATGCTCACCGTTAATGCACCATGGCTGCTCAATGAGACCAGCCTGGGGGTTGAACATTGAGCGACCGCCATAATGAGAGAAGTTACGTCTACTTGACGAGCAGTATTCCCTTTTCGTTCAGACGGGGTGACGAGCGTCTTAACATCTCCGCATATTCTTGGGTTTCAAGGCGTGGTCTGTCCAAGATAACCTTCTGGAGCAAATTCCAAGATGGCTTCGCGATAGCATCGTCCCATAATTTTAATCTTTCAAGTAATGCGATGTCCGGTTCAGAACAATGATCCATCTTCAACTCCAGTAATCGAAGAGAGGGTGGCGGCGCAGGGGCTGCGCGGAGGGATGCTTGAAGCGAAAGACGCCCAGGGTGTGCACATTCATTATGCGACATTGTCAAGACACGGAGGGCGACGAGGCGATTAAAATCAAAATCGGCCCGATTCGCAATGTCGATGTCTGCAAAATATTGTGAGGAGAATTAGTACCCGAGACCTAAAGATCATATACATACCTAGTTGGGAGAAATCCAGTGTTTCGAGGGTCTTCGAGACAGGTTCGAGAAATTCCTTCCAGAACCATGCGCCATCTAGAAACCCGGAGGAACGATACACTATCCTCAATTGCTGTAAGCGTGTAAGATCGACCGGTAATCCTCTAGGAAGAGGGTCAGGATCGGAAGAGATCAGATGTAGGCTTCGAAGACATGGCCTGTACTGCATGGCGTTTGAACGATCGTCCTCGAATGTGACAGCCACTAGTGTGAGGTGTTCTAAAGTTGGGCAGGCATCGAAGAGTGAAGTCGCGACCCCTTGTAAACCGAATATTCCAACGGAAGTGAGGCAAGGGGACGACAATGGTATTTTAATGGCGGAGCGGATGGCTGATGGCCAGTCCTTCCATTGAGTGACCGGCTCACTTCCAAAATCGAACACGGCGATTTGTGTTAATTGACGAAGGAGGTGAGAGATGGCATCGTTCAGTTCGGGACTAGAGTGATCATTGAACATGTGATCCGCAAGACACAAGGTGAGCTCTTTGATGAAAGAAACGATGCTGGGGCTGGACGCCAACAGCTGCTCAAACTTTTCTATTTGTGATTTTAAAGCGTAGCGTCTTGGCGTGTCGAGGTTTACGGTTCGGAATATGTAGCGTCTGCAGGAGAGGTTGAACGTGCGATTGGTGAAACGGATGGATGTGAGAGTTGGGATGTCGTTGAACAAGTGGTCCACAATGCAATCGATGAGTTCTGGAGGTAATCGCCGTTCCATTTTCAGGTGAACTTAAGCTTTTTAACGAGAAGGATTACGAGCGTAAAGATTTTGTCCAAATGGAGGGAAAGGTGAACTCACCGCAGCTGTGAGGGGCTTACACGCCTGGCAGCAGACAATACAGGTCTGTCTTGTAGACAGATCCAGAGGGTGGGGTGAGTGGGTAAGAGATCCTGGTGGAGGGGAATTGGGAACAAAGAGAACACACAACTGTAATTTGATTGCTGCGGTCGTCATGGATAGTATACTCCGCCAGGAATCTCGCAATCTGGATTCTTATTGTGGATTTGGCTATGGTTCACGCGACAAGTCCGTCTTGTAACGAGTCTTCCGCCAGCGGTGTAATGCGAGCCTATGTAGCCAATCCGCAACCATGGCTCAGACCACTCAAGAGATTCAGATGAACTTGATCCAGCTTATCTCCTCAGCTACAAGGGTGGCGTACATACCATGGCTGCACAGGATGTGAGTCCTCAGCAATTGGCATGAACCATAGCAGCGAGGCCGCAGAGATCGAGAAGATGGCCATTCGCTCAAGGAAAGGCAGCTGCCGAGCGTCATGTTAAATTGTGAGTGGTGCCGCACCGAGGTCCCGAATGGTTGGTTCCGACGGAACAACAAGATTCGAGTCCCGCCGATTAGCGATAGAACATACTTCGCCCTGCAACCCTGCCAGTTCGCCATACTTAAGTTATGTATACAATATGTAGTTTCACAATATCTTAGCGAGCCAACAAGAGCAAGTACAAATGGAGAGGGGCATCTTGAATATAACCGGGTATTGGAAGGTGACACTGTTTCAGAACACTCCAATTTCTTTCCCTACCTCCCTTAGGCACTCTCGGGCTAACGTCCGAGCATCTAGCTCGACGGCACCACCATTCTGCTGCTGACTAGCAGTGTCAAGGTATGACTGCTCGTCGGCGGTTGAGAACTTGAAGGTCGTAGTCCAAGCAGAGGGAGTTTTTCGCGGCAATGAGGCAATTTCGCAGAGAATAGGGTAGAAATGGAAGAGATGTGCAACCGAGGAACGTTTTACTGCATCTGAAATGAGCAAACTTGGATTCAAGGAGGCATCTACCACTGGAGAATAGATGAGTACCAAGAAACATTGACGGCTTGGAACTCACCAGGCTCTTCATTAGCATATCTCGTTGGGTCATCTGACACCGCAGCCCATAGCGATCCAGGCCACAATCTCAAGTGTAGAAGCTTCCTGAGGACATAGACCAATTCCGTTTCTCGCACCCTAAACACAGACTAGGTCAGAAGGAGCTATATCGCGGATTTTAGGTCTCGAACCTTGGGAAAGGGAGATTTCCTCGTAGAGCTTCGTCAGCCACATATCCAACCAGGGTCGTCCGACATCGATTCAGAAGTGAAGGTATGGACAAGGCAGCTAACCTTCTTCGCGAATGCTCTTGATCTGCATCGTTCTCAATGACTGAGCATAGTGCAAAGGACTGACAGACGCACCGGGCGAGGTATTCGAGCAGATCAAGAAGAGTAAATCGAAACACCAATATGAAAAGCGTTCCCTCAAAACCGGAGACCCGGAATCGGTGCTACCAAACTCCCGATGCCTTTCCATGTCGACAGGTTCAATTGGTATGTGACTACCAATGGATCCGATTAAAGAGCTTTGGCTAGGCAGGTCCACAGGGATGTTGTATAAGAGACTCCCTTTGTGCAGGATCCTGGCAAGTTGGCCAACAAGGTGATCAGAGATACGACCGTCTCCAAGATGGGGAGTGACATCAATTTCCAATGAAGCAATGAGGGAAAAGTCGAAGCTTTCTTCGGTTTCTTGCACCTCTAAGGGGAGCGTCTCTGCTGCAGCGCTAAGAATCAATTCAACAAAAGCCCGCCCTGAGCGTATTGATAGTATTTACCAGTCCGCCAAAACCCCACCTTGGAAGACGGCAAGGACCTGATGCCAAATCCCCTCCACGCGTTCGCCTGGTATTTCTGCGAGTGAAAACTCTCACAATCGACTCATCAATTTAGAACGAGCTATAACTCACTGCTCCCAAGGACGTCAATCTGAACCCCACACTCCTTTACAATCTCTAGAAAGCTCGTGGTAGCAGTCTTCCAGAGCGGGAGAGCTTTGCCAAACTTGGACGGAGCCGGACAGTCGTATTTCAACTTCACTGGTATAGAGTACGCCTGATCCTACGTATAAGGGCTGGAAACGGGTGAGATAAAAGGATGAGTCTCACTGATAGCACCGCTTCTAGCGTTCCATCCACATAGATATCCGATCGGTCTTTGAATCTCGTGAACAATCGGACAAGCATTGGAAGTGTGGTTTTGGATATCGCAATATACGTCACTCTCTTACGAGGTGTTGAGGAATTGAGCGCGGGCTCAACATCGAATGCAGCAAGGAATGGGAGGGTGGCATATTCCGATAGGTCTCGCAAGACAAGAGACGGCGAGCCTGGGACCGACAAGTCAATGCTCTCAATTGTCCCTATCACCACAGCCTAAAAACGGTTGAGTGAGCATAGAACACATATCTACCCACCATGAGCGCACCTGTACTGGAGAGAGAACGTCAATGTCCGGTCTAAAGTCCGGGGATGCGGGATAGGTAAGAACGCCTGCACGAAGCAGTTAGTCTGAGAAAATTCATCAATGCAGACGCGTTTCACCTCTGAGAATAGCCATCAAACGAGCCAGACGTTCCAAAGACCATTCATGGTCATCTATCGCGCGAGAAGCCTTCCTTGTGCATTGTATAACGTTCACAAATGCGACGAGACTCTCTTGTGTGAAAGGCTGATGGAACCCCTCAGTCATGGGCGACGAAGAACCTCGATTATTCACCCGCCGGAGCACTGCTCCTCCAAGCACATCAATCGTTTGCCATACACGCAAGAGAACCTCGGAAACAATGGGCGGAAGGTCAAGAGAAGGTGATACTTTGATAGCTTTCTCCAAACACCGCAGGGCAGGGGCAGTGACAGCTCTGTTGTCCAATAAAACGGCGTCTTGTATATGCGTAACCAACACATCCCAAGCTTTTGAGAACGAATCGAGCTGCATGATCTTGGGCACCAAGAACTCGTGGAATATTGAGCCGACCGATTGCAACGCAAGGATCTTGGAATCGTCCCAGGATTGTGACTGTGCTTGAGTAGCTGCATCTGCATCGGAAGTATCAGAGGCCTTAGTGGCAGCCAGCCCACGGATCTCGGAAGTTAAAGCTTCCAAGAGGGGAAACGTGACTTTCCAAATACACTGATCCCACGTCTCCAAGCTCAGTGTTGAGCCATAAAGCTGCATCGTCCGGAACAGCGTCTGTATCGCCCCGTCCCGTACTTCTTGGCGAGAATCGGTGCACAACCCGAGGACCTCGAGGAGTAAGAACATCCACAGCCCACTGTACTCAGGTTCTTCATCGGCATCCTTCCGCTTGGACTGGATGGCATCCGACACGCTCCACAACAGGCTCGCCGCCGCCGTCAGCGCAATATTCGTATCAGCCTGCCGCCCAAACTGTCCAAGGGTGCTAATACAAAGGCGGAGATGCGCAGGCGATAGCGACGAGACTGAGTCGCAGACCAACGTCAAGGACTGGAACGCGATCTTCACAAGCGCAGCGTACGTCTTCTCACTTGGTGTTCCAGATCCCAAGGCCAATGACCTGGGCCGGAGAGGCGGCGGGGAAGGTAAGTATGACACAGAATCGATCGAGGACGAACGGAGCGGAGGGCTGGGCCTGCAAACACTCTCCAGCATCCGGAAGACTGTCTCCCAGCCGACGAGCAAGGTATGTCCAGAGGCTTGTAAAATCTGATGGAGTGTCTCCAGTCCCATCCGACGAACCTCGACGCTCGTGCTCATATTTATGGCGAATGTGGAGGGGTCAGGGACGACTTGTTGGGCCAGCACATCGAAGACACGTTTCTGAACCTCAGCTTGGAGTTCTCCCGTAGTAGACAAGTTGCGGGGGACGATGGCGAGGATTTCATCGAGTACGCTGGCAGCCTGGACGCGGATGTTATGGGGGGCATAGGGTGTGTGAATGATTGAAAGAAGGTGGCTGGTTGTGGTATTCCAAGCCACGTCCGGCGATCGGTAGATGAGACGATGGATGTTGAGCACCGCAACCCCGCCTAGCTTGGTAATCCCAAAGTCTCCCGAGCGCTAAAAGACATGATGGTCGGCCATGCATTGGGCAGAAGAAGCGAAAGCCTCACCATAGTACGAGGTACGTGTATCCCACTCACTCGTCGTCTATGAGGCGTCGATTTCGGGGAAAGCATCGTTACACTCGCGACATCCTCCCGACTCTCCAATTCAAACGTGATCTCTTCTCCTCCGCCCGACTGCATTTCCACCATCTCAGCACTTAGCCGACACAATGCCCCAATAAAGTACTTGTACGCAGGATCCTCCAAGTTCTTAGATGCGTCAAACAGCCGCTGCATTGCAAGCTGCAATGTCTCCGCGTCCAAATCACTTAACAGAGGATGTCTAGGCGGCCCAACCTGCGCATTAGCCCCTCCGGCTGAAGCAGCGGACACCGACCGACCGACAGCTCCTGCGGCACTCGGACTGAACATGCTCCGCTTTCCCGCACCTCCAGCATGTTGGCCACCCCGCGAGGACAGCACATGATCCGCATTCTGCAGCACCTCCAAAATGTTGAACCAGCTCTCCCCAAGACTCCCCGCCAAGAACACCGCGCCGGATATCAACACCTTCAAACACGCCATATTCCGTTCCGACAGTCCCGGTGCCTGCGCCGGCCCGCTCAACCCAAGGTTCTCCGAGAACGATGCCGTCGACCTCGGCGTCTGCGACTCAATGTTCGAGTCGAGGCTGGAGACGACGCGGGCAGGGACTGAGAACTTGGAAAGACTAGTGAAAAATGCGTCGCGCGGTGTCGTGAGACCGAGCATGCCAGAGACGTGGGTAAGGGATTGGTAACTCGCGAGGACGTCGACGAAGAGCTCTTCGGAGAGGTTGGTGGAGATGATGAAGGAGAGGGCAGCGAGGAGGGCGGGCCAGCCGCTTTCGATGATGTCGCGGACAATGACGAGCTGTTTAGTGGAGAGGTCATCTGGAGGGAGGGTGGTGAGGTCGAGAGCAGGAGGTGCTCGGACGACAGGTTCGCCTGCTGCTCTCGGCTTTTGGATAACGATGGCGGTGTAAAGGGGCCCAGTGAAAGATGCTAGTCCGTCGCACAAGGAGACGATGCATTGGAGTGCGAGCAGGTAGATGTATGATTCCGGGATGGGAGGAGAGTCAGTCTTGTCAAGTTGATCTATGCTATATAAAGTGCAGGGAGTTAGTCGCAGGCTACTCAAGGAGTGATTGAGTGCGCACCACTGGACCTTCATAGATGACCCTTGTAAGCTTAAGCCTCCGCTAGCCCCCATCATGCCTACGACGCCAGAAACGGTGGCACTTGCCGCCGTGGCCACGCGTCCGGTTATTCCACTGACATCCAAACCATATCCAGCACTAGAGTAATCGGGTGTGATGCCCAAACCAGGCAACTGAGAACAGACGCCCAAGATTGCCGGTTTTTCCGTAATAAGCCGTTTGACAGCAGTCACGAGAGATCCAAAGACGTTCGAGCCGGCGTTCTGCGCGTCATACCGGTCCCAGACGCTTCGAATAAACTTTGCATCGCTACATAGACTGTGGGAAGTATGTGAGCCAATCTAAACGAAAAAAATAGTGTCAGGTAAACTAACCCTCTCATGATCTCCATGGCCAAGACCCGCATCCATTGAGGCCGAGGAGGGTGAGCTGCGTTATCTGAGTCTGGGTCGTCCGAGCACATTCTGATTAGAAGCATCATGAACACTTCTGCTTCGGTTGCTAGTTCCGATGAAAATTCTTTTAGTAGTAGAAAGACGACGCGGGTACCGCGAAGAGTGAGCGGGAAATTCGGGCGGTCAGAGAGGGCTTTAAGAAGTAAGGGGCAGAGGTGATGTTGAAGAAGAATGATCAGTTCTGGATGCTAATGAGAGTTTAGCATTGTCGATTCACGAGAACGGGAACAGACGATCAGTACCTTGCGGAAGAGGGCATGGTAGTTGGTTAGCACGCTTTCTATGAGCTCTAGAGCGAAGGTTTTGTGAAGAAAATCGAGCTTCAAGAAGTAAGGCTTTTCGGAATTGGTGAGAAGACATAAATCTTCGAAAACCGAGAAGGCGTCGCGAGCCGATGGACCGAGTGGTTTCAAAGACCCATCAGGGAGCTTAACTCCAGTCAATTCGTCCTTGTCCAGCTCATTCCCATCCTCAACTACCATCTTATCAACCACAAACATGACAAGCTGTCGGAGGGTCGCAGCTGCAGTCGATGAAACGACCGAGATTTTGGACTCTTGAAGCTTGAAGCATAAGAGAAGAGCCTGGCGGAGTGGATCAAATTAGTACCGCCTCGATGATGAGGATCTCTTCTGACTCACATCCCCCAAAAGAGCGCCGTGGATCGCAGGAAAGTTTGGTATCAACGAGACGAGCGTCTGCAGAATCCGTAGCTGGATATCAACCCCTTGACTCATAGCATCGCTCATAGTGTTTATCATCAAAGGAACAGCAGAGTCGGGGACCGCCTTCAGAGTTATAAGGCGTTGTAGGGAGCCAAGGGAGATAGCGACGACTTTGGCATTCTTCGTCGCACATCCCAGGAAGACGGGGCGTAGTAGGGCTTCGGATTGGGATCCATCTAGTAAGATTTTAGTAAGTGGAAGAGCAGAAAATTCTTGAATGCGCACCCAATGCCCAACTCGACGTCGCATGCTCCGGTGATGCTCTGAGAATTGCGAGGGATTTTTCCGCAGCCTTGCCGCATAAGTAAGTAAGAATCGATATGAGACAGAGATGATGACAGACTTCACGTATTTCTGGGTGTTTCCTCCTCGTTTCGCTGGCCAATGACTGTTGGAGTTTTAGCACGACTCTGTTGAACACAAATAGCCCCTTCACCTACCTGGAGGTCGGTCACCAGAAACGCAAGTGAGCTCATCTAGTCAGATATTTAATAGACGTCGTTCACGACGACGATGAGATAGATCTTCTGGGGCTCGCCAGCGTCGACGCATTCCTCAGCGACCAGCTTGGTCAAGTGGCGTAGCGGTTGGACGGTCACATGACTCCTGACACGTTTCGGCTCATCCCACTTCACCCGATCGCCAGCCGAACGAAAACATTCATCACATCGACGTCAATTTCTGTATGACACCGCATCAGGATTGCTACTGTCGCCGCTTTTTTTTTCTCATCCAAATCTGGCCCTCCATATACATTTCCTAGCCTGAACGGAGCTGAACGAACACCCTGAGACCTGTCTCATTTTCCCTGTCTAACGCCACGGATTACTGGTAGCGGATCCTTCTGGAAGCTCGCGATCGGAGATCTATTACGACATTATTGGAGCCATGGGTATTTTAAACGTTCAACGTTTCTGCACCTCGTAGATTCCATCTTTCCGTCTCCCCTTCCGAGCTTTCGTTTTCCGCTATGGCGCCTACTCCTGAATACGTTCAATCAGGCAACACCTACTTCCTCACCAACGCCAAAGGTGGCACCGTCTTGGACCTTTCCGGGACTGACGGTAAATCCAGTGCGTTCAACGTTCATTGCTTTCTCCTATCCAGATTTTAACCCTATATTTCTAGTCATTGGATGGCCCTACCACAACACGTCCAACCAGCAGGTTAGTTTAATTTGTTCACACTCTGCCCCACTTGACGTTCTGTCCCGGAACGCAGTGGAAGCTACAATGGACAAACATAGGGTGGACATTCCAGTCCGCGGGTTCGGGTCTCTACCTCGGCCTCGAGAGCACGGCCAACGATGGGACTAAACTCGTCGGGGTGAAAGATCCCGTCGGATGGGACATCTGGCATGACGAAGTGAACCCCGAGAATTACAGGTTTGTCCCCTTTTCCCTGGCTTCGCCACCAGTTCCCTTCTGAGACTTTGGTGTTTCGCAGGATATTCGTGCCAAACACCCATTTCAACCTCGATCTTTCTGACTACGGAATGTCTACCCCCGGCCAACCTATCATCTTGTGGCACAAGTGGACCGGCATTCATCAAACTTGGAAGTTTTCCAGAGTCTGACGTCAGTGTTCTCTAACTTGTTCTACCGGCTTTCAGCTGATGCTTAGTGTCGTTCAGATGTATATACAAGTGATTACTTGTACCAATATGGAATCCTAACCTACGGGGTTTATCGTTCGTGTGATTGTTCCAGTATACCTACCTTTTGGCCTTCATTTCCTGTCAATGAACATTCTGCTTTTGACGTCATCCTTCAATCAGCTTGATTGCCGTCGCGCTCCACCGTCCCTGAGATACTGGAGACCCTCTTGGAGCACAGAGACCAAAATTCCGTCAGAATTCGATGACGAAGAACACGCATGACAGAAAATGCCCGAAGCACGATCGTCGGATCACTGACTGAAAACCCCAAAGGCACCCCAAGTCTCCATCTCACCACACCCCATGACCGAGTTCTTAGATCATGCATCAAATATGGCGTGATGTGCTGCATTCCTCAAGAAGCTCCAACCTATAAAAGCCCAAACATCTGCCTCCTATCGTTTCACATTTCTTACCATGACCATCCACGAAGGAAGAACTTATAAAATCGTGAACGCCAAGAGCGGGACCGTCCTTGACCTCTCGGGCACTGACGGTGTCTCTGGTGTGTCCTGATCGCGCGAACATCGCATCCCCCCTACTGATCAAGACCATCGCCAGTCATTGGTTGGAGTGATCACGGCGGTGACAATCAGAAGGTGAGCAGCAATCCATCCAACATCCTCGATCATGAAAGATGAGCGTTTCGAACACTGATATCTTTCAAACAGTGGCGCCTTGAGAAGGATAGTGACCGCTGGGTCTTCCGGAACATCGGCAGCGGGCACTACATAGGGTACATCAAGGGCTCCTACGGCCTCACTGACGGATTGCCCATCGTCGGCGTCAAGGAACCCTTCCACTGGGATATCTGGCCGGACGAGCAGGACAATAGCGTGTACAGGTGCCTTCCACGATTGACACATGGTCTAGTAGTCACAAAACTAACTCACCGCCAGGATCTTCGTCCATGGTGCACCGGCTCCTGGAGTTAACCTGGACCTCTCCGACCACGGAAATCCTAAGAATGGCACGCCCGTCACGTTATGGGGTAAGTGGGAAGGCAAGAACCAGACCTGGAAGTTCGAGGAGGTTTGAAGAGGATCGTCAGTCTAATCAAATATCGGAACTTCATCGATAACTTGAATCTGATCCACGATCAGTTTAGATACTTCTGCGGTGAAAAAGACGAGAATTTCAAATAAACTTTCATAACAAGTTGTATTGTATCACCGGATTTCAAAGAGACAGTGTCACGATGCGACTTGAATGTTATGTTAAGTCTGATCCCCTGCTGCTGACGGTGGTCATATCGGCACTATGTAATAATCATCTCGAAGGCTCAGTCAGAAATTCAGAATGGATTGCGAAGCCGAAAAAAATCAATTTGATTAGACTGAAGCCCGAAGCAGGTCTGATTTTGATCTAATAGACCGCCGGAAAGACACGAGACTGGGCAGAACCCTCGGGACGTCGGGGTCGGCGTATTCCTCAGATGAAGGTTTTAAGATCGATGTCGGCCTTCGTCAAATGAACTGAATTTCTCACTGCCCGGACACTGTCATGCACAGTTGGGCGGATTCGATCAAGTATTATCTACATCGTACAAAAAAAATCCCGGGAACACTTACAAAACAACAATTCTCGTCTGTGGACAAGGTGACGATATCGTTTAGTACTGATGAGATGGGCGGAGTTATGCTTACCGGTCCTTGAAGTACTTACCACATTGAACTGGTTGTCGTTGCCGGTAGTATATTCCTTGATAACAAGGGGTTCGCCATCTTCACCGCTGGGAAGCGTCAAAACGTTGGCAACCCGTTTGGGTTCAACCCTGACAACGTACGGTTAATAGAGGACAATATCATATCCTGCGCCAACAAACTTGAAGCGTGGGTCGTCCTTGCTTGGATTCTCGTAGGTGATATCCCGAAAGAATGACATGGTCGTCTTTCATGGCAACGTAACGTCTGCTTAGGACATTCACGATGTGGTAAAAGCCATCGCTTTCATGGTGGACGATCCACTGTACAATGATGAGTTGATTAGCCCAAGTCCGAAATCCACAACTCCAACACGTACATCTGCCGAGGGATGTCATTCCCTTTCTCCCCGACGGCTGGAGAAAACCAACGTAAATTCCGTGAAGGAAATGAAAAATAGAGAAAACGAACTTAGGTCGTCGTGATAGTCGGTGACTTGGGTGATGTTCCCGGCGGATTGAATGGAGTAGACGCCTGATTCGAAGGTGATGGACATTGTGTACTTCCAGGACCGGTGAGTATTGCATGGCCCGTCCTAGACACTGATTCTGGATCGTGGTGCTTCAATGAAGAGTGATGTCCGATCTTCACCTCGTCGAGGCCCTGATCATGTGCATTGTACACAGGCAGGAATCGTTTTTGTCAGAGTGTCAGATGTTTTGGAGGATGTGGGAGATGTTTTCTTCGACTTATACTTGATTGAATCCGCCCGAACATGCATGCCAGTGTCCAGGCAGCGAGAACTTCTGTTCATCTAACGAAAGCCGGCATCCTGCTTAAAACCTTTATCCGAGAAATATTTACTCCGACGCCGACGTCCCTGTCTTGTGTTGTAAGTTTATGGCACTCTGGATCAGGATTAAACACCTACACTGACAGACACTGGTAGGCTCAAGCCTATTCGCGAAGACACCAGGCCATATCGATAGGCTGAGATTTTAAATAACTTTGCGTGTGTCCGAGTACAGTTAACGTTATGACCCACAAGCTTATCCGAGGAAAAGCAGTGAAAAAACACAGTAGTCCGTCATCACGATATATCGAGGCCTGGGGGCTTTATTCAGGAAGGATGATACACGAGTACTTGTGGAGACGAAGAAGGATAGATGCTTGTAGTCATTCCGCCGGAGCAGTCAATGTTCTCAGAGTGCTAAGTACCTTGTCCGCCCAGAATTCCGCTGTGTTTTCGAATTCAATTTGAAGGTTGGCCAATATGTTCAATTTTGGGAACAAAGTTGAGTGGCGTGAGAAGGCTAACTGGGGTAAGCTGACGTAATCCATTTACCGGCGACAAAGCCTGAGAATTCTATTCGCGTTGAGAACGTCTTTTTCGACTGCGACGTGTTGGCTACCTCTCTCACGACCTACGGACAGACCAGAGTCCATTCTTACTCTTGGACGACTACCTGACTACCTCACCCTGGCATATACTGTTCGTTACCGATAGCCCGAGGCGGATTCTGCACCTCGCGCTCCATCGCCACACACAACGATACCAGCACCATATATCCTAATTCCGCAAATAAATCCTGAACTAGATGCCTCCTGGACCGAAAAATGGCCAGGCGCTTTTCCTGGGACTTGAGTTGGCTACAGATCAGTTTAGGGCTGCCATTGTGGACGAGTCGCTTGAGCTTGTTGGGGTAGAAACGGTAGATTTTGACACAGAGCTTCCAGAATACCAGTGCGTCTAAATTAGTCTCCGTCTGCCGAGTTTCTTCCTCAGTGGTCGCTCATTCTCTGATTTCAGAACCCAGGGCGGTATTTTCACGACACCAGGGGATGCTTTCACGACGCCGGTAGAGATGTGGATCAAAGGACTCGGTGAGTATCTCTGATTCTTCCCCGGCGCCCATTGGACGTATGTGGTCAGAATGACACAAGATTTGAAAATGAACAAAAATTTTGGTTCCGTTTTCAACAAGAACCTTGATACCAAATTCGTCGTACCTTTGCCCGATCTGATCGTGTTCTGATTCACGTGACTTAGACACGCTCCTCGAGAAAATTTCGCGAAGTCACGATTTGTCAAGAATCAGGTCTATCGGGGGGGCTGCCCAGGTATCTAATATTTTCCAAATCATTTCAGATAGCAGCTCACCATTTTGCAATAGCACGCTCTAGTCTGGTGGAAGTCAACGACAATTCCGTCTCTTTCTTCGCTGGACCCTCATGTCCTCCTCCATAACCATTTTCCTTCCCAATCCTTTTCTCTGCCAAATACACCCACAGCTCAAGACACCTCCTCCCATACGCATGCGCTGGCCATTGAGGCCCTTCTTGGCGGACCGGACCGCATGGTGGACCGCGTCGGAACGTGTGCGAGTCCCGCCTTGGTAGCAGGGCAGCTGCTGCGCATTCGTGAAAGCTGGCCTCAGGATGTTTGGGCAAGGACTGGGCGAATTCAGCTGGCAAGCGCTTTTCTTGGCAGTTTGATTTCTGGAAAATGGCTGGGAATGGGCGAGGCAGAGGCAAGCGGGACGGGGCTGTGGGTTCATGTCCCTCAGAACGCCAGCCAACCTGGTGCGCAAGGTCACTGGGACGAGGACGTGCTTGACATTGTCGGCGGTAGCAGGGAAGAAGGGCGGCGAGTGCGAGGATGGCTCGGAGATGTGGATGGGAGTTGTGGCGGGAGACGTGCGGGTAATGTCTCCAGATACCTTGTCGAGCGTTATGGCTTCGAGCCCGGTAGGCCTTCCAAGAGTCTTGACGACTGCTGCTGCTAATGTTATATTCTTTCAGATACCATTGTTTCTCCCTTTACGTCGGATTATCTATCGTCATACCTTTCGCTATTACCCTCTTCAAACGACGCAGTCCTTTCATTTGGACCCATGGATACATTGATGACACCAGCACAACACTATCATCCCACACGATTATACAACTTATACCCTCATCCCGCTCAAGACCCTGGAGAGAAAAGAAAATACATAGCCGTTCTGACCAGCAGGTGATGAGACTCTTCTGCTATTCGTATTATATTTTGCTCACGTCCATCTAGAAATGCAGATGTTCCACGGGCACTCGTCCGTGACATGTACACGAAAAGTTGGAGTGCCTTCGATCGCCTTGTGGCCATCGTGCCTCCTGGTGGATCTATTGGGTTAGTCACCACACCACACTACCGCTTATCTTGCTGCTGCTAACGTAGCTCCTTGATGTAGCCTCGACGACAAGCTTTTCAGCTTTTGGCACCTTCAAGGTGACAGTTACCCCTTCTCCCACCTCAAGGGCATCTTCCGCTTCGAAACAGGCATCAAAGTCAACGAATTTCGGGACCTCCGCGCCAACCCTCGGTGCCTAATAGAAAGCCAAGTCCTCTCCTTCCGCGTCAACTGGTCTCGGATGCTTGCAACGGGCCTCCTGGGATCCGCCAGAAAGGGCGGCATAAGCCCAGCACCAGCCCCCTCAAACCGTTCGCCACTTTCCATGGCATCCAGCCTAGGGCTCGCCTTTGACCCATACGACCCCACGCCGCTTCCGTCGCGGATCCTGAGCACAGGTGCGGCCGCGAACTTTCCGAGTGTGGCGAACCTCGTCGGGGACGTGTTCAACGCGCCCGTGTTCGTCCCGAGCACGCAGGTTGATTCTGCGCAGGTGGTGCCGCACCGGAATGCGCCGGCCCAGGGGTTCCCGAGCCGGGCGGCGCTGGGAGGGTCATATATTGCGCGGTGGCTGTGGGGCCGCGAGGGGGGTGTGGGGGGGTTGTCGGTGTTTGAAGATGAAATGAAGAGGCTGTTGGTGAAGCGGTGGGTTGGGACGAGTGGGACGCCGTTGAGGACGCATGTGAACGGTCCGGTGAGTTCTGCTGGAGGGGGTCCGGAGAGTGGGGCAAATAGCGGGGCGAGCACGCCGTACGGACATCCTGGGAGTGGACGTTCAGGGCTTGGTGCGACGGTGTTTGTGGAGGAGGACGAGGATGAGGAGCTGGAGAGGGAGAAGCGCTTGAATGAACGCGTTTTTGGCTTGGGGCTCGGACCAGGCCTGGGTGTGATGGGCGGGATATATGGTGGTGGTGGTGGTGGCGGCGGCGGTGGCTCTGGGGCTTTCGGGGAGATTGGATTCGGACCGTCGAGGATGAGGACGCAAACAGGGTCGACTTCGGAGAGTGCCCTTTCAAGTGGACTGGCTACTTCTACGGCGTTCACGACTCCTGACCTCAATCTGGGGGTCCTGAGTCCGACTTTGGGGACCAATGGAAATGCTGCGTCGAGCACCCCAACAGCGCCGACGCCACTTACGCCTGTTGTAGCTCTCGCTACGGCTGATGCTGAGGCTCAGATCGGGCTTGCAAAAGTAGCAGAAGCGGATGTGGACTCGTTCATGACTTACGCTGCAATCGTACCGGAGTACTGCAGACTGGAGGGGATATTGATCAAAGGAATGGTTTGACAATGGGGTTGCGCTGGTGTGCTATCTTACTCTTACAGACTTATATGCATCCCTATCTGTCGTTGCTTTCTGTCTCCTTGTTCTTGTTACTTGCCAGCTCATCGTTCTTCCCTCCTCAGCCTTATTTGGTCTCTTTCCCTGGTCAAAATGTAAATGTATATAGTTCTCCACCCGTCTTTCAATGGATTTGATCCTCCGATTCATGACCTTGAAGTGTGTACAAACTCGTAGGATCTCTTGAATAACCGTTAGTACATATACATGAAAGGGTGACTCCGTCGCTCCAAACCTTGCGTTCTTCTCGAACCCTGTCAAGTAATTGATTGCTGAGGCATTGTGGTGAGAACTGAAGCTGAGGGAAGTTCAAGCAGAGCCATTCTGCCATTCAAAACTTTCGATGGTTGAACTTGCGCCAGGTCGACTCCTCGTACACGTGACCAGAAAGACTGTCAGGGCGGCTACGGCATCAGGCTCGCCCGCCGTAGACGCTCTATGAACGCGCACAACAATCCGTCCCAGGATACACATAGACGAACGGCGAAAAACAAGACGCGTGTTCATGTCAATAAAAATGTTGAAACTCGGAGAAGGTATAGATGACGAGCATCTCTTGACTCGTATAGACACAGATTCGATAAGGGCACCCGAGCTTGCTCTGGAGAGTGGTCGGATCCTCCGCATTCGTCTTTACACAGGTTAATACAATTATCCAAAGATCCCTCGTGTGACTGCAATTATTCGGAAGTCTGGCGCATAAGCGTAAGACACCCGACCTCCGGGATAAGACCGCTGGCAAAACGTCAGCGGTGCCATTGGAGTCTAGAATCTACTTCACGTGAGCGCGAATTATGATAATTTTTTTTTTTTTTTGGGGGGAGGGGGGGGGGTGGGTGGGTGGTTTGACAGGACAGAGACCTTGCTAAAAGGAAGCCTTAGATATCAAATCATAGTAAATAATAACACGGTTGCGTCAGCTTGAATCCGGTTCGAATGAATGTAAACTTTTAAGTCGCTGATAGCCGCAGTCCTCAATCTTTGTCCATCAACTGTTCATCCCTGCCATACTTTGCCAACCACGCCCGCATTCCTCCTTGAAGCACATACGCCTTGGAGGTCGTTATTCCATCTTGATCAAGAAAATCTTGATACCTAATTTACAAAACGAAAAAAGTTTCACATCAGCGATCCAGAGGCTGAGAACTTGAATCGTACCATCCTGCACACCGTGGTCCCCTCCCGGCTGAACTACCGCAATAGAACATGACTTTTCCTGTGTTGCGATACTTTTCCAGGAAAGCAGGTAGATCATCGTAGAATGTCTGTGCGTGCCAGTTGTCGCTGCCTCGAACATGACCGCCCTGGGGTGATATGATTTGTATGAGCTTCTTAAATGACACACAGCGAATCATTCGAAACAACCGACCCCGTGATCGTTCCGCCGAACGTCAATAACGGCGAAATCGGATGCCTTGTCCTTCATCAGGACTGCAAGTTCTTCTACAGGAATCGGGGGAGCCTGAGATCGGGCTGCGGGATACACATCCCACCATTGGAGCAATGGGTTCATCGGAATCTCGTCCGAAGAACCTGCACCGTCATGTTTATACGCAGTGATCTGGTATGAAGCTAAAGATGTGAGGGCAGGTGTTGATGACTCTGAATTGAGTGCAATCTTACCGACAAGGGAGTTGACATCGAGCTTTCGGTTAGTGTCGGCGATTTGCGGAGAACAACAAGTCTTTTCCCAACCGCACGGTCTCTCCAGATCGTTCTTGGTCTCGAGGAATTGCGCATCTGGTATTTGTTACATGGGGCAAAACTTACATGAGGCTTTGACTTGCCTGTAAATCCAGCATCTTTAAACATCGTTTCGAATTCATCAAGCTGAAGGGATCCAGATACACAGTTGATGTACGACGCCAAATCCTCGCGAATCACATCCGAGAAACGTTCTTTCGCAATCACCTAAGTTACACGCAACAATTTCAATTCAGTTCCACATTTTCAAGAGAAATCGAGTCTTACATCGTCAATGATCACTCTGCCACCGAGCTTGAGGACACGGTAGATTTCCTTAATTAAGTTCTCCTTCCCGTTTTTGGGCAAGAGATTGACGACGCAGTTGGAAAGTACGCAATCAATGGAACTGGAGGCGATCGGAAGTGGATCTGCAAGGGATGTTTGGACGAAAGCAACGTGAGGGGGTTTGAGTTCCTTTGCGTTATCGCGGGCGAGCATGATCATATCCTGAGGCAGAGCCAGCCTGATATCAAGACCGGGAAGTGATACTGGATGAAAGGACGCACGCCGGATACATCGAGTCCAATGGCTTGCCCGGTTGGACCAACCTTCTTGGCAGCAAGGAAGACGTCAATTCCACTACCGGACCCCAAGTCGAGGACACGTTCTCCCTGACATAAATAGTGAAATGCAGGTCTGTCTGGACCGGAAGAAGGAATAGAAACCTGTTGGAGTGCAGCTGCACCGACAGGACTTCCGCAACCCACTCCTAAATACGCTGTATCAGGGACAGATTCGAGATCCTCGTCGGTATAACCCAGTGACTTGGCCACTTGTCTAGCCTCTCCAGGAGCAGAGAATGTCAGTCGAGTTTAAACAATTCCTAGAAGACAGAATGTCGTTTACCTGCTGTAACGGCGCTTCTTTTTGCTCTTTGCCAGTGCTGAATAGTCGTTATGAGAGCATTATCGCTCAGTTCAGCGATGGGAGGAATCATGCTGAATTTGAATTTCGAATTCAAAATGGTTTTAAATTTATACATCCGAATTCGCCCTAGCCTGGAATTCGCAGGTCATGCGTCATACGGAACGACGCAGGAATGGTCTGATGTGATTTCGAGGAAAGAGCGAAGGCATCGCCGTTCTTGTTCGTCTTGCCCTGGATGCACAGAACAATACTTGGCACCGAAATATTGAAAAAATATTGAAAAAATATTCCAATTATTTTCAAGATTCTTTCTCCATCTTTAAAGATATCGTAATAATAATTGGAATATGTTTCCAATATTATTTCAATATTTCAGCACCAAATATCATCCAGTGTTGTCACATCATGCACCAGCTACTGACGAACGCCTAGATGTTGCGGTCTACTCAGAGGTCTATCATCGTGATAACACGACTTGCGGAAGACATTGAAAGCTATTCAATCCTTAGCGATGAGGAAGCCTTGTGCTATATGCAAGTGTCATGCGTCACCTAGGCCTGAGTATTCAAGATTGAAATTACATTCATGGGATTGGTTCGGACGGCCATTCCATGGCTGAATGGCAGCTTGATTTTTGTGGACTCGCGAGAGCTTCTCCGACACCCTGATGTGATTTCTCTTCTCGAAGCCTCGAGGCGCATGTGTTTTCATCATCTCGCGAACAAATTCGCGAAACAGATGTTCCCCTTGATGTGCTGCAATGCAATGTCGGATGGTCCATTGGCCGGCTTGACCAGAAGGGTCGAGATCGAGTTGATCTAGTACGAGCTGTTCACTGGAATCATAGCGAGATTTGATCCTCTGGTTTGCAGCACCACCAACCAGGCCGTTGTGACGCCGGGCACGCTTGACTGAGCTTGCACTGAAATACAGAATCAGTGCATTGGTCCGGAGACCTGGAGGATCCGAAGTAGATTAGGTAGGAAACACCTGAGGACGATCATGTTATGGTCCCTTGCAAGCCGCGCTGCTATCTCGTTGTTGTTCGTCACTGTGAGCTCCTGATGGTAGCCTCGAAGTGCAGCGACAAAGACAGGATCATTCTACTTCTTCACTGTTAATGAAAGCATGAGATAACAGATGTTCAGATAGAAATTCAAACATGTACACAACCTTTCCCGCCATGTTGGTTGTTGCCGTTGGGATTGTGGTTTTGGGACGAGCTGGACTTCGCTCGATGTCGTGGATTAAGCACTTCAATACAACTCGAACTTGATAGAGTCTACTCATTTCTGGGACTTAAAATGGGGTGTTAATGCGGGTATACCCCATACTACCGCATCTCTGAACACGACCCCATCAAAATTAACGCCGACCTATCAAAGAAGTCCCATACAAATGCTATCATGAGTCAGGCTTCTGCTGGTCTCTGGATCCGAAATCCTGCCTGATGCACCTGGTGCACCGTGCGCGAGTCGCCGTCCTCTTGGTGGGGACCTGTGGACCTCAAGGCTGGTTCGATCCGTGGAAGACGTGGCATGCAACTGGGCAACGCGATCGCAGGTGGAATTGAATCAGCCGAAACACTACAATGAAAAGGATGTAAACGCTCGCATCAAGGAAGAACGTCTTGATGCGAGTATGGCCTGCGGTCTACAAGTTCGATAGGTTCCCTGTGCATCTGCCTCCCCTCGAATCACCGAGGCCAACATAGACAGCTCCACGTTGAGCTTCACTTCACTCTCCACCCCATCGTGAACGGAGCAAAAAGCCGAACGTCCATGATTGAGTCGTCTGTCTTTAACAGAACGATATATAGCACACCGGGCCCGGGGATGGAG